>Ga0326511_10000308_pt1 | contig 41522 bp, 57 predicted proteins | sample 0_2496_0518_D_FD_203701 | JGI IMG/M metagenome (GOLD analysis project Ga0326511, IMG submission 203701) | Bovine rumen microbial communities from UC Davis, California, United States - 0_2496_0518 | ecosystem: Host-associated > Mammals > Digestive system > Stomach > Rumen | place: USA... | reverse complement strand
CGAAAAAGAATGAAGAATCGTGAAAACTGTGTGGAGGTGTTCAGACTTGAAGACGATGAACAAGAAGACTTTGGCCAGAATAGCCCGAGTTATGTATGACCTGCAGGAATACTGCAAATACATTGATGGCCTAAATAACCACAAAGAGTGCAGTGGATGTACGTTTTTATATGACAAAGTTAAATGCAAGCTGACCGCTATGACGAAAGATAATACGGTGCCTTGTGATAACTGGAATATCACTAAAGCGGATATTAAAAGACTGGAGGTTGATGCAGATTGAGTACCGAAACGAATTACAAAGCTTTGGCTGGAGTAGACAACGTAAATCATCCGGCGCATTATAGATTGCCAGGTGGCGGCGAAACCATTGACTTCATCGATGCGGCCTGCGGCAGCGGCGCGGAATATTATTATCAGGGCAATATACTTAAGTATGTTTGCCGATACCGGGAAAAAGGCGGCGCAGAGTCGCTTAAAAAGGCGCGCTGGTATCTTGACCGGCTTATCGGCATGCAAGAGCGAAAAGAAATGGGGCTTCGCGATGTTTAATCGATGGCAGTTTCGCGTACAGCCGCCCGCGCAGATAAGCAAGCGCCGACGGCGCAAAAAAGAGATTAAGCAAAGGCATCAGGAACTGCAGGAACGTGAGCCGCAGTTCAAAAAGTTTTTACTGCAGGTGCTGGGTGATAAATGGAGGCGTTAAATCCTATGTTTCGTAACAATGATTATGTTAAATTGACGCGGGACTATCTTCGCAATATCGGGTACTATCGGATAGCTGTAGCAAATATGAGCACGGATATCAAAGACTTGGAAAGCCGGATGCAGGATGTGCCGATTAAAATTACTGATTACGGTCCTATGCCTGGCGGTGGCGGTGGCGAGCTGAACGGTGTGGAGCGTGCTGCAGAGTCCAAACTTGAAGCCGTGGAAGACTATAAACGCAAGTCAGCCGAATTAAAACAGCTCAGCCGCCAGATTGACCGATTGGAAAACTGCATCGAAAATCTGCCAGAGGAAGAGCAGAAGGCCGTCAGACTGTTTTACATTGACCGACTTAATTATGGGGAACTGGCTTGCGCAATGGGCTGGAGCGAGCGAACAGTAAAGCGCCGAGTCAGTTCTGGAACACGAGCAGTAGCCGTTATGTTATTCGGCCCGAAAGCCGAGAAAAATGTGCAGTTCGTAGTATGCTGATGGTTGGCACTTTTTTGGCACCATTTTATGTAATAAATGTGCTACTATGATATTGCGAAGTTTTTGGACAAACCTCCTATATTGATACATTGATACACATCTGCTACAAAAAAGCTGTCGTCATCCCCTTCCCGACGTCAGCTTTTTTGTTGCGCAAATTACTGGAAGGAAGTGAGACAACATGGCAAAAGGCAAATATGAATACTGGAAATCGCATGACGGTTTGTTACTCATCGAAGGCTGGGCCCGTGATGGTCTCACCGACGAACAGATAGCGCATAATATGGGCATCGCAACGGGCACTCTGTACGAATGGAAAAAGAAATACCATGAGATAGCTGAGTCCCTAAAAAAATCTAAAGAAGTGGCGGATAGGGCGGTCGAAAACGCACTTTACAAAAAGGCTTTATCCGGCGATACGACGGCTATAATCTTCTGGCTCAAGAACCGTCGGCCGAATGATTGGCGTGATAAACGTGAGACTCAGCTCAGCGGCAATGTGCAGACTGTGCCTGATAGGCTCGTAATCGATTATGGCGGTGACGACGATGACGACCAAGCGGATTAAAATCCCGCCCGCCTTCAAGATGCTTTCCCGCCCCAGTCGATATAAAGTGCTTTATGGCGGTCGAGGCTGTGTAGACGAAGATACGGAGATAAGCACACCGAGTGGGAAGGTAAAAATAAAAGATTTTAGCGGTGGTTTGTTGTATGCGTATGATGGGGAGAAGATAGTTGTTGCTTTTGGAAGTAAACCAAAAAAATATGATGCCGAGAAACTATATAAAGTCTCAACGGCATCATATAACATTACGGTTACAGCAAATCATAGATTTTTAACTAATCGAGGTTGGTTAAGGACTTGCGACTTACAAATCGGCCAAGACTGTCTCGCGACAAGCAACGTTCTTTCGCTTTCTTTTCAAGAATTGTTTTCCCCTCTGGTGACCAATTCGGACACTTACCTGCAAGAGTGGCTGAAAGATGCTCTTGGTTGTTTGCAAAAAGTTGAAGATTGGATATGTCATTATTGGCTGGATTATCATCGATGTGGTGCACCACCTCAGATGGTTTCAGGTACCGCCCTAGGTGTTCTTCCATTACAAGACGATGAACAGCTACATATGAGCCGTGCTTTGACCCGTAAGGATGACCAGGAACGCGTTTATATAAATGCCCTGCTCTGTCACGTTTTATCCCTGAGCGAAAGTTGGGGCGTTCATCGAGACGAGGTGGAAAAAAATTCTGCATATCAGGAAAGTTATATCTGCGATAAGTTTTCTGAACTGTTTTCGGAGTTACACCGAGTATTTCAGCAATTTCATGGCTGTAATAACCCTGTAAGCATAACTCGTAAATTTTCCGAACTTGTTCGGGCTTTCTACACCCACTCAAGTCAAGATGAAAGTTTTCAAAGAGCTTTTGAATCGCTTGGGTTCTCTTTTGACGATAGTTCATGTTCTTACTCCTTTCGTGGCTGTAACCTCCCCCCCCATATTATAACACAGGAGAAAGTTGAAAGTATAGAGTATGTGGGGGAAAAGTATTTCTATGATATACAAGTGCCAATATACCATAACTATATTGGCAATAATATCGTGAATCATAACTCCGGCAAATCTTGGAGCTGTGCAAAGGTGGCATTGGCCGTGGGCTTTGCTAAGCCTATGCGCATATTGTGCGCTCGTGAAATCCAGCGAAGCATTAACGACTCGGTGCATAAACTGCTGAGCAAGCAGATTGAGGACATGGGCCTTGACGGCTTTTACGATATCACGCGTGAAGCTATTCGCGGGCAGAATGGTACAGAGTTTATCTTCAAAGGGCTGCGCACAAATCCGCAGGAAATCAAATCGATGGAAGGCATCGACCTTTGTTGGGTCGAAGAAGCGCAGGCCGTAAGCGCTGAGTCCTGGGATATTCTTATCCCGACTATCCGTAAGCCCGGTTCCGAAATCTGGATTACGTTCAATCCGCTGGATGAACAGGATCCGACATACCAAAAGTTTGTGGTCAGTCCTCCGGAGGATGCTCAGGTCCGCAAAGTAAACTACAACGAAAACCCATACTTCCCGGAAGTACTGCGCAAGGAAATGGAATGGCTCAAGAAAAGAGACTACGAAAGCTATCTGCACATTTGGGAAGGTGAGGTTAGAAAGCTCAGCAACGCGCTCGTGTTCGCTGGGCGTTTTACTGTTGAAGACTTCGATACACCTTCGGGTGTGCGCTTCTACCATGGCGCTGACTGGGGCTTTGCTGAAGACCCCACAACGCTTATCCGCTGTTTCGTCGATAATGGCACGCTGTTTATCGACCAGGAAGCGTGGGGCGTAGGAGTAGAGATTGACCAGACGGGCGCTTTGTTCGATACGATTGATACCGCCCGCCGATGGCCGATTAAGGCCGACTGTGCAAGGCCGGAGACGATAAGCTACATGAGGCGGCAGGGCTTCAATATCTCAGCCGCAAAGAAGTGGCAAGGCTCCATCGAAGACGGCATCGAGTATATTAAGACTTATGACATAGTCGTGCATCCGCGATGCCGCCATACGATTGATGAGCTGAACCGATACAGTTACAAAGTCGACAAGCAGACTGGCGATGTACTGCCAATCATCGTCGATAAATACAATCATTGCTTAGATTCTTTGCGCTATGCGCTTGATGGGCTCATCAAGGGCAGAGGCGCTATGCATATTAACTCGAAAGCGATATCGCGAATAGGGCAAAGGAGAAGGTGAGATAATGGCAAGAACCAAAGCCAAAACAAAAACAAAAAAAATGATGAAAATAAATAATCAGCTGGTGAGCGATTCTGCCGCCGAAAGCCTGCCTGACTTTAAGCCCTATGACTCGCTTGGCTATAAGGGCACGAAGGCAAGAGCCATGCAGGACAGCGCACTTCAGACTGCAGGCTTATATGACATGATGCATAACGGCGCATATACTGGCGCTCCGACGTTCCTTGGTTATATGGCACTCGCGCAGCTTGCGCAGGATGGCGTCATAAAAGCAGGCGTGTCCTTGCGGGCGGATGAAATGACCCGCCGATGGATAGAGTTCCAGTACCAGGGCGAGGGCGGCGATGAGCGCATCGAGGCTGTTGAGTCTGAGCTTTCCCGCCTCCATGCCGATAAGGTTTTCCGCGACGCTGCGGAAATGTGCGGCTACTATGGCGGCTGTTTGGTCTTCATCGATACAGGCGACTTGACCGATGCGGATCTGCGGCTGCCGCTTGGCGAGGATTCAGATACTTTTAAGGCAGGCTCGATTAGAGGTCTGAAAATCATCGAGCCGTTTTACGTTGCGCCCGGTCGCTACTCATGCTATAACCCTATCGATAAAGACTACTTTGTTCCGCAGTCATGGCTGATAAACGGTAGGGAAGTGCATGCGAGCCGGTTCCTTTATTTTGCCGAGGATAAGCCTCCAACGCTTTTGCTTCCCAGCTATAACTTCTTCGGCATTCCGCTTGCGCAGACGGTCATCGATGCCGTTTTGGGCTTTGAGGAGTCGAGCAAGTCGGCCGCCCGCATGCTGAGCAAATATGCATGCACGGTCTTTAAGACTGACATGAACGAGGTGCTCTCGGGCGGTACAGGCTCGGAAATCCAAAAGCGCATAGCGTACTTTGCAAAGTATCGCGACAACGACGGCGTGATGACCATCGACAAAGAGGCTGAAGAGATTGAACTCTCTAGCCATTCGCTCGCTGGCGTAACGGACATTGTCCGCCAGCAAATGGAAATCGTTGCGGCCATGTTTGGCGAGCCGGCAGTTAAGCTGTGGGGGATAAGCCCGACTGGCTTTAATGCCACTGGCGACTCTGACATGCGAAGCCATTATGACCATATCAACGCCATTCAGGAGCGCATCCTGCGCGACCCGATGGAGTATTTGGTTAAGCTCTTACAGCTCAATACGCTGGGCGACACAGACGACGCTCTGACCTTTGAATTCGTGCCCTTGTCCGATGAGGATGAGAAGCTCCAAGCTGAAGTGCAAAAAATCAAAGTCGACTCAATGTCTCAGCTCTTTGACCGCGGCATCATATCCGGCGAAGAAGCGCGGCATGTACTTGCTACGGATCCGGATAGCGGCTTTGACGATATCGACGAAGACAGCGTGCCTGAGCCGCCTGACTTGGCGTTACCTGTTGACCCGCCCGGTGGTGAGACGCCATGAGGGCGCTAAAGCCTGTCCGCCCTCCTGTGGCCATCGAGCGTGATTACCACAAGAAGCTGAAGGCTATGCTGAAGGATATGGACCGGAGCTTATACTATTGGCTGCGGGCGGAATATCGCAAGAGCGAACCGGAAATCGTTGGCGACTCAGCGATAACGGATTTGCGCGCCAAGCTGAAAAAGCTCGTGAGCTACTGGAAGAAAAAGTACAACGAGAACGCAGAGTCTTTGGCAAAATGGTTTGCAAGCTCGGTCCAGAAGCATACAACACGGAACCTTCAGAACCAAATGCAGCTGGCGAAACTTACCCGCCTTGGCTTTGACCTGCAGTTTACGTACCACTCGCGCAAAGAGCGGGCGGTCTTTAACTCTATCGTAGAGCAGAATGTCAACCTTATTAAGTCGATTGCCTCTGAGCACTTGACTCAGGTGCAAGGGATTGTCCTTCGCGGCATTGAGACCGGTCACGACCTTGAGCGCATGACCTCCGACCTTACTGAGTCCTATGGCGTTACCGAGCGCAGGGCGGCTATGATTGCTCGCGACCAGACGGCCAAAGCGACCAACAATCTGAGCCGCCAAAGGCTCATGGATTACGGAGTCAAAAAAGGTAAATGGATGCATACATCCGCAGGCAAAACATATCGCGACTCGCATGTCCAGATGGACGGCGAGCTATACGACCTCGAGCAGGGGTGCTACGATGACGATTATGGCGATTATGTCCAGCCAGGTGAGCTGGTAAACTGCCGATGTGTGTGCATACCGGTTATCGACTTCGGTCAAGAAGAAGGTGATTAAATGCTAATCCAAGATAAATATGCTTTTGACAAAGCGTCCGCCCGCTCTCTGGACAGTAACGGCTATATGCATGTAGCTGTATCGAATCTGACCAAAGAGCAGGTTGCCCCATATATGGGCGATTCTATCCCAGGCTATAAAGAACTCGGCCTCCAGCCCGACAAAGTCTATCAGATTTATCGGCCGGCCGAAGAAATCGAAAAGGCGGCAGAAACCTTTAACGGCCTGCCGCTGATGCTCGACCACTGGAACATGGATGCCGCAAACATCCCGAAGGATAAAGTGGTCGGCTCCCTTGGCACAGACGCCAAATGGGAAGCGCCCTATCTCACCAATTCCCTTATCGTAACCGATGCCAACGCTATCAAAGCAATAGAGGACGGAAGCTATGCTGAGCTTTCCGCCAGCTATGCTTGTGATATTGACATGACCGGTGGCGTTTTCGATGGCAAGACCTACGATGGCGTGATACGCAATATCAAGGGCAATCACGTCGCACTTGTCCCCGAAGGCCGAGCCGGACATGATGTTAAAGTCGCTGATTCGGCTATGGGGGGAGGTGAACACGAAATGAATTGGATGGAAAAATTTAAAGAGTTGCTTTTCGATATCATTACAGACAAGGAGGCAATGAAGGACATTATGAACGACATTATGAACGAGAACGAAAAAACTGAAAAACAGCAGGCGCCTGCTCAGCAGGAACCCGCTCCCGCACAGGCCACTGATGTTGAGCCTGTAGACGAACTGGCGGACGAAATCCGCGAAAAGATGGTGGCTGCAGGCCTCGACCCCGAGGATAAAGCCGCACAAAAGGCATTTATGGCGGGCATGGCTGCAGCTGAGACTGCGGATGACGGCGATGGTCAGGCATGCGATGAGGGCGACGAACCCAAAGCCGCTGATGGTGAAGGCGAAGGCGCTTGCACCGATGGCGAAGAAGAAAAGACTGCCGATGAATGCGGCAAAGCCAACGATGCAGCCATCGTACACGACAAAGCCTTTTATGCCGGCTTGTATAAAGCCGCCGAGGATGTTGCGCCGTTTGTTGGCAAGATTTCCAATCCGTTTGCTTTTGACTCTGTCGCCGACATTTACAAGAAAGCGCTGGACAAAGCTGGCGTGGTGACTGATGGCATCGACCCGAGTGCTTTTGGCGCCATGGTATCCATGCTGAATAAGCCCGCTGCAATCCCCCAGGGCGTGGTCGAAGAAGACCCGCTGAACAAACGTCTGATGGGCATTAAGTCCAATTAACAAAAGGAGTGAAAAATAATGAGCTTTTCTTTCCAGAAGACCGTAGGTCTTTATAACAAAGGCGCTATCGTTGGCGACCGCGCATCTCAGAACCCCACTGTATATGTTCCGATGAACTTCCTTGCAGGCGGCACTGTGAATGTCGGCTCTTTCGTATGGCCGGACACGACGAACCCTGCGACCGAAGTTGTTAACGCAGGCTCGGGCACGCCGCTGGGCTTCATCGAGCGCACCATCAATCACGACAACTTCGATATCGAAGTTGAAGGCACTCTTGCCATTCCCGAAGAAGGCAACGTAACTGTTGCCATGCGCGGCGACTTCTACGTAGCAGCTGATGGTGCTGTTGCTGTCGGTGCTACTGTTTACGCCGACACTACTACCGGCGCTGTAACCTTTACCAGCGGTGATAATACTGTGGATACAGGTTATGTCGCAATGACGGCCGCAGCCGCTGAAGGCGAGCTTGTCATTATTTCCAACTGGGCCAAGACGATTATCCCGGCTGGCGAATGATTGAGAAGGAGGACAGAAAAATGGTTGACATGAAACTTGCAAAGTCTAAGGGCTTTGATTTTGGCCAGAATGCCAAATTTATGGATAGCGCAGAAGCTATCCGCATCGCAGATGCACTCGACCCGAATGCTACTGTGCCTGCTTACATGCGCACGTATGCAAATCCGCGCGTTATCGAGGTTCTGACGGCTGAACGCGCATATCGTAAGATTGCGCCGGAAGTCAAGAACGGCGACTTCACGACGGCTTTCACGCAATTCCGTTGCCTTGAATTCACCGGCGAAACCACTCCATACGGCGATTATGACGGCAATGGCGTAAGCGGCGTGAACACGGCTTTCCCTGTTCGTGAGCAGTACCGCTTCCAGACGACGATTAAAGTCGGCGACCTCGAACAGAAGATGAATGCTGAAGCAAAGATTGACCTCTTTGCCGAGAAGCAGAAAAGCGCTGCTATCAACATCGACATCGCATTTAACAAATATGCGCTGTATGGCGTTGCTGGTAAAGCCGTCTATGGTCTGTTGAATGACCCGAGCCTCAACGCAGCTATTACCCCGATTAGCCAGGGCGGCGTGACCGCATGGGCAGGCAAGACTGCGAACCAGCAGATGGAGGACCTGAACAAGCTCGTTGCTCAGCTCTACACGCAGGGCGCAGGCCATATCGACGACAGCACGAAGACTAAACTGCTCGTTTCTCCGGCTGCACTTGCCGCAATGAACAAGGTCAATGACTACGGCGTGACCATGAAGAAGATGGTGGCTGACACCTATCCGAACATGGAAATTGTCGTAGTGCCGGAGCTCTACAACAGCACCTTGGACACTTCGACCATGATGCTCATGGCTGAAGAAATCCTTGGCCAGCCCGTAGTAGAATTCGGTTATGCCGACAAATACTTCGCGCATGAAGTTGTCCGCGAGCTGTCCAGCTTGGCGCAGAAGGTCAGCGCAGGTACGTACGGCGCCATTGTGCAGTTGCCGTTTGCTATCGGCACGATGACGGGCATTTGATTTAGGAGGTTATGACCATGGCAAATACTGTCACGGTCTTGCTGAATAGTGTTCGTGACATCGTCTTTGATGTCACGGACAATTCTGGCAAGATTCATAAAGTAAAAATCAACGGAAGCGGCTCGCTTATTCGCCAGAATGGCGCAGTTATTCCGTCTTCGCACCTTCCCGGTGCTGGCTCTTATGGTGTAACGCATGATGTGGATGCAGACCTTTGGGCAGAAGTCGAAAAGGTTTATGGCTCCATGAGTCTCTTTAAGAAGGGCTTCATCAAAGCCACTACGCCGAAAACGGTGAAGGACGCCCGGGCTGAGCTGTCCAGCAAAGCAAATGGCGAGGAGCCCGCTGCGCCCCAGGAAAAGAAGAAAGACCGTAAAAAAGCCGCCGAATAAGGAGGGCTTGTTATGACTTTCGATATCGAAAAGTTTCGCACCATCTATCCGCAGTTTGCAGAAATCCCTGATGCCACTTTGGAGTTTATGTGGACTAATGCTTTGATGATATCCGGCATTGAGGACGATACGCGAATTCCTGAAGCGCAGAAGGAAAATCTGCTCTTTATGCTAGTCTGTCACCTTGCGACTCTTGCCATAAGAGGCACAGCGGGCGCAATGACATCGGCAAAGCAGGGCGAAGTGCAAGTCACTTATTCCAGCCTGCCGGCCAGAAGCGACGACGCGGATTGGTTTAATCTGACTCCCTGCGGCTCGGCATATTGGCAGGCCATCAAGCGCTATCGCTTAGGCGGCTTGTGGTTTCCTGGGAGGAAACGGCTATGAAGGTCGAAGTCACTGGCGGGGACAAGTACAAAAAAGTGCTTGAAAAAATAGCTGAACTTAAAGTTTCTGTGCGGGCGGGCATTCCTGCTGGCGCGACTACGACAGGCGGCAAATCCATCCCTGAGTACGCCGTCTATAACGAGCTGGGGACATCCCGCATACCATCCCGCCCGTTTATGCGTACTACGGTTTCCGAGCACCAGGATGAATGGTGTAAGACTTTAGCCGGTGCACTTAATTACAACGAAATCAAAAAGGACAATGCTGTCCGCGCAATGGGGCTGGTCGGCGAACAGATGAAAGCGCATGTCCAGCAGACTATCCAAAAGGGCTCGTTTGCGCCTAATGCTCCTCGGACTGTTGCAATCAAGATGTCTAAAGGCAAGGTCGAGCCTAATCATCCGCTCATTGATACAGGTCAGATGCTGGCAAGCATAATCGCGGAGGTGAAAAGCTGATGAACCTGCATGATATTGTTAAAGGCGCCATCGGCGCAGTAAACCGGCATGAGATGATAACGCTGTATCGCTGTACAGGCGTTCAGAACAGCAAAGGTAAGATTATACCAAGCTACGTTAAATCGACTGTCAGAGCGCAAATACAGCGGCCTAATGCTGCCGACATTGAGCTTAATGAGCGCGTGGCTCGAGCCCGCCAGTCTATCAAGGCTTGGATTGATGCGCCCGCAGATGTCATTAACCGAGTATCTCAGAACGCAGGCGACATCATTCAACGTGCCGATGGAACTTACTGGCTCATCGTGGCCATACGCGAAAGCTATGCTACTGAAGGCTGGTTGTCGGTGCTGGCCATCGAGCAGGTAGAGCCTCCGAAGGGAGTGATCGCCGATGACGATTGATAACTTCCCCGACTTTATGACGGACGTTTATGACTGGCTGGCCTTCGTTACGGCCATCGACGGAAACCGTATTATCCGCGGGAACCAGTCGCGCGAAGTGCTTCCGGAGGACAATGATTACATCGTCTATACACCCATCACGCAAAAGCGCATAGGCACCAACATTGCTGTGCTTCATGCCGATGGCGTGCCCGATGATGAGAACGCTCCCGACACAGATACCAAACTGCTGCAGATTGATATCCAAGTCGATTGCTACGGCGATAATGCATTTACCTACTCGCAAGGCATAAACACCTTTGCTTATGCGGGCCGGTGCAATGAGTGGCTGAAGCAGAACGAGGCCAGTATCCGCGTGCTTTATGCCAGCGACCCCATCGATGGAACGCTGGTGGACGATACGCACCAGTTTATACCGCGCTGGATCGTCACGCTGTCCATCTGTATTCCTGTATCTAATACGGACATGATTCCTTGGATTGAGGATGTGGAAATCGTGCCGAATCCGCAAGATGCGACTCCCACAAATCCCCCAGGATTAAAACTTAAAAACGTTGATATTGTATATAAGGAGTGATTACAAATGCCGATTCCTGCATCGTACATCGTTGCCATTAATCCGCGGCTCATCCCGGCAGGTGGCAACGACCTTGAATTTAACGGCTTGCTCTTATCCGATAATCCGCTGATTCCGCTTTCGGCTCCCGTGCTGCAGTTCGCAAATGCCGACACTGTCGGTGACTTCTTTGGTCTCGAGTCTGATGAGTATAAAGCCGCCAACGTTTACTTCCTCGGCTATAACAACAGCTTTGCCAAGCCGCGCCATCTGATGATTGGCCGTCGTGTCAAAGAGGCTGTTGGCGCATACTTGCGTGGTGCTCAGTATACCGGCACGCTTGTCTCGCTGAAGCTGATTACTGCAGGTACGTTGACTGTTGAGATTAACGGCGCTGATGTGTCTGTAGCTGATGTGGACTTGTCCGCAGCTACTAGCTATAGCGATGTTGCTACAGCCATTCAGACGGCTCTGCAGGCTGAGCTCGCAGGCGTGACTGTGGCGTATTCCAGCCTTACTGGAGCCTTCCAGATTAACGGACCTTCTACGGGTGCGGCGCAGACCATCGCTTACGCAAGCGGCTCGCTGGCTGAAACGCTGAACTTCACGCAGGCCAAAGGCGCAGTCGTGTCTCTTGGTTCTGACGCTCTCACGACCGCTGAAAATATGGCTCTTATCAAAGAGCAGACGCAGAACTGGGTAAGCTTTACGACCCTGTATGAGGCAACCAACGACGAGCATCTTGGGCTTTCCGCTTGGGCATCCTCGCAGGGTATCGAGTATCTGTATGTTGGTTGGACGGCAGACCCGGCATTACTGGTGCAGGGAAGCACGACTTCCATTGCTGACCAGATTAAAGCTGCAGAGTACGGCGCGACTACGCTGGTTTACAACAACAGCGACGTGGCTGTCTTCTTACTTGGCTCCATCGCCAGCGTGAACTGGGAACGCTATCAGGGCACGATTAACTACGCATTCAAGAAGGTTGATGGCGTTGCGGCTACTGTTACCAATCAGACCGATGCAGACCTCTTGCTCGCCAAGGGCGTGTCCTTCATGGGTAACTTCGCTACCCGTAACGATGACTTCACCTTCTTCTACGATGCCAAGATGTTTGGCGACTATGGCTACGTTGATGCCTTCGTCAATACGGTCTGGTTTAAGAACGTTATGCAGGTCAGCGTGCTGAACGGTATCACGCAGGCTGGCCGGGTGCCGTATAACGAAAGAGGCTATGCGCTCATCCGCGCTTGGCTGCAGGACCCGATTAATCGCGCAGTGAACAATGGCACGATTGATGCCGGCGTTGTCATGTCTGAAAGCCAGAAGGCACAGGTTTACAACGAAACCGGCAAAGACCTGACCACTGAACTCTTCACCAATGGCTACGCAGTTTTGGTGGAAGATGCAGGCGCAGCGGTCCGGGTTGGCCGTCAGTCGCCTAATATCACTGTCTACTACACGTATGGCGGCTCGATTAACCATATCGAAGTGGCCAGCACGGCTATTCTGTAAGGGAGGTATAAACTATGAGCATGGATATTACTTCCGCAAATGCGGTGGTAGCTTTACAGTGCAGCCTTTTCAACACTACGCTGCAGCAGTTCTCTGCTGACACCAGCTACGAGGGCGAAGATGACCAAGTCGCGGAAACGCGCATCGGCATCGACGGCAAGATGGTGGCCGGCCAGGTGCCGACCATTAAAACAGTGACTATTCACCTTGAAGCAAGCTCGCCGTCCATTCAGTTCTTGACCTTGCTCAAGCAGGCTATGGAAACGAACCGTACCATCTATGAGGTGAATATGGTCATTTCTATCCCGTCTATCGGCAAGCGTATCACGTATAGCAACGGCGTGCTGCAGTCTGCAAAAGACCTGCCGGACGGCAAGAAGGTACTTGACCCGACGAGCTGGACCTTCCACTTCGAGAAAAAGAGCGTGGAGGGCTGATAAATGAGAAAAGAAAGCATCGTTCGCCTCGATGACGACGGCGAGCAGAAAGAATTTAAGATTAGGCAGATGAGCGCTTCCCGCGGGGAGCGCTTTTTCTACAAGCTCCTTATGCTCCTTGGCGCTGACGCCAAGGTCGAAATGTTCGACGACCCTGGCGCTATCTTAGGCGCTTTGGCCGCCCAGCCTTTTGACAAGGTGCAGGAGCTATTAGACGAGATGCTGTCTTGCGTATCTCGCGTAACGGATGGCATCGAAACGCAGTTGACTCCTGATAACGTGGATGGCTTTATTGCGTCTCCTATTACGCTGTTTAAGCTGCGGGCGGAGGTTTTCAAAGCCAATAATTTTTTTCAAAAACTCGGTCAGACGCAATTCGGCGGATTCAACGCCGGCTCGCCGCTGACAATAAAACGACAGGGCTGATAGCCTATCCGACAGTCCCAGGCATCGTAGGAGTAGTGGTTTCGAGTAAACTTGCTACTCTCTACGAGCTTCAGACTGTTTATTCCTATGAAGACATGATGAATCTCTATGAGATTTATTTAACCAATACTTACAATGAACGAAGAGCCATGGAGGTGAAGTAAATGGCCACAATCATAGACGAGCTTATGATTACGCTGGGCATTGACGGCAAAGAAGCGAAAAAAGGTATGCAAGATGTGACGAATTCGATTAAAGGCTCCATGCAGAATATCACATCTACGCTTCAAGGCGGCTTTGCGTCCGTCTCTAAAATCTTTACCGGTTTTGGCGCGGCTATTGTCGGCGCATTCTCTGTCGGCTCGGCGTTCAGCACTTGGAAAGAACAGGCGGCTGAATTAGGCGGCGTGTCTAAACGGCTCAAGATGTCAATCGAAGATGTGCAGGGTTGGACTGGTGCTATTGGCAAATTCGGCGGCAGCGCTCAGGACTTTGAAGGCACATTGCGAGGCCTTAATGGCCAGCTGGCACGTATGGCGACTATCGGTAAATCGCGGGCGGGTACTCTCCTGCAGTCTTTAGGAATTGACGCGGGGGAAGTTGGCCGCCAGCGCAATGCTTTAGCAGTTCTTGAGGATTTGGCTGGCGTTATGGAGCAAATGGCTCCAGACGAGGCGCGTGGTATCGGCGCAGCCCTTGGCCTTGACCCTTCAACCATTATGCTTCTGCAGCAAGGCCGCGATGGCATGAAAGACCTCATCCGGCAGAAGAAGGAAGACGCTGTCTACACGCAGGAAGACGCCGATGCAGTAAAAGCCTATAGCGTAGAAATGGGCAAGCTCAAAAAGGGCTTTATGGGCATTATGGGCGTTCTTTTCCGCTCTGTATTGCCTGCCTTTACGATGGTCACTAAGTATATTGCTCAGTTTGTAAACTACCTGCGCAAGCATCAAACAGCCATCAAAGCATTTTTCGCGATGGTGTCTGCGCTGGTGCTCGGTATGCTTCTGCCAGCTTTCCTGACCTTCTTCCGTACGTTGATGGCCAATCCTATGACATGGGTAATTCTTGCGCTTGTTGCTTTAGCAGCAGTCATTGAGGATTTGATCGTCTGGATGGACGGCGGTGAGTCGGCGCTCGACGATTTTTGGGAAGCGCTTTTCGGGGACCGCGAAAATGCGAAAAAAGTTTTTGCTGATATAAAAGACAGCCTCAATCAGCTTTGGGAACGCATAAAGTTTGTCCTTAACTATATAGGCAGCGGCCAGGCATGGCGCGACATGAAAGACCATGCCAGCACAGCACTCCAGCTTATTAAAGACCGCTGGCAGATACTCATGCGTAACTTAAAGCAGGGCTGGGAAAACTTCAAGCGTAACGCCATGGCGCCTTTCCGGGCAATGGCCCGCGGTATCGATAACCTCCGTCTCGGTTGGTCGCAGTTTACTGCAGACCTAAAAACGCAATGGACTAACGCTACCAACACTATTGCTGAGACATGGCAATGGGTACAAGATACTATTGCCGAAGGCTGGCAAGGGCTTAGCGACTCCATATCTGAAATACTGACTTGGATTCAGACCAAAGCCGCCGAAGCTTGGCAATGGGTACAGGATAAATGCCAGGAGGCTCTTGACTGGGTAATCAAGAAGTGGAACGAGTTTAAAACCACTGCACTCGATGCGCTTAATTCGCTCTTCGCTCCGATTAATGCCATCGCGGAGGCTATCCGCAGCGTTATCGGTGGCGCTATTGATTGGGCCATCACGAAATGGCAGAACCTCAAAGCTATGGTTGGCGCAGGTGATGTTTATAGCCAATCGGATATGAGTTATCTCGGCTGGCCTAGTGGCGGCAACACGACGAATAATAGCAGCTCCAGCGTTAACGTTGGCGAAGTGCATGTTCACGGCGTGCAAAACGGCGCACAGTTTGGGCGGCAGCTTTCGGCTATACAATATGTCCAAGTAAATGGCGGCTCTTTGTGAGGCGGGTGATTAGATGAACATAAACAACTTTTTGCCTGGCGGCCCATCAAGCACCAATGTCGATTATGGCGGTAATGACTGGGTCGATAAAATCGGCAAGATAACAAGCGGCGGCTTCGGTATAAACGGGCTGCTGTCCTTGTTCGCCAGCAAGCCGCAGTACATCGTCAAGGGCGAAAATGGAGAAGTAGCGTTCCAGTCCATGCTTGAAATCAGCGTGAACGAAGACTCAAGCCTGCCAAGCGAGCCCATTGAGCAGTCAAGCTTTGCAACGTATAACCGCATTATTGAGCCTTTAGACGTCAAAGTCAGACTGGGGATACAAGGCTATCCGTCTAAGCTCCAGTCGGTCATTGACCGCTTGTCCGAGATGCGGAAGGGCGTAGAAAAGGTGACACTTATCACGCCATCAGCCTCTTATGAGAACCTTATGCTGCAGGGCTTCGATTATCGGAAAGATAATCACACCGGGCATAATGTTCTGATCGTCGACTTGACCTTGAAAGAGGTACGGGAAGTCCCGACCTTTGTTACGACATCCAGCGTGACTGAACCCGAGCCGCCCGCGGTATCCGCAGATTCTACGGCGGATAGCTCCTGCGCAAGTATGGAAGACGTGGGTGAGACTCAGACGTACTCGCCATCCAGCGCAGAGGCATCAACGGCTGAAAGCGCCAGTGGGCGGAACGAATCCATATTACACAGCGTGTTTGGCAAACTGTAAGGAGGGGATTTTATGCGAAAAATACCATTGAAGCAAGTCCCGTCCCAAAAGCTTCGAGCTGTGCTTGCCGGTCAAAACTGTACCATATCGGTCTATTACCGCTTCGGCGCGACTTACATGGACCTATATGTTGGCAATAACCTTATCGCACAGGGCGCGGTCTGCAGAAATCGAGCCAGTATCATAAGAGCGGCAAGCCCTTATTTTACAGGCTCCCTGCATTTTCTCGACCTGCGCGGCGACGAAGAACCCGACTACCATCTGTTTAATGACCGGTTTATCCTGCTTTTTGTTCCCGCTGGCGAAGAACTGCCTGCTGGGCTGAGGTACTGACCATGAAACAGAAAACGATTCGGACGACAATTATCTTGAGCGAGGGCGAGTTCCAAGGCGGCGGGAATACCAAGGTTATTGAAGGCTTGGCAACGACAGTCGATGTGCAAAAGAACGGCCTGCCGGAGAAACACACTGCCAAAGTGTCCATCGCAAACCTCAAGATGGCGGATATGGAGCAGATGACTTTCCTGGCATTCCGCCCGCTGCAGAAACGCAAAAATAAAATTCTCATAGAAGCAGGGAACCTTGGCGAAGAACTCGGCCTCGTATTTAAGGGCGATATAACCTCAGCTTTCCCAGACTTTAATAACGCTCCCGATGTCACTTTCGAAATTGAAGCCATGACTGCGGGATGGGCCTACCAGGTCGCAGAGTCACCGACATCGATTCAAGGCGAGCAAGATGTCGCATCGCTCATGGAGCAGTTTGCTAAGCAAGCAGGATTTGGCTTTGTCAATAACTCGGTGACTGCTTCGGTCAAAAACACAACGTTTACCGGCTCACCGGTATCGAAAGCGCAGCAACTTGCGCAGGAAGTCAACATCGAGCTTTTAATCGATGATGAAACCTTTACTATTCAATCATGGGATAATCCGCGTGGAGATGCGGTACTGCTTGGTGCTAACAGCGGGCTTATCGGCTATCCGACATTTACGCAGGATGGTGTGAGTGGCAGGAGCTTTTACAATCCGAAGCTGAGGCTCGGAGGTCAGATAAAGCTCCAAAGCATAGTGCCAAAGGCCAATGGATACTGGAAGCTGACGAAGCTCAACCACTCGCTTTCAGCATATACGCAGAGCGCGCAGTGGGAATCAAGCTTTGATGGCATCTGGCTTAAAGAGGAAGAAGGCAAGGAAGACCCAAAGACGGAGGAGGCGAAGTAAATGGCGGAAGAAAATAATAATGTGGTGCAGGGCGTGGCTAATTATAACGCTGGCACCAGTCCTTTTAATTCGCTGTCTTTTATCGTCCAGCAGGCCATTCGTCAGCAAGTCAACACATGCATCATATGCAAGGTGGTGGCGTGCTCAGATGGCTATGTGGACGTCTTGCCTATGGTGACTGGCGTAAGCGGCAAGGGCGAGGCCGTACAGCCGACTACGCTTTATAAACTGCCGTACATGCGGTATCACGCAGGCGTGGCTGCAGTTATTCTCGATCCGGTGCCCGGCGACATCGGCCTCGCGGTCTTTGCGTCGAAGGATTGCAGTAATGTCAAGGCAGGCACGACGGAACCTCAACAGCCCGCATCTTTCCGAGGAAATTCGCAGGCCAATGGCTTTTATATTGGGGGCTTCCTGAATCAAGCGCCATCGGTATTTGTCGAGCTTACGCAGGGCGGCGCAGTCAACATCACAGCGCCCGGGGGTGTTAATATTAACGGCTCGGTGACTGTGAGCGGTGACGTTGTTGCCAGCGGTAAGAGCCTAGTGAACCATACGCACATGGGCGTTCACGGCGAGACCAGCCCGCCATTATAAAGGAGGTATGGACATGGCAAATAAACGAAGTCTTTATCTCAACGATAATTGGGACATTACTCTGGACGGCAACGGCGACATTACGACGACATCAGGTCTTTACTGCGACGCGCAAAATGTTGCCAATGCCACCCGGCTTTTTACTAAAGATGCATATCTGGCTCAGACAAAAGGCATTCCGCACTTTGATGTTGACCTTGGTGTTATACCTGCCTTGTCTGAAGTGCGAAGCTGGTATCGCAGGGCCGCCATGGCAGTTGATAATATTCAATCGGCATCGATTGACATAACAGCTATCGATGATGATACACGCACGCTGCGCGGGATTATCACGGCTACTGTAGTCAGCGGTGAAACGCTGACAGTCGAAATCTAAAGGGAGGTGAAGTCATGGCCATAACAATTAATCCCGAAACAGGGATATCCGTAGAAGATACGGCTCAAATCCGTCAAGGCATTGTCGATGACTGGAACAAAGTATTCAGCGATGAAGAAGCCACTTTGAATACGGAAAGCGAGTCGCCTGCCGGTCAGATTATCGACTCCATGGCTGTACTGGTCACAGCCAAAGACAGTGAACTTGTAAATCTTTTTAATCAGTTCGACCCGCGAGTCGCAAGCGGTATTTTTCAGGATGCGCTCGGCTCCATTTACTTCCTGACCCGCAAAGTCGCAGAGCCGACAGTGGTTACTTGCCAGCTGACAGGCCTGCAGGGGACAGTGGTGCCCGCGGGCTCAATGATTCAGAACGATGATGGCTATAAGCTGGTGTCCGTAGGCGCGGTGACCATTGATGCAAATGGCGCTGCAGAAGTTGAATTCCGGACAGTAGAAACAGGCCCCATCGCCATCGGCGCTGGAACCTGCAACAAAATTATAACGGTCATCGCGGGATGGGATACGGTGACAAATGCAGCCGCAGGCGCACTTGGCCAAGATTTGGAAACACGGCAGGCATTCGAGAAGCGTCGTGCCTTGTCCGTGGCGTATAATTCGCACGGGAGCCGGTTGGCTCTGCAGTCAGCATTGTCAGCAGTGTCGGGCGTTCTGGATTGTTTAGTGCTCGAAAACAAAACCAATTCGTCCGTCACAAAAAATGGCGTAACAATCGACCCGCATTCCGTCGCTATTTGCGTATACGGCGGGGAGAATGAAGCTATCGCTGAGTGTATATATAATAAACTCGATGCGGGCTGTGGCACTGTCGGAGAAACGCAAGTCGAATATACGTCCTCCGATAATGTCAAAAATACGTTTAATGTCATCCGCCCGACAGCGACCAACATATATGTCGAAGTTACGTTGAACAAAACGGCCAGCACGCAGAGTACCGTCATCGAAGATGTTCAGAACGCCATTTATAATGACTTCTACGGCAACGACCCGAACAGCGGAAACACGCGCCGGAAGTGTGGCAGTATCATTTACGCGAGCTCGTTTTCCATTGCTATCGTTAAGACTGCAAACGTCTCGGACCTTGTAAGCATTTACATCGGTCGCTCACAGCCCGCAGAAAATAACGCAGTAACGATGGACGCGGATGAGGAACCGGTTATCGAGTTGGACAATATAGTTGTGAATGTGGTAGGTGAGTGACATGATTGATTTTACCGAGCTTTGGGAGAAAACAATCCAGTCACAGTACGGCACGAGTCCGCATATCAAAGGGCTTATCGAAGCCTTTGCTAAGCGCATCGACCCGACGATAGATGAGGAAACCTTTTACCGCGATTATTTCGACCCGCGAACTGCACAGGGGGTTGGCCTGGATATCTGGGGAATCATAGTCGGGTGCAGCCGATACCTCGAAGTGCCCTCTGCCGAGTATTTCGGCTTTGATGGCTCGGAAATGCAGGACTTTGAAAACGGCCCGATTTGGGACAAGGATGGCGCATCGAATTTATATCGCATGTCGGACAATGCGTTCCGCGACCTTATCTTTATGAAGGCCTATGCAAACATATCTGATGCGACACTGCCGTCAATCAAAGTCATGCTTGCCAGCCTCTTTAAAAATCAAGCCGTTATCCTCAATTCGCCGGAGCCTATGATGGTACGCGTGCTCTTTTTGACATATGACCTGGATTTGTATGCGTATTCGCTATTTAACGCATACGGGCTCTTTAATTTAGGCGCCGGCGTAGGCTGGGAGTATTATATCGTGGACCCGGAAACGACTTTCGGCTTTGAAGGTTCAGGCCTGCAGAATTTTGATAACGGCGTTTTTGCGCCCTTCGATATCATCAACATGAACTCGTGAGGAGGAAAAGATAATGAGCAATCCTACTTTGTTACAAATGCCGCTTGCGGTAAACGGCGACAAAAACACAATCCCTGTAGAGACCGGTAGTAATACGGGCCTGTTCAGCCAGAAGTATGGCTTCCAGTCAATCAACAGCCTGCCGCTATCCGCAGGCGGTAAAGCCATTTCTCGTCATGACTATAATGGTGCTATGTATTTGCTCTCGAATATTTTGTTCTATGCGCAGAAGGGCTATACGTTTGAATTCGATAGCACACAGGACTACTTTGCCGGGTGCGAAGTTATCGACCCTGCGGATGGTAACAAGTATAGATGTATTGCAGATGTAGCCGCCGAAGGCGACAGCCCGTCTGAGGACATGACCCATTGGGAACGTATCTTTAATGAGTCTGCGTTTTTCTATCGCATGCCTAACACGACTTATACTGTCGGTGATGTTAAGTATGCTGCTAACCTGCCGAGTTGGGGCTTTTTGACCTGCATCACCGGCGGCGTGGCAGGGAGTGGCGAACTCGTAATTCCGACAGGAGCCAAGGCGGGCGACACGATTACAGATGGTCAAGTTGTTTGGCGCCTTGACTCGCTCGCCAATATGAAAAAAGCTTTGGCCGAAGCAACAGGCTTTGGCATCGTTTCAGGTTATGCGCCTAGCATTAGCGGACTCACAGTAACACTCGGCGCAGGTATCGTTCATATTGCTGACGGAACGCGCAAAGAGATTAGTGCGAGCGATATCACGCTGGATAGTGCAGACCCGACAAATCCCAGGATTGACCTTGTGTATATTGACTCTACAGGTGAAGTGGCAAAAATCACAGGTACGGCTAGTGCTAGTCCTGTAGCACCTACGTTACCGACAGGTGGGATTAGCGTTTGCAATGTCACGATTGCGGCGGGTGCGACTACGGGAACGGTTACAGATAAAAGATATTATATTAATAGTGGATTAATATTTACGGAATCTGATTTTGAAAAATACCATGATTACCCGTATTTGCGGTTGATGAATGACATTGAGATTACAAAACCGATTGTATTTCCCGATGCTCCGCACAAAGCGCAAATAATTGATTTAGCCGGTAACAAAATAACGTTAGCTAATAACTATTCGGCTGAATATATATTCCCACTAGGCTTAAACTTAACCCAAAAGAATAAAAAGGGTTGGGTTCTGCGCGATGGCGAAATCGAATGTAACCATGCTGATTGTAGCGTTTTCCGTATTAATGACCCGGCAGGAATTAACATAGAAAATATATTTGTTACAAATAATGTAAGAGGACTTTTTTCGTACGTGGAAACGCCGTCATTAGGAAATTACGGCGGCGGTGTTATTATGCGAAATGTAGTTATTGAGCATAGCTGGCAAGATAACAACTACCGTTGCGGTTGCGATGTAGCATTTTTTGACTCGTATCTTGAAAATGTTGCTCCTGTATTTTTTTCAGTTGGCTTGCGCGTAAGAGCCAGCGATAACACACTTGTATTCTGCCACCCTTGGGGCGAACCAAGATTAGAAGATAACCGCTATCCTGATAGTAGTATGATGAATACCGGTTTTGAGTTGTTATCGGCAGGTAATGCGCTAATTGGCTGTTGCGCTGACAGTCCAGAACCAAAGGACGCCACGCAACCTGCAAGCTATAGTAATGGCGGTATCGGATTCTATACGGCATCTTCGCAGATTGCGATTGTCGCGCCCCGTGTAATTATTCATGAGCAGACGAATAACAGTAATCATATTGACTATTACTATTCAAATACAGCTACGGCAGGGTGGACTGGCTGTTTATATGACAACGCGTTAATTGCCCCGCAAGTTCACAAGTCGCGAGGTGCGGCAACACCGCATAAATCACAAGCTATCCACATGGATTTACCAAACGTTCATATTGTGGCGCCGACGTGGGAGCAGGAAAACATCTTATCTGAAGCTTTAACGATTGATTCGAAATATGAGTTTCGATTAAATGATTCAGCTTTATATAGGGACGGTAATCATATATACGGGACGCTTTGCGTGCACAGAAAAGATGGTGTAATACCAAGTTCCACAGAAAAAGTCGCTGATTTCAATACTGGTTATGCGCCGTCACAGTATAAGCACATGAGTCCTTGTGGATTGGCGGCATCTGAATGGGCTATAAATGCAATCGGAACGACTTATATATCAACGTATATTGGCGTTGCAGACACAGCTCGAATTGGCAATATACATTTTGCGTACATGGACATTGATTACATCATTAACACAACAAAATCAATATCATAAAAAGAGGTGGTACAAATGAAAATCCGACTTCCGACCCTGCTTCTAGCCCTACTCCTGCTGACAACACCCTGTTACGCAGGAGGTATCGCACCTGACAAACAAAAACACATCGGCGTAGGTGCGGCGCTCAATCTCGGCCTGCAAGCGGCAGGCGTTAAAAAAGAAACAGCGTGGTGCATTGCCGGTGCAGTTTTTGTGGGGAAAGAGCTATATGACGCGCGGCATCGTGACCGCCATACGCCAGAGCTTGCTGATATTGTGGCAGATATCGGCGGTGTGGCAATAAGCGAAGGGTGTATATGGCTGTACCGCAAAACATGGTAACTATCAAAATACGACACCGAAATCACTATTTCAGCGCATTATCAGCCTGTTTTAGCGATTTCGTTGTTGTTTTTGGTAAACCTCGCAAAAAAGGAGTGGTCAAATTGCAGGAAATAATCGATGCGCTGAAGGCTATGATACCGGGTCGCACGGAGGTGGCCATAGGAGGGGTAACAGGGACAATGGGTGCTTTAATTACAGTTTTATACGGCGAATGGACGAATGCGCTGAACGCTTTGCTAATTGCCATGGTTATTGATTACGTAACGGGCGTACTGGCGGCGGGCGTTAGTCCTGACCGCAGGATTGATTACAAGGTCGGCCTGATGGGGCTTGCTAAAAAGACCACAATCTTTTTGATTATTGCGCTCGGCCATCTCGCTGATACGCTGCTCGGCACTAACCTCATATGCCTCGCTGTCGCTTATGGCTATTTAGCCAACGAAGGTCTGTCCATCATCGAAAACGCTGAGATAATCGGCGTGCCTGTGCCGAGCGTGGTACGAATGGCTTACCAGACAATCGGCGAGAAAAGTAACATTAAATTAGGTGGTGACACTGGTGGAGCTCAAAGCACTAAGAAACCTTGACCTTAAGCAGCAACTTTTATTCGTGGAAAGTTACCTGCCGGATGCCTGGGAGTATCTACACGACATCAACGGCGTACCGCAGCCGACATTTGATGATAATGACGAACTGGTGTCGTGGCACGCCGCCCCCCAAGTTACCCCACAAGAAGAAAAGGAGTGATTATAATGAAAGTTTTTTTGAACCCTGGCCATGCACCGAATGGAAAACCTGACCCCGGCGCCTGCGGCTGCGGTCTGCGCGAATCCGACGTGGCGGCGCAGGTCGGCCAGCTGGTCGAAGGCTATCTTGTAGCAGCCGGCTGCGAAGTGCGGACGCTTCAGTCTGACAGCCTTAGCGAAGTATGCAATGAGGCAAATGCGTGGGGCGCCGATGTGTTTGTATCGATTCACTGCAATAGCGCCGCGTCCGAATATGCGCGGGGCGTAGAGACATTCTCTTACCCGTACAGCGTAGCTGGCAAAGACATCGCTGGCTGCATCCAGCGCCAGATTGTCGGCAAGTTTGGCAAGATAGACCCGAACTTCCCTGATCGCGGACTGAAGACCGCCAATTTCCAGGTGCTGCGTTGCACGGATATGCCGGCCTGCCTTGTCGAAATGGCGTTCATTGTCAATGAGGAAGACGCGGCACTACTCAAGTATCATCATGACGATTTCGCCAGAGCCATCGCTTGCGGCGTAACTGACTACGAACAATCGCTTTAAAACTTTGGGGAGCTTCGGCTCCCTTATTTTTTTTTGCGCTGGCGCAAGGACGGGAGAAGGAAATCAAAAGGGCAAAGAGAATTAAGTGAGTAGTAGCCGATGTGATTTACTGCGAATAGGAGGGGATTACTATGCGTAAACTTTTATTGACTGTACTGGCACTCGTGGTGTTATCGTCGTCATGCTTGGCCGCGAATTGGGAGTGGGCTGGCTCAGATGAAAAAATTGGGATGTTCTATGACGTAAACTCAATAACATTTAGCATCTCGCCGAATAAGCAAATAGTCTCTCGTGACAGAGTATGGCTGTGGGTGAAATATGTCTTCGATGAATCCTTTGCTGAGCAAGTAATAAAAAATAGAAATGTCAAATTCCAAATTTGTAAAGTAGGGTATGATTTTTCGCAAAACAAAACCTTTGAAAGTAAAATAATCACTTATCATAAAGATGGGCATGTTTTAAAGGAAGAACCAGGCAGGCGCGCTTGGGTAGATATCTATCCTGAATCCGTTTCGGATTGTATAAAATCCGCCGTAGAAAAATACGTCCGCGCGCATGAAGAGGAAATCGAACAAAGGACCCGTGGTACTCGATAAGAAGTAGTTTTAATCGGTAGCCGCTTGACATAGGTTACCGATACAGACAACTTCTGCATATAACAAACAAGCCCATCTACGCAGATGGGCTCTTTTTATTTGAACGATATTTTCAAGTCGAGGTCATAGTTATGGCCATAGTTGTTATCAAGTCGGGCGATATCGACCCGGTCAATAATAGCAAGCATAACTTTACGTTTGGCAGGCTTATCATCCGGACAGTTCTTTACGACTTCGCAAATATCGTTTACATCCAAAGCCTTGCTTGTGTCCTGCGCATTTTCCGCTGCCGCAAGCTCGGCCTGCAGCTTTTCTTCCTCGGCCTTTAAGGCCTGCAGCTTTTCGGTGGCTTCGGTCTGGCCAAGGAGCGACTGGGAGAACCATGTCATTACGGCCTTGCGTTCCTGCTGGATTTTATCCAGGCGCTTTTTTATTTTCTGCCGATTTTGCTGGGGGAGCTGCGCTTTCGGAGCGCTTCCCTGATTGGCGGCTATGTATGCTTTTAATGTCTTGGGACTTTCGCAAATGGACTCAAGCAAAGACCATATCAGCTCATCAGTATAAAACAGCCCAAGCAGCCGCGACTTCTCACATTTTGACCCACAGCTGTAATACTTCTGCGTTTTCTTGCTGGTCATAATGCGCATTCGAGCCCCGCAGAAACCACAATAAGCAAAGCCCTGCATCAAGCCCGCATCCTGTGAATGCTTCCAGGTCTTATATGTCCGATGACTGGCTATAATCTCAAGAGCGCGCGGATGTAGGTCGGCGTCAATGATTTGCGGGCAGGTCATCTCGATCCAGTCTTCACGCGGGCGTGGGATTTTCTTGTAAGACTTCGGGCCGGTCTTTTTATGGTATTGTGTACTTGCATAATACTTGCCTGTATAATGAGACCTCTTTAGCATATGCTGGACTGTTGAGGTCCCCCAAAGACCCGACCCTGTAGGCGTAGGTATGGCCATGTCATTTAAGCGGGCGGCAATAGCGTCACAGCCTCCGTACCGGTCTTCGACGAACCACTTATAAACCATCTTGACTACTTCAGCCTCGGCCGGATTAATGACATAACAGCTGTTTTCCCGGTCAAAGTCATAGCCGTATATATGACTGTCGCAGATGGCCTTGCCGGCCTTCAGCTTGGCGCGCTTGCCGCGCATGGTGCGCTCACGTATCTTGGCTCGCTCGTACTCAGCAAATACGCCCTTCATCTGCATGGTCATTTGGCCTTCCGGCGTATCAGCAACTTCGCCAAGGACAAAAACCGGTTTACATTTATACTTTTCAAATTCCTCTACGAGGATAAGCTGATGGATAAGCTTGCGGGACAACCGGTCTGCATCGTGCACGATGACCGCTTCATACAGACCCTCCTGTACGGCATCGCGTAACTGCTCCAGCGCCGGGCGCTCTAAAAAGCCGCCCGAATAACCGTCATCCACATACTCTTTGACCACAAAAGCGCCAAGGTCTTTAGCTTTCTTCCGGCAGGCTTCGAGCTGGGTGCCGATAGAGTAACCGTGCTCAGCTTGCCACTCTGAGCTGACACGGGCATAAATTGCGACATTCATTAGAGTCCGGACTCCGTATGTGCTATAATGCTACTTGAAATATTCATTTTATCGAATTCCTTTCTTTCTGCCTGCAAGTGCGCTAACGCTTGCGGGCTTTTTGTTATATAAAAAATATTCCATAATTCTGCTCCAAAATATTCCAGTTAGATAAGCTTATGACGAACCTCGATGACCAAGCCGATAATCGTAACGGGCAGGTCGACGACTTGCGCATTAGTATAAAACTGCGGCGTATAGACGGCAAGGTTATGCCCGACCAGCGTTATGCCTGACTTATCTATCCTGACTTCTTTGGCTGTGGCGTCCTCGCCAGCAACTAAGACGATAGCTATCTGGCCGCTGTCTACAGTGTCCTGCTGGCGCACGATGACGATATCGCCGTCTTTGATTGTTGGCTCCATGCTATGGCCGGACACGCGCAGCGCGAAATACTCAAAGCCGTCATCGTTATATTTGGAATCGATAAACTCGTAACCTTCAACGCAGTCATCTGCATAAATTGGCTCGCCTGCAGCGACTTTGCCAAGTAAGGGAATTTTCCTTTGCTTAGATTTTGAGTTTATATGATGTAGCATGCCCGCCGCACTTCCGGCCATTGCCGCCCCCGCAGTAACTGCCGCGCCCGCGCCTGCTAATGCAGACCCTGCAGTTGCGACCGCAGCCGCCCCCGCAACAACTGCCGCAGCGCCTATAGGTATCCCCATAATGGCCAGTGGCGATATTTTTAAAATAGTCGCCAGCGAAGCTATCTTATCACGACGCATATTATCTATCTGTCCTGATTCCCAGCGTGATACAGTAGCTTCCGACACACCAACAAAATCAGCGACTTCTTTTTGAGTCAAATCCAGCTCGGTACGTCGTGCATTGATAATCTTACCTACACTTTGCTCCTCCTCTTTCATGGTAACACCTCCATAATATTATTTTAAGGGAAAATCGCATTAATGCAAGCTAAACCGAAAAAAAATAAAAAAAAACTTGCGTTTAGGTATTGTATTTACGCAGGAACTAGAGTACAATAAATTACGAAAACGTAAGCAAGCCACACTCTGGAGCTTACGTAAAGGTAAAAAGGAGGGTTGTAAATGTTCCAAAAGAATGAGTTTAAGGCCGAAGTAGTGCGCCGAGGGCTAAGCTTGGACGAGGTCGCAAAGGCGATAGGTATTAATCCCGCCTCGCTTCATCGTAAGATGAACGGCACCAGCGATTTTTACCGCGGCGAAATCGAGCGGATTATAAAATTGCTAGGCCTGAACGGAGAGGATGTTATCCGCATTTTTTTTGCTTGACCACTTACGTTTATGTAAGTAGAGGAAGGTGAGGCGATGAAGTACAAAGACGGGGAGACATACACATTTACTTTCGACGGCTCTACAGTCCATGTGCGGCTGCAGAATTTCAGACCGGAAGTGGTGCAGAACTTCAACAAGGTCTTGGCCAAAGAAAAACTGCGCTGTTATCGACAACAGCAGGAAAAAGCAGAGAGGGGGTACGCAAGTTGATTTGTACGAAAGTGTACGAAGACTCAAGAGGCTGGCGGTATACAGTCCTTCCTGGACTTGGCGGAAGCAATTACTCAGTATTTTACCGCAAGCCCGGCAAGAATTGGCACAGTGTCCGCGCGGTGCCTTGGTACAACACAATCGATGAAGCCAGACAGGCCCTTATCGATTATGCCGAAAAGCATAAGATGACAGCCGTAAACGGCTAAGGTGGTGAAACAGATGACGGACTTTGAAGCAAGACGTATCGCTGAACGCGCTGAGGGCCAGTACCTGAAAGCCATCCGCGTATGCGTTGAGGCTGATGGCACGATGGCTGAAAACGTAGCGCACACGCAGGTGTACATCATCGGCACGGCGATACTGGATAAAAGCCCGGATGAAATCGAAGCCGATTTGAACTGGTGGCGGCGCAACGCTGACTTAGATGCGCTGTTGTGTGAAGGTTGAAGGGAGTGTGAAAAATTGGAAAACTTTGAACTGGAAATCGGCAAAGCATGGGCGAAGAAACACAGGCTTGAAAAAGCTATCAAGAAATCCTTGACAGCTGCGGCGCTTATCGGCTCTGCGGTAGTCTTCGCAGGCTTCTATAACGGCGACCAGGTACAGGTCGAAACAGTCCACAAAGTTCAGGCGGGCGAAACGCTTTGGAGCATATCCGAGGATTATCTCAAGCGGAACACTGGCGGGCGGCGCTATATCCTCGAATTCAAAGAGGGCATTAAGGAACTCAATCCGTGGTTATGCGATACGCATGAACAGATTCAGCCGGGAGACTCAATAGTAATTCACTATTGGGTAAAGAAAGATGAGGTGTTGAACAGATGAATCTTAATCAGCATGCAGATTACATTTTAGACAATACAGATATGTCGCTTATTGTCTATCACGAAGACGGGTCGGACGACCTGGAGCTTAAAGTAAACTGCAATTACTGCGACCTTATGGCGCTGATTGCACAGCTACTTTACGATACGCACGAGGAAAGCGACATAGCGCTTGATGAAATCGGCAAGGACTTAAACACTGCCATGGAGACTGTAGCGGCGTTAAGAGGTGAGCTGGATGATTAGCGGGTGTAAACCGGGCTATGGTTGCCTGTCCTGCCGACTTCCGGCAGATGCCTGCGAACACTCGGGACAGAAAATCTTTCCCGAAGAAAAGCTGATGTCGGCGGTGGTGCCGCGGGCGCCGATAGCGCCGGAGAAAAAAAATCGCAACGTAAAAGACCCCAGCGGAGAGCAGTCCGCTGAGGTCTGAAGGACGATGATAAAAACCAAGCAAGTAAGGTTTTTACATCTCTATTGTAACACAGAAAGTGAGGAAATCAACATGGATATCAATATTCGTATAACTGCTGATAGCGCGTTAGTTAATGCGCTTTCCGATATCGCTGGGGCCTTAGCTGCAGTAAGCATCGCGCAGTCAGGCAAGGACGGCCATCTGCCGCTGAAGACTACACCAGCGCCCAAGGCGGAAGCCAAGGCTCCGGCAAAAGAGACCCCCAAGGCGGAAGCAAAGACGGAAGAACTCAAAGGCGAACCTGTCAGCCCTGCCAAGGCCAAGGAAATCAATGACCTGATGAAGACGGGCGCACCAGATGAAATCATCGACAAGAGCCTTATAAAGAAGGTTCGGGCAGTAGTCAGCGCATACTGTGAACGCATCGGCAAAGATGCAGGTCACGACAACGTCAAGAAGTGGCTGGCCGACAAAGGGTACGGCGGTCTGTCCAAGCTGACATACAAAGGCATGGATGAGTTTATCGCGTTCATGGAAAACGAAATGAAAGAGGTGGCGTAAATGCCCAGCGAACACGCGCCAGTCGGGTGCTCGCCGTCAGAACGCTGGCGGCATTGCACACCGAGTGTCAGACTCGAGGAGAAGATTCCAGAAAAGCCTAGTCCTTTCGCCGAAGAAGGCACTAAGGCTCACGCACTCGCCGAAAAAGTGATGAAAGCATACTTGGCAGGGAAGCCGTTGAAGCGCAAGCCGAAGGACGTAGACGGCGAAATGTGGGAAGCGGTCAAATTCTATGAGGATATCTGCGTTGAGAAAATCAACGAGGCCCGTAAGGCTTCGCCGGACGCCGAAGTACACGTTGAGGAACGTTTAGATGTATCGCCTTGGGTGCCTGAAGGCTTTGGCACAGGCGACATGGTCCTTGTCTCGGATAGGTCGCTGGAAATCATCGACTTTAAGTATGGCAAGGGCGTCAGGGTTGACGCTCACGATAACTCGCAGATGCGTCTCTATGCGCTCGGCCTTTATAACGGCTATGGCATGCTGTACGGCGCGGAAAAGGTCTGCATGACCATCGTTCAGCCTCGGATCAGCAACGTATCATCGGAAGAGATTTCGATTAAAGAACTGCTGAAATGGGGCGAATACATCAAGCCATTAGCGCAGATGGCCTACGATGGCACAGGCGAACGCTGCGCAGGAGCGCACTGCAAGTTCTGTCGAGTCGCACCGACCTGCCGAGCCCTTGCCGACTATGAGATGGAAGTGGTCAAAGAGTCAACCAAGCCCGATGAGCTTACCGACATCGACATTGCGGAAATCATCCGCAGGGCGGACTCTATCAAAAAATGGCTGACCACCATCGAAGAATACGCGCTCCATGCTGCTACAGTCGACGGCATCGCATGGCCTGGGCTGAAAGTAGTCGAAGGGCGCAGCGTCCGCAAGATATCCGATGAAGCCGCAGCCCAGACAATTCTTTCGAATGCGGGCTATGAGTCTGAATCATTCTTAAAGCCTGTAACCCTTAAGTCCATAACCGAATTGGAAAAGCTCGTGGGCAAGAAAAAATTTGCTGAATTGATGGCTGATGTGCTCATTAAGCCACCAGGCAAGCCGACGCTCGTTGATGAGTCGGACAAACGTCCAGCGATTGATTTATCTACAGTCAAGGATTCGGATTTTGACGATTCCCTGCTGTAAAACAAAGTTTTTGATGTTAAGTTTACATAAATTGGAGGAATGCTATTATGGCAACTTTAAAATTTACGACCGGTCTTTCCCTTCTGTCCTACGCGCACGTCTTGAAACCAGCCGAAACCCTTAACGGCGACATGAAGTACAGCGCTTCGCTGGTGTTTGCGAAGAACTCCAATACGGCTAAACGCGCCAAAGAAGCTGTAGCTAAACTGATGGACAACGAAGAAGTCAAAAAGCTCATGGGTAAGACCAAGATTAAGTATGAGCTTTTGCGTGACGGCGATGAGAAGGACGACAAGAATTATGAAGGCTGCTACTTCATTAACGCCAAGGCCAACGAAGACCACAAGCCGAAAGTTATGGACCGCGACCGCGTGGAAATCGCAGACCCCAACGAGATTTACTCCGGCTGCTACGTGCAGGCAGTGCTGAATCTGTACGCATACAACAAAAATGGCAATTCCGGCATCGGCGCCAGCCTGCTCGGTATCCGTAAGATTAAAGACGGCGAGCCGTTGACTGGTGGTCACGTATCCGACGATGACTTTGATGATTCCCTGCTCGAAGGTGATGGCCTCGATGACCTGATGTAAGGAGCGCCGGCTATGCGTACCTTGTATATTGACATCGAAACGTATAGCGACAGGGCAATAGATTACGGCGTCCATGCTTATGTGGACGCCGATAATTTTCAAATTTTGCTCTTCGCATACGCTTTTGATGATGAAGATGTGGAAGTAATTGACTTCACAGCAGGCGAGAAACTGCCTGAGCGGGTCGCTGAAGCCCTTGTTGACCCAAACATAATAAAGACTGCCTTCAATGCCAACTTCGAGATTATGTGCCTTGCCAGCGTGTTTCCTGAGCTGATTAAGCCTGAGCAGTGGGAGTGTGACAAGATATTAGCGCATTATCACAGCATAGGCGCCAGTCTTGCAACTGTCGGCAAAGCCCTGGGACTTCCCGAAGACAAGCAGAAGGATGCCCGAGGCAAGAGGCTCATTACTTACTTCTGTAAGCCTTGCAAGCCGACTAAGCGGAACGGCGGGCGGACAAGAAACCTTCCCGAACACGCGTCGGAAGACTGGGAAGTCTTCAAGGAATACAACAGGCAGGACGTTGTGACAGAACGCGCCATCAGGCATGAGCTTGAGTGGCTGCGGCCGGACAAGTCAGAACATGACTTATGGCTGATTGACCGCAAGATTAACTGCCGCGGCGTACATATCGATATGGCGCTTGTTGATGCGGCCATCAAAATCAACGAAGACTACACAGACACGCTCATAGCAAGAGCCAAGGAGCTGACTGGCCTTGAAAACCCGAACAGCGTGGCACAGCTTAAAGAATGGTTCAGACTTAACGGGCATCCGATAGCCAGCCTAAACAAAGAGACTGTGGAAGAGATGCTCAAGGACGATAACCTGCATCCTGTGCTGAAAGAGGTGCTGCGGATCCGCGCCCGCCTCGGCAAGACCAGTATCAAAAAATACATTGCCATGCGGGATTCGCTTTGCTCAGACCTGCGAGCGCATGATTTGTTCCAGTTTTATGGCGCGAGCCGGACAGGCCGATGGGCGGGCCGTAACATTCAGTTACAGAACCTGCCTCGTAACTACATTGACGACCTTGAGAACGCCCGCGAAGCGGTCAAGAGCGGCGATATGGAATGGGTGAAGCTGATGTACGGAAACGTGCCCGACACGCTCAGTCAGCTCATCCGTACAGCGATAACACCCGAGGCGGGCAAGAAGTTTGTGGTCGCTGACTTCTCGGCGATTGAAGCCCGCGTGCTTGCATGGCTCGCTGATGAGACCTGGGTGCTCGATGCATTCCGCGCAGGCAAAGACATCTACTGCGAGACGGCGAGTCAGATGTTTGGCGTAGTCGTTGAGAAGCATGGCCAGAACAGCGAGCTGAGGCAAAAAGGGAAGGTCGCTGTTCTGAGCTGTGGCTATGGCGGCGGGGTTGGCGCCCTGCTTAATATGGGCGGCGACAAGATGGGCTTATCAGAACAGGAGATGCAGCACATCATTACTCGCTGGCGTAAGTCATCCCCGCACATCGTACAGTTCTGGTACACGCTCGAAAAGGCGGCAAGACGTGCCATCCAGCGCAAGCTCTCGACCACTTTGCCGCATGGTATTAAGTTCATGTCGTCGCATGGCCATCTGCTTGTTCGGCTTCCATCTAAGCGCTATTTGGTTTATCTCAATGCAAGGATGGGCACGAATAAATTCGGCGACCCGTCAATCGTTTACGATGGAGTCGACATGACAAAAAAGGCCGCAGGCGCCGCACTCGCTGAGCTTGAAACGTATTCCGGTAAGCTTGCCGAGAATATCACGCAGGCTGTGGCTCGTGACTGTCTAGCTATTGCGATGAAGAACGTGGAAGCGGCAGGTTATCCCATCGTTGCTCACATCCATGACGAGGTTGTGCTGGAAGTGCCAGATACCGATAAGTATAACCTTGATGAAGCTATACGGCTTATGACGCAAAACGTCGATTGGAATGAGGGCTTGCCGCTGAATGCCGCAGGATTCGAGTCTTACTTCTATATGAAGGACTGATGTTATGGACAATATCACAGAAATAAAATTTCAGATTGCTGTGGCATCTCGAAAGACCCAAAAAACATGGAAAAATATCGAGATGTCATGGCAAGAGTTTATCGACAAAGCCGAGAACCCTATCCGCACCAATGAGACGATGGCCGAATATAGGGCCATGTCAAAAGAGGAGAAGGGCGCCAAGAAGGATGTCGGCGGTTTCGTCGGCGGATATCTGAAGGACGGCATCCGTAAGCGCGGGCAGTTAAAGTCTCGCCAGCTTCTTTGCCTGGACGCAGATAACATTCGAGGCGGCGTAGACTTCCCCGCTAAAGTCATGGAGGCCTTGGAGGATAAATATTACCTGTACTACACGACTCACAGCCACACAAAAGAAAAGCCGCGCTTCCGGCTCATCATCCCGATGAGCAGGGCGGTCACGGCAGATGAGTATGAGCCGATTGCGCGCCTTGTCGCTCGGGATATCGGCATCGACATGTTCGATCCGACAACGTACCAGGACATCCGCCTGATGTACTGGCCAAGCTGCTCCAGTGACGGCGAGTATCTGACTGCGCATTATGGCCTTGAGCTTTTGGACCCGGACAATGTCAAAGCATGTAACCCAAATTGGGCTGATGCAACGACATGGCCGATAGGCCCCAGTGAAGCAGCCGCCCACAAAAAGGCAGTAACTAAACTCGGGGACCCGCGCGAAAAGCCCGGTCTTATCGGTCTGTTTTGCCAGGCGTACACGATTAGCGAAGCCATCGACACGTTCCTGCCTGGTGTGTATGAGCGGGTAGACAACAGTGAGAACCGTTACACCTACACCAAAGGCTCTACAACGGGCGGCGCGCTTAGTTATGACGATGACCTGCACATGTACAGCCATCACGGAACCGACCCTATTAGCGGTCTTGATGTCAATGCGTTTGACCTTGTCCGGCTCCATCTTTATGGCGCTCTGGATGAAGATGCTAATCCCGATACTCCGGTATCTAAGCTTCCCAGCTTCACGGCCATGTCGGCTCTTTGCCGCAAGGACGACAGAGTCAAGGAGCTTCAGAACAAAGACATCGCAGAAGCATTGAGTGATGACCTGCTTGCCGCCGATGAAGCCGCAGAGCAGGATGCCGAAGCGGTCAAAGCCGAGGCGCGTGAATGGCTAAAAAAGCTGGAGCGAACCAAATCTGGGAAGATTATCGCATCGGCATATAACTTCCTGCTCATCCTGCGCAATGACCCGAGACTTAAAGGCATGGCAGGCAACGACCGATTTGCAGGTCGTATCGCTGTACTGCGCGACCTGCCATGGCGCAAGCACTTTACCGACCGCATCGATTCATGGCAGGACTCAGACGATGCAGAGCTTCGAAACTTTTTGAGCCTTAAGTATGAAGGGCTGACTGGCAAGATGCTGCTGGACGATGCGCTGACGACGGTCTTTGCCGAGAACGCTTTCCATCCCGTCACAGACTGGCTGGAAGGTCTTGAGTGGGACGGCGTTCCTCGTGTGCGCCGTATCTTCATCGACTATCTTGGCGCCGAGGATAACGAGTACACGCAGGAAATCACCGAGAAGTTTTTCAAGGCGGGCATTGCTCGTGTCTTCCGTCCGGGTGCCAAGTTCGACTTCTGCTTAGTCATCAGCGGTGCCCAGGGCATAGGCAAGAGTACCGTCCTCAGACGGATGGGCCAGAAGTGGTTTACTGATGCAGTGGTAAGCATTAAGGGCAAGGAAGCCATGGACCAGCTGCAGGGCAACTGGGTGATTGAGCTTTCCGAGATGCAGGCGGCGACAAGGGCCGAGAACGAAGAACTCAAAGCCTTTATCAGCCGGCAGAATGACAAGTACCGCCCGCCATACGGCAGGCGAGTCGAAGACCATCTGCGCCAGTGCATATTCGCCGCAACGACCAACGACCGCATTTTTCTTAAAGACCGTACTGGCGGGCGGCGCTTCTGGATAATCATGTGTGATGGCAAGCCCGAAAAGCCATTGCAGGATTTTACCAAGGAAGTAGCTGCGCAGTGCTGGGCTGAGCTTATGGAGATTTGGAAAAAGGACAAAGACCTTTTGCCATCCAAGGCCGCTATGGATGCCGCGCGGGAATTGCAGGCAGCTCATACCGAAGGCTCCGAAAAGTTTGGGCTGATTCAGGCATACTTAGACACTAAGCTGCCTGAGCGTTGGGATAGAATGACCCTGCCAGAACGCAGGGACTGGCTATCTGGTGAAACGAGCATAGAAGGTGAGGGCGTCATCGAGCGCGATCGCGTTTGTGCCATGGAAGTTTGGTGTGAGTGCTTTGGGTATAATCCCGAGAAAATCCGAAATCTTGATGCGAGGGAAATAAACACCATTCTCCAGCATATGCCAGGATGGAAAATGCATGGTTCAGGTTACGGAAAACTGCGTTTCAAGATATATGGAAGACAGAAAGCTTATATGCGGGTGTCTCTTACACAAGAACACACTGAGGTGTCACCGATTAGCTCTGAAGTGTCACCGATTTCAGAGGATTTCTTAGATGACTTGATGTAGTTGGTGTCACCGAAAATAATGGGTGACGGTTTTGGTGACGGCTTCGGTGACACCTTAACCCCAATGTGAATAAGGCTCTATAAGGAACTGTCACCAATGTCACCAATTATTATATATAAAAGATATTTGTTATTTATATGTACGCGTATACATGAGAGTCACTATATACGCATCATAATACGGATATTCTGTATAGAGCCTATGCTTTTTGGTGACATTGGGTGACACTACATAAAATTTTTAGGAGGTGTTTTCCACTCGTGGACATTTTGGAAAGAGAAATCGAGAAAAAATTCGGCGAGGAAATGCAGAAGTTAGGCTGTTTGGTATGTAAGTTTACGAGTCCGGGGAAAGCTGGGGTACCAGACAGGCTTGTTATCCTGCCGGGCGGTAAGGTTTGGTTCGCAGAGATGAAAAGACCAGGTGAGAAACTTCGGCCACTGCAGATTTTTTGGAAGAAGCAGATGGAAAGCCTTGGCGCAAAATACTATGTGGTTGATAGCTATGAGGCCATTGCGAATGTTGCTGCAGATGTTAAAAAGGAGTTGGGCGCAGATGGTTAATAATGGGGACACAGTACAGAGGATGCGGATGGTTAATAATGGGGACACATTAAATTTGGCTAAACAGTTACTGGACCGCATTGTAGCGGACTATCCGACGATGTTCCATAAAGATGGTTTTATCAAAAGTTTTGGCTATGACATGGATATGCGAACCTGTCCGACCAGAGTAAAAGACGAATTGCGGCTTATTCGCAGGCTTTTGCTTGAAGTCGAAAAACGGTTGTGAATTGGGGGCGTACATAAAATGAGACTACACGGACGAAAGAAGGTGATGCCGAATGAAGTTCATACCGCATGACTACCAAAAGGAATCTATCCAGCGTATTATCGATAATCCCTTCTATGGCCTGTTCTTGGATATGGGCTTAGGTTAGGCAAGACCATCATCACCTTATCGGCCATCCAATACCTAATCGACGATTTTGCCGTATCAAAGGTGCTGATTGTTGCACCGAAGTCGGTGGCTGAAAGCACTTGGCAGAATGAAGCGAAGAAGTGGGACCACTTGCATTTGAAGTTTTCAACTGTTTTGGGTACCGCTTCCCAGCGTGAAGCCGCACTTGCCTCAAAAGCTGACTGCTATGTGATAAATCGTGAGAATGTGGTTTGGCTTTGCGAATACTATAACCATCAACTGCCTTTTGACATGTTGGTGATTGATGAGTCGTCGAGTTTCAAGAATCATCAGGCCAAACGCTTCAAAGAGCTGAAAAAGGCGCAGCCATGTTTTGACCGGGTGGTGGTACTCACCGGTACTCCCGCACCGAATACTCTGATGGATATATGGGCGCAGGTTTATTTACTGGATAGGGGCAAAGCGCTGGGGCGGACAATCGGTATATACCGCCAAAAGTATTTTAAGCCCGGGCAGACCAATGGCTTTGTGGTGTATAACTACATCCTGCTTCCCGGCGCTGACCGGCTGATCCATGAAGCTATAGCGCATGAAGTAATGAGCCTGAAGGCCGCTGATTACATCAAACTGCCGAAACGCATGGATAACATCGTCGACATCAACCTGCCGCCAAAAGCTATGAAGCTCTACAAGCAGATGGAAAAAGACTTCATTCTGTCCATGGGCGATGAGGATATTACTGCCGCGACGGCCGCAGCACTTAGCAACAAGCTTTTGCAAATGGCCAATGGCGCAGTTTATGACAATGACCAGAGCGTTATTCAGCTTCATAACGCTAAACTTGAAAAACTCATGGAAATTCAAGAGCTGAACGAAGGTCAGCCGATACTTGTTTTCTACGCATACAAGCACGACCTTGCAAATCTCAAAGCCACTTTTCCCGATGCGCGGGAGCTTAAGACTGCCAGGGACATGGACAACTGGAACGCGGGTAAAATCAAAATGCTCCTTGCGCATCCGGCCAGTACCGCATATGGCCTTAACCTTCAGGCGGGCGGCCACATCGTTGTTTGGTATGGGCTGACATGGTCTTTGGAACTTTACCAGCAGGCCAACGCGCGACTGCACCGGCAGGGACAGCAAAAGCCAGTTATCATCCATCATCTTGTTGCCAAGGGCACGATGGATGAGCGCGTGATGAAAGCATTATCGAATAAAGCGGCAGGGCAGGATGCGTTGCTTGATGCTGTTAAAGCCGAGATTAAAACTGTCATGGGAGGAAATCAAAATGAAACTTGAAGTATGTAAGCCCGAAGCAACTTTTGAAGCCCAGCTTGACTATTGCGGGCAGGAGTTTGAGGAACTTATACAGGCGCTGGCCATCTATCGTAATGAACCAACACAGAAACATCGTGCCGAAGTGCTTTTTGAAGCGCTGGACTGCATCACCTGTTTGTGGACATTCATCTTTATGATTTTCAGCCGGGCCGAAATTGACGCAGGGATTAATGTCGTGAACTGCAAGAACTATGTCCGCGGCTACCTGATGACTCCGGAGGATTTTGACGTCGAGAGCGTAACCGACAAAACCGAGGAACTTCTTGAGGAGGCGAGTGGCAGATGAGCAGCTTTGCCAGAAAAATGGGCCGCAAGGTTTCTAAAGCTGGGGAAAAGGGCGTGAAAAAAGCTGAGCGCACTGTAGAAAAAACGCAGGCAGGTCTGATTTGTGCTTATGCTCATGCGAATATTAAAAGCACGATGACCCGCAAAACAGCCCTTAGACATCTTTCCGGAGTCTTCTTATACGCCATGCATCGCGATGCAGGATTTGGCGCCAAGAAGGGTAAAGCATCGAGGTTGTTTAGGCTTCGGGATAAGATGCAGTCCGTCTTTGACTGCATCGTGTCTAAAAATGTCACCATACAGGAGATTCAGGATTTTCTGCGAGCTAAACCGATAGAGCTTGATGTCGATATCATCGCTTGTGATCCGAAAGCAAACTGGTATCGCAAGATTGAACACCGGGCGGTACAGGAGATGGAGGCGGCTTTTCTGATGGCGCTGGTTGATGAATTCGGCTATCGGAAGAAACGGCTTGAGCAGGCTTATATTTACTGCGCAAAACTCAGCGACGAAATAGCGTCGGGAAAACTGACCTATGCTTTTATCTGCGATGAAATCGAGCGTGTCATGTTAAATCAAAAAGCCGCAGCGTAAACTTTGAGGGCGTTTAGGAGGTAGCTATGTGACTGATGAGGAGTTAGAGTCTATTAAATTGCCTGATTGCCTGTATTGCGAGGGCAAGGCGAGCGTAAGAAGGGCCAGCAACGAATGGTGGTATGTTGGCTGTGAGTGCCAGTTAAAGAGTCAATGTACCAGGGAGTTTGTATTGGAATGTGTGGAACAATGGAGGAGGATACATGGACGATGAATGAGATTGCTGCGCATTGGCCGGCGATGCTGGCAGGTATTTTGTTCTGCCTGCCGGCCTGCGTGATATTGCTGATTTGGTTTTTGCATGATATAGGAGGACGAGGAAATGATAAGTTTTAAACATACATCTGGTGAATATTTACGAATGCTTAGGGACTCTTATCAGGGTTATGACCTGATTATTGAATCATATGCCCTAAAAAGTAATAAAAATAAAAGTGCGTGGCGCTTTTTTATCTACCTTCTTGCGGTAGAAGACAGTCAGGAACAGATAGAGATTGAAACTTTTAGTGGGATAAAGACTTATAATTATATTGATTTTAATTCTTATAAGTTGTTTTATCCGGAAATTAAAGAAAAAGCCTTACGCAGAGAATTTGAGGACTATAAGGAAATATTTCTTAATCTGAGTAATTGCACATTTTTTAAATATAAAAATGGCAATCACACAGGCGTTGGACCAATAGTATACGAGATTTATCATGATGGGGAAAATGAATATATAAAAATTGCCCCAAAAATATTGTATGGTGACCGTACTGTAGCTGAAATACTTCGTATACTACTGGAGGCTGAGAGCGATGACGATTAATGAAGCTAAAAAGTTGTTGCCACCTAATTTAAAATATCCGTTACCGGATGGCGTTATTGATAATCTTATTAATTGCACATCAATTCCCTGCCGGTTTGATATAAAAGACGAGGATGGCACGAGCGAAAATCTTGGCTATGCATATGCTTTATTGGCAGCGTTGGTTGAACTGAAAGAGCGCAGAGAGCAAGAATACGAAGAAGCCGAAGAAAAGGCATTAGAAGTTGAACGCGCTGATTGGGAGCGTGAAGAATAATGGCAGATATAACAATGTGTCACGGAAATGATTGCCCGTTAAAAAATAAATGTTATCGTTATACGGCGTATGCAAGTGAATATTGGCAGTCGATATTTACAGAGATTCATTATAAAGACGGAAATTGTAGTCATTTCTGGGATAACAGAGGTAAACGAAATCGCCCAGAGGGAGAGCCAATGTTTAAGTAAGGAGCGTGAAGAAGATGGCAAAGAGAATGACTGAGCGTGAGCAGTTTTATTATGGCAAGGGTTATACCGATGGGAAAAAGGCGTTGTTGGAAGAAATTGATACACGCATAGACGAAATGAGTGATTACCCTTACCCGTACGATGCTTATGGGAAAGGCTACTATGAAGCGGTTAATCGAGTGATTGATATTATTAACGATTTGGCAGGCGATTGAGATTGATGAATGATTTTTATTTAGTATGTTTGGTAGTATCGTTTTTAGGTTTTGTGTGTATCTTTGGCTTAATCGGTTTACAGCTTCTTGACGACTGGCTGGGCGGGATTATCCATCGGAAGATTGAGAGGTGGTTAAAGTGACCAATGAAGAATGGCTTAAACAGCTTTCGCATAAAGAGTTAATGAATTTTTTATGCGATTTAATGGGCGGTGGCTGTGGGTGTTGTCCATTTTACACACAGGGCTGTACTATTCAGCTTTGGCTTTTAACGGAACATCAGGAGGGCGAAGATGACTAATGAAGAATGGCTGAACTCGTTGCCGCCAGAAAAGAAGGTTAAGCTGTTTCGAACTTTTGCCGAAAACTGCTGCGCGCTTTGCTACTTTATCCCGAATGATAGCGACTGCGCCTGCAACTATTGCCAGGATGGGCAAGTACAGTGGTTGCGTGCCGAACATAATCCGGATGACTTCGATGAACGCGATTTTCGTTATTGCGTTTAACGCAGTTAAACGAGTTAAATTAATTGAGTTAATTTCGTTAATTGAGTTAATTATTGAGTTAAATGGAGGCGAGGTAAATGACAAATGGTGATTGGGTAAGGTCTTTAAACGATAAGGATTTGGCTGCATGGCTTGATATCTATGACATGGATATATGTGATAGCTGTACTGGAAATGGTGATGAATGTGAGGAACGGTGGTGCAAAGATGCTTGGCTCACTTGGCTGATGCAGGAACACGACCAGGGCATGACGCATGATGAGCTGATGCAGACCCTTGAGCTTTTAGCTACTGTCGATACTACATATGCACTTAAAAAGGAAAAGGCTGACATTATCGATAAGGCGATAAAAATAGTCGAAGGTTTAGCCGGCGTTTGATTTGATTATAGGAGGTGTGGTAAATGAAGAAGAAAATAATTTATGCGATGTATAAAGGCGACACATTTATCACGACAGGAA
>Ga0326511_10000307_pt1 | contig 41609 bp, 31 predicted proteins | sample 0_2496_0518_D_FD_203701 | JGI IMG/M metagenome (GOLD analysis project Ga0326511, IMG submission 203701) | Bovine rumen microbial communities from UC Davis, California, United States - 0_2496_0518 | ecosystem: Host-associated > Mammals > Digestive system > Stomach > Rumen | place: USA... | reverse complement strand
GGAAGGAAAGATTCTGAAGTCGGATGTCACCGTGGCTAAGAACTATTTGCCAGAAAAGCATATCAAAGCACTTGACCGCATTGTATCTGCATATTTAGACTTAGCAGAAGACCGTGCCGAGCAGGAATTACCAACGACAATGGCACAGTGGGCACGTATACTTGACAACTTCCTGACCGTAGCTGAGCGACCGCTACTGATGGATGCAGGCACCATATCAGCATTAGAGGCTAAGATAAAAGCAGAAAGCGAATATGAGGTGTTCCGAAAGATTCAGGACGAGCAGTATGTTTCAGACTTCGACAAAGAAATCAAACGGCTAAAGGGCGAATTGTAATGAGGAAAATGCGACTTGGATCATCGGGACGGTTCTCATGATCCACAATAATGATAATAAACGTAACAAAGAATTTTTCAGAACACAAAGAGGGTTTGCCCAAGAATCCATTTCAGAGCTGCGCAAATCAGTTGATGCAATAGATTAGAGACTGCCTTGAGCGTAGCGAAAAAAATCGCTTTGCTCATGGAAGTTAATTCGCTTTGCTCGTGGACGTCAGAAACCGTAAATCACAGTGTTGGGAAACATTTTGTTTGTTGTATTTTGATATATAGAAATATTTCTGTATCTTTGCAAATGTGATCAATAAATTGCACGCATGAAAATAGGAATTATAGTAGCAATGGACAAGGAATATGCGCGACAGCAGCCTCGCCAACGACCAAGTGGCCGACAACTTCGAGCAGATCTGGGAAGAGTATAGCAAGGACACTGTAAGAAGAATATTGTAAGAGTTATGGAAGAAAACAATAAAATACTCATATATACAGACAGCAGCGGACTCACGAAGATTGACGTGAGACTGACAGAAGATACACTATGGCTCACACAGGCTCAGATGTGCGAACTATATCAGACGAGTAAATCGAATGTCAGTGAACACATCAAACACATCTTCGAAGAAGGCGAACTGCAGGAAGACGCAGTTGTTCGGAAATTCCGAACAACTGCTGCAGACGGGAAGTCATACCTGACCACATTCTACAGTCTCGACATGATTATAGCCCTTGATCACCAGGTACGGTTCTCCTGATCATACTATGGGATGTAACTTCGGATGTACTTCCTCATAGATCATCGGGATGGTTCTCATGATCCACAATAATGATAATAAACGTAACAAAGAATTTTTCAGAACATTCGCTTTGCTCATGGACGTCAGAAACCGCAAATCACAGTGTTGGGAAACATTTCGTTTGTTGTATTTTGATATATAGAAATATTTCTGTATCTTTGCAAATGTAATCAATAAATTGCACGCATGAAAATAGGAATTATAGTAGCAATGGACAAGGAATATGCGCAACTGCAAGAGGTAGCGCAATCCATCGAGAAACATGAGATAGTATTGGCAAAATGCGGTATCGGAAAGGTGAATGCCGCCTTGGGAGCAGCAGAGATGATACGTCAGCATCATCCTGATGTCATCATCTCCAGTGGCTGTGCTGGCGGCAATGGCGACGATATCAACATCCAGGATGTGGTGGTCAGCAGCCAGCTGGTTTATCACGATGTTTATTGTGGCAAAGCCATTGATGATACAACAATCTACGGACAAGTACAGGGTTTGCCCGCTCGCTTTGATGTCGATGCGCATCTGTTGGAGGTGGCAAAATCCCTCAACCTTCAATCTTCAACCCTCAACCTTCACCCCGGCCTTATCGTCACAGGCGACTGGTTTGTGGATACGAAAGAGAAAGCACGTTCTATCATCGAACTGTTCCCAGAGGCAAAAGCCATCGATATGGAATCGGCTGCTATCGCCCAGACCTGCTATATATATAAGGTGCCGTTTATCTCGTTCCGTATCATCAGCGACATTCCCTTGCGCGACACCGATGCATCGCAGTATCACGATTTCTGGAACACGATAGCCGACCGTTCGTTCCAAGTCACCAAAACGTTTATCGAGCGTATATAAATCATGGAAGTCATACAAAGTTTTACGATTGACCACACGCATCTGAAGCCAGGTATCTACGTTTCGCGTGAGGATAAAGGCTTTACCACGTTCGACCTGCGCATCACGGAACCGAACAAAGAACCTGCTGTAGCTCCGGCAGCCATGCATAGCCTGGAACACCTGATGGCTACTTGGTTTCGCAACAGCGAAGTGAAAGACGATGTGGTGTATGTCGGACCGATGGGTTGTCTGACGGGAATGTATATCATCATGAAAGACAACGAGACGGCGACTGAAGGTGGGAAATCGGGAGCTTATACCGTTGAGGATATGCGCCGGCTGACCATCGAGTGTATGAAGTGGATTCTCACACAGACGGAAGTACCGGCCACGCGCCCAGAGGCTTGTGGTAATTATCTGCTTCATGACCTGCCGATGTGCAAGTGGGAAAGTGCGCGTTATCTTGATCGCCTGCAGAACGATTTCCATAGCGAATACACCAAACTACAGATTACTCTCGACGACGGCAAGGTTTTTGCCGATGCATAAAAATAAGAATCCGCAGCCAAATCGGTTGCGGATTCTTATTGCTCCTTGCTCCTTGCTTCTCCCCCTCGGGGGAGTCGGAGGGGGGTTATTCCTTATTCGAACGTTTACGCTCCAAGTGGTCCAGGATAATTTTGCGCATACGCATTGACTTAGGCGTCACTTCTACGTATTCGTCGCCTTTGATATATTCCAGACATTCTTCCAAACTCAACACGGTCTTCGGAATGATGCGGGCTTTTTCATCAGAGCCGCTGGCACGAACGTTTGTCAGCTGCTTGGCTTTCGTCACATTGATGACGAGGTCGTTGTCGTGAACATGCTCACCAACCACCTGACCGGAATAAACTTCCTCACCTGGGTCGATGAAGAACTTACCGCGATCCTGCAGCTTATCAATACTGTAGGCAAAGGCGGTACCCGTTTCCAAAGCAATCATACTACCATTCACACGGCGCTCGATGTCGCCCTTATACGGCTGGTAGTTCTTGAAACGGTGAGCCATAATTGCTTCACCCTGACTGGCTGTCAGCACATTGGTACGCAGACCGATGATGCCGCGCGAAGGAATCTCGAACTCGATATTCGTGCGCTCACCCTGTGTCTCCATTCCGATGATATCACCCTTGCGGCGAGTGACCATATCAATCATCTTTGATGAGAATTCTTCTGGTACATTGATGGTCAGTTCCTCAATAGGTTCACACTTTTGGCCATCAATCTCCTTATAGATGACTTGCGGCTGACCAACCTGCAGCTCATATCCTTCACGGCGCATCGTCTCAATCAGCACGGAGAGATGCAACACACCACGTCCGCTGACAATCCACTTGTCGGTATTGTCTTCAAACGGCTCTACACGCAATGCCAGATTCTTCTCCAGCTCTTTTTGAAGACGGTCGTTGATGTGACGGGAAGTACAGAACTTGCCCTCTTTGCCGAAGAACGGGGAATCGTTGATGGTAAACAACATCGACATTGTTGGCTCGTCGATCGCTATCGGCGGCAACGCCTCAACGGTTTCCGTATCGCAAATGGTATCACCGATTTCGAATTTCTCCAAACCGATAACGGCACAGATGTCGCCAGAATCAACATGGTCGGTCTTCTGGTGGCCCATACCCTCGAATGTATGCAGTTCTTTGATCTTCGTCTTCTCCTGTGAACCGTCACGATGACAGATTGTCACAGCCATTCCGTCGGTTATCGTACCACGATGAACGCGTCCTACGGCAATACGACCCGTATAGTTGCTGTAATCCAAAGACGTGATCAGCATCTGCGCTGCACCCTCAATCTGTTTGGGGGCAGGAATAACCTCCACAATCTTGTCTAACAGATATTCGATGTTGTCTGTGGGCTGCTGCCAGTCTTCACTCATCCATCCATTTTTGGCAGAACCATAGACAACGGGGAAGTCCAACTGGTCTTCCGTCGCATCCAAATCACACATCAGGTCGAATACCATCTCATAAACCTCCTCAGGACGGCAGTTCGGTTTATCTACCTTATTCACCACCACGATGGGCTTCAAACCGATTTGAAGGGCTTTCTGCAATACGAAACGCGTCTGTGGCATCGGACCTTCAAAAGCATCTACCAATAGCAGGCAGCCATCGGCCATATTCAGTACTCGCTCAACCTCACCACCAAAATCGGAGTGTCCTGGGGTGTCGATGATATTGATCTTTGTCCCTTTCCAGTTGATAGATACATTCTTGGACAGAATCGTGATACCGCGTTCCCGTTCCAAATCATTTGCATCCAGCACCTGATTGCTGTTATCCTGTCCCTCGCGGAAGAGTTTTCCCGCAAGCATCATCTTATCTACAAGCGTCGTCTTTCCATGATCGACGTGCGCAATAATCGCTATGTTTCTGAGTTCTTGCATATACCTATTTTATATAAAACGGGTGCAAAGATAGTGCAAGTCGAGCGAAAAACCAAATATATTTGAGTTTTTCTGAGACGCCGCCTATCTTCGCGACGGAGTCGCAAAGGTACAAAGAATAATCGGAATAAAGGGTACGAAATAGCAACATTTTGTTAAAAACGAAAAAATTATGCATTATGCATTATGAATTATGAATTATTTGTTGTAATTTTGCAGCCGATTCGCCAAAAAGGAAACCGATTGGCGGATTAAGAACCGGAAAATCCGGTGCATTCGCAGCGATGTAGTTCGCCCTGATGAAGACGGCTGACGTTGCACGGATGTAATTACAAAATTATTCATCAAAACCATTAAAGTCATGTATTTAGACAAGACAAAGAAAGAAGAGATTTTCGGTCAGTATGGCAAGTCTGCTACTGACACTGGTTCTGCTGAGAGCCAGATCGCATTGTTCACCTATCGCATCAAGCACCTCACCGAGCATGTAAAGAAGAACCACAAGGACTTCGTGACCACTCGTTCACTGACTCAGCTCGTAGGTAAGCGTCGTGCATTGCTGAACTACCTGTACGATCGTGACATCGAGCGCTATCGTGCTATCGTCAAAGCGCTTGGTCTGCGTAAGTAATCTCTTCGCACAAGCAAGAAACAGAAAGCCGGCAAAACTGCCGGCTTTTTTGTTGTTCAATTCATCAGCATGTCGATACTATGCCTTTGCTTTCTGCTTATACGAGCGGAGACCATAGAGGACGACGATGATGAAGCAGATGAACGGCAGGACGAACGATACGTTGACTGCAGGATGGCTGGCGATGGTCTTTTGGTCGATAATCAGGCCCTGCAATGGTGGCATCAACGCGCCGCCGACAATTGCCATTACCAGGAAGGCGGCACCCAGATGTGTATCTTTCGAATCAACATCCTCCAAGGCGATACCATAGATGGTGGGGAACATCAGCGACATGAAGAAACTGATGCCGACAAGCGAGTAGAGTCCCAGCTTACCCACAATGAGAATAGCTCCTAATGCACACAAGGCAGCACCGCAGCCGAAAATGGTGAGCAGTTTGCGCGAGTTGACGTATTTCATCAGGAACGTTGAAATAAACCGACTGCAGAGGAAAAGGCTCATCGCCACAATATTATAGGTTTGGGCAGTTGCCTTGTTGATGCCCAGATTGTCGGCATACTGGATGATAAACGTCCAGGTCATAATCTGTGCCGCCACATAGAACATCTGAGCAATCACACCTTCGCGATAAATGACGTTGTGCCACAGGTTGCTGAGTGTCTGACGAGCCGTATGGGTGTTGCCGGCATCCTTCTGTTCCTCGTTCTCTGTCTTCGGCATCTTCTTCAGAGCAATGATGACAAATACGGCCAGAACAACCAATCCGATGATCACGTACGGGTTGCGGATGACTGCCAGGTCGTGTAGTCGGATTTCACTCTTCTCGGCCTCGCTCAGTCCATAGAACAGGATTTGTCCTGCTGCATCGCGCTTGTCGCTAATCAGTTGCGGCAGTACGATGAATGAGGCGACAGCCATACCGCAGAGCGAACCCATCGGGTTGAAGGCCTGCGCCATATTCAAACGGCGTGTGGACGTTTCCTTGTCGCCAAGGGAGAGGATGAAAGGATTGGCTGTGGTTTCCAAGAATGCCAGACCGAAGGTCAGGATATACAGCGACAGACAGAAGAAGGAGAACTCCTGATAGGCTGCAGCCGGAATAAACAGGAAGGCACCGAAGGCATAGAGTCCCAACCCCAGCAGGATACCGCTCTTATAGGAATAGCGGCGGATGAAAAGGGCAGCAGGAACGGCCATCGTAGCATAGCCGCCATAGAAGGCAAACTGTACCATTGAGGCTTTTGCTGCCGACAGTTCCATCACCGTCTGGAAGGCAGCCACCATCGGGTTGGTGATATCGTTGGCAAATCCCCACAGCGCAAAGAGTGAGGTGATGAGTATAAAGGTTACGAGGTACTTCTTGGGTACCAGCTTTGATTTTTTCTGTTCCATGAATGTAGGTTGATAGTTATTTTTGACTTTGTTTTATAATGATGGCGACAAAGGTAATAAATATTTGACAATTGACAATTGATAATTGATATTTTTTTATATCTTTGTCCACTTTCCAACGATGTTGTTATCGGAATCATGGCGATTTCTTTGCAGTAAGAATATTATTTCGTGCTTTTGATATCATCGAAGGTACTTCCGTACTTTTGAGGCTACGCCTCGAAGTTACTCTCGTTCGGAAAATCAAAGAAAAACAGGTTTTCTCTTTGATTTTCGCTCACTTAATCGTAACTTTGCATCCAAACAGATAAAAAATGAAGAAACTATTATCACTGCCACCTAATCTGGTGGATTGCTTTCATGATATAACGGGCCATTCGCATGATGAGTGGTTTTGTACGAATGATCCTGTCGGCCATAAACTCGGCTCTGGCGGAGGAACAACCTGGCTGTTGGAACAGGCCTACTCCCAAATGCTGAATTCACGCCTCACACTTCACGCTTCATTTAAAGAGTGGTTATCAAAGGAAAAACGCATCCTGTTGCATGCTGGCGGACAGAGTCGCCGGTTACCGTCATACGCTCCGTCAGGCAAGATACTGACACCAATACCTGTGTTCCGGTGGGAGAGGGGACAACGTCTGTCGCAGGATTTGTTGTCCTTGCAGATTCCTCTTTATGAGCAGATCATGCAGGCAGCACCAGCGCATCTGCATACGATGGTGGTGAGCGGTGATGTGTATATCCGTTCTACAGAAATGTCGGCTATCGGTCCTCAGTTGGCTGGCTTGGATGCCGATGTGGTTTGTTACGGGTTGTGGCTTGATTCGAGTATCGCCAAGGATCATGGCGTCTTTGTTTCTTCACGTCAGCATCCGCAGCAATTGAAGTGTATGTTGCAGAAACCTACCGTTGAGACACTCAGCAAACTGCTGACGAACCATTTCTATTTGACGGATATCGGTATCTGGTTGTTAAGCGACCATGCGGTAGAAATTCTGATGCAGAAAAGCCACGGCTCAGCCAACAGTTCTCAATTGAACTACTATGACCTCTATAGTGATTTCGGTTGTGCCCTAGGAACAGAACCAAGTGTGGATGATCCGGAGGTTGGGGCTTTGCGTGTGGCTGTATTACCCTTGCCTGGTGGCGAGTTCTATCATTTCGGTACATCGCATGAGCTACTGTCGTCAACATTGGCGGTTCAGAATCTGGTCAACGATCAACGACGCTTGTTGCATCGAGACCGAAAACCGCATCCATCCATCTTTGTACAGAATGCCGAAACACAGATTGCCTTTACGCCTGAAAACCAAAATGTATGGATTGAGAATGCGTATGTGGGTGAGAATTGGTCGATAACCCATGAGCATATCATCACTGGTGTTCCAGAAAACAATTGGCAGGTGTCGCTGAAACCAGGACAATGTCTGGACGTTATTCCTATTGGTGAAGAACAGTATTGTATTCGTCCGTATGGATATCACGACCGCTTCGCTGGCGAAGAACAACAGCGTAAGCAGTTTCCCGTTGTTGATGCAGCGATCTTCAAGGAATCTAAGGTCTTCAATGATATCAACGAGATGAAGACCATCGAGAGCTGTTGCTTGCTGTCGGCAGAAGAGATTAGCGCAAAGGCTAATTTGCGGAGGCTAACGGAGCAACGCCGACTGTTCAGGGCTAAGAACTGGCCCTGTCTAGCTAAAAACTACAAGCATAGCGTGTTCTATCAGATTGATTTGGAAGATGCTGCACGAGAATTTGCGATGAATCAACTTCCTGTTCCTGCCGAACTTCCGGAATCAGAACCCTTGTTGACGCGTATCCATGATGCAATGTTTCGTTCGGAACTGGCCAGGAATGCTGGTGGCGACACAAATGCTGGAGAACAAAAGGCTTTTTCCCTTTTGCGTGAGGGATTGACGATGACGGCTTTGATAGAAAAACAGCAGCCCCGTTTGTCAGTATATAGCGATCAGATTGTATGGGGACGCTCTCCTGTTCGTATCGATTTAGCTGGTGGATGGACAGACACACCGCCATATTGTCTGATGGAGGGTGGCCGTGTGCTGAATATAGCGATAGAACTGAATGGACAACCTCCGTTGCAGACATACGTGAAACCCTGTAAGGAACATCATATCGTGTTGAGGAGTATAGATCTTGGTGCTTCCGAGGTCGTAAAAACCTATGAAGAGTTGGCCGACTTCAACCATGTGGGGTCACCATTCTCGATTCCCAAGGCAGCATTGGTGCTCGCAGGATTTCAACCAGGATTCTCGCAAGAGCAGTTTGATACTTTGGAGCATCAACTGCAGGCATTCGGATGCGGTATAGAGGTAACACTCTTGTCGGCTATTCCTGCCGGCTCCGGTTTGGGAACCAGCAGTCTGTTGGCATCAACGGTATTAGGTGCCTTGAACGATTTTTGTGGCCTGATGTGGGATAAGAATGAAATCGGCAGACGTACGTTGGTGCTGGAGCAGTTGTTGACAACAGGCGGAGGATGGCAAGACCAATATGGTGGTCTTTTGCATGGTGTGAAGCTGTTGGAAACGGGACGCGGCTTTGAACAACTGCCTTCCGTAAGATGGTTGCCGACCAGCATCTATACTCAGCCCGAATATCAACAATGTCACCTTTTATATTATACCGGTATCACCCGAACGGCCAAGAATATCTTGTCGGAAATTGTTCGCCGAATGTTCCTGAACCAGCACGACGAACTGGCAATCTTGCGTGCGATGAAGGCTCATGCCCAGGAGATGTATGAGGTGATTCAGCGAGAGGACTTTGAACAGATGGGGCGTCTGGTTGGGAAGACCTGGTTGCAAAACCAGTCTATCGACAACGGAACGAATCCGCCGGAGATTCAGGCTTTGACGGAGTTGGTAGATGACTTATGCTTAGGTTATAAGTTGCCTGGTGCTGGTGGTGGAGGCTATCTTTATATGGTTGCGAAAGATCCAGAAGCTGCCGCACGTATCCGGCATATCCTCAATTCAAACCGTAAACTTTTAAATGAACGGTTTGTGGATATGTCATTGAGTATGAATGGTTTGCAGGTAAGTAGAAGTTAAGTATGGAGTTTAGAACGATTGTTGATGTACCAAAGCCAAATTTCCAAATAGCACCTTGCGAACGGATGCTGTTTGTCGGTTCCTGTTTTGCCGACCGAATGGGCAAACGTTTTACCGACGAGAAGTTCCGGACGGTTGTTAATCCCTTTGGCGTGATGTATAATCCTGTCAGTATCCGGCATACGATAGAGAGACTTTTTGCTGAAGACGAAAAGCCTGTCTTCGATACCGCAATCCTCACTTTAGGAACCAATCATGTATATGTGGAAAAATCGACAGGTGAAGTTGTCGATAATTGTCAGAAACGACCAGCGAACTTATTCGACGAGCGTGAACTGACGGTAGAGGAATGTGCGAATGAACTCCTCCGAAGTTGTCAGCTGTTGATGAATGCCAATTCGCAGATTCATATTGTCTTGACGGTGAGTCCGATTCGTTATGCGAAATACGGCTATCATGGAAGTCAATTATCGAAAGCCACATTACTCTTGGCAATTGACAAACTAATAAATGTCCAAACAGGCATGATAGCCTCCCCCACAAGGGGGAGGTTGGAGAGGGCTTCCTATTTCCCTGCTTATGAAATCGTCAACGATGAACTGCGCGACTATCGGTTTTATGCTGCTGATATGTTACACCCTTCCGACCAAGCGGTAGCCTACATCTATGAACGCTTTGCAAAGGCTTACTTCAGTGAGGAAACCTTTCAGTTTCTAAAGGAATGGAAACCGATAGCGGATGTCCTCAACCACAAGCCATTTCATCCGGAATCAGACGAATATCGGGTGTTGATGGATAAAACTATGTTAAAAGTAGCCGCGCTGTCGAAAAAATATCCTAATTTTGCATTATGATTTACACCATTGAAAAAATAACTACGTTGATAGGTGCCCGACGTTATGGGACCAAAGAAGCACAAATTGGATTCTTGCTGACAGACAGCCGTTCCCTTTGTTTTCCGGAGGAGACGCTGTTTTTTGCATTGAAGACTGAACGGAACAACGGACAAAATTATATCCCGGATCTGTATCGTCGCGGGGTTAGGAACTTTGTTGTAGAGACGCTTTCTCCGATAGATACAGATAAGGCAGGAAGTGCTCGCGCAAAGAGTTGGAGTGTATTGTATCCAGATGCAAACTTCCTGAAAGTTGTAAACAGCAGGGAAGCCTTGCAGCGTTTGGCTGAGCGCCACCGCGAAGAGTTTGATATTCCAGTCGTTGGTATCACAGGCTCTAACGGAAAGACGGTGACGAAGGAATGGCTGTATCAGATTCTTTCTGGGTTGCAGGACGAACAACCTGCAGACAAATATATTGTGACCCGTTCGCCTCGTTCGTATAATTCACAGATAGGTGTTCCGCTTTCGGTGTGGTTGCTCAATCAGCATACACAAGTGGGCATCTTCGAGGCAGGTATCAGCGAACCCGATGAGATGCAGGCCTTGCATGACATCATCCAACCGACGATAGCTGTGCTGACGAACTTGGGTGCTGCACACCAGAAGAACTTCCGTTCGCTGGAAGAAAAGTGTATGGAGAAACTGACCTTGTTTAGAGACGCTGAGGTGATTGTTTATCCATCTGATAACGAGGTGGTTAGCCGTTGCGTTCGAAAGTTACAGTTTAAGGGTCGAAAACTGGGCTGGTCGATGAAGAACGACCAGGCTCCGATGTATATCAAGAAGATGCATCAGGATGATACGACTACCATTTCTTACGTCTTCAACGAAATCGAAGGAGAATATACAATCCCGTTTATCGATGAGGCTTCTGTGCAGAACTCTATCTCCTGTGCTGTCATCGCACTGCATCTGGGTATTGCTCCAGAGGTGCTCAAACGAAGGATGGAGAAGTTGGAGCCTGTAGCGATGCGCTTGGAAGTCAAGGAGGGACAGCGAGGTTGTACGCTGATAAACGATTCCTATAATTCTGATATCAACTCTTTGAATATAGCCCTCGACTTTATGAATCGTCGGCCAGACCAGCAGGGACGCAGTCATACACTTATTCTAAGTGATATCGAGCAGAGCGATTTAGAACCCGATGACCTCTATCAGGAAGTAGCCAAACAAGCAGCCAAGCGACATGTGCAAAAACTGATTGGTATTGGCAAACAACAGCTGTCGGCAAACAAGTGTAACTCGCTGATTCCGCAGCAATATTACTTCCCCACGGTGGATGCGTTTATCCGTTCTAAAGAATTTCGCAACCTCCATGATGAAGTCATTCTGCTGAAAGGAGCACGCCGTTTTGGATTCGACCAGTTGACGGAGCTGTTGGTTCAGAAGGTACACGAAACGACTTTGGAGGTTCATTTGAATGCGGTTGTCGATAATCTGAACTATTATCGTTCGTTCTTGAAACCGGAAACAAAGATGGTCTGCATGATTAAGGCTGATGCCTATGGTGCTGGAGCGGTGGAAATTGCGAAGACGCTGCAGGATCAACGTGTAGATTATTTGGCTGTGGCTGTGGCTGATGAAGGTGTGGAACTGCGCAAAGCAGGTATCACGTCGAATATCATGATTATGAATCCGGAGATGACAGCCTTCAAGACCATGTTTGATTACGATTTGGAGCCGGAGGTCTATTCCTTCCGTTTGTTGGATGCATTGATCCATGCTGCCCGACAGGAAGGTATTACCGGTTGGCCTGTACATATCAAGTTGGATACAGGTATGCACCGCTTGGGATTCAATGTAGCTGATTTGTCGGACAAGCCAGACTCTTCCGACCCGTCTGACGACATCGCAGAGCTGATTATCCGGCTGAAACGTCAGCAGGCTGTGATTCCACGGTCGGTGTTCTCGCATTTCGTAGGCTCAGACAGTGACGACTTCGATGACTTCTCTGCCAAGCAGTTTGCCTTGTTCAAAAGTGGAGCTGACCGACTGCAGGCTGCCTTCGAGCACCACATCATCCGCCACATGGACAACTCGGCGGGCATCGAACACTTCCCGGAACGGCAGATGGACATGTGTCGTTTGGGACTGGGACTCTATGGTGTGAACCCACGCAACAACGAAATGCTGCGTAACGTATCGACGTTGAAGACAACCATCTTGCAACTGCGCCATGTGCCGGCAGGTGATTCGGTAGGGTACAGCCGCAGGACCATACTGGAGAAAGACAGCATCATCGGTGCCATCCCTATCGGCTATGCTGACGGACTGAACCGACACTTAGGTAACCGCCATGGCTTCTGCCTTGTCAACGGACAACGGGCGGAGTATGTCGGCAACATCTGTATGGATGTGGCGATGATTGACGTGACAGGTATCGACTGCAAGGAGGGCGACAGCGTGGAAATCTTTGGCGACAACCTGCCCGTTACCGCTCTCTCCGACCGTATCGATACCATCCCTTACGAGGTGCTGACGGGTATCAGCAACCGCGTGAAACGAATTTACTTCCAAGATTAAACGCTCACCCAGAAGGCGAGTTGGAAAAATAGATTTGTATAATTTGATAATATATTTTTTATAATGGGAAACAAACATTTATTGCTTATATGTATTGCATTGGGGCTGTTTTGTATTTGCTCATGCAAGAAGAGTGAGTTGGCGACAGATATTCGTGGAACTTGGAAGATGGATATGGTCGTCACTTATGATGATGGAAGCAAAGAGTACAGGACAGTATATGATGCTTTTGCAAGTGATGGTAAAGACAACAACTCTTTTACGGAATATGTTTTTGGAGGCAGTAGCATAGTGAATGCTTCTCCTGAAAGCAGCTACGCTTTCTTCAGTAAGATAAAAGGAAGGTGGAAGATAGATGATGGTGATTTGTATAAGGAATATGACCTGTCATCTCTGGAAGTTGAATTAGGTTCAGCATACCAAGGATATGATAAGGGCGCAGCATATAAAGCAATGTTTCACCATTATAAACAGCTTGCAGAGAATAGCAAGACTCCTTTAAAGGACTTGCAAATTGCCAACATGGAGCTCAGCTATGATGAAGGAAATATTGATCGTACAGTCTTCAAGAAGACTAATAGCATAGAGCAATATATCAAGCCAGTGGCAGCAAAGGCTCATGATACATCTGTTAACGAGGCACCATCGGCTGCACCTTCTGGAGTTCCGTCGTCTGTGAAAGCTATTCTGACCAGTCGTATAGCGGAATGGGACAACAAATATGAATATGATTTGGAGTCATCTGTAAGTAGTTTGTATGCCCAGACGGTGCGTTTTTATGGAAAGACATATAGCCGTGAAGACATTCAATATAGCCTGATGAGTTTGATAGAGAAGTATGACGACTTCGAACAGGATAGCCGTGATATTCGTTTCACGCAGATAGACCCCGTGACGGTGCGTTGTGATTTTACTAAAGTGACGCGCACTAATAGTGTAGTCAAGAACTACCCATCGTATCTGTATTTCCAAAATATCAATGGCGTATGGTTGATTACGCAAGAAAGTGATGCTGTTACAGACCATAATCTGTCGAAGAAGAGGTAAAATATCATTTTGTTGTAGCAGAGAAGTGATTGGGTCACGAAAAAGTTGTACCTTTGCATAGATAATTATTCCAAAATGTCCAGATGGGAAATCTCCCCCAAACGATCAAAAAGCATGAAACTACCTATTGGCATACAAGACTTTGAGAAGATCCGTACTGGCGGCTATCTCTATGTTGACAAGACAGAACAGGTTTACCGTCTCGTCTCCGAAGGTTCCTACTATTTCCTTTCCCGTCCGCGTCGTTTTGGCAAATCGCTGCTCATATCGACGCTGAAGGCATTGTTCCTCGGCAGACGTGATTTGTTCAAAGGGCTGGCTATAGATCAGAAGGAGGACTGGGACTGGGCTGCTCACCCCGTACTGCATCTTGACTTGAATACAGATAAGTACGATAACCCTGAGACTTTGAATAACAGGCTTAACCTATTCCTTGACGAGAATGAACGCATATACGGCAGGAATGAAGCAGAACGTTCCTTCGGCACTCGTTTCGAGGGTGTCATAAAACGTGCTTACCAGCAGACTGGTCGGCGCGTAGTCATCCTGGTTGACGAATACGACAAACCCATGCTGCAAGCCATCGGCAACAAGGTGTTGCAGGATGACTACCGTGATACGTTGAAAGGTTTCTACGGAGCACTGAAGTCGATGGACGGATGCATCAAGTTCGCCATGCTCACGGGTGTGACGAAATTCGGCAAGGTGAGTGTGTTCAGTGACCTGAATAACCTGATAGATATCTCCCTGCTTAACAAATATCACAATATCTGTGGTATAACGGAAACGGAACTCATAAGTACGTTCGATCATGACATCGATGAGTTAGCAGAGAACAGCGGAATGACACGTGAGGAATGTATAGAAAAGCTCCGCAGGATGTATGACGGCTATCGCTTTAACCACTTGTCCAAGGAGGGCCTGTACAATCCGTTCAGCGTGCTGAACACCTTTAATAGCTTGGAGTTTGGCAGCTACTGGTTTGAGACTGGCACACCGACATGCCTTGTAGAACTATTGCGCTGTCACTACTACGACCTGGAAGATATGTCGAAGTCAGAGGTGACGGCTGACGTTCTCAACAGCATTGATGCAGAAACAACCAATCCCATCCCCGTCATCTACCAGAGCGGTTACCTCACCATCAAGGGTTACAAGGAACGGTTCAAGAAATACATCCTCGGATTCCCGAACGAAGAAGTGGAGGAAGGCTTTGTGAAATACCTCGCTCCATTCTATCTTGACAACAGGGAAAAGAGGTCGGTCTTCGACATCGAGCAATTCTCCGATGATGTAGAGTCGGGCAATGCAGAACAGTTCCTCATCAGACTGAAGTCGCTCTTTGCTAGTGCGCCGTATGACAGCACAACGGGTGACAAGGAGAACCACTTCCAGAACATGATGTGGGTGGTGTTCAAGATGCTGGGGTTCTATTCGCATGCCGAATACCATACCTCTGACGGCAGAATAGACCTGTTTGTAGAGACTCCGAAGTATCGCTACGTCATGGAGTTCAAGCTTGATGGAACGGCAGAAGAGGCTCTGCAACAGATTAAGAACAAAGACTATCCCTTGCAGTTTACCCTTGACGATAAGCAGACCTTCCTTGTTGGCGTGAACTTCTCGAAAAAGACGAGAACCATAGAAAGGTGGGTGATAGAATAAGATGAGCACTTTGGACGCTGCGCTCATAGTTTGATGAACTGAAAAAGATAAGAAAAATGTCATTTTCCTTTGCATTTTGGTTGCTTCGTTGTACCTTTGCAGGGTTGCTGTCGCAAATGGCACAAATCTACCGACAATAATTTAAATTAAGAACATAAATCTATGGAACAAGTATTTAGTTACATTATCGGACTTGGAGCAGCGGTGATGATGCCTATCATCTTCACCATTCTCGGAGTCTGTATCGGTATTAAATTCTCTAAGGCGCTCAAGAGCGGTCTTTATGTAGGTGTCGGTTTTGTCGGCCTGAGTATCATTACGGCTTTGTTGGTAGACACCATGTCGCCGGCACTGTCTAAGGTAGTGGAAATCTACGGCCTGGAACTGCAAGTTTTTGACATGGGATGGCCTGCCGCCGCCTCTGTTGCCTACAACACACTGGTAGGTTCGTTCATTATTCCTGTCTGCTTAGGCGTCAACCTGTTGCTGTTGCTGTTGGGTTGCACCCGTACGGTGAACATCGACCTGTGGAACTACTGGCACTTTGCCTTCATCGGTGCTGTGGTTTACTTCATGACCGACAGCGTAGCCTGGGGATTCTTTGCTGCCATCATCTGCTACATCATCACTCTTGTACTTGCTGATGTCACGGCAAAAAAGTTCCAGAAGTTCTATCCCGGCATGGACGGTATTTCTATCCCGCAGCCATTCTGCCAGGGTTTCATGCCTTTCGCTGTAGGTATCAACAAGTGTCTGGACTATGTACCGGGTATCAATAAGGTGAACATCGACTCCGATGGTATGAAGAAGAAGTTCGGACTCTTCGGTGAGCCTCTCTTCCTTGGTGTGCTGATAGGTATCATCATCGGCTGTTTGGCTTGCAAAGACTGGAACGAAGTGGTCGACAATATCCCTGTCACCTTGCAGATTGGTATCAAGATGGGTGCCGTCATGGAGCTGATTCCGCGTATCACATCGCTCTTCATCGAAGGCTTGAAACCCATTGCTGAGGCTACGAAGGAGTTGATTGCCAAGAAGTTCGGTGCCGACAAGGAACTGTATATCGGTATGTCGCCGGCATTGGTCATCGGCCATCCCACTACACTGGTGGTATCGCTGCTGCTCATCCCCGTAACACTCGTTCTCGCCGTGGTACTTCCTGGCAACCAGTTCCTGCCCTTGGCATCGCTGGCAGGTATGTTCTATGTCTTTGTGATGGTGCTGCCCTATACCAATGGCAACGTCCTGCGCTCGTTCATCGTCGGTCTGGTTGTGATTGCCATCGGTCTGTACTTCGTAACTTGGATGGCTGGCGACTTTACCAGTGCTGCCCACCATGTGGCTGCCATCCATCCTGACGATAAGACCGTACAGGTGCCTGCAGGCTTTGAGGCTGGTGCCCTTGACTTCGCATCCAGTCCGCTCTCAACAGTTATCTATGCTTGCATGAAGTACCTCAGCTATATCGGAGCCGGCATACTGACCATCTGCACCTTGCTCTTGGTCGTATGGAACCGTATGCGCATCAACAAGAAATAAACATGTGGTATCAATGAAATCATAACTCATAAAAACACGAATATGAAAAGAACATTTATTTCATTAGCATTGCTGGCAATGGCATTTGGTGCAAGTGCTCAGCAGAGTGTGAAATTCCAGACGGCGTGTCATCCAGACGACGTGAAACACTATGACACAGAGAAATTGCGCGACCGCTTTGTCATGGAGAAAGTGATGGAGGCAGACAAAATCAACCTTACCTATTCACACTACGACCGCTTCATCTATGGCGGTGCTATGCCTGTGAACAAGACGTTGAAGTTGGAGAACTTCTTAGAGTTGGGTCTTGATGTAGACAAGACCATCAAGGAGAAGTACTTCCTCTATAACCGCGAACTCGGTGTCGTCAACTGTGGTGAAGGCGATGGTGTCGTCATCGTTGACGGTAAGGAATATGCTCTTTCTCCGAAAGAGGCTCTCTACATCGGTCGCGGACATATTGATAAGGATAAGGATGTAAATAAGAATGTAGAGTTCCGTTCCAAGAATGCTGCCAAACCTGCGAAGTTCTATTTGAATTCAGCAACAGCCCACAAGCATTACAAGACGCAATGGATTACCCTTGACGGACGAAAGGGGTCTTTGAAGGCTGCTGTATGGGGGCCTGTAGGTTCTTTGGAGGAGTGCAACAACCGCACCGTTTATAAACTTATCGTCAATGATGTATTGGAGGAAGGTCCTTGTCAGTTGCAGTTGGGCTTGACTCAACTGAATCCGGGTGCAGCCTGGAATACGATGCCTCCTCATCTTCACGGTCGTCGTATCGAGGCTTACTACTATTTCAACCTGCCGCAGGATCAGACGATTGCCCATATCATGGGACAACCTCAGGAGAGCCGTGTCGTATGGTTGCATAATGAGCAGGCTATCATGTCACCTGAGTGGTCTATTCACGCTGCTGCAGGTACCTATTACTATACCTTTATTTGGGGTATGGCGGGAGAGAATCTGTATTATAATGATAAAGACAATATTCCCGTTATTGATATTCAATAAAGAAATACCATAAAAAGAAATAACGAAAAATAAACATCAATTATGAACCCTATTAAAACAACAAAAATGTCCAATTTCCGTTGGGTCATCTGTGCGTTGCTCTTTTTGGCAACGACTGTTAACTACATGGACCGACAGGTGTTGTCGCTGACTTGGAAGGATTTTATTGCTCCTGATTTCCATTGGTCTGACAACGACTATGGTACAATTACCGGTTGGTTCTCTATCTTCTATGCTATTGCAAACCTCTTTGCAGGTAAGTTCATCGACTGGATGGGTACAAAGAAAGGTTACCTGATAGCAATCTTCGTATGGTCGCTGGGTGCATGTCTCCATGCTGTCTGTGGATGGGGTGCTATGGGATTAGCAGGAGGCAGTATTGTTGCACTGACAACGATTTCTGTCTATCTCTTCCTGGCTTGCCGTTTGATTCTTGCCGTTGGTGAGGCGGGCAACTTCCCTGCAGCCATCAAGGTAACAGCAGAGTTCTTCCCGAAGAAAGACCGTGCTTTTGCAACTTCTCTTTTCAACTCAGGAGCCTCTGTAGGTGCTTTGGCTGCTCCTGCTACGATTCCTCTGTTGGCTCGTGCCTGGGGATGGGAGATGGCGTTTATCGTCATCGGTGCTCTTGGTTTCGTATGGATGGGTCTTTGGGTATGGCTTTATGACAAACCCGCAAAGAACAAACGCGTCAATCAGGCTGAGCTGAACTATATCGAGCAGGATGTTGACATCGCTGATGTTCAGGATCGAAATGCTGAGAAAGAAGAGAAAACTATTCCGTTCTGGCAGTGCTTCAAGTACAAGCAGACTTGGTCATTTATCGTTGGTAAGTTTATGACTGACGGTGTATGGTGGTTCTTCTTGTTCTGGGCACCAGCATACTTCTCTGACCAGTATGGTTACACATCAGACTCAACGATGGGTATCCTCTTGATTTTCACCCTCTATGCCATTTGTACGATTCTGTCATTTGGTGGTGGTTATCTGCCTAAGATTTTCGTAGAGAAATACGGCATGAACCCATACGCTGGCCGTATGCGTGCCATGTTGATTTTCGCCTTCTTCCCCCTGTTGGGTCTGCTGGCTCAGCCTCTGGGCGTTTATAGTGCTTGGTGGCCTGCTATCTTGATTGGTTTGCTGGGCGCTGGTCACCAGTCTTGGAGTGCGAACATCTTCTCAACTGTGGGCGATATGTTCCCGAAGTCAACGATTGGTACCATCACAGGTATCGGTTCTATGGCAGGAGGTGTCGGCTCGTTCCTGATTAACAAGGGTTCAGGTATGTTCTTTACGTGGGCTGACGGTGAGGGCAGTGCTTTCTCCTTCTTCGGTTTCGACGGTAAGCCGGCAGCCTATATGGTGGTATTCTGCATCTGTGCAGTTGCCTATCTCATCGGCTGGTGTATTATGAAGGCACTCGTTCCGAAGTACAAACCCATCGTCATTGAAGACTAATCAAATCATAACTTCAACAAATAAGGCAAGGATGCTCATTCCTTGCCTTATTTTTATGCAGCTTTTCTTGGGTATCAGCAGAAAACTTCTTATCTTTGTACCGAAAGTCAACGAAATCAATCATCATGGAAATCGTATTATATATTATAATAGGTGCAATTGGAGGTTTCGCTGTAGCTTGGCTGTGGCGGAACGGAGAATTGGTGAAGGCTCAGCAGGAATCGAAACAAGCTTTGCAGAGGTTGGAAGAGGAGCGTAACCGTTCCGAAGAAAAAGTACAGGCTGAACGACTGCATAGCCAGGAGTTGCGTGCCGAGATGGAGAAACAGCAGGAGGCGAAAAACCTCCTGGTGCAAGAGGAAATCCGCAATATGGCAACACAGATGCTGAACGACAGTCGCAAAGAGCTGAATGCAGCCGACAAGGAACGTTTAGATGCGCTGCTAAATCCGCTGAAGGAACGCATCGATGCCTTTCAGAAAACAGTGCAGGACAACAGCAAGGAGGGCGCGCAGCATAAGACGGAAATCAAATCGACCTTTGAGGCAGCGATGAAGATGCTGCACGAGGAACAGGAACGTACCGTCAAACAAATGCGTGAAGATTCAGAGCGGACGGTGAAGGAACTGAAAGAGCAGACTCAGCGTATCGGTGATGATGCTGCCAGTCTGACTCGTGCATTGAAAGGCGACTCAAAGATGCAGGGCGACTGGGGCGAAATGATTTTGGAGAAGACCTTAGAGGACTGTGGACTCGTGAAGGACGAGCAGTTCTTCTTGCAGGAGAACTATAAAGATGAAGAAGGCAATAACTATCGTCCAGATGCTGTGGTGGTGTTCCCCAACGATGAACGGGCTGTCATCGACTCGAAGGTCTCGCTGACGGCATATCAGGAGGCACTCCATACGGAAGATGCCGACGAACGTGAACGATTGTTGAAAGAACATGTACTCTCTGTGAAGCACCATATCGACGAACTGTCGGGCAAGAACTACGAAAAGTTGGTGCCAGGAACGATCGGCTATGTACTGATGTTTATTCCTTACGAGAGTGGGTACAGTGCTGCATTGAAGGCTGACTCATCACTCTTGCAGTATGCTTATCGGAAACATATCATCATGCTGTCGCCTTCCAATCTGCTGATGGCTTTGCAGCTGACCCGAACGATGTGGCAGAATTACCGTATGAACAAGAACGTAGAGGAAATCCTCCGCCAGTCGAATGATCTGTACGACAAATTTGTGACGTTCTCAGATACGTTCTTGAAGATGGAGAATGACATCCAGCGTCTGCACGATGACTTCGACAAAGCAAAAACCCAACTGCGTGACGGAAAAGGAAACATCATCCGACGGTTGGACGGTATGAAGTCATTGGGTATCACGCCGAAGAAGCAGATACCAGAAGAGCTTACGGGCAGTGAAGATTAAAAACTATCCCTCCCAATTGGGAGGGAGCTTAAGACTTTATCCCTCTAAAGGGAAGAGACCGAAGAGCTTGGCGTCAATCATATCTGTGACTTTTTGGAAGTCTTGTGGATTGTCACCAAACTTGATATTGTCGCCGTCGATGATAATCAGGTTGCCTTTGTATTCTGCTATCCATCCTTCGTACAGAGCATTCAGACCTTCCAAATAATCCAGTCGGATACTTTGTTCGAAATCGCGCCCACGTTTTTGAATCTGCGCCACAAGATTCGGAATTGTAGAGCGGATATAGATCATCAAATCAGGCAACTTTACCAGAGAAATCATCAAGTCGAACAAGTCCGTATAGTTTTCGAAATCGCGATCGCTCATCATTCCCTGCGCATGAAGGTTGGGCGCAAAGATGCGTGCATCCTCGAAGATGGTGCGGTCTTGGATGATGGTCTCGTCAGAACGCGAGATTTCTACGACTTCCTTGAATCGTTTGTTCAGGAAATAAATCTGTGTGTTGAACGCCCACCGTTTCATGTCGGCATAAAAGTCGGCAAGATAGGGGTTGTTATCTACAGGCTCATAGCGGGGGATCCAGCCATAGCGTTTGGCAAGTAATGTGGTCAATGTGGTTTTTCCACTTCCGATGTTTCCGGCAATAGCGATATGCATATGTTGTTTACAGTTTACGGTTTACAGTTTATTACTCATCTGGGAAAAGGCCGAAGAGCTTGCGGTCTATTTTGTCGATGATACTGGCAAAGTCTTTCGGGTTGTGTTGGAAGTCCATCTCATCGACATCAACAACCAGCAGACGTCCTTTATATTTGTTGAAGATAAAATCTTCATAGCGTTCGTTTAGGTTACTGAGATACTCCAACGGCATGGTCTGCTCATAGTCGCGTCCACGCTTCTGGATATTCTTTACCAGATGTGGAACCGATGCACGCAGATAAATCATCAGGTCAGGATAGCCGACAATGTCGGTCATCTGCTCAAACAACTCCATGAAGGTTTCATAATCGCGTTCGTTCATGTGTCCCATCTGGTAATTGGTGGCACAGAAGACGTAAACACCTTCGAAGATAGAACGGTCTTGTACGACAGTCTTGTCTGTCTTGGCAATATTCAACAAGTCTTTGAAACGTTCCTTCAAGAAATAAACTTCCAGATTGAACGACCAACGATGGATATCCTTGTAGTAGTCTTCGAGATACGGATTATAGTCCACAGCCTCAAATCGTGCTTCCCAATTGTAGTGTTTGGATAGCATATTCGTGAGGGTGGTCTTTCCGCTTCCGATATTTCCAGCAATAGCAATGTGCATGGTGTGATTTTGTTTCGTTGATTCGATATGTCGTTATTTTGATTGCTTTTATTTCAAAAAACCTTGCGCTTTCAAAGCTGCGATCATGCCTGCCGACATCGCTTCATTGTCTTTGCGGGTATATCGGCAGTCGGTGAACACCTGTGCGAGTGTTTCCTTCTGATTGATTTTCACAAAATGTTGGTTTTCTTCCAACTGCTCTTTCTTTGTATAGAAACAGTCGATGCGTTCAGTTGTATAGTCTTCATAGGTTTCCTGATGGATGATGGAAGCCAAAGGGAGCCGGTCGGTGAATGAAGGGTCTTCATCGGGCCATCCTAATGTGATGGTTGCGACCGGAAACACCAACTGCGGCAGTTGCAACGTGTCGATAATCATCTGCGGCATATATACCGTAGTGCCCAAGAAGCATGTGCCCAGCCCTTCTGCCTCTGCGAGATTGCAGAATGTTTGAGTATAGAGCAGGGCATCAGTAGCTGCATTGATGAACGACAAGAAATTATCGTAGCCAGGATCAGCCTTCCTGTTTTGTGCCCAAAGGGTGGTGCGACGGAAGTCGGCACAGATGGTTAGCACGATGGGTGCTTCTGTCACCATCGGTTGGTTGAAGTGAGCAGGCGCCAACTGTTGTTTCTTCTCTGCAGAACGGGTGATGACAACACTGTACAACTGCAAATTTCCCATAGTGGGAGTGCGCTCTGCTTCTGTTAACAATCGGTTCAGCAGTTCTTCTGAAACATCCTTGGTGCTATATTTCCGTATGGTCTTTCGTTCGTTGATGGTTTTCATGATTTCTTGTTTTCTGTCGCAAAGATACTGAAACTTGACAAAATACAAAATAAAACAACGTTAAAATCGTATAATTCCCGTCACCTTGTTTTAAATATAGTATTTTTTTTCACCTTTGAATCAGGTAAGATGCACCTCAGCATAAAAAATAAATTAATTTATTTTGTTATGCGTTCGGTTTTCACTACCTTTGCGACAAATTTTGAACGCTATAATAACATGGACAACAACAAAAACAACCCCAGTGACATTTTCCAAGTAGTGGAAAAGCGTCCAACAGAATTGGAGTGTGACGTAGTACGTTTTCAGAACAACAAGGAGAAATGGGTAGCTTTTGTAGGTTTGCTCGACGGACGTCCCTACGAAATCTTTACGGGTTTGCAGGATGATGATGAAGGTATTGTGTTGCCTAAGACGGTCACCAATGGCAAAATCATCAAGCAGACCAATGAAGATGGTACCCATCGCTATGATTTCCAGTTTGTCAATAAACGAGGCTATAAGACAACTGTTGAGGGTTTGTCCGAGAAGTTCAATCCTGAATACTGGAACTATGCCAAACTCATTTCTGGTGTCTTGCGCTATCGCATGCCGATAGAGAACGTCATCAAACTGGTGGCATCTCTGCAACTCAAAGACGAGAGCATCAATACCTGGAAGACAGGTGTAGAGCGTGCTTTGAAGAAATATACGGTCGGCAGTGCAGAGGATTTGGATGACATCAAAGAGTAAGCTATATGAAAGTCGTTGACGGATACATCTATCTGCGGAACTTGAAGTTTCATGCCCATCATGGCGTGCTACCGCAGGAGCATGCTACTGGAAACGACTATGTGGTCAATCTCCGTATTGGTTATCCTTTGCAGGATGCCATGATGTCGGATGCCGTTGACGACACGTTGAACTATGCGGAAGTTTATCAGCTTGTAAAGGTTGAGATGAAACGACCGCATGCGTTGATAGAACGAGTTGCCGCTTCCATTGTTGAGGCATTGGAGAAGGCGTATCCTGCGATACAAACTATCGATATCGACATCCTGAAGTGTAATCCGCCGATGGGTGCTGATGGCGATGGGGCAGGAGTGGAGTTACATTTAAAGAAAGAACAGTCATGAGAAAAAAGATATGTTGTCTGTTGTTGATGACATTGATGTGTGTCGGCATCTGTTGTGGAGCCGATGATAAGTTTGTGCTTGTCATTGATGCAGGACACGGAGGTCATGATACAGGAGCACCAGGCTCATTTTCGAAAGAGAAGAACATCAATCTGGCTGTTGCATTGGCATTTGGTAAATATGTTGAGAGCAACTGTCCGGATGTGAAGGTCATCTACACCCGCAAAACGGATGTCTTTGTCACGTTGGCAGGTCGTGCTGATATTGCCAATAAAGCCAAAGCCGATTTGTTTGTGTCCATCCATACCAATGCGCTGCCCAACGGTCGTATTGCCCGCGGCTTGCAGTCATATACCCTCACGCTGTCGAAAGCAGGTACCAACCTGGAGGTAGCCAAGCGCGAAAACTCCGTGATAGAACTGGAAGGCAACGACAGACAGCATCTCGCCAAATATGATCCGAACTCACCGGAAAATCAAATTATGTTTGAACTGATGCAGAGTCAGAATATGGAGCGTAGCGTGGATTTTGCCCGTTTCGTGCAGAAGGATGTCTGTGCAATGGCGGGTCGTGCCGACAAAGGAGTCTTTCAAGCAAATCTCGCCGTATTGCGTTTAACCTCTATGCCTGCCTGCCTGATTGAATTAGGCTTTATCACCACTTCCGATGAGGAGGAATATCTGAATTCGAGTGCAGGTGTGGATGCCCTTGCTCGTGGTATTTACAATGCTTTTGCACATTATAAAAATAAATATGGTTCAAAAGGAACTCCGTATAAAAATCCTGCAGAGCCGATTCTTTCAACACCCAAACAGCCTGTAAAGCCTGTCGAAACGACGGTTTCTGAGCCAGGAGCGAGGGGCAAGGAGCAAGGGGCAAGGAGCCAGGAGCCTGATGTCAGGAAGACGACTCCAAAGAAAGTTGAGACTCCAAAAGTTGAAACCAAGAAGGCTGCTCCAAAACCTGTTGTCAGCAATTCCAAGCCTGTGTTTAAGGTGCAGATATTCACCATCAACCGCGTGCTGCGTCCAGGCAGTCAGCAGTTGAAAGGCCATTCAGATGCCGAGTATTTCAAAGATGGCAATTCTGTCAAATATACCATCGGATCTTCAGCCAATTATCAAGAGATGGTCAGCCTTCGCAAAACACTCCTGAAAGATTTCCCTGAAGCTTTTGTGATTGCTTTCAAAGATGGTGAGAAGATGGATATAAACAAGGCCATCGAAGAGTCAAAGAAGTAATTGTTTTGTGATCAGATAATTAAATAGACAATATACACAGCTTAAAATACAGATATGAAAAAGGAAATTAAAATAGCGTTGGTAGCCATAGTAGGATTAGTGGTGCTGTTTTTCGGTCTGTCATTCCTCAAAGGACTCCAGTTGTTTAGTGATGACGTTTCTTATTTTGTGAAGTTCAACGATATTTCAGGACTTACAACCTCAAGTCCGATTTATGCCAACGGGTATCCTGTTGGATCAGTGAAGAATATTACTTATGACTATTCTAAGCCGCATGAGGTGATGGTGGAGATTTCTGTCAACAAACAGATGACGATTCCCGAAGGGACCTATGCCCAGATTTCCACCGATATGTTGGGAAATGTGCGTGTCAACCTCAATCTGGGTCAGATGCCTGGTCAGAAAGTCAAACCTGGTGGTGTCATCAATGGAACAGTCCAATTGGGTGCGCTTGCCGATGTGCAGCAGATGTTGCCAGCTGTGCAGAAACTATTACCCAAACTGGATTCTATTCTCTATAATCTCAATACGCTGACGCGTGATCCGGCTATTGCCCAGTCTCTGCATAACGTCCGTACCATTACCAATGATCTGACTTATACCACCAAGGAACTGAACATGTTGATGGGTACGCTGAACAGTCAGGTGCCTGGTATGTTGACCAAAGCCAATGGTGTGCTCGACAATACGAAGACGCTGACCTCTACGCTGAACAATAAGGTAGAAGGCCTTGATATCGAGCAAACAATGGCCTCTGTGAATATGACACTTGCCAATGTTCAGAAGTTTACGGACGAATTAAACAACAATCAGGGTTCTTTAGGACTCCTCATGCGCGACCCGATGCTCTACAACAACCTGACATCAGCGGTTTCTGCAGCCGATTCCTTATTGGTAGATTTGAAAGCACACCCGAAGCGTTATGTGCATTTCTCTATCTTCGGAAAAAAATCCAAATAAAACAGTTAGTTTAAAATTCGTCTAAATAGGTCGGTTAAAGTTTCACACTTTAGATAAATAATATAGATGCATGTATATCAGTTAGTTCTATGAGGTTAGTTGATTGTTTCACTAAATTATGGTAATTCTACCGTTTTTGAATATAACTATCTGGTAACGAGAGTGTTCGAATTTTGTAATAGGCGGTTTTTATAAGCTAAATAGCAGAATGTGGCTAACGTGCATAACGACCGATATTTATGGTAAATGTAAAAAAAAACTAACGAAAAGGCAATTCTTTTGTTCAGATAAAAAAGCGTAATTTTGCAATCGCAATTCAAATCAATTTATTGCCACCTAAAAATATTTAATAATGTAACGAGTATCATGGCGTTCAAAGACCATGAGGGGACTGATGACGCTTCCCCGAATGTATGACGACCTGACAAGATATTAAACAATATATGAGTGTATCACCCAATCAGCTCTGGCAGCAAAGTCTCCATCTTATCCAGGAGAACGTAACAGAGCAGCAGTTCAACACATGGTTCAAGCCCATCGGCTTCGAGTCTTATCAAGAAGACACGAAGACGTTGTTGCTGCAGGTACCCAGTCCGTTTGTGTACGAGTACCTGGAGGAGAATTATGTGGATCTGTTGAGCAAGGTGCTTACGCGCGTATATGGAAAAGGTGTCCGTCTGACCTATCGTGTTGTGACCGACCGTATGCACAACCTGACACAGGTTATCGAGGCAGATCCGACAGAGTCAATTGAAAAGCCCATGCCGACAACTCGCGGCAACCAGTCGCCAACAACACTCGACGCGGCACCACAGGAAATCGACTCCCAGTTGAATCCGCACATGACCTTTAACACCTTTATCGAGGGCGACAGCAACAAATTGCCACGCTCGATAGGTTTGTCTATTGCGGAGCATCCCAATACCACACAGTTTAATCCGATGTTCATCTATGGTCCGTCGGGTTGTGGAAAGACACACTTGATCAATGCCATAGGTTGTCGTATCAAGCAACTCTATCCGCAGAAACGTGTCTTGTATATCAGCGCACGATTGTTTCAAGTGCAGTTCAGCAATGCAACCTTGCGCAATACGGTGAATGACTTCATCAACTTCTATCAAACCATTGACGTGCTGATCGTCGATGATATTCAGGAGTGGATGACGGCTGCAAAGACGCAGAATGCGTTCTTCCATATATTCAATCACTTGTTCCTGAATGGTAAGCGAATTATTTTGGCATCCGACCGTCCGCCGGTTGACTTGAAAGGTATGCACGACCGTCTGCTGACACGTTTTGCCTGCGGTCTGATTGCTGAATTGGAGAAACCAAACGAGCAGCTGTGCTGGGAGATTTTGAAACAGAAGATACAGCGTGACGGTTTGAACATTCCTGATGATGTGATTCATTATATTGCTCATACGGCTAATGGAAGTGTTCGCGATTTGCAAGGTGTCATCAACTCGCTATTGGCCTATAGTGTTGTTTACAATAGCAAAATCGACATGCGTCTGGCCGAGCGTGTCATCAAACGTGCCGTGAAGGTTGACGACAAGCCATTGACCGTTGATGATATCATGGAAACGGTATGCAACCATTTCAATGTGACGACAGCTGCTGTCTCCAGTCGTAGCCGCAAACATGAATTTGTTGTTGCCCGTCAGGTCTCTATGTATCTGGCTCAGAAATATACGAAGATGCCTGCAGCCCGTATCGGAAAGCTGGTAGGAGGGCGCGATCACAGTACCGTCATCCACAGTTGTTCACAGGTAGAACAGCGCATGAAGGTTGATCAGGCTTTCAATAGTGAGATAGCCAGTATTGAGAATTCCTTCAAATTAAAGAAATAACAGTAAAAATCTAATGAATATGCCAAAAGCCGTTGCCCTCCTTGTTGAGGGCAACGGCTTTTTTATGTTGGAGACGCCGTCTCGTCTGCTTTCATCATCCGTTCCCATTTGAAGTATCCGCAGAGGGCGATGACGACATATAAAGCATACAAAGAGGCTTTAAACGGAATATCTTTGTACAGGTACAGCACACTTGTCACCACATCTACAGCAATCCATATCAACCATTGCTCCAGGTATTTGTTTGCCAGTGCCCATATACCCACGATGCTCAAGGCTGTGGTGAAGCTGTCGGCAAGGGGTACATTGCTGTTGGTGAATGTGACGAGCAGGAAATAGATGAATCCCCAGATAGCTAAAGTCGCCAACCCCCAGGGCAACACCAGTCGTTTGGGGAAATGGCGGATAGGGAGAGCCTTTTTCTGCTTAGCGCCACGAATCCATCGGAAGTAGCCATAGACCGTCATGAACAGGTAATAGAACTCCATGCCACAGTCGGCATAGAGTCCTTTCTGATAGTACAGCACAATGCCCAGCGACTGCATGGCAAAGCCTACTGCCCACAGCCAGATGCTGGCGCGATATTCCAACAGGATATACGCCAGCCCGAGGACGGTGGTTAGCATGTCAAGCCAATAGATGGAAAAGAATTCGTACATGGTCTTTTTCCATTTAGAATCTGAGTGTTACGTTGCCCATCATGGTGAATCCTGCCATCGGGGTGAAGCCGATCTGGTAGTATCGGTTCTCGTTCGGATGACCGTAGTCTTCGAGGATAGACGAATAAACCCATCCGCTGGAGGCATAGTGGCGGTTGAAGATGTTATTGAGGTTCAATCCTAAAATGATTTCCTTGATGCCAAGTACTTTATTGAGTTTTGACGTGTAGTTGAAACTGAGGTTCGACACAGCAAAAGCGGGGAGTGAACGATCCTGGTTTTCGGTGTTGTCCAAGTATTGCTTGCTAACGAAATTGGTGTGCCATACAGCTTGGAAACCACGATAATGAAAGTTGGCAAATCCATTGAGAATCATACTGGGTGAGAAGGCAAGGGTAGCATCATCGTAATGGATGGTGCGGAACGACTCCTCCCAGTTGACACTTGCCTGTTCGTCGAAATCTTTCAGCTTGTTCTTGCTCAGGGCCGCATTGCCTTCTAACGTCAGCCAAGGAAGCACATCCCATCCTGCCGTCAACTCGATACCCATACGATATGACTTGCTGATGTTGGTGGTCAGGTTCTCACCGATGTCGCTCACTGCACCTGTCTGTACAAACTGGTCTTTGTAGTGCATGTAGTACAGGTTTACGCCTGCCCGCCAGTTGCTGGTGCCATAGTTATATCCCAGTTCGTAGTCGAAGAGCCGTTCAGCTTTCGGAGCAGGATAGTTTCCATTGTCGGTGAAGTTGTTTCGTTCCGGTTCGCGGTGGCTGATGGCAAACGATGCAAAAGCATGATGGTTGCCCTGATGGAAGCTGACACCGGCTTTCGGATTGAAGAAGTTGTACTTCTTGTCAACATCCAGATGGAACAGACTATAACTGCCGTCAGGGTTTTCCACATATTTTCCGTTGACGCCATTGGTCTGATAGGAAACGTGGCGGTATTGCATATCGGCGAAGATATCCCATGAGTCGGTCAGATGGTAGGTTGCTTTGGCAAATACGTTGCCGTCTCTCTTCCTGTTGTCGTCGGAAGCGTAGTATTGGTATTTGCCATCGGTCATCAACTGCTGACTCAGTTCTGGTATAGAGATATAGGTGAGGTTGCCGAAGTGGAAGGCTTTGAAATACTGGAAGGACAATCCAGCGACCAAATCCCAGCGGTCGTCCTTGTAGTTCACGTTGGCAATGGCTCCGTAGGCATCCTGCTTGTATCCTTTCTGACGAATGAAATCTGCTCGTTTCACCTTGTTGCCGTCGGTATTGTAATACACGAGTCCGAATTTCGACAGTTTGTCCTGTGGGCGGAACTCGTTATAGTATCCGTATCCGTGCGTGTAGTGCAGGGTCGCCGCCACATTCCAATGCTCGTTGATATTCCAGGCACCAGAGAGTAAGCTGCGGTTTTGCCAGAAGTTGTCTGTGGCCTTTCCCCAATAACTGCCGTCGTTCATCTTGTAGCGGGTGGTGGCGTAGTTGCCGTTGGCATCCTTCACAAACAAGCCGTTGTCGTCGGTGAGAAGTTGTTCATACAGGGGATTGAACCGTCCCAGTCCTGCATTCCACATATCTTTATATGTCTTGATGCCTGTTTTCGTCTGGTACCCCCACGAACCGTCGTCATAGCAGCCATCCATGAGCGAGTAGTTATTGTTTCCTGCAACTACTCCGTTCCATGCCTGTCCCGTCTTCTCGAAGTTACCGAAGTTTTTGTAACGGATGGTGAAATTCTTGTCGATCCAGGTCAGACCGCCGTAGTAGGAACCCGACCGCCCCTCAGTGCCGTGAATATACCCGTCGGTATTCGTTTCGTGGTACGCACCATCAAAAATGAAATGGTTCCAGAGCAGTCCTGTAGAGAATGAGCCACCGATGTTGTAAGTATTGTATGAACCATACGAACCGGAAACTTCCAATTCAGGAATCTCCGAAGGTGTCTTCGACATCAGCAGGATGGTTCCTCCGAAGGCTCCGTCGCCATTGGTAGAGGTTCCTACACCGCGTTGTATCTGTACACCACCAAGCAATGCGCCATACGAGTTCATGTTTGTCCAATAAACACTCTGGTCTTCAGGAGAGTTCAGCGGCACACCGTCGAGAGTCACATTGATGCGCGAACCGCCGGCACCACGAATACGCATATAGGTCGGTCCGATACCCATTCCGTTCTCACTCCAGGCAACGATGCCTGGTGTCTGACTGAACAGGAACGGCAGCTCCTTACCTGTTTTCGAGAACTCCTGCAGTTCCTTTTTCTTGATGTTGGCAACAGCAAACGGCGCATTCTTCTGCGCTCTGACACCAACAACGACTACTTCCTGCAACTTCTCCACTTCCGTAGAATCATAGAGTGCAGCTTTGTTTTGTGCCCGTAGAGACATACATCCCAGTAAGGCAACTGTTAAAACAAAATACTTTTTCATTTTACCTTTTTATATTAATAAAAAACAAAAAGGGGGAGAGGTCTTCCTACGCCGGCATTATCCGGATCAGGTCAGAGGGTATGATCTCAGCCAAAATAATTACGCATTTCGCATTATGTATTACGCATTATTTTAGCACCCCTTAACTTACTTTTGTAAATCGGGGGACAAAGTTAGTGCAAGCTGAGCGAAAAACCAAATTTTTTTGGATTTTTCCGAAGCGCAGCCTAACTTCGAGCTTCGAATGAAGCTCAAAAGTAGTGCAAATCGAGCGGAAAACCAAATAAAACTTGTTTTAATTTGAGTTTTTCTGAATGTCTTAAAATCTTCACATAAGAAAAACGCACCCAGACCTTGAACTGATTTTTGGTTTGATGGTTTTATTAAAATCCCGCCTGTCTGTGAAGACGGGCGGGACACTCGAAGCCTGAATAAATCAAAAGATATTATTAGCAGGAAGGACACCAGGGTTTCAACTGCTATTTGCAGGAAGGACACCAGGGTTTCAACTGCTTGAAGAAGTCGTTGCCTTTGTCATCAACGAGGATGAAGGCAGGGAAGTCTTCAACGGTAATCTTCCAGATAGCCTCCATACCGAGTTCCGGATATTCCACACACTCGATGCTCTTGATGCTGCTCTGCGACAGGACAGCTGCTACGCCTCCGATGGTGCCGAGATAGAAACCGCCGTGCTTCTTGCAGGCATCGGTAACCACATCGCTACGGTTGCCTTTGGCAATCATCACGAGTGAGGCACCATGATCCTGGAACTCATCAACGTACGGATCCATGCGGTTGGCGGTAGTCGGTCCCATTGAACCACAAGGATAACCCTCTGGGGTCTTTGCCGGTCCTGCATAGAGGATAGGATGGTCTTTGAAATACTGTGGCATCTCCTCGCCGGCATCCAGGCGAGCCTTGAGTTTGGCATGGGCAATATCGCGAGCCACGATAATGGTTCCACGCAGGTTTACCCTTGTGGAAACAGGATACTTCGTCAGCTCAGCGCGTACAGCATCGATACCTTTATCCAGGTCGATGACGATGCTATTGGTGCCTTCACCTGGTTTGGCAAATTCAGCAGGAATCAGTTCTGCAGGGTTGCTGTCCATCTTCTCCAGCCAGATACCGTCGCAGTTGATCTTGGCTTTGATGTTACGGTCGGCAGAACAGCTGACACCCATACCGATGGGGCAGGAGGCTCCGTGACGCGGCAGACGGATCACACGGATGTCGTGAGCCATATACTTACCACCAAACTGGGCACCGAGTCCGATCTTGTGTGCTTCCTCCAAGAGTTTGTTCTCCAGGTCAATATCGCGGAAGGCACGTCCCGTCTCGTCACCTGTCGTCGGCAGGTTGTCGTAATACTTGATGGAAGCCAATTTCACCGTCAGGAGGTTCTTCTCTGCTGAGGTACCGCCGATGACAAACGCAATGTGGTATGGCGGACAGGCAGCCGTACCCAGACTCTTCATCTTTTCTACCAAGAAGGGAATCAGGGTTCCTTCGTTCTGGATGGTCGCCTTCGTCATGGGGTAGAAGTAGGTCTTATTGGCAGAGCCGCCACCTTTCGCTACCATCACGAAACGGTATTCAGCTCCCTCGCAGGCTTCGATGTCAATCTGTGCAGGGAGGTTACAACGCGTATTCACCTCGTCGTACATGTTGAGCGGCGCATTCTGCGAATAGCGCAGGTTGTCTTGGGTGAAGGTGTTGAAGACACCCCGTGAGAGGGCTTCCTCGTCCTCGAAGCCTGTCCATACCTGCTGACCTTTCTCACCATGAATAATTGCTGTACCCGTATCCTGACAGAACGGCAGGATGCCTTTGGCAGCTGTCTCTGCATTGCGCAGGAACTGCAGGGCTACATACTTGTCGTTCTCGCTGGCTTCCGCATCCCGAAGGATGGCAGCAACCTGCAAATTGTGCTCACGGCGTAGCATGAATTCCACATCGTGGAAGGCCTGCTGTGCCAACAGCGTCAGCGCCTCTGGTGATACCTTGATGATTTCTTTTCCTTCAAACTCACCGATGCTGACTCCTTCTTTTGTCAGCAGACGGTATTCCGTCTCGTCTTTGCCCAACTGAAACATAGGGGCATATTTGAATTGGTTCATAGTTTATGGTTTATGGTTTACAGTTTAATATCCAAAAATTTCTTCTGTTGTCAGTCGCTTGATCGGACCAATCTTTTGCAACGACTCGATGTCCAGTTCCTTCTCGTCGCCAAGGATGACATAGCGGTAGGGCTTGTTTGCAATATTCTCCTTCTCGAAGTTCACGATATCCTGCAGGGTCAGCGCAGCGAGACCATTGTAGGTCAGTTCGCTGGTTTGCTTGTTGATACCCAAACGCTTTGACAAGAGATAAGCATTGAGGATGCCCATCTTTGTGGTGCGCTCGCTCGCCAACTGCTTGGTGAGACCTTCTTTCGCGATGTTGAAGGCTGTTTCGCTAGCAGGCATCTCGTCGAGAATCTCCTTGAAATGGTTGATGCAATCCATCATCTTGTCGTTCTGAGTGATGATATGTGCCAGGAACGACTCTTTACGGTCGTTGTAGAGCGGCTGCAGGTAGTAGGCGAAAGCGTTATAAGCCAGTCCGCGTGACTCACGCATCTCCTGGAATACCACACCGTTCATGCCGCCACCGAAATATTCGTTGAACAGATTCTGTACGGCATATTCCTCGGGATGCCATCCGCGACCTTCATTATGATACATTCGCATGTAGATGTTCTTTGCATCGTAGGGAGCAATGAGAATCTCGTTTTCTGTAGCCAGCTGCTCCAGATACGGCTTGTTCTCAGGTACGGCGGAGAGTTTCTTGGGGGTCTTATGGGTAGCGGTCACAGCTGCGGCTACCTCTTTCTCGCTCATCGGACCATAATACATCACCACATGCTCGAAGTTGATCATGCCCTTCAGCAAGTCGATAAATGTCTGAGGATCGGTCTCTTTGAGCTGTTGTGCCGACATGACATCGGTGTTGTTGTTGCGAGGACCAACGGTGGCGTAGCTATACAGACGTGCGAAGTTCTGTCGCTGGTTCTTCTTGGCATCTTCGCGTCCTTTCAGCAGGATGGTCACCAGTTCTCCGTAAGCCTCTTTGTCGGCCTTCGCATTTTTCAGCAGGTCTTCCAACAGAGCCATCGCCTTGGTCATGTTCTCACTCAGACCATTGAGGGTGATAGTGATGTTTTCTGCACCCACGCTGATGTTCCAGTCACAGCCCAACTCATAGAACTTCTGTTTGAAGTCAACGGCAGAGAGCTTGTCGGTACCGAGATACTCCAGGTAGTCGGCAGCGATGTCGTAGCGGTTGTCAGCACTCTTACCAAACTCATAGCGGTAAGCCAGTGTGAACAAGCCGTTGGTGTTGTTCTTCACATAGTAGAGGGGCAGACCCTTCTTGGTCTCCGTGATGGTCATGTCTTTCTGGAAATCCACAAACTTCGGCTGTATCGGTTCCACCTTCGAGTTCTGGATGTCTTTGACAAACTGACTCATCTGGTCGCGGTTGGTAGGAATCGGTGTGATGGTTGGCTTGTCAATCTTCTTCTGCAGCGAGTCAACACCCTGTGCCTTGTAAACGGTCACGTATCCGTCAGTGAAGAAGTTGTTGGCGAATTCAACGATTTCCTGTTTGGTAATCTTCGAGATGCGGTCGATAAATCCCACTTTCTGCTGCCAGTCTTCGTCGTTGATGAAGGCATCGACATACATATCGGCTCGTCCGCTGTTGCTTTCCAGCAGCGCGTAGTAGGAACGTTTCTTGTTGTTGATGATGCTGGGCAGCAGGTTGTCGGGGAAGTCACCCTTCTTCAGCTTTTCGATTTCACCCAGCATCAGCTCCTTCACCTCATCGAGTGTCTGACCCTCTTTCGGCCGGCCCATCAGGAAGAAGGCTCCGTGGTCGTGCAGCAGTTCGGCACCACCATAGGCCGACTGTACCTTCATGGTCTGGTTCAGGTCGAGGTCGAAGAGGCCGGCGCGTCCGTTGCTCAGCACGTCTTCCATCAGCTGCAGGGTATCGGCCTGTGCCTCATTTGCTTGTTTGGCACGCCATCCCATCCAAATCGTCTCAGCCTCCTGCCCCACGATGGTCGTATCCTTGGGCTGTGTGAGCGGGGGTAGGGGAGCAAACGTAGGCTGTGCCACATCAGCACCTGGTTTCCACGAACCGAAATACTTGTCGATGATGGCAATCACCTTGTCGGGGTCGAAGTCGCCCGCCATACAGATTGCCACGTTGTTGGGTACATACCAATGATTGAAATAGTTTTTGATATTCACAATCGAAGGGTTCTTCAGGTGCTCCTGCGTACCGATGGTGGTCTGTGTACCGTAGGGGTGGTTGGGCCACAACATCTTGGAGATGGTTGCAAAGAGTTTGCGGTTGTCCTGAGCGATACCGATGTTATACTCTTCATATACCGCCTCCAACTCGGTGTGGAACCCGCGGATGACCATATTCTGGAAACGGTCAGCCTGAATCTTTGCCCAGTTTTCTATCTCGTTGCTGGGGATGTCTTCCGTATAGCAGGTCACATCGTTAGAGGTATAGGCATTCGTTCCCTGAGCACCGATGGCAGCCATCAGCTTGTCGTACTCATTGGGAATGAAATACTGTGCGGCAATCTGTGAGATGCTATCAATCTCGTGGTACTTCTGTTTGCGCTGAGCCGGGTCGGTGATGAGGCGGTATTCCTCATAGCGTGCCTGGATCTCGTCCAACAGCGGTTTCTCTGCCGCAGGATTGTTGGTACCGAACTTATCGGTACCCTTGAACATCAGGTGCTCCAGGTAGTGAGCCAGACCAGTTGTCTCCGCAGGGTCGTTCTTGGAACCGGTACGTACGGCAATGTAGGTTTGGATACGCGGTTTCTCTGCATTCACGGAGAGATAAACCTTCAGGCCATTGTCTAACGTATAAATGCGAGTTTTGGCCAAATCGCCCGCTACCGTTTTGTACGGATAATCCTTCGCCTGTGAACCCATCGCGAGGGCTACCAAACAGGCAGATAGCAAAATCTTAATCTTCATAATCTATTTCGTGATCTAATTTGGATATAAAGTCGTCAAATACGTCTTGTTCAACATCACCCATTGCAAATTCCTTCTCGGCATCCTTGCGTATTTCAGCAATCCAGGCACGACGTGCTTTGCGGTAGTCTTCATGAATGAATTCCACGTCTTTCTGTGTGATTTCTTTCAGACCGTAGTACTCAAGAATAATATTGTATGTCCACACCCATTGGTATTCGCGGAAATGTTCATGGATATGTTCGAAACGCTGGATGATGCCCCTTACGTTGTCGATATCGCCATTCTTGATGTCGTTGATGAGACGCTCTTCCTCACTGGCTGGGAGCAGCAGACCAGACAGGTCATTCCATTTACCCAAGCCGACATCAGATGTGGGCTTCTGGAGGAATCCCTCTTTGACGGCACGTTTCAAGACGGCACCCAGATAGATACGCAGGGCAATGTCGTAGTATTTGATACCCTTGCGCAGTGAGGACGCGTTGATAATGTACTCGTGGTAGTTATAGCTCGATACATTATCACCTCCAGCCTGACGCAACGCCTCAAGAATCTTTTTGCCCTCAAGAATCTCACCAACGGTAAACGGTGACAACCAGTCGAAATTGATGATACTCTTCTTACAACTGGCAGCACGCTTGTCACGCTGCGGCCATTTCTTGATATCGCGATACAACCCTACTGTTGTGATGTTACGACCAGGTACGATATACATTGTCTCACCATAAGCCAGCAGATAGGCAAACGGCAGACAACGCATATCTGGATGGTTCATCAATTTACCGAAACAAACGGAGAACGCACCGATTTTAGCAGGCATCAGCACGTAGGCACCGCTGGCGGTTTTCGTTCCGCGCTCCAATGTTCCGTAGTGCATCGGTCCCATCTTATAGGCGTGGTTCGAGAAATTCGTATTGGAACCAGCGTTGTAAAACGAGAACTCACCGCCGATCAGCAGGCTACTCTTATGATGGCTGGCAGAGAACGGACCACAGAAAGCGGCACATGCTTCACCATTGGCCATATAGCTGTTGGCAAAGAACAAACTTGCCTCTGCCGTAAAACCGTTGGTAATCTGGCAGGCTTCGCCTACAAAGCAGTCCTGCATCTTCACAGAGTTCGTGATGGAACAGCCGTTGCTGATGATGGAGTTTTCGCAGATGACGCCCGTACCGATATATACGCTGGCATCCTTTGAACTCATGATGGTACAGTCGCTCAGTCGTGAGGCTCCGCTGATTTCACAGTCGTCTTTGATAACGGTATTGGTAATCTCCTTCGTGTTGATAATCTTCACGTTGTTGCCAATGGTACCCTGATCCGGTGTATCGAGTTTTATTCCCTCGTTGACCATCAGGTGAATGGCTTTCTTCAGTTGCTGGTCGTTGAAATGTTTCACCATGAAAGCAGCCAGCTGACTGTTCAGTTCGTTGAATAGAATCACATTGCCGTCGCCCATCTCGTTGAGCACGCTTACCATGTGTCCTTCGCCGTAAGTAGCGCCTTCGGTGGTCTCCATCGTGCAGATGTTAGAGATATAACAGTCGTTGCCGATGGTATAGTTGTTGATGAAGTTGCCGATTTTCTCAATCAGACAGTCGTTGCCGACGGTGACGTTGCGCAGGGTGGCATCGTTGATACCGGAATGCTTGGTAAAGCCGGCACTCACTTCTACTTGCTTTTCAAATTCTCCCAGTCGGATGTCGCCATAAAACATGACGCGATGGAAAGAATACGGTTTGAATCGCTCAGCTACTTCTACGCGGTTCCAATCCTCAGCCCAACAATTGTTGGCTTCCAGGACCTGAATCTCTTCAGGTGTCAGTTTTCGGTAATTATTCATATTAAATCTGTTTATGTTGTTATGATTCTATTTCAGGGTACAGAAAATCATTATAAGGATACTTCTGTACATGCATCTCGCGTACCTTTTTATATAGCATCTCTCGGAACTCATCGATATTTTCTTTCTCGCGGGCAGAGATAAACAAACAGTTTTCGTTGAGTTTTGCCATCCAGGTGCGCTTCAGTTCCTCCAACGTGATATTCTCTTTCGTAGCAGGAGTCAGGTCGTCGGGTTCTTTCTCCACCCAGGTGTATTGGTCGATTTTATTGAACACAATCATCGATGGCTTTTCTGCACACCCCAAGTCGGCAAGGGTCTTCTCGACGACTTGGATCTGTTCTTCGAAATCGGGGTGGGAGATATCGACCACATGCAACAACAAATCGGCCTCGCGCACCTCGTCCAGCGTTGATTTAAACGAGTCAACGAGGTCGGTAGGCAGTTTGCGGATAAAGCCGACAGTATCGGCTAACAAGAACGGCAGGTTTTCAACCACCACCTTACGAACGGTCGTGTCTAATGTAGCAAACAATTTGTTCTCAGCAAACACCTCACTCTTTGCCAAGAGGTTCATGATGGTTGATTTGCCAACATTGGTATAGCCAACCAAAGCAACGCGGATGAGGCGTCCCCTGTTTTTGCGCTGAGTCGTTTTCTGTTTGTCAATTTCCACCAAACGCTGTTTCAGTAAGGTGATACGCTGGAGGATAATACGTCGGTCCATCTCCAACTGGGTTTCACCAGGACCACGCAAACCAACAGAACCTTTTCCGCCACCGCTTCCAGAACCACCGCCCTGACGTTCCAAGTGGGTCCACAGACGTTGCAAACGGGGGAGCATATAGCGGTATTGTGCCAGTTCTACCTGCGTCTTGGCGTTGGCTGTCTGTGCACGCATCGCAAAGATATCCAGAATCAAACTTGTACGATCCAGAATCTTCACTTTCAGTTCATTTTCTATATTGCGTATCTGTTTGGCTGTAAGCTCATCGTCGAAAATCACCATACCGACAGGTTCTTCATCGTCTTCCTTTTGCTTGATAAACTGACGGATTTCCTCCAGCTTACCTTTTCCGACATAGGTGACCTGACTGGGGCCGCCTACACGCTGTGTAAAGCGCTTTACAGTAATAGCGCCAGCAGTGTCGGCAAGAAATTCCAGCTCGTCAAGGTATTCTTTTGTTTTCGCTTCACCTTGTTGGGGAGTAATCAGTCCCACCAGTATCGCAGTCTCCGCTTTAGCCTCGGATATAACGAATTCTTTCATTCCTTTAATTTTTACAGATTGCAAAGATAGCAAAAGTCGAAGATAATACAAAGAAAAATACATTTTTCTTTTATTATTACCTTCTCTCACATCGCAAACAGATATCATTACACGTAAACGTTTTCGTATTTTTTGTATGTAAAAACATCGATTTTTTTGATTTATATCAATTATTTGCATACCTTTGCATCGTTGATTTTGGATTTCCAAATGAAACTACAATAAAAACTCAAACTGCTGAAACATTCAAAAAATACAAAAGGGCACCGACGTGACGTCGAGGCCCTTTTGTGGTTCATTCGGGTAAAACAATATTTTTCCGGCTTGTTTGGGTGTCATACGGATTATTCTTTGTACCTTAGCCGCCGCAATAGTTTACGAATATCAAATAGCATATTTATGAAGAAATCGTTTATCATTTTAATCGTCATAGCTTTGTTGACAAACGTTGTAACCGTTATGGCAGGCAAAAGAGTGCTGTTTATCGGCGATAGTGTTACTGATGGCGGTTGGGGACGGTCGGGAGGTCTGATGAAACCGTCGACCGAGCGCAATCAAAAAGATTTGAATCATATTTACGGTCATAGTTATATGATGTTATGCGCAGCCAAATTAGAGAGTATGTATCCCGAGGCAGAAATGGAGTTCCGGAACCGTGGCATCAGCGGTGACGACCTCACACGGCTGGAAGCCCGTTGGCAGGAAGATGCCGTAGACTGGCAACCGGATATCCTGTCGCTGCTGATAGGTACCAATGACGTGTCGTACTACTTGGAACGCCATCCTCAAGAGTCTTTTAACGTTCAGCAGTGGGAACAGCGTTATCGTCGTTTGCTTGATAGAATTCGTGAGGTAAACCCTCACGTGGGTTTCATATTGGGCACTCCCTTCGTTGCGGCAGTAGGAAAAATAGGTTCGGCTGCAGACTACCGGCAGCGCACAGAGCTTATCAAAGCACTCGATGAGGCTGTTGTCCGTATAGCCCACGACTACAATGCCGTTGTTTTACGCTACGATCAACTCTTTGCCGCACAGCAAACGCTTCATCCTTCAGTACCGATGAACTATTGGATATGGGATGGCATCCATCCCACGGCAGCCGGTCATCAGCTGATGGCGAATATGTGGCTTGACGGTTTTGCTACGATCGTTGCGTCACTTTAATTTCAGTTCTAATCTATTTTAACTTCACTTTTATTCCTTTTTAAATAATTAATTATTTAAAAATTTGGGGAATACGACTTTTTTCTATACATTTGCAAACAGATAAAACTAAAAACTATGCATGAATTAAACAGGGGCAGTAAGCTGCAAGGAGGAAAGTATACTATTGAATATGTGTTAGGACAGGGCGGTTTCGGTATTACCTATAAAGGTATTACTGAGAGTGCGTTGGCAGGAAATTTGGGAGGAATGACCGTTGAGGTGCCTATTGCTATTAAGGAATTCTTCTTGAAAGATTTCTGTGTGCGTAATACCGAGAGTTCATACGTGTCAATTCCCACGACGGGTAGCAGGGAACAATTAGACAAATACCGCCAGAAGTTTATCAAGGAGGCTCGCAACATAGCCACCCTCTCTCATGACAATATCGTGAAAGTCCTTGATGTGTTTGAAGAGAACGGTACGGTATACTATGCCATGCAGTTCTTGAACGGTGGCTCCCTACGCGACCTTGTCAAACAAAATGGTCCTCTGCCCGAGGAAAGAGCGCTGAAGTATATCCGTCAGATTGCTGATGCGTTGGGCTATATGCATCAGAAAAAACATATATGCCACCTGGATGTAAAGCCGGGAAATATTCTGTTAGATAAGAGCGATAATGCCAAGCTCATAGACTTTGGTATCTCCAAGAGCTACGACGAGCACGGAAACGAAACCAGCAGTACGCCTGTAGGTCTCTCACAGGGCTACGCTCCGTTGGAGCAATACCAAAATTCACTGCACGACTTCTCTCCCGTGACCGATATTTACAGTCTTGGTGCTACGTTGTACTACCTGCTTACGGGC
>Ga0326511_10000306_pt1 | contig 41672 bp, 39 predicted proteins | sample 0_2496_0518_D_FD_203701 | JGI IMG/M metagenome (GOLD analysis project Ga0326511, IMG submission 203701) | Bovine rumen microbial communities from UC Davis, California, United States - 0_2496_0518 | ecosystem: Host-associated > Mammals > Digestive system > Stomach > Rumen | place: USA... | reverse complement strand
GACCTGATGAAGCTCTCCGAGGCCTTCAAGGTCCGCGTGAAAGAGGTGCTCGGCACCGAGTTCCCCGACGACGCCCGCGCCCAGATGGAAGGCGGCATCAAGGCCGTGTTCAAGAGCTGGAACGGCAGGAAGGCCGTCAGCTACCGCAAGATTGAGGGCATTCCCGACGACTGGGGCACCGCCGTCAACGTGCAGGCTATGGTCTTCGGCAACATGGGCGACACCAGCGCCACCGGCGTTGCCTTCACCCGCAACCCCGCCACCGGCGACAACCAGTTCTACGGCGAATGGCTCATCAACGCCCAGGGCGAGGACGTCGTGGCCGGTATCCGCACCCCCAACCCCCTCAACGACGACACCAAGAATGAGCAGAACAAGATGATGCACTCCATGCAGGAGCTCATGCCCGAGACCTACAAGGAGCTCTGCGACATCCGCAATATCCTCGAGAAGAACTACCACGACATGCTCGACATCGAGTTCACCATCCAGGACGGCAAGCTGTACATGCTGCAGTGCCGCGTGGGCAAGCGCACCGGCGTTGCTGCCCTGACCATGGCCATGGACATGCTCAAGGAAGGTCTGATCGACGACAGCGAGGTCGTCATGCGCATAAGCCCCGCCCAGCTCGACGAGCTGCTGCACCCCATCCTCGACGCCAGCGACGAGAAGAAGCACGAGGTGCTGGCCAAGGGTCTGCCCGCCGGCCCCGGCGGTGCCGTGGGTGTCATCGCCCTCACCAGCGAGAAAGCCAAGGAATACCAGGCTGCCGGCATCAAGAACATCCTCGTCCGCGAGGAGACCAACCCCGAGGACGTCGAGGGCATGCGCGCCGCCGACGGTATCCTCACCGCCCGTGGCGGTATGACCAGCCACGCCGCCCTTGTGGCCCGCGGCTGGGGCAAGTGCTGCATCGTGGGTTGCGACGCCGTGAAGATCGAGCTCGAGAAGGCTTCGGTCTCCACCAACGAGTTCGGCAAGAAGAAAGTCAACGTCGAGGAGCACGGCACCGTGACCATCAACGGCAAGGTGTTCCACGAGGGCGACCTGCTGAGCCTCAACGGCTCGAAGGGCTACGTCTACGACGAGGAGGTGAAGATGATCAACGCCACCGAGAACCCCCTCTTCCAGCAGTTCATGAAGATTGTCGACAAATACCGCAAGATGGGTGTCCGCACCAATGCCGACAACCCCGCCGACGCCCAGAAGGCCATCGACTTCGGCGCCGAGGGCATCGGCCTGTTCCGCATCGAGCACATGTTCTACGGCGAGAACAGCGAGGTGCCCCTGGAGAAGCTGCGCAATATGATCCTGGCCGACACGCTGGAGGCCCGCAAGGCCGCCCTGGCCGAGCTGGAGCCCTATGTCCGCGAGAGCGCTAAAGGCACGCTGAAGGTGATGGACGGCAAGCCCCTGACCTTCCGCCTGATGGACCCCCCGCTGCATGAGTTCGTTCCCCAGACCGAGGAGAAGCAGCGCGAGGTGGCCAAGGCCCGCGGCATCGAGTACGACCAGCTGCATGCCCGCATCGAGAGCATGCACGAGGTGAACCCCATGATGGGTCTGCGCGGTGTGCGTCTAGGTATCATCTACCCCGAAATCACCGAGATGCAGTTCCGCGCCCTCTTCAGCGCCACTGTCGAGCTGATGAAGGAAGGCAAGCACCCGATGCTGGAAATCATGGTCCCGCTGACCATCAACGCCGCCGAGCTGAAACACCAGAAAGCCCTTGCCGACCGTGTGAAGGAAGAGGTCGAGGCCAAGTACGGCATGAAGTTCGACTACAAGTTCGGCACCATGATCGAGATTCCGCGCGCCGCCCTTGTGGCCAACCAGATTGCCGAGGTGGCCGAGTTCTTCAGCTTCGGTACCAACGACCTGACGCAGATGACCTTCGGCTTCAGCCGCGACGACGTCAACGCCATCGTCAAGACCTATGTCGACGAGAAGATTATCCCCGCCGACCCCTTCAACAACTTCGACTCCGAGTGCGTCGGCGAGCTGGTGAAGATCGGTATCGAGCGTGGCCGTGGCACCCGCGCCAACCTCAAGTGCGGTGTCTGCGGTGAGCACGGTGGCGACCCGACGGCTGCCGAGTTCTTCTACAAGGCCGGCATGAACTACGTCAGCTGCTCGCCCTTCCGCGTGCCTGTGGCCCGCCTCGCCGCCGCCCAGGCTGCCATCAAGGAAGCCAGAGAGAAATAAAAAAAAACTTAGTAAACAATAAATAATACGACCACCTATAGGGCTTGTAAGGCCTATAAGCCCTATAGGTTTCAAAAAAAATAAAGGAACTATGACCGACAAAATCAGAAAAGACCTCGAAACGCTGGGCATCACCGGCGTGAAAACTATCCACTACAACCCCTCTTACGAGGAACTCTTCAAAATGGAAATGGACCCCAGCCTGACCGGCTACGACAAGGGTCAACTCACTGAACTTGGTGCTGTCAACGTGATGACCGGCATCTACACCGGCCGTTCGCCCAAAGACAAATATATTGTCATGGACGAGAATTCGAAGAACACTGTCTGGTGGACCTCGGAGGAGTACAAGAACGACAATCATCCGATGAGTGAGGCTGTGTGGGCCCAGATGAAAGACCTTGCCAAGAAGGAGCTCTGCAACAAGGAACTCTTCGTGGTCGACGCCTTCTGCGGTGCCAACAAGGACACCCGCATCGCCGTGCGTTTCATCATGGAGGTGGCCTGGCAGGCCCACTTCGTGCGCAACATGTTCATCAAACCCACCGAGGAGGAGCTGAAGAGCTTCACGCCGAGCTTCACCGTCTATACCGCCAGCAAGGCCAAGGTGGAGAACTACAAGGAACTGGGCCTCAACAGCGAGACCTGCGTGGCCTTCAACGTCAGCAGCCGCGAGCAGGTGATTCTCAACACCTGGTACGGTGGCGAGATGAAGAAGGGTATGTTCTCGATGATGAACTACTACCTGCCGCTGCGTGGCATCGCCGCCATGCACTGCTCTGCCAACACCGATATGAAGGGTGAGCATACCGCCATCTTCTTCGGTCTGAGCGGCACCGGCAAGACCACCCTCAGCACCGACCCCAAGCGTCTGCTCATCGGCGACGACGAGCACGGCTGGGACGACGAGGGCGTCTTCAACTTCGAGGGTGGCTGCTATGCCAAGGTTATCAACCTTGACAAGGACAGCGAGCCCGACATCTACAACGCTATCCGTCGCAACGCCCTGCTGGAGAATGTCACTGTTGCCGCCGACGGCAAGATTGATTTCGCCGACAAGAGTGTCACCGAGAATACCCGTGTGAGCTATCCTATCGACCACATCGAGAAGATTGTGCAGCCCGTGCACGGCAAGAGCGCCGGCCCTGCCGCCGAGAACGTCATCTTCCTCAGCGCCGATGCCTTTGGCGTGCTGCCTCCCGTGAGCATCCTCACTGCCGAGCAGTGCAAGTACTATTTCCTCAGCGGTTTCACCGCCAAGCTGGCTGGTACCGAGCGCGGCATCACCGAGCCCACGCCGACCTTCAGCGCCTGCTTCGGTCAGGCCTTCCTCGAGCTGCATCCCACCAAGTATGCCGAGGAGTTGGTGAAGCGCATGGAGAAGAGCGGTGCCAAAGCCTATCTGGTGAACACCGGCTGGAACGGCACCGGCAAGCGCATCTCTATTAAAGATACGCGCGGAATTATCGATGCCATCCTCGACGGCTCCATTCTCAAGGCCGAGACGAAGAAGATTCCGTATTTCGACTTTGAGGTGCCTACCGCACTGCCTGGTGTCGACCCGAAGATTCTCGACCCGCGCGACACCTATGCCGACGCGAAGGTGTGGGACGAGAAAGCTCGCGACCTGGCCGACCGCTTTGTGAAGAACTTCGTGAAGTTCACCCACAACGAGGCAGGCAAGGCTCTGGTGGCTGCCGGTCCCAAGGTTAAATAAGAAAAAGACAATTTGATTGTTGAACCTTTAAAAAGAAAAGATATGAAAAGTAGAGTCGCTATTGTATTGCTACTGATGACAATGATAGGCGTTGAAGCCAAAGCATTTGATTTTGGTACAAGGTTGAACAATGGCGACTCACTGTTCTTCAATGTCACCGATGTGGTGAACCATTATGTGTCTGTGGTACCGCCCAGGACGGGTGGAACAAACCATTACTACGGACACCGCCAGCCTTCTGGCACTGTGGTTATTCCGGCCAAAGTGAATTGGAAAGGGCAGGAGTACACTGTTACATCAATAGGGGACAGGGCTTTTTCGGGATGTACCAAGATGCTTCTTGTTGTTATGCCCGAAACGATTGTCAGAATCGGGTCCTATGCCTTCTATGGATGTAGCGGATTGAAGGGCAGTGTGAGCATCGGTGTCAATGTGAAGTATATCGGTGCATCGGCATTCTACGGTTGCACTTCTTTGCCGGAGGTGCATTTCCGCGCCAGGGAATGCGAGTATATGGGAGGCTCGGTGAGTATGACGGCCTTTGGCAACTGCCGCAACCTGCGGAAGGTGGTCATTGACGACGAGGTGCGACGCATACCGGACTACGCTTTCTGTGGTGTGGATGCCATCAGGGATTCTGTTATGCTGCCACAGTCTTTGCAATACATTGGCAAATATGCCTTTGCTTATTGCAGCAGTCTCTCCGGCGGCATCACCATTCCTGAAAATGTCGAGTCGGTCGGCGAGTGTGCATTCCATCAATGCCATTCGTTGAAGTCGGCCATCATTGGAGCCTCCGTGAAGCAGATAGGCGGCCGTGCATTCTATCATTGTGTCGGACTGAAACGAGTGAAAGTCAATGCGCTGTATCCTCCCGATATTGTTGTCACCACTTTCTCCGATATACCGAAGACCGTGAAATTCAGTGTGCCTTGCGTGAGCAAGGGCCTCTATGCGAAAGCGGGATTCTGGAGACGTATGGGCACTTTTGAAACATTCGGCAATTGCACCTTCACCGTCTATGGAGCAATGGACAATCCCGATGCCGGTGTGGTGATGGGTGCTGGCGAATACGGCTTTGGCGACAGTGTGAGATTGGTGGCCGTATGTGCTGCCGGTTACGGTTTTGACGGCTGGTCTGACGGCAATCGTGAAAATCCACGAGTCTTCTCTCCGAAAGGAAGTGAGAGTTTTGTGGCATTGACACGTCCGTCGGGTACGGTGAAAATTGTCGACACTGTTTATCAGGTCGACACAGTCTATCGTGATGGATTCAAGGTGATTCACGACACCGTGGATCTCCAGGAAGTAGCCCAGTCGATTAACGGATTGAAGGAAGTGGTGTTTGACAGGGAGCGCAAGCGCCTGACATGGAATTTCCCGCGCAGCGAGAAAGTCATTTCGGTGTCGCTTTTCAATCAGTCGGGTGAGTGTGTCTATACTGGCGACGGCCACAAGGGAAAAGTCAATATGAAGCGTCTCCCTTCCGGCACTTATATTGTCCGTATCGAAACCATCCGACGAGTGCTTCGCTGCCGTTTCTTCATGAATTCCGACAGCTCATGGGGGGTGTTTGATACACCTATGAGAGCACAGTGAGTGGGGTGGCGAACGCTTGCGTTCGGCCACAAGACAAAATGATATTGAATTTTGAAAACAAGAAATTATAGAATTATTTAAAAAAGCAAACAATATGACATCCTACAATTTTGCATCGCGTCACAACGGTGTCTCGAAAGAGGCCGACGTGAAGAAGATGCTCGAGACCATCGGCGTCAGCAGCATGGACGAACTTATCGAGAAGGCTGTTCCCGCAGCCATACGTTTGAAAGAACCCATGCCCCTGCCCGAGGGAATGAGCGAGTACCAGTTCCTGAACCACTGCCGTTCGCTTGCCCAGAAGAACAAGCTCTACCGCACCTATATCGGTATGGGCTACTACGGCACCATCACTCCCGCCGTCATCATGCGCAATGTGTTCGAGAATCCCGGTTGGTACACCAGCTACACTCCGTACCAGACTGAGATCAGCCAGGGACGTCTGCAGGCCCTGATGAACTATCAGACCATGATTGCTGACATGACTGGCATGCCGCTGAGCAACGCTTCGCTGCTTGACGAGGCCACTGCCGCCGGCGAGGCCATGATTATGTTCTTCAACAGCCGTAGCCGTCAGGCTCAGAAGGACGGCATCTGCAAGGTATTTGTCGACGAAGGCATCCTTCCCCAGACCCTCGCCGTTATGCAGACCAATGCCGCTCCCCGTGGCATCGAAATCGTCACCGGCAAAGCCGCCCAGACCGAGCTCGACGGCAGCTATTTCGCCGCCTTTGTGCAGTATCCCAACCAGTTCGGCGAGGCTCAGGATTGGACTGGCTTCATCAGCAAGTGCCATGAGAAGGGCATCTTCGTCTGCATGGCCACCGACCTGATGGCCCTGGCCCTGATGAAGACTCCCGGCGAGATGGGTGCCGACTGCGCCATCGGCAATGCTCAGCGCTTCGGTCTCCCCATGGGCTTCGGCGGTCCTCACGCTGGATTCTTCGCTTTCACCGATGCCTTCAAGCGTCTTTTCCCCGGCCGCATCATCGGTTGGACCATCGACGCCAAGGGCAACCCCGCCCTCCGTATGGCCCTCGGTATGCGCGAGCAGCATATCAAGCGCGACAAAGCTACCTCCAACATCTGCACCGCCGCCGCCCTCGTGGCCAACATGAGCGGTTTCTATGCCGTCTGGCATGGTCCTGAAGGCATCCGCGACATCGCCACCCACATCTGTGCTCGCGCTCACCGCCTGGCTCAGGAGCTGGAGCAGTACGGCTACAAGCAGTGGAACAAGGTCTATTTCGACACCCTGGCCCTCCAGTGCCCCGTGCCCACCGCCAAGGTTCGCGAAGTGGCACTGAAGCATGAAATCAACTTCCGCTATATCTGCGACGAGTGCATCGGCATCTCCATTGACGAGACTGTCACCAAGGCCGACCTCGACGCCATCGTGGCCTGCCTGGCCGAAGCTGCCGGCAAGAAGGCCGAAGCCCTCGAGTGCAAGGGTTGCTGCTGCAAGTTCGCCGACGAGGCCATCCCCGCCGACCTCAAGCGTACCAGCGCCTACCTCACCGAGAAGGTCTTCAACGCCTACCACGACGAGACCTCCATGATGCGCTACATCAAGATGCTCGAGGAGAAAGACCTCAGCCTCAACCGCGCCATGATTCCGCTGGGCTCCTGCACCATGAAGCTCAACGCAGCCGCCGAGATGATGCCCCTTTCATGGAGCAAGCTCGCCGGCATGCACCCCTTCGTTCCTGCCGACCAGGCCGAGGGTTACCTCGAGATGATTCACGACATCGAGCGTCGCCTCGCCGTCATCACCGGTTTCGCCGGTGTCAGCCTGCAGCCCAACTCGGGCGCCTACGGTGAATACAGCGGCCTCACCGTCATCCGCAACTACCATATCGCCAACGGTCAGGGCCAGCGCAACGTCTGTCTCATCCCCGCTTCCGCTCACGGCACCAACCCCGCCTCCGCCGCCAAGGCCGGCATGACGGTCGTTGTGGTGAAGTGCAACGACAAGGGTGACGTCGACATCGACGACCTGCGTGCCAAAGCCGAGCAGTACAAGGACACCCTCAGCTGCCTGATGATCACCTATCCGTCGACCCACGGCGCTTTTGAAGAGGGCATCCTCGACATCATCAATATCATCCATAGCATGGGCGCTCTCGTCTATATGGACGGTGCCAACATGAACGCCCAGGTGGGTCTCACCAGCCCCGGCCACATGGGTGCCGATGTCTGCCACCTTAACCTCCACAAGACCTTTGCCATGCCTCACGGTGGTGGCGGTCCCGGAGTCGGCCCTATCGCTGTCAGCCAGAAGCTGGTCGACTTCCTGCCCACGCATCCTGTGGTCGAGGTCGGTGGCCAGAAGGGCAACACCATGGCCGCAGCCCCCTACGGCAGCGCCTACCTCCTGCCCATCACCTACGGCTACCTGCTGATGCTCGGTGGTGAAGGCCTCACCGAGGTCACCAAGCATGCTATCCTCAACGCCAACTACCTCCGTGCCCGTCTGCAGAAGTACTACAAGATTCTCTACACCAACCGTAACGGCATGTGTGGCCACGAGATGATTGTCGACTTCAACGAGTTCAGCCTGAAGGTCGGTGTCGGCGACATCGCCAAGCGCCTCATGGACTATGGCTTCCATGCCCCCACGGTGGCTTTCCCGGTGCACAACACCCTCATGGTGGAACCCACTGAGAGCGAGCCTCTGGCCGAACTTGATCGCTTCTGCGACGCCATGATCGCCATCCGCCAGGAGATTGACGACATCATGACCGGCAAGAGCGACGAGAAGAACAACCCCATCGCCAACGCCCCCCACACTATGCAGGTGGTCTGCGCCGACGAGTGGACGTTGCCTTACAGCCGTCAGAAGGCTGCCTTCCCGCTGCCCCACGTCGAGAAGTATTGGCCCACCATCAGCAAGATTGACGACGCTTACGGCGACCGCAATCTGCAAGCTGTCTGGGCTGAATAGCTGTTATAGTGAGTAGTGGATAGTGGGTAGTGTGTGGCACACGACAATGGTTGCTGCACACTACCCACTCTACACTACCCACTTTTTTTTGAATAATGAACAAGAGCCTTAAAAATATTGTTCGGCATCTGATTGGCGGCCGTCGCTACGACTACCTGTTCTATCGGCGCCACCACAGCAGTCTGCTGCGCTGCAATGGGTTTCCCAACCGCCGCGCCGACGGCGAGGAGGCCTATGTCGCCAAGTGGCGCCAGCTGTCACGCATGGTCGATCCCTGTAGCTACCGCCTCTTCAGCCACTATTGCGGCCCCACGCCCGACATCATCCCCGAGGACATTATGCACTCCGTTGTCGAGCGTCGCCTCAACCCGCGCGAACAATGGAAGGTCTACGAAGACAAGAACAACTTCGCCCGTTTTGTAGGTGCTGATATCCTGCCGCGCACCATCGCCTCGCGCCAGGGTGGGGACGAACCCACATTTCTCTTTCCTCTTTCTTCTTCCTGCTCACCCCTCATCCTCAAGCCCTCGCTTGGCACCTCATGTGGCGAGAGCATCATGCGTTTCGACAGGGTGGGCGAGGAATACCGTGCCGCCGACGGCACCGTCCTCGACGAGGCGTTCCTCACATCGTTCGGCCCCGACTGGGTGCTGCAGGAAGCCGTCGTCCAGCACCCCGACTTGCAGCGTTTCTGCACTACGGCGGTTTGCACGGTGCGTCTGGTGACCTACCGTTCGGTGGCCGACGGCACGCCCCATGTCACAGCAGCCATCCTGCGTGTAGGACACGAAGGTGCAGTGGTCGACAATATTGATGCCGGCGGACGGTTCCTCCATGTCGACATTGCCGATGGCCGCATCCGCGGCCCTTTCTTCAGCCGTGACGGCTCCCGCTCCGACGTCTGGAACGGCTTCGACATCGCCGCGCATCAAGCCACCGGACTGTACATACCCTGCTGGAATGCCATAGTCGATATGGCGCTCCGTGTAGTCACCTGCGTAGGCCCTCATCATCTGCTGGCGCTCGACATCACTGTCGACGACAAAGAAAAACCGATGTTGATTGAATACAACATCGGTGGTTTTACAACCTATTTCTTCCACTTCACCGGCCAGACCGTTCTGGGCCCCTGGACCGACGAGGTGATAGCCTGGTGCCGTTAGGCCACGGGCTCGGTCTCTACGTTGAAGGCTTCCTCCTGCTCATTCGACGTCGCGCCTTTCTCAATGTCAAACGTAATCTTCTTGTCGTCAGCGCTGACAGAATACAACATCGGTGGATTCAGTTCTCATGCGGGCTATCATGTTGGCCAAACTGTTTTTGGCCCTTATCTGCCCGAAGTGATAGACTATTGTTTGCGCCGTTAGTGTCGACTCACTGGCCTTCCTGGTCTCTGTTGATGGCGCTGCGCAGGTGCTCCGTGGTATTCTTGAAGCGTAGCGTGTGCGGATTGTCGGGCATCTCGCGTTGCAGGCCTTCCAGCACAATGTCGAAATAGTCGATGCTCACGGGGTCGCGAGGGTCAATGAGCGCGCGGTTGTTGAACGGCTTGTAGAGGGCTATCAGTGTGGACAGCGAGCCGGCATTTTCCTCCACAAAACGGCACACATACTCCTGCTGCTCAACGAAAGTTGCATGGTAGATCGAGTCGGTGACTTCCTTTTTCTTGTCGTAGGTGGCCTGGTCCATCATTCCGGCGGACAGCAGGGCGTCGTAGTGGTTCACGGAGTCCACCAGGGCGGAAAGAATCTTTGATCCGTCGTTGGTGTACTGCTGCAGTTGCCACAGCAGGGCGCTTTCGGACGACCCTTTCACGTTGTAGCTGGCCGAGAGGTTGTCATAGCTGCCGGTCACCTCAATGGTTTCGCCGTTCGACGGGAGGGTGACGATGTAGTTGTTCTCCGTGGTGTGGAGGTTATATAGGCTCTTGTATGGAGGGTTGTAGTGATACTTGAAGTGGCCGTCGGCGTCCATCGGAATGGAGTCGATGAAGATAGGACCTTCGGGGGCAATCTCTTCGAGCCAGAGGCTTTGGCCTGCGCCACCCTCGAGGGTTCCCTCGATGGTGAATCCGTCATGCTTGCAGGCACTGGCGCTGAGCAGCAGCAGTGCTGAGCAGAAAAATAACTTTGCTTTCTTTTTCATTTCCTTAAAAAACTTTCTTTATACCAATAAGTCGGCCAGTGTCAGTGCGGCCATGGCTTCCACGATGACTGGCGCACGCATCACCTGGCAGTTGTCGTGTCGGCCTCCGATGGTTGTAGGCACAAGTGTTCCTTCGTCGGAGAGGCATTCCACCTCCGATGGCAGGGTCACCACGGGGTGGAACGCCACGCGGAACTCCACGGGCATGCCGTTGCTGATGCCCCCCTGCACGCCGCCGCAATGGTTGGTCTGTGTGGTGCCGTCGGCGTTCCAGCGGTCTACGTACTCGCTGCCCTTCATCTCTGCCGCGGCGAAGCCCGCGCCCATTTCGAAGCCTATGGCCGACGGGATGGACATCATGGCCTGTGCCAGTAAGGCGCTGAGTTTGCCGAAGATGGGGTTGCCCACTCCGGCTTTGAGCCCTTCGATGCGGCAGCTCACGATACCGCCGCGGGTGTCTCCTTCGGGGCCAAGGCTGTCCACTTCGGCATGAATCGTCACTGGGGTGATGACCTGCTTGGCGATGGCACCTGCAACAACGCGGGCCACGGTCTCGCGGGCCGACGCGCGTCCGCCACCGCGATGGTCGCGCACGCCGTAGCGGGCCTGGTAGGTGTAGTCGGCGTGGCCGGGGCGGAAGAGGTGTTCCAGCGGGGCGTAGTCGTCGGGACGGGCATTGTGATTGTGGATGCTGAAGGCTATCGGGGTGCCGAGGCTTATGCCGTCCCTGATGCCGGAGAGCCATTCAACCTGGTCCTCCTCCTGACGCGGGGCTCCAGAGGAACGACGGCTGAGGTCGGCGTCAACGGACTCGAAGTCGATGGCCATCCCCGGAGGGCAACCGTCTATAATGCCACCTACGGCGAGCCCGTGGGACTCGCCGTAGGTGGTCAGTCTGAATTTCTGTCCGAAAGTGTTCACTCTATTTGGGGTTGATTTCTAGCAGCTCCACCTCGAACACGAGGGTTGAACCGGCGGGGATGTTGCCCATGTCGCGCATGCCGTAGCCCAGGTTGTAGGGGATGTAGAGCATGTACTTCGAGCCTTCGTCCATCAGCTGCAGGCCTTCGGTCCAGCCGGGGATGACATCTCCTAGTCCGAAAGTGATGGGCTGGCCGCGGTCGACGCTGCTGTCGAACGTTGTACCGTCGATGAGCTTGCCGGTATAGTGCACCTTGACACGGTCGGTGGCTTTGGGCTTCTTGCCGTTGCCGTCTTTGATCTTACGGTATTTCAAACCGCTCTTGGTGGTGTAGACCGACTTGTTGTTGCTGATTTCCTTCAGGAACTTCTCGCCCTTCTCGATGTTCTCGCGGCCGGCAGCCTGGCTGCGCTCCTCGAAGGCGCGCTGGAAACGCTGCAGGAGGGGATGGGCGACATTGTCGCCGAAACGGGGTTGGGCTATGGCACACTCCATCATGGCAAGTCCGGCCATTCGGCCGTCGATGCCCAGCTGCTGGGCGTTCCACTGGTTGTAGATGTCGCGGCCGATGGCATAGGAAGCCGAGTCGTTGAAGGTGACGGGGGCAGCGCGGAGCTGGTCGTAGGCGTCGGCCTTGGCCTTCAACTGGTCGTAGGCCTCAGCCTTGGCCTTGAGCTCGTTGTAGTAGGCCTCGGTCATTGTGGCCTTGCCTTTTTTTATTTTCACATCTTGTGCCTGGGCGGCGGCGCCGCACAGCAGCGCCGCACCCATGGCAGCTATGACGATAGTCTTTTTCATTTTTTTTATTTGTATTCTTTCACTTCGACGCCGTCGAGTACTTCCTTGCCGCAGATGGCGAGGGCGAGCATCTCGTTCTCACCCTTGTAGACCTTGACGGGGGCAATCCAGTCGATTTTTTCGGTGATCTGGGCCATCCAGGGCTTGCTGTAGGCGATGCCGCCGGTGAGGAGGATGGCGTCGACCTTGCCGTTGACCACAGCGGCCAGACGGCTGATTTCCATAGCCACCTGATAGCAGAAGGCATCCACGAGGAGCTTGCACTTCTCGTCGCCGGCGAGGGCGCGTTTCTCCACCTCGTAGGCGTCGTTGGTGCCGAGGTAGGCCACGAAGCCGCCTTCGGCGGTGACCATCTTCTTCAGCTTGGCTTCGTCGTATTTGCCGCTGCAGGCCACCTCGATGAGCTTGGAGGCGTTGATGGAGCCGCAACGGGTGGGGGAGAAGGCACCGAGTCCGCAGAGGGCGCGGTTGACCTCGACGCAGCGGCCGTGCTGGTGCACGCCCACGCTGACGCCGCCGCCCATGTGGGCGATGATGAGGTTGAGGTCCTCATAGTGCTTGCCAAGCTCGCGGGCATAGAGTTTGGCGGTCATCTTCTGGTTCAGGCAGTGCCAGATGACACCCTCGTGCGAGGGGTCGAGGTCGAAGACGGGGTGGCCGCTGATCTTGGCGTAATCAGGACGCTCGTCGACGATGCCGGGGTCGGCAATGTAGGCGCACTCCAGGCCGATTTCCTTGGCGATGGCGTCGCTGATGAGGGCGCCGAGGTTGCAGGCATGTTTGCCCTGGATACCGGCGATGCACTCCTGCTTCATCAGGTCGTTGACGCGGTAGCAGCCGCTCTCGCAGGGGCGGGTGAGGCCGCCGCGGCCCATGACGACGGCAATCTCGTCGGTGCTCACGCCGTGGCGCTTCACCATGTCGAGGATGGCTGTCTTGCGGTAGTCGAACTGGTCGGCGACTTCCTTAAACTTCTGGATCTCCTCAATGGGGTGGGAGAGGTTCTCGGTGAAAACTTCGTTTTCGCCTTCGTAGATGGCGGCTTTGGTCGATGTGGCACCAGGATTGATTACCAGCGTGTATTTCTTGTTGCTCATATAATATTATTGTTTTTTTTTTATTTTACTTTAATTTATCAAAAAAAGTACACACTCATACTTTCAGGGTGCAAAGATAAGAAAAAAAAATGGATTTATGGAAATTTTTTTATCAGATGAACAGGATAGTTGTGTGAGATGAGAGTAGGCTATGTGTTAAATGGTTGTTTTATAGTTGTTTGGTGTTTGTATGGATTGTGTTTATATTATGTTTCTTGTTTTTGGAAGGGTGTTGGTTGAGGCATGGGGAGGAATGTCGTTTGGATGGCATTCTGTACTCAATGCCCAGTGTGTGTTTGGTCTCGTAAACCAGTGAAATTAGAAATATTCCTTAACGGCAAATTCAAACTGGTCGATAAAGATTTGTTTGAAAGCATAGATATTGTTTTGTTCATAAAAAACAAGCATCGCTTTCTTGTAGTCAATGGAATCCACCGAACGGAAACTCAATGGACAATAGCCGTTGGCTATCAGTATGGCATTACTGGTAATACGGGCTGTACGTTTATTACCGTCGGAGAATGCTTGAATATACGACAGCAGCACCAATGATAACAGTGCTTTCTCAAAAATGTTATCCTTGCTGTTAATCAAGTCGCATGTGTCGCGCATAGCCTCACTGTAGTATTTCCCGCGAAAGATCCATTGTTATTGTATATCAAAATCGGTGCAAAAATAGTGAAAATTTTTCGATTATCGGATCATTTTGAAAAAAAAATACGCAAAACATACTCTCTTTTGAGCCGATTCACCCCCAATGAATAGGGTCTCCTGTTTTTTTTTGTTTTATCCCAAACATCTCGGTGTTTCCTTTTTCCTGCTATGCGCCTTCTTGTTTTTCTTCATTAAGGTGCAAGCGTGAGGCTGGAGCATGTGCTACGAGCGGAGACGATTTCGAGCGGAGCTGGAGCGGAGTTAGACCGGAGTTAGAGCGGAGGAAGAGCGTCGTAGGACAAGAAGGGGACGTTGATGACCTCTTGTTTTGAATTCATTTTATTCTAAATAAATGCTTTACGTCGTCTGTGTATATGGTTTGTACCTGCTTTCGACCTCCAATGTACCTGTTTTCGACCTGTTTTCGACCTGTTTTCGACCTGTGATGTACCTGCTGGGTACTTCCTGGGTACTTGTTGGCAACCTGCTGGAGACATTCTGGTGATGCACTTCTACATGCTCATCTACATACTCATTTATACGCTCAGATATTATTGGATGAACTATTGCTAATATGTTTTATCAATATATTATTTTGGCATAACTATTGTTCGTAATGATATTTACCTTTTTCCATTACATTACCAACACTTTTTTTGTCCAGCGCCCCACCTGCACGAGGTATACACCGGTTGCAAGTGCCTCCGTTGGCGCATGTCTCCGTCCCGCGAGGTCATAGATGGTGTAGTCATCTGTGGTCCCCATTACGACGATGCATCTGTCCGTCACACTCACAGTAATGTGCGTCAACAAAGATTTATAATATTTACAAGATTTTTGCCTGCAGGACTATGTGTTTGTTGATTTATCGAAGCGTCTTATAGCGAACAATGTAAAATTTCGTACAGAAAAACGATTTTTTTTCGTTTATCTGTACGAAATTTTGTATATTTGCAGTTGCATATATTTAATAAAAAATGGAGAAAGACTCACTTAATCAGGTTGGTAGTGCTCCTTTTCAGTCTTCTGTTCTGTTATCGTTGTTCTCTGGAACGAAGAGAATCAACGACAAGGCAAGGCGACTGGAGCAAGAAAAGCGCATCATCAGGCTAAAAAAAGGCCTTTATGTCCGCAGTGCCGATGATGGCGCCACTTTATCGTTGCCACTCATCGCAAATCATCTGTATGGACCTTCTTATGTTAGTATGCATACGGCCCTTCGTCACTATGGACTTATTCCTGAACGTGTGTATGAAATACAGTCGTTGACCATCAAGCACAGTCGCAATTTTGATACTCCTCTCGGCCTTTTCAGTTACCACCAATGCGATGTTGGCTATTTCTCGGCAGGAATGAGGCAAGAACAACAGGATGGCTATATGTATCTTATCGCCAGTCCAGAGAAGGCTTTGTGCGATTTGCTGCTAAAAACTCCCAGATTGAATATTCAGAGCCTAAAAGGCTTTAAGGAATATCTCGAGGACGATCTGCGGTTGGAGGTAAGTGCCCTTGTGGATTTCGACACCAACATATTGGAAGAGTGTAGGATGTTGGCGAAGACAAAGTCAAAAATGATTGACCAACTTATAACTCTGATAGCAAATGAAAGATGTGTTTGAACAGATGCTGTCGCGATACGACACAACCACAGCAGAGAACCGCCATAATGCCATCTGCGAAGTCTTGCAGCAGGTAGTACTCTGTGGGCTATACCGAGGAGGATTTTTTGAAGAGGCTGCTTTCTACGGTGGCACATGTCTGAGAATCTTCCATGGACTTGACCGTTTCTCGGAAGATCTTGATTTCTCTCTTCTTCGTAAAGATTCTGGTTTCTCAATGGAGAAGTATTTCCCGTATATCATAGATGAATGTCGCCTATTGGGTCGCGCGGTCGAGATCTCGAAAAAAGAAAAAAAAACAAATGGGAAAGTGGAGTCGGCCTTTTTGAAGGATAACACCGATGTGTATAATCTTGCATTCACGACAGAGAAAAGCCTGAAGATAAAGATTGAGGTCGACGTCGATCCTCCTCTGGAGTTTGAAACGGAACAGCGCCTGCTCTTGCAGCCGTTCTCCTTCATGACCCGTTGTTTGACACTTCCCAACCTTTTTGCGGGAAAGGTGCACGCACTGTTGTTTAGACAATGGAAAAACAGACCCAAAGGCCGTGATTGGTATGATTTCGAATGGTATGTGAAGAATCAAATACCTTTGAATATACATCATTTGCAGACAAGGATAATGGAATTCAATGGACAGAATGTCAGCAAGTCCCAAATCATAGATTTGATTAATGATCGACTGGGTTCTACCGATATTAATCAAGTAAAGGCGGATGTATCGCCCTTCGTCAAGAGTCCTCGTGCACTTGATATCTGGAGCAACGACTACTTTCTTACGCTTGCCCGGATGATTATATATGAGTAGTGTGTATTAAACCTTAATTCGTCAACAACGTCCTTTCCTCGCCGTACACGGTGCCCATGGCGTTGGTTGTGTAGGCGCGGTAGTAGTAGGCGGTACCCGGCGAGAGGGGGGGGAGGTGGCTGACAAATGGGCCCGTGCCGCTGCCGTCGGCGGTATGGTGGCTGGCAGTGGTGGGTGCGGGTGTGGTGCATACAGTGTGCTTGTATATGGTTTGTACCTGCATTCGACCTCCAATGTACCTGTTTTCGACCTGTTCTCGACCTGTTTTCGACCTGTGATGTACCTGCTGGGTACTTCCTGGCGACCTGCTGGGTACTATGCAAAAAATAAATCATCGTTAGATGGCATTTGGTTGTTGGTCATCGTTCCCTTTTCTGTAGGAATGATGGATGGCGGAGTCGTATCTTCTATAGGTGGCAATCCTCCATTTAGGAAGATAGGATTTCCGTCGTTATCTACATGCAGTTCTTTGGCGGGATTGTCGAAGTCGTCATTTTGTTTTATCTCAGCATTCATTTTGGAGTCTCTTATCATCGGTTCCCCGATGACTGGAAAATCGCGGAACCTAACAAACTTTCCCTCAAACATCAGTGGGCATACTCCCGTGTCGCCGGAACGGAATTTTAAAATGTGTATATTGGCCAAATTCGCCGTACTGTTACCCATCTCATCCTGCTCTAATCCGTATTTCTCAGGCCTGTGTATAGCCATCACGATGTCGGCATCCTGCTCGATGGCTCCCGACTCGCGCAAGTCCGCCAGCTGTGGTATGGCCATAGGGCGGTCTTCCACTTTACGGCTGAGTTGCGACATGGCCAGCACCGGAATCTCTAATTCCTTCGACATCTCCTTCAACTGACGTGATATATTGCTGATTTCCTGCTCGCGGTTGCGGTTTCTGTTGGCATCTGGCGCGCCCGACATCAGCTGGAGATAGTCGATGAACACCATCTTGATGTCATAGCGCTGCTTCAACCTACGGCATTTGGCACGCATCTGGAAGATGTCTATTCCCGCACTGTCGTCAATGTATAGCGGAGCCTTCCTTAAAGCCAGTATCTTGTCTGCCAGCCTGTCTTTTTCAAACTTGTTCAGGTTGGCCGACTTGCGCAACTTGCTGGCAGGTATCTCCGCTTCCGCAGACAGCAGTCGCGACACCAGTTCGTCGCCAGTCATCTCCAAGGAGAAGTAAGCCACCGGCTTGTGGAAGTTAATGGCGATATTCTTCGCCATCGTGAGTCCGCAGGCCGTCTTTCCCATAGCGGGACGGGCAGCGAGGATGATGAGCGTGCCTGGCTGAAACCCCGCTATGCGGCGGTCGAGTTCCACAAAACCTGAAAGTACGCTTCGGTCATCCTCCGGCTTCTCCGAGAGGAAGGTCTTCTCCGCATTGGACATAAAGGCATCCATGCTCTGGCTGTCACGGCTGAAACTCTTCTCGCTCACCTCCATCAGGTTCTTCTGTGCATCGTCGAGCAGCTGTATGGGATCACAGGTTTCGTCGTATGCCATCTTGATGCTTTCCGTAGCAGTGCGTATCACCTCGCGTTGCATGTATTTCTCCGTGAGTATCTGCAGATGGTAGTCCATGTGGGCGGCGGACACCACGTTTGCCGTGAGTTGCGAGACATAGAATGCGCCACCAGCAGCCTCTAGGTTACCTTCTCGACGCAGTTCTTCCACTACCGTCAACATATCAACGTCATACTTGCAATTCACCAGCATACGAATGGCAGAGAAAATGATTTGATGCTCCATCTTGTAGAACAAGCCCTCGTGCATGTCATAGATATGGCCGAACAATGCTTCCTGGTCGAGCATCAACGCCCCCAATACGCTTTTCTCAAGTTCCACGGCCTGCGGTGGAACCATACCGTTGACCTCTCCGACCTGCATGTGTGTCATACGTGTCTGCCTGCGCTGTAATGTGTTATTCTTTTCCATAAGATAATATTTTGTATATTTTGTCTGCTTGCTCTTTGCTGCGCAACGCGAGATGGTCGAGTCCTTCAAAGAACGCTATTGAAGGTTGCCTGCCATTTCCTTTGCGGTGCAATGATATAAGATACTCAGAGTATACCTTTTCCACCAGCGATTCCAGCCTGCCATCTTCCGGGTAACGGCGGTAGTCAAAGTCGGTGAAGTTGTCAAACCCCCACCACTCGATGAATTCTGTCAGCTGCGGCCACAGACTTCCGAGCCGCACAAACGCTTTCCCCATGGCGGAATATGAGTCCGACGGTTTGTCGAAAGGGAGTTTCCGTATGACGTCGAACAGCCTGTCGCCAAACTCCGGTGTAAACCATTGCATCTGGACGCTGTCGTTGATAATGTCGCGTACCGGCCACGCCACAGCGCCCCATAGTTTCTTCTCATCTTCTGGAATACCAAGATTATAGAATTCTTCCAACAGCTGTAGGAACTTGTTCTGTGCGTATGCCCTTGCATGGATCTTCATCATCTTTATTAGCAGCCATGCGATGGCATTCTTTGGCCACATGAGGCCAGGATTGGCTTCCCAATCCGCACGTGCTATCCTGTATGCGGCGGAATAATCCTCATGGTCCTGGTAGTATTTCATTTGTTTATACGACATCGTATTATATTTTTTTAGAGAGTAAAACCAATCCTGTCCCCGTGTATTTGATGCCGGAAACAAGTCAGACTGAGCCACCTCAGTCTGCTATAATCAAAAGGTTACATTTGATTAAATATTATGGACAATGCTGTCTGGAGGATGCTCCCAGGCGGCCATCTGGGATTTTTCCCATCCAATGAGGCCCCCTTTCGGAGCTAATATTTGCGTTACTTTGTGTGTCATAGGTGCTTGCTATTTCGTTACGTGAATCTATCTTTTTTTTATCTGTCTGCAAAGGTATGGAGCATCTTCCGAAAATGCAAGCGAAAGATATGAACAAATTCATACATCAAGTGAGTGATAGGACGTTAACCCTTCTGTTTTTTATTAACAGCATTTTTTGTACAAGCCACAGGCTATTATTGTTCGTGATACTCCCACCTGTCATACAGATCATTCCATTTGTAGTATCCGACAAGAGTACCGTAGGAGTTGAAGACATCGTATCGGTCGTAAAGTGAGTTCCATTTCCGATAGCCGATCACATTGCCATTCCGGTCTTTGATGTCCTCTCTGTCGTAAAGCGAGTTGTAGTTTCGAGTCTGCTGCACATTTCCCGAGCTGCTTTTTGTCTCGGTTCTGTCATAAAGACTGTTGTAACTCTCTGTTTTTACCAGCGTACCACTTGCATTGTAGTATTCAGTCCTGTCGTAGAGCTTATTGTATTTGGAATACCCAATCATCCTCCCGAAGGAGTCGTAGTATTCTGTTCTCTCATACAGGCTGTTCCATTTCTGTGTGTAGCTCTGCGCCGAAACCATGCTTGTAGCCATCAAAAAGGCTATAATAACGAGTATCTTTTTCATAGATTATTGCTTTATTTAGTATTTACATGTTGTATTTCATTAAAACGGCACTTCGTCGTCATCATTTATGACCGGCATTTGTCCCACTGGCGATGTCGGCAATGGGGTAGGTGAGGCCGCCGTTGGTATCGTGTTGCCACCATGAGTCATTAGGTGGGTGCACTTCAGGGTTGTGTAGAACCTACCGTCTTTGCCTTCCCGACTGTCGGCATAGAAGCTCACGTGTACGGGTATCCCGATGGTCACTCCGTTGAGCAGTGCCAAACGCTCCTCGCCAAACAGCTCGAAAGCCACAGGCTTCGGGTATTGACCTTCTCTCATGATGACGAAGCCGCCCTTCATCATCTTGCTGCCGTCTGAAAAGGTCACCTCCTTTTGTGGGAGGACTTTAAAAATTGTTCCTGTAATTTCCATGTTTTTTTTATGTTAATTGTTTTTGCATTGTTTCTTGTGTGTCTCCTTCGCCTGTTGCGTAGGATAGCTTGTTTTGTTGCCGTCCTTATCACCATAATAGTGTAGCACCTTCCCCGAATTCGCCTCTGTCTCCCAACAGAATTGTGCTCGTGCAATTGCGATGTCTTTCTCTGGCTGCTCAGTGTTGTCCATCTTCTTCATATTTTAAGGCGTTTAGTCAATATTCCAGTAGGCTTCGGGGTCGCCATCAAGGGCATCGTAGATGTCATCGTCACACCATCCTTCCACATCGTGGACATAGGTGCCTTCGAATTCTGATTCGGTGTATTCGTCTTCGTACATTTCTTTATCCCTGATACGTGTCGGGCGCAACTGTAAGGTTAAAATTCTTTTTATTTTCTGCCTGCAAATATATGGCTGTCCTGCGCAGCCAAATTGCGTCTCGTCAAAAATTATTGATGTTCAGGTATTACGAACCCGACCTGTTTCTTTTTCACAGGGAACTGGCTGGCCACCCTGTCGGCATTGGCCTGCATGCCCTGCATCGTCTCGTTTATCTTCTCAAAGGCGAAGTGGTACTCCTCAAGGAAATCTTTAGCGTTCTTCACCGAGGTCTCCACCATGCAGCTGAAATGGTCGCCGTAAAACTTCACCATCGTGTGGTCGTAGTTGGCATTACACTCCGCCGCCAGCAACGCCCAGCCCTCCGGCAACACGGAGTCGATTATGTTGGGGGCGAAGTCGAACATGAAGTGTACCCGTTTCATACCATGCGATCCGTTATCCCAAAGTTTAGCATTCATAATGAAGTCACCCTGCTTCACCACGATGCCGTCATCTTTCCTCTTGCAAGAAAGTCCGGCTTTTGTGAGCAGCGCCATCGCCTGGTCGGAGAAGTCGTGCTTCTGTCTCACGACATGTATGACATAGATGCCCCATACAATTACCGTCGCCGATCCCGAGATGACATACCTCACCATCATGTCCTCCACCATACCGACCCCCAGCAGGGCAACGGTCATAACGATGGCGCAGATGATGCTCATGCGGACATGGATGGTGTTGTTGTTTTTCATACTTGGGTTGTGTTAGTTTGTTTGTTGGTTTTCGGCTGCAAAGATATACAGTTCCCGCGCAGTCTTTTTGCACGGATATGAAAAATCCCCCACTTGCAATCCACAAATGAGGGAATAATCAGGCGGCTATAAAATCAGATGCTAATCCTCGGAATTGTCTCGATGCTTCCTTTTCCTGCTATACACCTTCTTGCTTTTCTTTATCTTGGTGCGTGCATGGAAGCCATCACCCAGCAACAGCCGTTCAATCTCGCGGTTGGCCTTGCGAGCCGCGAGTATTTCCAAAGGGACTTTCCTATTTCTTTTACCAATTTTCATGAGATTTTTACCATTGGATTGTAAAGGCATCTCCTGAGCCGACAAAACGCGCACAATTCCAACACGGACGTAAACCAAGTTTTTGGAGTGTTTCTTCGTCAAACTTTAATTCCGGACAATACTGAATATGATATAAGTGTTTCAACTGGGAAATAATGTTATTCTTTTTTATCATATGTACTCCACGCAAGATGCGTTTTACATCTTCTTGAGAATAAGGCGTAATGTCTCCATAAATATCTTCTGCTTTATCGCCAAGCCAAGATTGCCGAAATAGCCATTGCTTCTCATGCCATAATTTTCTGCGTTCCTCATCTACCCATAAACTCTTGAATCCATCTGTGATATCTTCCTTTATAAAAGCGATTTCGTCATTTTTCCAATTGTGTACGCCGCTATTTTTAGCTCCAATCTCATCTCTGTCAAAAACAGCCGTGTCAGGTATATTGAATTTCATAGATACTCTTGCAGCAAACTGGGATTTATGATTTTTATCATCTATCCATTCTCCTCCATATTTGGTATTGAATTCATTAATAAGCGTTCTGAAATACACTCTGTATTCATCCACTTTTGTCTTTAACTCCTCTTCGTCGGAATAGCGTTCTTTATATACTTCCGGAATTTTAATATCTGTGCTATCATAATCTGCATGTAATTTTTCGCAATCTTTGTCAAGATGGTAACAAGGATTTTTTTCCGACGTAATATATCGATAACTATCCCTAACTTGAATCTTCTTAAAGACGGTAATATTAAATAAATTTGAATCCTTGCATATTGCCTTGAAAGTAAGAAGGTCTTTTACTTCGACATCACTAAATATCACAGGATTATCAAGTCCGACCTCTCCTCCATTCGACAATTCCCAGATAAGGGTATCCTTGAATTGGAAGTCTTTTGGTAGTTCCACCTTTTGGGTTATCTGCTTGAATGTGGCTTCTGTGATATATACTTGGCTCATTATACAAACTTCTTTAAAGTATTATTCAACTCCGATATTGCATAATCAATGGCTTCAAATGAAAACGTTTTGTCAAAATGGCTATTATCTGTTGGAGAACGATGCACCGACTCTGTATTGCGTATTTTTTGAACAAAATAAAGTATTGTGGAAATTTCCGTTAGTTTACTTTTCTTCAAACCATCATTTTTTGATAACACATTAAGCAGAACACATTTCTTTGTGTTATAATTTATATCGTCAAGAGATATTGGGTCTCCTGCATTGTTTGTCTTGGGGATGCTGTTAAGTTTAAAATTGCTATGGGCCTTTACATACTCATCAATATTTGAATTAAACCAATCCACATCACAAATTCCATCATTTCTTTTATAGTGGTAGTAATTGATAATTCCTTCAGCCTGAAAATGTGCATGTGAACAGAAGTTCACATAGGAAATGGGGCGAGCGGCAATGCCATATCTGTATCGTTGCATTTCCCTCCAGTCAAGCACCAACTTCTCTTGCAACTGCGGCACATCAATATAATCATATCCAGCGACAGCTGCCACCTGTTTGAAGTCATAGTCCAAAGAAAGATACTGCTCAATTTTCTTCAGCCTATTACGGTCATCCGGATTAAAACCATCTGCAGCGCTGCCAAATCGACGTTTAAGTTCTTCGAGAAGCCACGGATGCTGTTGAGCGTATTGCTCAATCTTGTCCAAATGCTGTATGATTTTCTCTCTGTTTTCCATAATGTACAGGTGATTAATCTATAAGCAGAGATTCTAATTCTGCAAAAGTGCTTATTATATCATCATCCACGTTTTCTTGTCCTTTTCCAAACTTGCTGCTTAAAAGCTTATCGAATCGTCCATATAATGATTTGTAGGTGGCATCATTATCTCCTTTTACCATCTTGAGATAAAGCAACTTTCCGGCAATAATATTCTCAATATGATGTACTCCCTTTGATGCATGATGTTTTGTGTTGGTTCTGTTGTAAATATCGATAAATATCGATTGGGCTTCGTCATAGCCTTTCGCCTCCCAGTTGTGCAGCATGGAACGCAGTTGCTTGACATACTCCTGTGTTACGTTTGGCTTGTCGTTTACTGTAATTCCAGTGACCTCCTGCCGGATGCCTCTATGGCAAAGCCTTGTCTTTTCCTGGTTGATTTTGAAATGCTCTTCATTTTCGATAATATTGCGCATCGACTTGCAGAAATTTCCATCCTCAGCAAATATATTGGTCATACCGCTGAAGGTGATGTCGTCTGCATATCTTGTATAGCATAGCCCATAAGCTTTCGCGAGATGCGAGAGCTTTACATCCAGGCGGTCGCAGATGATATTGGTGAGCGTTGGTGACGTCGGTGCCCCTTGGGGTAGTACTTTGCCGAAGTTGTTTTCATAACAGCACAGGTCAGCAATCAGGCTCGCCACTTCTTTACAGCACGAGAAAGGTTTGGAAAGCATACGGGCATAGACTCGGCCGGATGTGATGGAAGGGAAAAAATTTTTCAAATCTATGTTATAGACAAAGTTTTGTCCAACATGTACTTGAGCTCCCGTGACAATAGACCTGCCTTGAGCAAATCCCATTGCAGCAGGATTGGGCGTGTGTATCAACTGCAATGCATAGTTCAAAGCACGTTGCATGCCTTTTAAGGTCGGGTTGGGTGCGTCAATGGTTCTGAACTCTCCCTTCTTCTTCTTAGGTATTTTGAACGAAGAGTATCTCTTCTTGTTGAATTTGGAATGAGTGTGATAAGACAACTGACGTAAAGAATAAGGGTTCGCTTTTTCGCCGTAGATTCTCTGATTGGCCAAATTAAGCAACCTGAGCAAATCCTGTTTGGACTCCATAGAGTACCATAGATTTGTAATCTCCTTATTCAATCCTTCTGTTTCCATATCTATTTTAACTCAACCCTTGACGAATTGTTACACCTCCCGATAATTACTTCAGACCACCCACTCATGCTTCTTCTTCTCTTCCTTACTTTATTTACATTATCTTTAATTCCCTACAAGTTAAATTTATCCTTGCCCGTAGGGCACTAGAAAGACCCTGTAATAAGCAACTTTTTCCGATTTCCCCACACACATCCTTGCGGATGCTGCAGGGGGCCTCCCGATGACAGAAGGCAGATGCCGAGCGGCCAGCCGCCCGGCAGTTCTAATTCAGACGAAAGTGTAACAATCTTTTCAAAGGTCTCTTTAGCATTGGCTTTGATTATAGAGAGTGCTCTGCCGGTTTTCTCTCATTTTTTGATTTTGCAAAGATACGATTTTTATCGCACCTGCGCAAATATTTTTTCTCTCGTTTTCGTTTGCAAAAGTACAACTCCCCTGCGCAATTTATTTGCGTATGACAAAAGCGATGCTTGAGAAATTACAATGGATTTTTCATTTCCAAAACTCAAGAACTATCTTAATAATCGATTGTTCGAAGATTTATGTCTGGTGCGTAAACACCTTTTTGCATCTTCAATAATATTCCAATATCCATCGCAACTACTTTTTACACGTTCTTGGGATATTATCATTGGATACGTGACGTGTATATTGGTGGTTATCCGTGCTCTACCTTTCTTGATGAGATTAAAACCAGCACCTATTTCTATCCATAAATAATTGGTTATAATGCCTCTGTCATGGAAATCGTCTGTAGAACACCCGAAAACTTCTAAAGAATATGATAGTTCGGGCCGGACTTCGTGTATTTTTTTATCTAATTGTAAACGGAATTCTTCAACTTTGGAATCAGTGCATCCATCAAGGGAGAATATCGACAGGTAAAACGTAGTTCCAAGTTTTTGAGGCAATAGAATATCTAAAATTTTGTACAAATTGGCATTGACATCCTTAAAGATATATTTATCTGCAATAATCATGGAATTGCAGTTTTGATCAGCATGGGCCGATTTCAGTATTTGGAACCAATCTTGTGAAGAGTCTCGGCATATGGAAGGACCACAATCGTTAAAAAGATGTGTTGTTTGATGTATTTCATTGCTTCCAATATTGATTACGCCAACTTTTCGAGACTGGTTTGTGTGCGTTTCTTTAGACAGAAAAAGAGAACTGTACATTTGGGTATTCATCTGAGCTGGGCCATTGCACATAGAAGCAATGGCTCCAGGCGAAGAGGCTATTTCCCCGTACGCTGCTCCGGAATTTTTTATCAGTTCGGCTAAATACATATCTTTCCTTGCCGTATTTACAATTTCCTCATAAGAGCAGTCAAAAAAAACATTGGATCTGCGCAGCAATCCATACCAGTCAATTAGGTTTTGCTCTTGATGTATTGTATTTGGATCAGGGGATAATATTCTGGCTGATAGTTCGTTGGACAGTGTCCCCCAAAACTCTTTTTCACAATATATGTCTTTCCGTCGATTCATCATTTCTGAACTTTAAGCAATAACAAATCCATTGCACGATTGCTGGCCTCATCAAGAAATCCCGTTCCAAAAGGTTCACTTAACCGACCATCCTCCAAAATCTTTATTTGTCGGTTCGTTGAGATTCTAGTTTTTTCCTCCTTCTCAACGTAGTTAAGAGATACTTTATTCGGGGTGAGTGGAATATCCTTATCAGCCACCAACACTTGTAATCTACGGATGAGATATTCACTGTGTGTTTCAATGATAAAATGAATATTGTATTTTAGGTATGCCTCAACAAACAAATCGGCCAACAAAGATTGATACGCAGGATGAAGATGAACCTCCGGCTCTTCCACACATATCCATCTTTCTTTGTTCCTGTCTTTAAAATCGTGATATGGCAGATTATTGGCAATTTGCAATATTAATGCAAAAAGTTGAGTGATTCCATAACCTTCATCTGCCAGCAGACGACGTTTTTTGCCTTGATAAAGATACAAGTATTGACCCTGCCCACCTACTTTATCATTACGGATGGCTATTCTGTTCCCAATTTCGAACTTCCTTATCCAACGGTTTACAAACTTCGTTGGGTCTATATCATTTGCATCAACTCTATCTTTGCTAGCATGTTCTACAAACGAACGTGCCCTATCAAACAGTTTTCGTAATGCGACGGATATTTTATCGCTGTCATCAACAGAATACACTCTTTTTATCACTGCGGAAGATGAGTTAATGTATTTGTCTGCCAAGCCCAACAAAAATGCCGGTCGAAGTGTTTCAGTGAGGAATGATTCCCATTTATCTTTCGGCACTATCTCCCCATTAATCCAAGGGCTGTTAAACATTGCTTCAATCCCTTCTTTTTTTCTATCTGCGTCCCCATCTCTAAACCCATAAATCTCTGTGCCATCCAGCCTCTCAATTCTAACAACCAAAAGATATCCATACGAAAGCACACTTGTCAGCCTCGATTGGAAAGTCTTTATTACACGTACTTTTTCATTTATAACATTCGAATGAATGATATAGCTAAACTCGACTTTATCTTTTTTGGACTCTTTGTTTATAATGGCATCAAAGTTGCCCAAACAAAGTTCTTTTGCGTATATTGGCAATTCGGCACCGATGGGGTCTTTCGTGATTTCAAAATTTGGCTCGTCCAAATCGGCCGGCGTCTTCTCTGATTGCTGCGACAGCAAGACAAGGGCTTTTACCAGCGAACTTTTCCCTGCACTATTACGGCCTGTTAATATGGTGATGGGTGCCAGTTCAAAATCGGCACCATCCTCTCCAAAGGAACGGAAGTTTTTCAAACTAAAAATTGGGTTCATATTTGTCTCACTCATATTGTTTTCTTTTGATTTTGCAAAGATACGATTTTTATCGCACCTGCACAAATTTTTCTTCTCTCGTTTTCGTTTGCAAAAGAACAACTTCCCTGCGCAATTTATTTGCGCCAAGGTTTGTATATTTCATACATCGCTGTAATTCTTTCTATTACGGTGTCTCTGATATTGTCCGGTGAGAGCACCATGAGGTCCTCCCGGAACGATATCAGCTCGCGGATGAGCTCATAGTTCTCAATGCAGTCGATGGAGAAGAATGCGCCCCCTTCCAATGTGGGATACTGCCTACGCAGTTCGGCTTCTTTTTCATTTCGATAGTGCTTCTGCGAATCGTGGATGGGCTTGGTGGCCACATAGTCCTTCGAGCGGTCGCTGACCCAGAAGAGGATGGTCTGTACGGGGCGGTCGTCATAGAGCGTCACTCCGACAATGTCCTCAAAGCGCTCATTCAGGTTGCCCTTGTATTCCACATAGCGACGGTCAGGAAGTGGAACGACACGGTCGATGCGGTCGAGCGCGAAGTTCAATATCTTGCCGGTATCTTCCGCAGTAGCAATCAAGTACCAGCGTCGATTGTATTCCCTGAGCAGGTAAGGAATGAGCACCGTATGCCGGTCTTCCTCGGGAGCGGCAAATGTATGGTAATGTATTTCTATCACCTGCTTCTGCGAGATGGCGGTGAAGAGCTCGCCAAGAAGATTGCTGTTTTCAAGTGGATTCTTGGAGAATGAGATAATTTGCCTGTCGGACTTGATATTGAGTCCTGCACGCAGCTTCTCCAACCCATCCATGTTGGGCAGCCCGTCGAACTGGCCGAGCAGCTTCATGGCTTCGCCGAGAATCTGCTTCTCGTCGTCGTTCATCTTCTGCTGGTAGATGGAGAAGGAGCGGTCACGGTATCGGTAGCAGGTCTTCTTGACGGTCTTGTTCGGGTTGTTCTGACTTACATCGTCAAACGGATACTTCTCGATGTCGGCCATGAACGGCTCCCCTTGAATATAACTGAGGTCATACTGGATGGAACGGATACTGACCGGCTTGAAATCCTTTTCGCCTTTAATTTCCAACAGTTCCTCGTTGACGAGTCGACGAAGGTCTTCCATCGTATAATTGGCATACCGCCTGGCAAGGAGCTTGTCCAGTATCTTGTATCGTGTCTCGGCGTTTTTGTTTGCGGGCATAATGAGAATGCGTTAATGTGTTAATGTGTTTTTTTCGGCGGCAAAAGTACGTTGGGGTGGCGAAGTCTATTTGCGTGCAAAGATACGAACTTTTTCTGAAATGGCAAAAAATATCGTTTTACTTGCGAGGGGGGCACACGGATTTCACGGATGGCACAGATTTTCGCATCGCTTTGCTGCGAGGGGACGAGGAGTTTTTTTACGTTAATTGTCGTGTAATTGGACGTTAATTTTTCTTGCTTTACCCCTTCCCCTTCGGGGACTCCCCCTAGACGTAGGGGGAGAGCTGGGATGCATTTTAACGTTAATTGCCGTGTAATTGGACGTTAATTTTTTCTTGCTACAAATTAGTTTTTTTTACCCCCTTCCCCTTCGGGGACTCCCCCTAGACGTAGGGGGAGAGCTGGGATGCATTTTAACGTTAATTGCCGTGTAATTGGCCGTTAATTTTTTCTTGCTACAAACTAGCTTTTTTACCCCCTTCCCCTTCGGGGACTCCCCCTAGACGTAGGGGGAGAGTTGGGATGCTGCATCGCCTTCGGGGACTTCCCCTAGGGGGAGGGCTTGGGTGGCACATCGTGTGCCGGGGGTGGTCAGTAGATGATGAGGCCGGCGAGGGCGGAGAGGAGGATGAGGGTGATGGGGGATTGGAGAGCGGAGAGCGGAGAGCGGAGAGTGGAGAACCATTTTCTTGGCAGGACGGAGAGGGTGAAGACGACGGCGAAGATTATTAAATTGAAAATTGAAAATTGAAATTTGAAGAGGGTGACGGTGCCGGAGGGCGTGGGGGCGAAGGCGGATGGCATGAGGGCGAGGGCGGCGGCGGCGATGAGGCCGATGACGGTGAGGCGGAGGATGCGGAAGAGGGTGTCGAAAGGGGCCTGGTCCTTATGGCGCAGGAGCCAGCGTCCCACGACGAGGATGAGCGTCAGGGGGAGGATGAGCACGGCCAGGGAGGCCACGACGGCGGCGGCGATGGCGAAGGCGGTGGGATAGCCTTCGGCGATGGCGGCGGAGTAGCCGGCATAGGTGGCGGTGTTGATGCCCACAGGGCCGGGGGTGATCTGGCTGATGGCCAGGATGTCGGCGAACTCCTCGGCGGTGAGCCAGGCATGGTCGTCGACGACGGCGTTCTGGATGAGGGCAATCATCGAATAGCCTCCGCCGAAGGTGAAGAGGCCGATGAGCAGGAAGGTGTAGAAGAGGGTGAGGAGGAGCATTTTTTAAGTTTTAAGTTTTAAGTTTTAAGTTTTAAGCTTTAAGTTTTTAGTTTTCAGTTTCAGGTTTTAAGTTTTAGTGGCGTCTCTTCGAGACGCAGTTTGTTTTTTTTCTTTTTTGCTCCCCACACTTCCGTGTGGGGTTATTAAAGGTGATGCCTCTTCGAGGCATTTTGTTGAGTTTCACCCCTCTCTTTCATGTGGGGTTATTGAAGGTGATGCCTCTTCGAGGCAATTTGTTGGGGGTGTTGGTTTTCCTGTTTTATGTTTCTTTTATTTTTTAGCGGTGAGTTTGGCGTAGAGGTAGCCGGCGGCGAGGGCGGCGAGGATGACGAGGACGGGGCTGACGCCGAGGAGCCAGATGAGGAGTGCGGCGAGGAGGGGAATCCAGGCGGTGCGGAGGGTGACGCCGGCCTTGCGGGCGAGGGTGAAGACGGGTGCGGCGATGAGTGCCACGACGGCAGGACGCAAGGCCATGAAGGCATGCTGCACGGCGGGGATGTTCTTGAAGTGGTGGAAGAGGGCGGCGATGAGGATGATGAAGACGATGGGCATCACGATGTTGCCCGCCACAGCCACCAGCGCCCCTTTGACGCCGCGGAGCCGCTGGCCCACGAGGGCGGCGATGTTGGCGGCCAGGATGCCCGGCATGGTCTGCGAGAGGGCTATGGCGTCGAGCATCTCCGTCTCGCTGAGCCAGCGGCGGCGTTCGACGACTTCGCGCTGGATGAGGGGTATCATGGCATAGCCGCCACCGATGGTGAAGGTGCCGATTTTGAAAAAAGTTGCAAAAAGTTCACAATATTTTGCCATGTTTTCCGTTCTTATGTGGTTTTTGATGTTTTAGGGTTACTGAACTCGAAAAACGTAAACGTAGAACGAATAAAAATATTGTATATGAACGTATTGTTTTTTAGTGTCTTCATGGTCTTTGTGGTAGTGATGCTGGTGCTGGATCTCTTTGTGTTCCACAAGAAGGACAAGGTGGTGAGCGTGAAGGAAGCCGCCATGTGGACTGGTATCTGGATTGGGCTGGCGATGGTGTTTGCCGTGCTGGTGTATTTCTTCGGCGACTGGATGATGCCGCCCGACGCTGCCACATTGGCCGCGGAGTTCGGAGGCAGCGTGCAGGACTACCGCAGCGAGATGACGCAGGAGTTCCTGGCGGGTTATTTCCTTGAGGAGAGTCTGTCGATAGACAATATCTTCGTGATGATCATGATTTTTGTCAGTTTCGGCATCAAGAAGGAGTACTACCACCGGGTGCTCTTCTGGGGCATCTTCGGTGCCATCGTGTTGAGGTTCATCTTCATCTTCGCCCTGGGTGCCCTGGTGACCAAGTTCTCGTGGGTGCTGGCGGTGTTCGGCGCGGTGCTGATCTACAGTGGTATTAAGATGTTCCGCGACAAAGGCGGCGAGGAGGTGGACACGGCCAACCATCCGGTGGTGAAATTCGCTTCGAAATATTTCCCCGTGACCAACGAGAGTCATGGCCACGACTTCTTCCATGCCGGCAAGATGACGCCGCTGTTCCTCGTGCTGCTCGTCATTGAGTTCTCCGACATTGTCTTTGCCGTCGACTCCATCCCCGCCGTCTTCTCGGTGACCAAGAACCCCGTGATTGTCTACACGTCCAACATCTTCGCCATCATGGGCTTGCGCAGCCTGTTCTTCCTGTTGAGTGATGTGGCCGACCGATTCTGGCTGCTGCACTACGGCCTGGGTGTGCTGCTGACCTTCATCGGTGTGAAGATGATTGGCGGCGAGTTCTTCGGCTGGCACATGCCCACGCTGGCCTCGCTGGCGGTCATCCTCGGCATTTTGGTGTTGAGCGTTGTTCTGTCGATGCTTATCAAGAAGCCGGCCCAGCAGGCATAGGGGCTTTTCCCCGCTTCGCGAGATCTTGGAAATCTTGGAAATCCGGTTCTGATTTGACTGGATCTCCAAGATTTTTTTTTGTCTGGTTATAGCAAATCCTGGAAATCCGAACGAATCATGATTTCCAGGATTTTCAGGATTTCCGCCGGAGGCGGGGAGAACACTATTTCAGGGACATTATCCGTTCGAGGGTCTGGCAGATGCGGGCGTTGGTTTCGGCTATCTCGCCAGAGCCGTCGACGGTGACGAGCATGCCGCTGACGCGGTAGTAGTCCAGCACGGGCTGTGTCTGCTCGTCGTAGAGTTCTATGCGGTGGCGGATGACCTCCTCGGTGTCGTCGGCGCGGCCCGAGATGGCGGCGCGTTCGTGGATGCGTCGCACCAGTTCGTCGCGCGGCACGTCGATGGCTATGATGCAGTCGATTTTGCGTTTCAGTTTCGAGAAGAGGAACTCCAGGGTCTGCGCCTGCTGCACGGTGCGTGGGAAGCCGTCGATGATGCAGCCTTCGGGGCGGTGGGGTTCGCCCTTGCGCTCGCGGTCCCAGGGGTCGACGGCGGCGTCGGGGTCGGGGAGGGTGGAGCGGTTCTGCAGGGCGCGGGCGAGGAGTGCCACGACGATGTCGTCGCCCACGAGGTCGCCGCGGTTCATGATGGCCTGTGCGCGCCGGCCCAGGGGGGTGTTGGCTGCCACCTCCTGGCGCAGCAGGTCGCCGGTGGAGATGTGCAGGAAGTCGTACTTCTCGGCCAGGAGCTGTGCCTGGGTGCCTTTGCCGGCGCCGGGGGCGCCGAAGATGACGATGTTGATCATATTCTTTTTGGTTTTTAAGGGTTTATTCCATATTGAAAATCTTGTACTTCTTGATGAGGATGAGGGAGAAGACGGTGGTGGCGAAGTAGGCGGCGGCCTGGATCCAGAGGGCCAGGTATTCGCTGCGCACGTCGGCCAGCGAGGCGCCCATGGACGACACCTTGATAAATCCCTGCACACCGGGTGTAGAGGGGAAGAGGTAGCTGAACCACAGCCAGAACTTGGGTATGCTGCATTGTGGCCACACCATGCCCGTCAGGAAGAAGAGCACCAGGCTGAAGAAGGCGAAGCAGAGCATGGGCGACAACTTCTGGCGGACGAAGAGGTTGCCCATCGTCATGCCGAAGAAGATGACCGCCAGCAGGAACGGCAGCATGAAGACCAGGATGGTGTAGAGGTTGCCCAGCTGCGGCAGCTGGAACCAACGGGGGATGAACCACATGGTCATGATGATGATGGGAGTGTAGATGAGCAGGTAGCACAGCGAGCGTCCGAGGGCCACGCGGTGGATGCTGCGTGTGCGCAGGCGGGCCGGGATATTCTTCAGCGAACGCTTGTTCTCGCGGGCGTCGCCGCAGAGCAGGCAGATGCCCAGGAACAGCGTCTGGTGCACCACCAGCACGAACAGCGCCGGCAGGAAGAAGCTGCCGTAGCCCCCCGTGGGGTTGAAGGCCGTAATCTCCTCGTCGGAGATGGGCTGCAGCTGTATGTGGGCGTCCTCGCCGGTGAGGCCTTCCATGGCGTAGCGTTGCAGCTCGATGGTGTGCATCTCGTCGATGAGCACGGCGTTGGAACCCAGCAGGGCCGCCTTGTAGTAGTAGAACGAGCTCATGTCGGCAAAGACGCCGATATGGGCCGTCTGCATGGAGGCCAGCCGCTGTGAGAAGTCCTTGGGGAAGTAGAAGATGGCGTGTATCTCGTTGTCCTTCAACAGCTCCTGTGCTTCGTGCATATTGCAGCACTTGTATTCGACGTTGATTTCCGGCGTGGCGTCGAGTTTGTGGATGAAGCGTTTGCTCTCCGAGCACACGGCCTCGTCGACCACCGCCACGGGCAGGTTCTCCACGTTCTCGGTCTTGTACATGTAGCAGAAGATGAGCGGGTAGAGTAGGGGGGCGATGAAGAAGATGAGCAGCACCGTGCTGTCGGAGAACACATGCCTCACCTCGGCGCTCAGCGCCGTCCAGATGTCGTATAGGTTCAGTCTCAGTTTCTTCATTGCGCAGTGTTTTTACGGGTTTGCCAACTAAACATCGCCGCGCCGCCCACCAGCAGCAGTCCGAAGGCCAGCAGGGCGCAGAAGTGCGGCCAGCAGTTGCCGAAGCCGTTGCCGTAGATGGCTATCTCGCGGTAGTTCAAGAAGTAGTGTCGTATCGGGTAGAGCCAGCAGAAACTCTGGAACAGCGGCGGCATGCTCTCGATGGGGTAGGAGAAGCCGCTGAGCGAGAAGCTCATGGCGCTGTAGAGCGTGCAGACACTCATTGCCAGTGCCGGCTCGTTGATGCAGCTGGCAATGAAGGCTCCGGCGCATTGTGCGCCGAAGATGAGGAGCACCGTGCTCAGCACCATCAGGCCCCAGCTGCCCTCCATGGGGAAGCCCATGAAGCCGAACATGATGACGTTGGCTATCAGCGCCAGCAGGCTGTACCACAGCGTGTAGGGCAGCATCTTGCCCAGCAGGGCGTAGAGGCTGTTGCCGCCGGCCTTCTGCATCCACCGTTTGATGCTCTTCTGGCGGCGTTCCGTCGAGATGGCGAAGGCGGTATGCATCAGGGCGATGAAGGCCATCACCGCCGGGATGAGTGTCGTCATCAGGTAGATGCCGTAGTTGATCCAGGGATTGCTGATATTGCGTGTCTCGAAGGCCACGGGCTGTATGAGGCCCATGATCTGGTCCTCGTCGAAGCCCTTCTTCCTCAGCACCTCGCGCTGCACGGCTCCCGTGGCCAGCATGCCCATGGTGGCCAGCTGCTTGTAGCACAGCGTGCCTGCCAGCAGGTAGGCCGAGTTGTTGTAGAGCACGAACTTCGGCGCCTTGAACTGTAGCACCTGGTTGTATGTGCCCTTCGGTATCTCGTAGAAGGCGAAGATCTCGCCCCGCTGCATGGCGCGGCGGGCCTCCAGGTGGTTGTTGTATACGGCGTGCACCTGCACGCCCGAGGTGGCGTCCAGCTCGTGGCATATCCTGCGCGACAGGTAGCTCCCGTCCAGGTCCACCACGCCCACTGGCAGCCGCTGCGGCTGACCGGCGCTGGTCATCGAGGCGAAGATGACGAACGTCAGCGCCGCTCCCAGCGTCAGAATCACCAGGTAGCTCGGCTGGTTGATCACCCGCCTGCATTCCCTCTGGAACACCCTCATTATGGAATTCTTCCTGTCCACTTAAAACTTGAATCTTAAAACTAAAAACTTAAAGCCTAAAACTTAAAACTTAATACTAAAAGCTTAAAACTTAAAGCTAATTCTCCACTATCGCCGTCATCCCCGGGCGCATGCCCTCGATGTGCTGCAGGGGCACCACCTTGACGTCGAAGCTCTTCACGTCGTACTGGCCGTTGGTCTTCGTGGCGCGCCACGTGGCGTAGCTTGCCATGGCCTGCACTCTCCGCACCTCGCAGGGGTGGGTCTCCTTGCCGAGGGCCGGCAGGCGCACCTGCAGGGTGTCGCCGGGGTTGATGCCCTTCAGCAGGTCCTCGCGCACGGCGAAGAACATCCAGCTGTCGTCCATGTTGAGGATGCTCATCACGGGGCTGCCCGTGCCGATGAGGTCGCCCAGTTTGGCGAATATCTCCACCACCTCGCCGTCGCTGGGGGCGATGAGGTAGCTGTCGTCGAGGTAGCTCTGCACCTCGGCCACCGCGCCGCCTGCCTGGTTCACCAGGGCCGCCGCTGCGGCGATGTCCTCCTGCTGCGCACCCTCTTTGGCCAAGAGGTACTGCTGCTCGGCAGCGGCACAGTCGGCCTGTGCCACCTTGTACTGCGCCTCCACCTCGTCGAACTTCTGCGCGCTCACCACGCCCTTCTCGTAGAGGCCTTTCACGCGGTCGTAGCTCTTCTTGTACACCTCCACGGCGGCTTTGGCTTTCTGCCACACCTGGTAGGCCATCTGCTTCTGCTGCTCGCGGGCGCCGCCCTTGGCCTTGCGGCTCTGCGCGCTGGCGGCGTTCTTCACGGCTTCGGCCTGCATCATCTTGGCCTCCACCTGCGGACTGCTGATGTGCGCCAGCGTGTCGCCGGCCTTCACGCGGTCGCCCTCTTTCACATACAGGCTGTCGATGCGGCCCGGCACCTTGTTGCTCACGCGGTACTCCGTGGCGTCCACCTCGCCCATAATCGTCTCTTTAGGCTCGTGGATGGCAAAAACGCCCACCAGGGCCACGATGCCCACGGCGGCAATCACCACCGCCAGTCCCGCAAACAATGTCTTGTTGTTCTCTTTCATATCTTTATTTCTTTTCTTTTTCTATTCTATTTCCCGCTTCGCTTCTTTTTTTCTCCCGCTTCGCGAGATCTTGGAAATCTTGGAAATCATTCTCTTTTCTTTTCTTTGATTTCCGGGGGCGGCCCTGGGAAAATCTTGGAAATCTGATTGAATCTGATTTTCAATTTTCAACTTTCATTTTTCAATTTTCAATTTTCAATTTTCAATTTTCAATTCCTTCCCCCAGGGCCTGGCGGAGGTAGACCTTGCTCATCTCGATCTCTATCTCGGCGTCCACCACCTCGCTCTTGGCCTGCATCCAGGCCGTCTGCGCGGCCATGAGGTCGCTGCTACTCACCACTCCGGCGTGGAAACTCTCGTCGGCCAGGCGCAGGTTCTCCTCGGCGTTCTCCAGGTTGCTCTGCGCCTCGGCCAGCTTCTTCTCCGCCAGCTCCAGCTCGTAGCTCACCTTCTTCACCTGCAGCTCAATCATCTCCTTCGCCTCCTCCATCTGCCACTGCGTCTCGCGGCGCTTGGCCTTGGCGGCCTTCAGGCTGTAGAACCCGCCGGGATGCAGTATCGGCACATTCACCACCACGCCGGCGAAGAACATACCCTTGAACTCGTTCTGGAAACCGTCCGTCACATGCGGGTTGCTCATCAGGTAGCCCCCGGTGACGGCGATGTTCGGCAGCAGCGTGCTGCGCGCTATCGTCACCCCCTGCATGGCCACGCTGTCGGCAATGCCCAGCATGCGCAGTTCGCGACGACGGGCCCAGACGGAGTCCATCTGTAGAGACGCAGCATGCTGCGTCTCCATGTCGACAGAACTATGGGCCGGAGACGCAGCACGCTGCGTCTCTACATCTTGAACATCGTATTCGCTCTCCAGCGGCATGCCGCAGCGCTGCGCCAGCAGCATCTTGGCCAGCACGAGGCCGTTGCGGGCCTTGGTGAGGTTCATCTGGGCCTCGTTGCGCTTCACGCGCACCTTCGTCAGGTCGCCCTTCGTGGCCACCTCGGCGGCCACCAGCTCCTCCACATCGTGGGTCAGCGTGTCCAGCAGGGCGGCATACTGCTCCGCCAGCTCCTTCTTGTGCTTCACGCTCACCACCTGCCAGTACGCCTCGTCGACGCCCGTCAGTATCTCTTCCTTCTTTTTGTCGTATTCCACGCCCGCCAGCTCCTTCAGCAGCGCGGCGCTCTTGTGCAGTGCCCACAGCTTGCCGCCCATGAAGACGGGCTGCGTCACCGTCAACGCCCCGGCGGTCACGTTCCTCGTGTCCGTCGCCAGCACGTTGGCCAGCCGTTCGGCAATGAGGTTGCCCACCAGAGGCACGCCCTCGATGCGCTCCTGCTCCTCGTTGCTCAGCAGGTCCACGCTCTTCTCCATCCACAGGTAGGCGCCGTTGGCGCTCACCTTCGGCAGCATCTGCCACAGCGCCACTTTCTCCAGGGCGTCGGCCTCGGTGCGTTTCTCGTCGGCCACCTTCAGGCCCTTGTTCGCCTCCAGCGCATGTGCGCGGCAGCCCTCCAGCGTCCACACCGTATCCTGCCCTTTGGCCTCCGTCCACCGTCCGCCGGCCGCTATCATCAACAAACTTACAATCAGTATTTTCTTATTCATTTTGTACTTCTCTTTTCCTGTCAAACGAGTTTGCAAAAATACTAAATAAAAACCATCCCTCCAACCCCGTCCCCTGTTAAATAATGTTAACCCTTACCTCCCGTACAAAAACCCCCACAAAACCACAACATTCCACTCCTCACTCATCACTCCTCACTCATCACTCCTCACTCCCCCCGAGAGGGGTCAAATTCGGCCCTTCTCATATAGTTCCTATATACTTCTCATATACTTCTTATATCACCTATATAAGAAGTATATGAGAAGTATATGAGAACGATATAAGAACGATATAAGAAATGCCGAATTATGTACCTCTTCGACCCCTCTCGGACCCGTCGAGGGAGGCGGGCGGACGGCGGACTGGATGCAGGTGGTTGGCGGACTGGCGGCGGGCGGTGTTGAAAAATATTTTTGGCAGTCTCGTTTTTTCTTCGTATTTTTGCACTTTGTTTTAAAACATATATTATTATGAAAAGCATAGCAATACTTACGGGCGGCGGCCCCGCCCCTGGAATGAATACCGTGGTGGCCTCGGTGGCCAAAACCTTCCTCCGCGACGGCTATCGCGTCATCGGTCTGCACGGCGGCTACAGCGCCCTGTTCACCGACAAGCCCCGCATGCAGGACCTCGATTTCCTCACCGCCGACGAGATTTTCAACAAGGGCGGCAGCATCCTGAAGATGAGCCGTTTCAAACCCACGCCCGAGGACTTCGAGCAGCGGTTCAACCTCAAGCTTTTCACCGACAACGACATCAAGCTGCTTGTCACCGTGGGTGGCGACGACACCGCGTCGACGGCCAACCGCATTGCCAAGTTCCTGGCCGACAAGCACTATCCCATTGCCAACATCCATGTGCCCAAGACCATCGACAACGACCTGCCGCTGCCCAACAGCAGTCCCACCTTCGGCTACAACAGCGCCAAGGCCCAGGGTTGCGTGCTGGCCACCGCCGTGATGGAGGATGCCCGTACGAGCGAGAACTGGTTCGTGGTCAGCGCCATGGGCCGTTCGGCCGGCCACCTGGCCCTCGGCATCGCCGGTGCCTGCCACTACCCGATGGTCATTATCCCCGAGTTCTTCAACAAGACCGAGATCACCGTCGAGAAGATTATCAACATGGTTGTCTCCTGCATCGTCAAGCGCAAGCTCATGGGCATCAACTATGGCGCCGCCATGATCAGCGAGGGCGTGTTCCACAGCCTCAGCGACGAGGAAATCAAGAACAGCGGCATCCACTTCAGCTATGACGAGCACGGCCACCCCGAGCTGGGCAAGGTCAGCAAGGCCCACATCTTCAACGACCTGCTGGAGCGCAAGGCCAAAGAGATAGGCCTCAAGGTGAAGACCCGCCCTGTGGAGATCGGCTACGAGATCCGCTGCCACACCCCCATCGCCTACGACCTCACCTACTGCTCGCTGATGGGCATGGGCGTGCACACCCTCTTCAACCAGGGCTGCACGGGCTGCATGGTGTATGTGGACAACCTCGGCAATGTCAGCCCCCTCTACCTCAAGGACCTGCAGGACCCCGAGACGGGCAAGATTCCGCCGCGACTGGTCAACGTGGAAAGCAACAAGGTGATGTCCTACGTCAACGACATTATGGACTACATCACCCCTGCCGACTACGAGGCCGCGAAGAAATATGTCGCCAACCCCGAAGAGTATGACTTCAAGAAGATACTTAACTGGTAACTTTTTAAAAGACAAGAAAAACAAGAAAGACAATGGGAAAGCCACGCGGTTTTCCCGGTCTTTCTTGTCTTTTGACGCAAAGGCCTGCATGAGCGCTTTGGTCTGTTTGTTTTTCTTGTCATTCTTGTCTTCCACCCCGTTGCAGGCGCAGTCGAAGAAGCAGCTGGAGAAGGACAAAGCCAAGGTGGAGCAAGAGATCAAGAACCTCAACAGCCAGCTCTCCAAGGCCAAGAAGAACAGCAAGGCCGGCCAGCAGCAGCTCAACCTGTTGGAGAAGAAGATTGCCGAGCGCACCAAGCTCATCAACAACCTCAACGGTCAGCTGAACCTGCTGAACATCCGCATGACGGAGACCGAGGACAGCATTGCCCTCATCCGCGGGCAGGTGGACAGCATGAAGCTGGAGTACGGCAAGGTGGTGCGCGCCCTCTACCGCGAGCGTGGCAACCTCGACAAGCTGGTGCTTGTTCTTGATACCAAGAGCTACAACTACGCCTACCTGCGCACCAAGTATTTCCGCGACTACAGCCGCTACCGCCGTCGCCAGGCCATGGCCATCCAGCAGAAGGAGCAGGAGCTGAACAATGTGGGCGAGGAGCTGCGCCGCCAGCAGCGCGAGCAGACCAGCCTCGTGGAGCAGCACCGCAAGCAGAAGGCCGAGCTTGCCAGCGAGCAGAAAACACGTCAGAAGGAGCTGAAAAACAGTAAGCAGCAGGAGAAGAACCTCCAGAACCAGATTGCCAAGAAGGAGAAGCAGAAGCGCGAGTTGCAGCAGCAGATACAGCGCATCATCAACGAGGAGATTGCCAAAGCCCGCAACGCCAAGAAACAGCAGCAGTCCACGGGCAGCAACGGCAGCAAGGTGAGCGGCAACGCGCCGGCGCCGAGTGCCGCCGAGGTGGCGCTGAGCAACGACTTCGCCTCCAACAAGGGCCGTCTGCCGTGGCCGGTGGCCTACAACAAGGTTGCGCGCGAATACGGCAAGTACACCCATTCCTCCGGCGGACAGAACATGAACAACGGCATCGACCTTGTGTGTGCTTCCGGCGCCGCCGTGAAGAGCGTCTTCGGTGGTACGGTGACGAGGGTGTTCACCTGCCCCAACGGTACCAAGGGCATCATCGTACGCCACGGCGACTACCTGACGGTATACGCCAACATGGGCACTGTCAGTGTCAGCGAGGGCCGCAAGGTGACCACGGGTCAGAACCTGGGCACCGTGTACACGAACAGCGACGGCGTGGCCGAGTTCTCCTTCCAGCTGTGGAAAGGCACCGCCTCGCAGAACCCCAGATTATGGCTGAGATAGTTTTCATAACGGACTCGCATTTGGGCAGCGGCTCGGACTCTAGGGAGCGCGAGCTGCTGCTCTGCCGTTTGCTGGACGAGATTGAGCCCGACTGCAAGCAGCTGATGCTGCTGGGCGACATCTTCGATTTCTGGTTCACCTACCGATACCTCGTGCCCCGCGGCCATGTGCGGTTGCTGGGCAAGCTGGCCGAGTTGGCCGACAAGGGGGTGGAAATCCACTTCTTCATCGGCAACCACGACATGTGGATGTTCGACTACCTGACGGAGGAGATGGGGGCCATCGTGCACGACGACCCGGTGGTCATGGAGCTCTGCGGCAAGCGGGTGCTGATAGGCCACGGCGACGGCCTGGGGCACATCGACCGCTGGTTCGATTTTGTCCGCGTGTTCTTCCGCAGCCGTTTCTGCCAGAAGCTTTTCAAGATGCTGCCGTCGGCCTTCACCTTCGGCATCGCCCACCGATGGAGCGACAGCAACAAGCGCAAGCATGCCAAACACGATATGCTGCGCTACCTGGGCGACGACCGCGAGGGCATCGTCATCTACTGCAAGGAGAGGCTTCAGAAGGAGCATTTCGACTACTGCATCTTCGGCCACCGCCACACGCCGCTGACGCGCGACCTCGGCGGCGGATGCACCTACGTCAACGTTGGCGACTGGCTGCACAACCGCAACTACGCCGTCATGTCGGAAGACGGCACCGTGGAGCTGCGGGACTATACATCTCCCACTTCGTGAGATCCTGGAAATACCCCACACTTCCGTGTGGGGTTATTGAGAGTTTTGCCTCTCCGAGGCAATCTATAGAAGTCGTCTTAGGCGAATCAACCGAAACAAGCGATTCGAGTAATACGCCAGTAATTAACCTGCGTAGCATTCGAATAATTCGAGTTATTCGCCGTTACCGTTACTCGCCGTCACTGTATTCGCACGTAGCGGAGGTCGAGGTTGTTCATGGCGTTGCTGCGCAGGCCGGAGACGTTCTTGTGGGTGAAGTGGAGAATCTGGTCGTAGTAGAGCACCATGACCGGAGCCTCTTGCATCACCAGGCTGTCGATGGACTGGTAGAGGCGTG
>Ga0326511_10000305_pt1 | contig 41782 bp, 30 predicted proteins | sample 0_2496_0518_D_FD_203701 | JGI IMG/M metagenome (GOLD analysis project Ga0326511, IMG submission 203701) | Bovine rumen microbial communities from UC Davis, California, United States - 0_2496_0518 | ecosystem: Host-associated > Mammals > Digestive system > Stomach > Rumen | place: USA... | reverse complement strand
ACTTCTCATATACTTCTTATATAGGTGATATAAGAAGTATATGAGAAGTATATAGGAACTATATGAGAAGGGCCGAATTATGTATCAGTTATGAGTTAAGAGTTATGAGTTATGAGTTCCTGTAGAGACGCAGCGTGCTGCGTCTCCCGGTTGGCGTTGTTGCTAGGGAGACGCAGCGTGCTGCGTCTCCACAGACGGGGGTCGGACGGGCGAAAAGAATCATAAAAAAACAAAAAAAAATTGCGGTATAAAAAAAAATGCCTATATTTGCATCGTGAAATATAGTGCGTGGAAGTGTTAAAAACATGTTGAACAAATTGAAAGTTAGAACAATAAACGAAAAAATTGGAAATAATTTATTAATCATCAAAATTCAAACAAAATGAAAAAAGCATTAATGGTTTTAGGTTTTGCCCTGTGCACCACCATGGCTTTCGCACAGACCGCCAAGACCGTCGTCTCCCGCCACGACATTCCCCGTGGCCGCGAGCAGAAAATCAATCTGAGCGAGGTTCAGAAGGCCGATGTTGACTACAAGGCCTCCATCTTCGCCAAGGATTCCCACCTCGACACCCTGCGTGTCTTCCGCTTCTCGGCCTCCGACTGGGCAGAAATGACCGTGGGTACCCTCAGCGCCACCGACGTCATCAATGTCAATGGTACCGACAGCACCGTTGGCGCCGACGCCCACACCGTCAACACCTCCGCCAACCAGTGGGCCCAGTGGCGTCGCTATGCCGACTCCGCCACCTTCAAGGCCAACATCATGACCGACTATCCTACCTGGATTGGTAGCTTTTATTGCGGCGACGGCAACGGCGGCACCGACTTTGGTTTCGTCCTGAATCGTATCGGCGCCGGCAACAACACCAACGACGCCGGCTATGCCGACGACGGTTTCGTCTTCTATGGCTACGACCACAACCCCAATAACCTGAGCGTTGGTAACATCAACGACTACATCGAGCTGCCCGCGGTGACCCGTACCACCAGCGGCACCCCCTTCGTGGTCGGTGTCAACCAGGCCTACTACAGCTTCTACGACCAGTGCTTCCTCGACTATAAGATCGGCAACACCTGGTATGTCCGCGAAATCAACGTCAACGGTATCGACTGCGATGTCAACAGCGTTGCTTCCTCCAAGGTCCGCTACGTCATGCCCTTCAACCTGGTCAACCAGACCTCCATCAAACTGCGTATCCGTGTCTCTGCCAAGAAGTATGCCGCCTACGGCTACGGCTGGTTCCTCGACAATGTCGCCGTCATCAGCAACAACGACACCGAGTCTTGGGAGTTCAACCACTCCACCCCCATCGACGGTCTCTACGGTATGATGCCTGAAGGCATGAGCATCCCCATCACCTACGGTATCTATGGCCGCAACACCAACATCACCACCCTCAACAACACCTACATCTCCATCGACAACGCTCCGCTGAACGGCGAGTTCACCACCGTTGCCACTTCTCCCGCCCTCACCATGCCCGCCGGCCAGTTCGACACCGACCACGGCATGATCATCAACGAGCGCGGCTTCATGACCGAGGATCCTCTGACCTACGGTTCGCACAACTGGCTCGGCCACTACAGCAACTATGGCCAGCCCGGTCTGCCCCAGGGCTTCCAGGGCCGCCACCTCAACACCCAGACCGTTGGTGCCAATGTCTACAGAGTGCGTGCCCACGGCGGCAACCTGAACACCCTCGTCGACTCCGTCCTCTACACCGTCTCCAGCTTCATCGAGTTTGAAGGTGGCAATGGTGTTGACGGTTACCGTTGGGGCCACGACAATGGTCTTATCCCCTCCAACTCTGTCTTCAAGGTTGGCTACGGCGACGGCGACAACCACTACCTCGATGCCGACGACGATGCTGACCATTCCACCAGACGCGGCTACATGGTTCATGTCCGCTACACCACCGGTAACGACATTCCCGAGGGTTGGGTGTTCCGCGGCTTCGAAATGGTGCCCGCCACCGACGGTACGGTTGCTCCCGCCGAGGGCTGCATCCTGCCCGTTGTGTACGAAGAGCAGTATGTTGGCGAAGGCGACGACCAGAGCCTGAGCTTCGTCGAAGTCCCCTGCGGTATCGACAACCAGCTCTTCAGTGTCACCGAGGCCGACATTGCCAACCTGCCCATGACCGGCTACCGTCTGCCCTCCACCGACGGCGAGGCCAACTACAGCGCCATCAACATCCCCTTCCTCGACCAGCCCACCCTGAAGCCCAACACCGCCTACCGCTTCGGTTACCGCCTCTATGAGGATGCCAACTTCCACGTGGCCAGCCAGGCTTGGAGCTACAAGCCCGACGCCAACACCCGCGCCAGCTACCGCAACGACGAGGCTACCGCCCCCTACTACTACCAGAACAGCCCCAACATGCCCTACACCCTGATGGTCTACGATGCCAACGGCACGAACGCGGGTGGTAGCCACTGGATTTATGGCTGGAACATTAACAACTATCCTATGATTCGCCCCATCGTTGGACCTGCCGACGAGGTTGAGCGTGTTCCCGTTGTTGCCACCGGTTGTGTCTCCGACACCAACAACGAATTCGGTGTCACCGTTGAGCACGGTGCCGACGACGCCTGCTCCGACGAGGTCAATGTGGCCGTTGGTTCCAACCAGTCCTTCGTGATCTATCCCAAGGGCGACCACACCTACATCACCCACGTGTATGTGAACGGCGTCGAGGCCCCCGTCTATGTTGAAGGCGGCGAGACCCCCACTACCAACTTCTGGCTGTATAGCGGCGAGGCCAACGTCACCAACTCGGCCAACCAGGTGCTGCTTGCTCGCGAATACTACGAGCTCTTCTTCCAGCAGATTCCCCAGAACGAGAATGGCTACACCATCACTGTTGACTACGAGTGGTACGGCTGGGATCCCTCCGTCGGAATCGACCCCGTGGCTCCCGAGGCTGGTATGATCCTCTACCCCAACCCCGCCACCTCCACCGTGAAGCTGCAGGTTGCTGGTGTCACCGGCACTGTCAACTGCAACATCATCGACATGAGCGGCCGCGTGGTCTACAACGCCAACATCAATGCTGAGGCCGAGACCACCATCAACGTCAGCAACATGCCTGCCGGCGCCTACTTCGTGCGCATCACCAACGACACCTTCAGCAAGATCGAGAAACTCATCATCAAGTAAGGTTGTTCCAGTTGGATAAAAAAAAAGCCGCCCAAACGGGCGGCTTTTTTTTTGAGTCGTAGAGACGTAGAGTTGTAGAGACGTAGAGTCGTAGAGTTGTAGAGTTGTAGAGACGTAAAGACGTAGAGTTGTAGAGTTGTAGAGTCGTAGAGACGTAGAGTTGTAGAGCTATAGAGTTTTAAAGTCATAAAGTTATAAAGTCATAAAGTTATAAAGTCATAAAGTTATAAAGCCATAAAGTCATAAAGTTATAAAGCCATAAAGACGTAAAGACATAAAGTCGTCTCTATATCTTTACGTCTCTACGTCTCTACAACTCTACGACTCTATAGCTCTACGACTCTATAGCTCTACGTCTCTACGTCTCTACAACTCTACGACTCTACGTCTCTAAAGCTTTACGACTTTACGACTCTATAGCTCTACGACTTTAAAGAACGTTCCCCAGCTGTTCTTTGATTTTCTCGAGCTCGTCTTTCATTTCGACGACGATTTTCTGGATGCCTGCGTGGTTGGCTTTGGAGCCGGTGGTGTTGATTTCGCGGCCCATCTCCTGGGCTACGAAGCCCAGCTTCTTGCCGCAGGAGGGCTCGGTGGCCATGGTCTGGCGGAAGTAGTCGATGTGTTTCTGCAGGCGCACCTTCTCCTCGGTGATGTCGAGTTTCTCGAGGTAGTAGATGAGTTCCTGCTCGAAGCGGTTGGGGTCGACTTCGACGTTGGCGTCGGCGAGGTAGCGTTTGATGCGCTCTTTGGCGGTGTCGATGCGTTCGCCCTCGAGGGCGGGGATCTGGCGCAGTTTGTCCTCGATGAGGTCGACGTGTTTGTGGAAGTCCACCTCGAGGACGCTGCCCTCGTGGGCACGGAACTGGTCGCAGAGGTCGATGGCGCGCTGGAGGTCGGCGGCGGTCTGCTGCCACTGCTCGTCGCTGACTTCGTCGCTGGCGGCGGTGTTCCAGATGTCGCTCATGGCGGCCACGGTGGTGAAGAGCGAGGCGCGGTGCATGAGGTCGACGGCATGGAGGTCGTTGGCCACGTCGACGAGGGCGTTGTAGCGGCTGACGAGGAGGTCGCTGTTGAAGCTGGCGTCGGCGGAGGTGCTGTTTTCCTCGCTGAGGATGCACTCCACCTTGCCGCGCTCCAGGACGCCGAGCATGGCGCGGATGTCGAGTTCGTGGGAGCGGTAGGCGGCGGGGACCTTGACGATGAGGTCGAGCTGCTTGCTGTTGAGGGTTTTGATTTCTATGTTCAGTTTTTTGTCGCCGAAGGAGGACTGCACCTTGGCGTAGCCGGTCATTGATTTCATTGTGTTTATTTTGCTAGGTCGTTAAATTCTTTTGTTGCGTATTCTTTGAGGGTGCCGCAGGAGTCGTAGATGAAGTAGACGGCGGCGGTACCGGGGCCGTCGGGGTGGGCGGCGATGAAGCGGCGGGCGCTGTCGAGGCCCATGACCATGTAGGCGGTGCACATGGCGTCGGCGAGCCAGCACTGGTCCTCGACGACGGAGACGCTGAGGAGGGAGTGCTGCACGGGGCGGCCGGTGGCGGGGTCGATGGTGTGGGAGTAGCGCACGCCGTCGCGCTCGTAGTATTTGCGGTAGCTGCCGGAGGTGACCACGGAGGCGTCGGTGAGGGGGATGGCGGTGTGGACGACGGGCTCGCTGTAGCGGTCCTCGGCGGGGCGTTCGATGCCTACGCGCCAGGGGCTGCCGTCGGGTTTGAGGCCGCGGGAGACGACTTCGCCGCCGATGTCGACGAGGTAGCTGTCGATGCCGCAGCTGTCGAGGAGGCGGGCGACGAGGTCGGAGGCGTAGCCCTGGGCGATGGCGTTGAAGTCGAGTTCGGTGTCGGGGCTATGGCGGAAGAAGCGTCCGTCGGCGATGCCTACGGGGCTGTGGGCGGCGCGGAGGAGGGCGGCGAGGGTGGCGCTGTCGGGCTCGCTGCGCTGTTTGAAGCTGAAGCCCCAGGTTTGGACAAGGCGTCCCACACGGGGGTCGAAGGCGCCGTCGGTGTATTCCATGATGCGCAGGGAGTTCTGCAGGAGGAATTGGAGGGTGGCGTCGAGGCTGTCGGTCTGGCCGGCGTTGATGCGCCGCAGGAGCGAGGAGTCGACCCAGAGGGATGCCGAGCGGTCGAAGGCCTGGAGGAGGGAGTCGATTCGGGGCTGGAGGTTGCGTTGCTGGGGGTCGTAGTACTGGATGCTGTAGAAAGTGCCCTGGGCTTCGCCGGCGAGGCGCACGGGCTCCTGCCGGTGGCAGGAGGCGAGGAGCAGGGAGCAGGCTGCGAGGGTTACCAAAAAGCGTCCGGCACGGGGGTGCCGAACGCTTTTGTTCTTAAGATATGTATTCATTATTTGTTGACAATGAATTTGCGTGTTGCCTGTTCGCCATTGGCGGAGAGGATCTGGAGGGTGTAGGTGCCGACGGCGAGGTTGCCAAGGTCGAGCTGAGCGGCGGTGGCGTTGATGTCGCGGCGGATGACCTGCTGGCCGATGGTGTTGTAGACGACGACGGTGCTGATGCCTTCGGCGCTTTCAACATTGAGGTAGCGGCTGGTGGGGTTGGGGTAGAGGTTGACGTTGAGGCCGTCGACGTCGTCGATACCCACGTTGAGGGTGATGGTGAGCCAGTTGTCGGCGGTGCAGCCCTTGTTGGAGGTGGACTGGAGGTGGATGTCGGTGTTGTCGGTGACGGTGACGGTGACGGAGTCGGCGGTGCTGAAGGGTGTGGCCTCGTTGTTCTTAAACCATTTGTAGGTGTTGTGGTCGGCGGGGTTGTCGACGATTCTGAGGACGGTGCTGTTGCTGACCTCGGGGTTGAGGTGCCAGTTGCCCTCGATGGAGACCTCGGGGGTGTAGTTGACGGTGAGGTTCAGGCGGCCGACGGAGTCGCACTTGACGCTGTTGAGGGTGTCGGGGAGGATATAGGTCTGGACGGTGGAGGCGGTGTAGGTCTGACCGGTGAAGGGCCAGAAGTAGCTGTCGCAGACGGTCTCGTTGTAGTCGGCGTAGGAGCGATGGTTGACGATGATGTTGAGGGTGATGGAGGTGTCGTAGCAGTTGCGGACGGTGCGGCGGGAGTGGAGGAGGGTGGTGTCGCCGGTGCTCTCGGTGAACTCGCGGCTTTCGCCACCGAAGGAGATGGTGTATTTGTCGCAGACGGTGTCGTAGATGGTCTCGGTGCTGAAGCGCTGGGCCACGGGGATGACGGTGAGGTCGAGGGTGTGGTAGGTGACGCAGCCGGTGCGGAAGTGGGTGGAGTAGAGGGTGTCGCCTTCAAGGTCGGCGTTGTAGATGCCGCTCTCGGTGAAGGTGGCGCGGTCGCGGGCGCCGGCGATGCCTTCACGCGAGCTGAAGATGAAGGTGTAGGTCTCGCAGACTTCGGTGGTGGTGGTGTCGTGGAGGGAGGTGATGGTGAGGGCGAGGTTGTTCACTTCGATGCAGGTGGCGGTGGTGTCGACGGTGGTGTAGATGCCGCTGGTGCGGAGGGTGTCGCCTTCCCAGAGGTAGTAGCCGCAGTTTTCGACGTAGTTGGTGTCGCGCTGGGTACCGGTGAAGCCGGTGATGCGGATGGCCATGAGGCTGTCGCAGCCGGCGACGGAGGTGGTGCCGAGGGCGTAGATGGTGCGGTTGGTGTCGGCGAAGGAGTAGGTCTGGCCATTCCAGGTGATGTTGCAGCCGCCGATGGTGTCGCGGACGACGACGGAGGCGGTGTCGGTCAGGGTGTTGGCGATGGTCAGGAAGAGGTGGGTGTAGGTGTGGCAGGTGCCTTCGGTTTCGGTGATGGTGTAGTTGCCGCTGGCGGTGTAGCTGACGGAGTCGAAGACGTACTCGTCGCAGGCCTGGGCGACGATGGTGTCGTGGCTTTCACCGGCGAGGGTGATTTGGAGCTTGACGATGCTGTCGCAGCCGCTGACGGTGCTCAGGGTGTCGAAGAAGCTGCCGGGGGTGGACCAAACTTTGTTGTTCCAGTTGACGCTGCAGATGCCGTCGAGCTCAATGGCATTGGCGGTGTCGGTGACGGCACCGCTCATGGTGAGGTTGAGCACGTAGACGGTGGAGTCGCTTGCCGAGGTGTAGAGTGCCACGGTGTCGTGAGTGTAGGTGAAACCGTCGATCCAGGTGAAACTGCTGCAGACGGTAGTGTCGATAGTTACCAAATTGCCGGCTTTGTTCTGGCCGATAGCCATAGGCATGCATGCAATAGCCAATAACAGACTCAATAATACTTTTTTCATCTTGTTAGTGTGTATTTTTATTTATTATTATTCTTTGTTATTTTATACAATTGTTTGTTGTTTAGGCTGTTGCGCCGAAAGCGAGGTTGTCTTCGCCGTCGCGAACAACATGCAAAGATAACACTTTTTTTCGGAATGAACAGAATTTTGTTGAAAAATCTGTGTTTTTTTTAAGATTTTAACACAAGTTCGGCGATGTTTTCGACGTGTTGCGTGTGCGGAAACATGTCGACGGGTTGTATGCGGCGCACTTCGTAGCGTTCGGCGAGGAGTTGCAGGTCGCGGGCTTGTGTGGCGGGGTTGCAGCTGACGTAGACGATTTTCCTGGGTGCCGTGGCGATGAGTTGAGCGACGACTTTCTCGTGCATGCCGGCGCGCGGCGGGTCGGTGACGACGACGTCGGGCCGGCCGTTGGCGGCGATGAATTCCTCAGTGAGCACCTGCGCCATGTCGCCGGCGTAGAAGCGGGTGTTGTCGTAGCCGTTGATGCGGGCGTTGTTTTTGGCGTCGGCGATGGCTTCCTCGACATATTCGATGCCGACCACGCGGCGGCATTTGTCGGCCAGGAAGAGGGCGATGGTGCCGGTGCCGGTGTAGAGGTCGTAGAGGGTGTCGTCGGGTTGCAGTTCGGCCAGTTCGGCCACGAAGCTGTAGAGCCGCTGCGCTTGGGCGGAGTTGGTCTGGTAGAAGGATTTGGGGTTGATGATGAACTTCAGCTCGCGGCTGCCGCGGTAGCCTTGCATGCACTCTTCGATGTGGTCGCTGCCGCGGTAGGTGACGACGGTCTGGTCGCTGTAAGAGTCGTTGAACTTGGTGTTTACAATATATTGTAGCGATGTGATTTGCGGGAAGCGTTCGGCCAGCATGTCCAGCAGGGGGAAGAGACGGTCGGGGTCGTCGCTGGCCACAATGACGATGACCATCCACTGGCCGGTGGAGGTGTTGCGGATGACGAGGTTGCGCAGGAAACCGGTATGGTTGCGTATGTCGTAGTATTCCAGGCCGTGCTCCTCGGCGTAGCGCCGCACGGCGAGGCGTATGTCGTTGCTGGGGTCCTGTTGCAGGGCGCAGTGCTCGATGCTGAGCACCTTGTCGAAGAGTTGCGGGATGTGGAATCCCAGTGCGCCGGGCGAGGGTAGGGCGGTGTCGCCGGCGGCAAGCTCTTCCTGCGTGCGCCAGGCTTTGGTGGAGAAGGTGAATTCCAGTTTGTTGCGGTAGTAGTAGATGTTCTCCGAACCGCAGATGGGCCGCATGCCGGAACAGTCGACGTTGCCCAGGCGCTCCAGGTTGTCGCGCACCTGCCGTTGTTTGGCCTCCAGTTGGGATTCGTATCTGAGGGTCTGCCATTTGCATCCGCCGCACACTCCGTAGTGGGGGCAACGGGCCTCGACGCGAAGGTCGGAGTAGCTATGGAATTTCACGGTGCGCCCTTCGGCGTAGTTCTTTTTCTTCTTATATAGTTGGATGTCGACGACGTCGCCCGGCACCACAAAGGGCACGAACACCACCAGTCCGTCAACCTTGGCCACGGCCATGCCTTCGGCTCCTGCATCGGCGATTGTTACCTTCTCCAGCAGCGGCAAGTCTCTGTTTCTTCTTCCCATAGTGTATTGGTTCTTTTGGTGTTAAAAGAAAAAAAAGAAGTATCCTCAATACTTCTTTTCTCTTTGCAAATGCCGTTCAAGTCTCCATTTCGGTGGAGGTCTTGTTTAGCGTTCGTCGGAAACGGTCAGTCTTTTTCTGCCTTTTCTACGACGTGCGGCCAGCACTTTTCTACCGTTGGCGGTAGACATTCTCTTGCGGAAACCGTGCTTGTTCGCTCTTTTTCTCAGTGACGGTTGGAATGTTCTTTTCATTTTTCTGCAATATTTTTTGTTTCTTTTTTTCGTTGAAATTGAGTTTGCAAAAGTACACATTTTTTTTGAATTGTTGATAAAAATTTCTTTCCGGTAAATCTTTTTTCTATCTAAATTATTGGTTGTCAGTAGTCACGATGATGAAAATAAATTCTTTTTTTTCTGTTTGAAAAATTATTTGTACATTTGCAAATCCATTTTTCAATGTGAAAAGTTGTTAAATGGAGTAAATTATTTAACAGCTAAAGTAACAAAAAACAACCGTAGGATATGGACAAAAAACAGTTTATCGACATAATCTCGGCCCCCACCCGTTTCTCCTCGCAGGACCGTGGCTGGCTCAAGGCACAGCTGGCCAAGTATCCTTATTCATCGGTTGTTGCCACCCTGGCGCTGCTTGCCGACCATGCTCACGGGTTCGACACGCCCGAGGAACGCCGCGCCGTGGCCCTGTCGATAAGCAACCCGGAAGTTCTCGACACCCTCTTGGCCAACGCCTCCAGCGGCCCCGCTGCCGCGCCGGTGGCCGACGACCCGTCGTTCGATATTCTGAGCGAAATCAACACCTTCCAGGAAGTCTCTTTCAAGACCGCTCCCAAGAGCGTCATCCTGTCCAATTTTCTCCAAGTCGACCCTTCCGAAGAGGAAAATGAGGCCTCGCAAGACGCCCGCAACCGCGACATCAACGACAAAAAAAGTTTAACCCCCGATGTTTCTTTAGGCACTGAAACTCTTGCTGTTATACTCGAGAAGCAAGGCCGTTACGACAAGGCTTTGGCAATTTATAAGAATTTATTGGCCCATAATCCCGAAAAAAGTAGTATTTTTGCACCCCGAATTCAACGACTGACAACAATATTAAATAGTAAATAAATTATTAAAAACTATGCTGTATAACATCATCGTAATCCTGATTATCATTGTCTGCGTTTTGCTCGCATTGGTTGTGCTTGTGCAGAACTCCAAGGGTGGTGGACTCGCCGCCAATTTCTCTGCTCCCACCCAGGTGATGGGTGTGCGCCAGACCGCCGATTTCCTTGAGAAAGCCACTTGGTGGCTCGCTGGTATCCTTGTGGTACTCAGCCTTGTGGCCACTATCAGCATCCATCGTGGCCAGGCCTCCGACCCCCTCCAGTCCGAGGTGAAAGTCGCCGACTATAGCCCTGTCCAGCAGGCTCCCGCTGCCACGGCCGCCATGCCCGCAGCCGCCACGCCCGCTCCCGAGGCCGACCAGCAGTAAGTCGTGGCTACCTCAGGCTTCGAGCCGGTTGTCCAAAAGCTCATACTATCCCACTTTCCGCACCAGCCAACGGGCGGACAGTGGGATGCTTGTGCTTCCATGGCCCGGTTCCTCTACGACTCCGACCCCCGCTCGGCCTTCCTGCTGCGCGGATATGCCGGCACCGGAAAGACCTCGCTCATCTCGGCCCTCATCCAGACCCTCCCGTCGCTTCGCGTCAGCTCTCTGCTGCTGGCGCCCACGGGACGTGCCGCCAAGGTCATCTCGGCCTACTCCAACCGCCCGGCCTACACCATCCACAAAAAGATCTACATGACCGTCACCGACGCCTCCGGCGCCGTGCGCACGGTCCGTGGCATCAACAAGCATTCCTATACCCTTTTCATTGTCGACGAAGCCTCCATGATTGGCCTCGAGCCCACCTCCACGCGACAGAGCTTGCTGGAAGACCTCATCGACTATGTCTACGACGGCAACCATTGCCGCCTCATGCTCATCGGCGACAGCGCCCAGCTGCCCCCCGTGGGCCAGAGCGAAAGCCCTGCCCTCGACGAGCGCTACCTCTCCGCCGCCTTCTCCCTCAATGTCATCAGCGCCGAACTCACCGAGGTGGTGCGCCAGAAGCAGCTCTCCGGCATCCTGGCCGGAGCCACGGCGCTGCGCTCGCAAATCACTTCCCTCGTCGCCGGCGACGAGGCGCGGATGCCCCTTTTCAGCCCCAACGGCGTCGATGTCATACGCCTTGCGGGCGAGGACCTCATGGAGACTCTCTACCGCGAATACGGCGACTTCGCCCTCGACCAGGTTGTCGTCATCTGCCGCTCCAACAAGCGCGCCAACCTCTTCAACCAGGGTGTCCGCAACACCGTGCTCTTCCGCGAGGAGGAGGTCAACGCCGGCGACTACCTCATGGTGGTGAAAAACAACTATTTCTGGCTCGACGAAGAGAGCACCATCGGCTTCATCGCCAACGGCGACATCGTCGAAGTGCTCAGTGTGCGCAATGTGCAGGAGCTCTATGGTTTCCGCTTTGCCGACGCTACGGTGCGCTTCGTCGACTACCCCGACGAGGAGCCCCGCGACTGCAAGCTGCTTCTCTCCACGCTCTACTCCGAGTCGCCCTCGCTCACCTCCGACGAAGCCAACCTCCTCTTCAACAACGTCATGGAGGACTATGCCGACCTCCCCACCAAGGCGGAGCGCCTGCGCGAGCTTCGCGCCAACCCCTACTTCAACGCCCTGCAGGTCAAGTTCGCCTATGCGCTCACCTGCCACAAGACCCAGGGCGGTCAGTGGCGCACAGTCATCATCGACCAAGGGTTCCTGCCCCCCGACATGCAGCTCGACCGCGAATACCTACGCTGGCTCTATACCGCTTTCACGCGAGCCACCGACAGGGTCTATCTGCTCAACTTCGAGCCCCGTTTCTACGAATAAAGTGTTGATTCTCTACTGCCTGGCCGAAATCACCGGGTTGGCGTACATCTCCATGAATATCCGCTGGCACTCGCCCTCCGGCAGCTGGTTCATGCGCTGCAGGAAGAGGTTTTTTACCTCGGCGGAATAGTGCTGGCGGTGCTGGTTGGTACCCGTCAGGAGGTCGTAGGCCAGATAGTTGGTAGGCATCAGCTTGTACAGCTTCTGTATGCGGCGGTCCAGCACTCCCGCCACGTGCTCGGCCAGGTCGCCCTCGGAGGCTATCTCGGCGCTGCTCAGCGGTTTGCCGATGGCCAGGTGCACATGCCCCTTGGGGCCTATGATACCCGTGGTGACGCTGTTGGTGTCCTCGCCTTCCACCTTGTGGTAGCCGCCGTGGGCACGATGGTAGAGCTCGTTGGCCTTCATCAGGTCGCAAGGGTCCCACTCGTACGACACGGCCACCGGTATGATGTTCAGCTCGGCGAGGGTCTTCTCGGCGGGGCCGTCGCTCCCCAGCGTGAGCATCTTGATGATGGCAGGTGCCGTGGAGTCTATGCCGTCCTTGCTGCGCCCGTTCTTCTGCGCTATCCACACCGTGTGTTTCTGGTCCACAATGAGGTGGTGCAGGTATTGCGACAGGTGCTGCAGGCTGCGGTAGAAGGCTCGCGGATTGCCCCCGCGCTCCATCTGTATCAGGTGGTTGCTCAGGAAGAGGTCGCGCAGCAGCGGTGTCTCCATCAGGTTGTTGCCAAAAACGATGTACGACGTATCGTGCTTGCGCTCGATTAGGAGCATCTGCAGCAGGAAAGCGTCGAGGGTGATGTCGCGGTGGTTGGAGATGAAGAGGCAGGGCTTGCCCTTGCGGATATAGTCGAAACCCGAGTGCGAGAAGCCCTGAGTGGTGGTCGACACGATGCGGCAGATGGCGTCGAACATGAACGTCGTCTGCAATTCGCTGACGGTCTGCACCTTCTGCAGCCGCTGCATCGACTCTTCCACAGGCCGCTGCGGATAGATGAATTTCAGTATCTGGGGTATCAGCTCCCATTTGCCGATGCGCTTCAGCGCTTCGCGGAGCTCTTCGTCGTTGTAGGGTCGTATGTCGTCGAAAGTGTTGTCCATGATTTTCAGAAGACGTTCTCTATCAGGTTGTCAATCTCCACCTTGGGGTCGGAGCCCTCGTAAAGCACGCGGTAGACGGCCTCGACGATGGGCATCTCGTCGCATCGGCCGATCAGCATTCCCAGCTCGTGGAAGTTCTTGGCGGAGTAGTAGCCTTCGGCCACGGTGCCCATTTTCTCGAAGATGGCGTCCAGTTCGCCGCCGCGGGCAATCTCCTCGCCCAGACGGCGGTTGCGGCTGTGCTTCGACCAGCAAGTCACCATCAGGTCGCCCAGGTAGCAGTTGTCGGCGATGTTGCGCGTCACCGAGGGGAAAACCTTGATCAGCTGGCTCAGCTCGCGCATGGCGGCGCTGACCATCACGGCGTTGAGGTTGTCGCCGTAGCCCAGCCCCTGGCACATGCCGGCGCAGATGGCGTAGACGTTTTTCAGCAAGCCCACGCGCTCCACGGCCAGGATGTCCGTCGTGTGGGTGGTGTGCAGGTAGGGGCAGCGCATCATCTGTTCCACCTCGATGGCCAGCGACGGGCTGTTCGACGCCATGGTGAGGAACGTCGGCTTGCCGTGGCCCGCCTCTTCGGCGTGCGTCGGACCGCTGATGACGCAGATGTCGTTGCGCTTGATTTTCACGATGTTTTCCAGGTATACAGACACCGAAATCCTCCTGTCGGGGATGATGCCCTTGATGGCCGAGACGAACTTCTTGCCCTTGTAGGCCGACTTCGGCAGCTGCTCCAGCACGTTGGCGATGAATGCCGAGGGGATGACGAGGAAAAGGTACTCGCTCTTCTCCACCACTTCGGCAAGGTCGCCGCTGATGTCCAGGCGGCTCGTGTCGAGTTTCACATCCGGCAGGTGCACCGGATTGTGCCCGTCGCGCAGCAGACCCTTGCGCACTTCTTCATTTCTCACCCACCAGTTCACCCTCCGGTCTGCCTGTTCCAGCAGTATTTTAACAATTGCAGTGGCCCACGAGCCACTTCCAATTACTCCTATCATTGCTATATCTTGTTGTGTTTCAATAGATAATACCCTGTTGCCTATTCTTAATTATCCTGCAAAGATACGCATTCTTTTTCACACTTTATAACAAAATTTTGTTAAAATCCCTTAATTTCCCCTCTGCCTTTTCTCCTGACCCAAGTTTGGAACCGGGTTATGATGTGTCTCAGCATGCGAATGCCCATGCTATGACGCCATCCGATTCCATGCGGTCGAAGAGGGGTTGAAGAGGGGTCAAAGAGGACATTTCTTATATCGTTCTTATATCGTTCTCATATACTTCTCATATACTTCTTATATAGGTGATATAAGAAGTATATGAGAAGTATATAGGAACTATATAAGAAGGGCCGAATTATGTACCAGTTATGAGCTAGGAGTTATGGGTTAAGAGTTATGAGGTGGGAGTCAGGGGTTGGATTAAATAGTATAAAAAAAACCGGGTCGTCTTGTTGGACGACCCGGTTCGTTGTTGTTCGAAGGCTGTGCGTCAGGCTCTCTTATTTGAGGAGCTTGCTGCCGGCTTTGAATTTGGCCACTTTCTTGGCGGGCACTTTGACGGTTTTGCCGGTGCGGGGGTTCTTGGCGGTGCGGGCTTTGCGCTTTGCAACGCTGAAGGTGCCGAAGCCAATGAGGGTCACTTTCTCGCCTTTTTTCAGCTCTTCCTGAATGGCGTCGAAGCAAGCGGTCATAGCTTGTTTGGCGGCTACTTTGGTCATGCCGGTCTTTGCGGCCATGGCGTTAACAAGTTCAGTTTTGTTCATAATGATAATGTTTAAGGGTTTGTAATTCTGTGTTTCTCTTTTCGGTGCAAATGTAAGACTTTTTTTTGATACGAAACAAATTTTTTTTTCGTTTTTTTACGTTTTTTTTTGAGGCTGTTTCCTATGCTTTTGTTTTCCAGCCTGTTAGCTTGTTTCCGCGAAGAAAATCTTCGACGGAATTTTTTCTTTTTCCGCTCATTTGGAGACTCAAAATCTGGATGAAACCGTCTGCTACACCGATTTTTAAGACCTTTTTTTCGTCGCAAACAAGGGCTCCCGGGGTGCCCTCGGGGTCGCTGAGGGCGACGGCGTCGAAGACTTTGAAGAGGACTTCTTCGCCCTGGGGGTTGACGAGGGTGAGGAGGGCCGCGGGGTAGGGCGAGAGGCCTCGGATGAGGTTGACCACGCGCTGTGCGGGCTGGTGGAGGTCGAGGAGGCAGAAGTCTTTGAAGATTTTGGGTGCCGCCGTGGGGGTGCCTTCCTGGGGATGCGGGGTGAGGGTGCGGTTCTGGATGCCGTCGAGGGTGCGGACGACGAGGTCGCGCCCCATGAGGGCCAGGCGGTCGTGGAGGGTGCCGGCGTTGTCGTCGGGGCTGATGGTGGTTTCGGCCTGGAGAAGGATCTGGCCTTCGTCGATCTGGTGGTTGAGGAGGAAGGTGGTGACGCCGGTGCGGGTGTCGCCGTTGATGATGGCGTGGTTGATGGGGGCGGCGCCGCGGTAGGCGGGCAGCAGCGAGGCGTGGAGGTTGAAGGTGCCGTGGACGGGCATGTTCCACACGGCTTCGGGGAGCATGCGGAAGGCCACGACGACGAACATGTCGGCTCCGAAGGCGCGGAGGGCGTCAAGGAATTCGGGGTCGCGCAGGCGTTCGGGCTGCAGGAGGGGCAGCTGGTGGTCGAGGGCGTACTGTTTGACGGGGCTGAAGACGATTTTCTGCCCGCGGCCGGCCTGGCGGTCGGGCACGGTGACCACGGCGCAGACCTCGTGGCGGGACTGCATGATGGCGTCGAGGCTTTCGACGGCGAAGTCGGGGGTTCCGAAATAGACTATCTTCACGGCAGTGATACGGCTTGGTCGGTGAACTGGAGCATCTTCAGGGCGGTGATGGCGCCTTCGACGCCCTTGTTCCCGTGGCGTCCGCCGGCGCGGTCGAGGGCCTGTTCCATGGTGTCGGTGGTGAGGACGCTGAAGATGATGGGTTTGTGGTTGGCGAGGGCCACGTTGGTGAGGCCTTGCGATACGGCCTGGCAGATGAACTCGAAATGGCGCGTCTCGCCCTGTATGACGCAGCCGATGCAGATGACGGCGTCGATAGTGTCGAGTTCGGCGAGGGTGTCGGCGGCATAGGAGAGTTCGTAGGTGCCGGGGACGCGGTAGACGCGGATGTTCTCCTCGTGCACGCCATGCTGGCGGAGGGTGTCGACGGCGCCTTGCAGGAGGGCGTCGGTGACTTGGGGGTTCCATTCGGCGGCGACAACGGCCACCGTCCTCGGGCTGCCGTCGGGCACGGCCGTGGGGTCGTATTCGGAGAGGTTGGTCTTTTTCATGGATGGGTTTTAAAAGTCTTTGATACTGTATGTGTTCGTCGTTTGTACGGCGGGGCGTTTCTTGTTGTTTTTCAGCTCTTTGATGATGCTTTGGTCGGCTTTGTAGTCGAGGGACTGGCCTTTGCGGGGCTGGCGGATGCCGAAGTAGGATTTGTCGAGGTGGAGGTGGCGGGTGCGAAGGGAATAGTTGGAGAAGTCGAGGATCCACTCGGGGTCGAAGGTCTGGTAGAGGAAGCGGCATTCGAAGTGGAGGTGGGGGCCGGTGGAGTTGCCGGTGGAGCCTCCGAGGCCTATGACGTCGCCTGCGGCGACGGACTGGTTGGGCTGGACGTTGATTTTGGAGAGGTGTCCGTAGAGGGTTTCGAGGCCGTTGGGGTGGCGCACGACGACGCAGTTGCCGTAGCCGCCCATGCGCGAGGCCACGCGTACCACGCCGGCGAAGGCGCAGCGGACGGGGTCGCCGGTGTTGAGGCCTATGTCGACGCCGTGGTGGCCGCGGTGCCAGCGCCAGCCGTAGTTGGAGGTCTTGGGGTTGCACACGGGGAAGCAGAAGTCGCCGCTGTCGCGGACAAGGCGGAGGTTGATTTCGTCGGGCAGGAGGTCGAGGTTGGTGCGTCCGCCGGGATTGACGCGGTGGTGGGGGAAGGCGTCGTACCAGAGGGGCACGAGGGCGCGGGTGGATTCGTCCACCTCGGTTTCAGGGGCCTTGGCGGCGTTGCGGATGGCGTTGACGGCCTGCTTGCTTTCGGCCTTGTCTTTCGGCGTGGGTCTGGCGTCCGTGGGTTTGGCGGCGGTTTTGGCGGTGGCGTTGCGGCCGGAGACCTGGCGTGATGCCTCGAGGCGGGCGTTGATGAGGGAGTCGTAGTAGGACATCTGGGCCGAGAGGGGACTGCAGAGGCCTGAGAGCACCACGAGCAGCAGCAGGAGCACACGGCGCAGACGCGCCACGGGGTAGCCCAGTTGCTCGCGATATTTGGCCACGGTGCGGCGGGCCAGGGGGTAGCCCTGGGAGTTGAGCAGCTGCGCCAGGGCCTCGTCGGAGAGGGGGGCCTGCTTGTCCTCGGCCTCGATGGCGTCGGAGAGGCGCTGCTTGATGGTCTGGACCGATATTTCCTCGCCTTCGGTGTTGGCCATGCCCTTGGAGAAGCAGTCCTTGAGGGGAATGGTGCCGAAGTCGGTCTGGAGGTATTTGCTGTTGGCCATGCGCGACACGGTGGAGATGTCGAGGCCTGTGGCTTCGGCCACTTCGCGCTGGCGCAGGGGTTGCATCTGGTCGGGGTCGCCGCTGAGGAGGAAGCGGCGCTGATGCTTGATGATGTAGCGCATGACGCGCACGATGGTGTCGTGGCGTTGCTGGAGAAGGTCGATGAACCCCTGGGCATCGGCCTGCTTGGTGCGGAGGAAGGAGAGGGTCTCGCGTTCGGAGGCCGGGCTCTTGGCTCCATGGCGCTCGCGGTCGGCCTTCTGGGCTTCGAGTTCGGCGAGCATGTCGGTGTAGTAGGTGCTGAGGCTTAGGCGCGGCAGGTTGCCGTCGTTGAGGTAGAAGGAGAGTTCGCCGTCGTGCTGCTGCAGGATGATGTCGGGCGTGAAGGTGGCGGCGGAGTCGCTCTCGGCGTCGGAACTGCCAGGCTTGGGGTTGAGACGGCGGATGAGGGCCGAGAGACGGTCGAGGGTGGCCTGGTCGATGGCCAGGGCGTTGCAGATGCGCTCGTAGCGGTGGTTGGCGAAGTCGTCGAAGTGGTGTTCGAGGAGGGTGACGGCCAACTGCACGTCGGGTTCCTTGGGCATACGGCGCAGCTGCAGCAGGAGGCACTCCTGGAGGTTGCGGGCGCCGATGCCGGGAGGGTCGAGGCTCTGGATGATGCGCAGCACCTCGAGCACCTCGTCGCGCGAGGCGTCGATGCCCTGGCGGAAGGCCATGTCGTTGGTCACCAGGTCGAGGTCGCGGCTAAGGTAGCCGGCGTCGTCGAGGGTGCCGATGAGCTCGTTGGCTATGAGCTGCTGGCGGTCGGTGAGTCGGCGGGTGATGAGCTGCGAGTTGAGGCGGTCGGCGAAAGAGAGGCTGTCGGAGAGGACGAACTCGCGCCGTGTGGCGTTGGGGTCGCTCTCCAGGTGCTCGCGGTAGTCGAAGGCGCCGTAGTCGTCGTCCTCGTCGGCATCCCAGTCGGAGCGGTCGTGGTCGGCGGCGGAGACGAGGGTGTCGATGTCCTCGTCGGCCACAGGCACGTCGGCCTCGAGGAGGGGGTTCTTTTCTATCTCTTCCTTGATGGCCTGCTCAAGGTCAGTAACAGGCAACTGCAGCAGACGCATGAGTTGTATCTGTTGCGGAGAGAGCTTCTGCTGCAGTTGCTGTCGCTGGATTTGTTTCATTTATCTGACGATGTCCATTTCCTCGATGAGGTTCTTGGCGCCGGCATAGACGTCGATGACCCAGAGCATGTAGCGGCTGTCGAGGCAGATGCAGCGCTGGAGGTTCTCTTCGAAGTCGATGTCGCCGCTCATGGCCTCGCTGTTGCCGTCGAAGGCCAGGCCGATAAGCTGGCCCTTGCCGTTGATGACGGGCGAGCCGGAGTTGCCGCCGGTGATGTCGTTGTTGGTGATAAAGCAGGTGGGCAGCTCACCGTTCTTGTTGGTGTAGCGGCCGAATTCCTTCTTGGCGTAGAGCTCCTTGAGGCGGGCGGGGACGTTGAACTCGCTGTTCTCGGGGTCTTCCTTCTCGATGACACCCTTCATGGTGGTGTAGTAGTGGTAGGAGACGCCGTCCTTGGGGTCGTAGCTCATCACGTTGCCGTAGGTCAGGCGGATGGTGCTGTTGGCGTCGGGCGACATGAGTTTGCCGTTCTTGTCGTTGATCTGGAGGATACCGTCGGTGAAGTCGCGGATGCCGCGCTCGAGGTTCTCCTGGGTTTCAGCGTTGAGGTGGCTGGCGAGGGAACGGTAGGCGTCGAGGGCCTCGTTGCCGGCCTTGGCCAGCGGGTCGTTGTTGAGGGTGCGGAGGCTGGGTTTCTGCATGAACTTGGCCAGCTTCTCGGGGGTGGCGAAGATGGACTTGTCGAAGAGGTCCTCGGCATACTCGTCGAAGTTGCCTTTGTACTTCTTGTTGGCCTTGAGGAGGAACTCGGGGCAGTATTCGGCGTTCATGTGGTCGACGACATATTTGAACATGTTGGCCACCAGGCGGCGGTCGACGGCCATGTCATAGTCTTTGTAGAAGTTGTCGATGTAGCTCTGCAGGCCGGAGAGGTCGGCCTTGGGGTCGGCTTCGAGCATGCGGGCGAAGGTGTTCTTCACGCGGGCGGCGAAGAGGGGGCTCTCGGGGCCGGAGAGGAGGCCCTCGACGAGGTACTGCTGGGCCTCTTCAACGGTGGCGCGTTCGGCGTAGCCGCGCTTGATGAGGTCGAGGGCACGGGAGTACTTGGGGTTGGTCTGGCGCGAGGCCCACTGCATGTATTCCTTCTCGACGTCCTTCTTGACGCCCATGGTGTTGAGGGCCTTGAGGGCCTTGTTCTGCTCGTTGCTGTACTTCCAGTAGTTGGAGCATGAGGCGTACTTGGAGGCGTACTTGATGCGGGTGGCCTGGCTGGCGGCCATCTCCTCGCGGAGGATGTTGATCTTCACGGTGCGGATCTCGTAGCGCAGCTTGTTGGTGATGTTCATGGTCTCCTCGAGGCCGTAGGAGGTGAGGAAGTGGTCGGTGGTGCCGGGGAAGCCCATGACCATGGCGAAGTCGCCGTCGTTGATCTCGCCGGCGTTGACGGGCAGGTGGTGCTTGGGCTGCAGGGGCACGTTGTCCTTGCTGTAGTCGGCGGGGGTGCCGTCGGGGGCGGTGTAGATGCGGAACATGGAGAAGTCGCAGGTGTGGCGCGGCCAGGACCAGTTGTCGGTGTCGCCGCCGAACTTGCCCATCGACGAGGGGGGAGCGCCCACAAGGCGGACGTCCTTGTAGATGATGTGGACGAAGAGGAAGAACTGGTTGCCGTTGAACATGGGCTTCACCTGGGCGTTGTAGACGGTGCCCTTGACGGCCTCGTCGGCAATCTCTTTGGAGATTTTTTCGATGGCGGCCTCGCGGTCACCCTCGCTCATCTCGTCGGTGAGGGCTTCCTTGACCCTTGCGGTGACATCCTCCATGCGGACGAGGATCGAGGCCGTCAGGCCGGGATTGGGCAGCTCCTGGTCCATGGTGTAGGCCCAGAAACCGTCGCGCAGGTAGTCGTGCTCCACCGTGGAATGCTCCTGCAGCTTGCCGTAGCCGCAGTGGTGGTTGGTGGACATCAGGCCCTTGCTGGAGATAATCTCGCCCGTGCAGAAGTGCCAGAAGGGGCTGCCGGCGTTGCCGAGGCCCACGATGGCGTCTTTCAGGCAGGACTGGTTGATGGAGTAGATGTCTTCGGGCGTCAGCTTGAAGCCGGCCTTCTGCATGTCGGAATAATTCTTGCCGATCAGCGACAGGAGCCACATGCCTTCGTCGGCGCGCACGCTGTTGGGGAGCAGCACGGAAAGCGCCAATGCGATAACTAAGGTACGAATTTTCATTGTCTTAATAGTTTTAAATTATTGTTGTTTCTATTTGCTTTAAAGTGCAAAGATACAACAAAAACCCGACATGGCAAAATTTATTTTCATTAATCTTCCATCGCCCTCCCCGTCCCACCCGAGAGGTACATAATTCGGCCCTTCTTATATCCTTCCTATATACTTTATATAGTTCTTATATAGGTGATATAAGAAGTATATGAGAAGTATATGAGAAGTATATGAGAACGATATAAGAACAATATAAGAAATGACCTCTTTGGTAGGTATCGGGTAGGTGTCGGGTAGGTGTTGGGTAGGTATGAGGCAGGAGGTTGGAGTGGGGAGGTGGGGGTTAGCGGATGAGGGTGACGGTGCCGAGGCCGTTGCGGCGTTCGCCGTAGATGTCGGTGAGGAACCAGCGGTAGACGTAGGCGCCCTGCGGCACGGGGGTGCCGTCGTGGGTGCCGTCCCAGAGGAGGTCGATGTCGTCGGACTCCCACACCAGGAGGCCCTGGCGGTTGTAGACGGTCATCTCGAACTCCTGCACCTCGAAGGAGGTGTGGCAGCCGAAGCGGTTGTTGTTCTCCTGGTCGGGGAAGAAGATGTTGGGGAACCAGACGGAGCGTATCTTGGTGACGAAGACGACGGTGGTGTCGGCGCAGCAGTTGTAGCGGTTGCAGGAGGTCATGGTGACGCTGACGGAGTCGGGCAGGGGGTGCTGGAAGTGGCGCCGTGCGCGCTCGCCGCTGAGGGTGGGGCCGTCGCTGTACTGCCAGGTGGTGTGGTGGCGGTCGTCGGAGCAGTCGTGGAGCATCAGCACGGGGTGGTCGAAGTCGATGAAGGAGCGGTTGCTTTCGATGCAGAGCGCTGGAGGGGGTTCGACGCCGACGGTGATGGAGGCGATGGTGTTGCCCGCCGCGTCGAGGAGGCTGTAGGTGGTGGTCTGCGTGGGGTGCACGCTGACGGGGTTTTGTCCCTGGAGGGCGTCGAGGGCGGGGTCGGCGGGCGCGGCGCTCCAGATGAAGGTGTGGGTGCCTGTGGCGGTGAGGGTCACCTCCTCGCCGGGGCACACGCCGTCGGCGCTGGCGGTGAGGCCTGCGGCTTCGTAGCCTACGATGAGCGTCACCACCGAGTCGCAGCCGTTCTGCGCCGTGTAGCGGAAGGTGTAGGTGCCGGCGAGGGTGATGGCGGTGTCGGCGAAGTGGAGGGTGTCGCCGGCGATGAGACTCATGGCGAGGGTGTCGCGCGCCGATGCCAATACGGTGAGCGTCAGGTGGATGTGATGTACCAGGGTGTCGTCCTGCACCCAGTTGGACCAGCGCTGCAGGGTGCCGGGCTGGGCGGTCTCGGAGGCTCTGATGTTGATGAGGGCCTCGAAGGGCGGGGTGTAGGTCTGGCCGCCGACGGTGAAGGAGGCCGGCAGGCGGTATTCCTGGCTCTGGCACACGGTGTCGGAGAAGTGTATGGTGTCGTGGATGAGGGGTTGCACGTAGGGCAGTGGGACGAGGTGTTCGCCGAGGCTGAAGCTGTAGCCGTCCACGTTGCCGATGCCGTTGAGCCAGGCCACGAAGTTTCCGGAGTTGGAGTTGAGGGTGTGCGAGCCCTGTTGGACGGCGATACAGGCGTGGCTGTAGCTTGTGGTGCCGATGGGCTGGAATTGGGAGCTGATGTCGTTGCCGTCAAGATAGATGGCGGAGGGGGAGTCGGTGGCGATGTAGAGGTTCCAGGTGGAGACGATGCGTTCGGTGGTGGGGGTGGCGAAGGAGCTGTGGCAGATGCCGTTTTCGAAGGCGGGGAGCGAGAGCAGTGCGGCGTCGCCGGGTTCGGCGTTCCAGTCGGAGCTTTTGGAGCAGAGTCCTACGCTGACGGGTGCCGAGGAGGAGAGGATGTGGTTGGCATTGGCGGAGATGTCTAATTCCATCGTTTGCCGCGGAGTGAGGGAGAAGGAGTTTCCGTTGTCCATGGTGAGAGTGCATGCGGTGTCGCCTGCCACCACGCGCAGGATGTTGCCCACGGAGCGCTGCACATCGGCCATCACGGGGAAGGTCTTTCCCCAGTATTCCACAGGCAGTGCCTGGTCGAAGATGAAGTCGCCACTGGGTGTTTCGTGCGGCAGGCTGGTGAACTGGTTGCCTTGGAAGATGGCTATGGGGTTGTTGGAGGTGACGACCATGCCTGCCAGCGAGGCGTTGGGGCTGTTGGCCATAAGGGTGAGGGTTTGTCCGGCGCTGCCGAGGGTGAGCGAGGCTTGGGAGCCTGCGGGTGCCGCCGGGGCGTCGCCTGGTATGGAATAGAGCGTACAGGGTGGCGTGTATTGGACGGTGGTGTTGGGTTCTGTGGCGACGATGGTGATGGTGGCGCCGGTGTAGTTGGTGCGGGAGGGGTCGGCGGGGTAGTCGTTGACAATGTAGCGCCGGCGAAGGATTTCGGTGGGCAGTATGTTGGTGGCTCCCGAGGAGGCCAGCTCGGTCTGGAGGGCCACCAGCTGGATGCTGGCGGTGGAGGTGACGTGGATGCCTTTGCTCTCGCCCATGTTGTAGTGTTCGGGTTGTACCCAGTTGGGCAGGGTGATGGTGGTGGCGGAACCGGCGCTGTGGTTGACGGTCTGGCTCCAGGCCATGAGGGGGGCGCTCGCTGTGACGGTGCATGTGGTGTCGCCCATGATAATCAACGAGGTGGTGTTAGGAGTCTGCTCGCCACCGTTCAGCGGGACAGCTATCCAGAAGTCGCTGCCGCTGCCGTTGGCTCGTTGGCAGGGCACAGTGGGTTCTTCTGCTTCGAGGGCCATTCCGGCGAGGAAGGCGTAGCCTACCCACCGAGAGAGTCCAGACACGGTGGCGTAGAAGGGACCGACGGTGTTTTCCAGCGTGTGGGCGCCGGGGGCGATATTGTGCTGGTAATAGCAGTAGGGAGTGCCGGTCAGAGGGGTGAAGAGACTGGCGGCGATGGGATTGCCGTCGAGAATCATGCTAGAGGCTGCAGCGGTGGTGGTGACGATGTCCAGATAGTTGTGGCTGGGGTCGATGTATTGTTCGCTCCAGGTGTCGTTGTTGCAGTTGTGCACAGGGAAGGTGGTGCTGCAGAGCCAGTTGTGTACGGGCGGAATGTCGACCGAGGCGGGGTCGCCCAGGGAGGTGGCATTGAACTTGTCGAAGCTGACCAGATACTTGCACACGTAGACAGGTCCTGAGGAGGTGATGTGTGCCGCTGAGTTGGCTGGCAGGTGCCATTCATAGGTTTCTCCGGCGTTGAGGGTGACGGAGCTTGTGGAAACGGAGGTGCAAGAGATTTGTACTATGGTGCCGTTGGTGGATGCTGTGATGCGGATTTGGTCGCCTTCGGTGCGCGCCTGCTGGGATACGACGACGAACTCGGTCCCCCACCAGTCGAGGGGTATGGCCTGTTCCACAAGGTGGTCGCGTCCGCGCTGAACATCGGTTGTGCCCACACGGGCGCAGGTGTGGCCTTGGAAAAGGGCGAAAGGCTTGTTGTTGGAGGAGATGGTCATGCCGCTGAAGCCTTCGTTTATTCCGCATTTCAGCGCCAGGCTTTGACCGGTGTTGAGGGTGACGGTGTAGGTGCTGCCGGGACTCAGCGAGAGGTTTTCGACATTGCAAGGGAGGGTCATGGTGAAGACGGTGTTGTCTTCGGTGGCCACCAGGGCCAGGCCTCCGGCATAGTCGCTGTTGTTGGGGTAGTCCTGTACGATGTATTGCGAGGTGAGGCGTTCGGACGGCAAAATGTTGCAGTAGTCCCATGAGTCGGCGCGGTAGTTGCTGGCATAGAGTGAGATGTCCTGGGTAGAGGTGACGTGGTAGCCCATGTTGTGGGCCGTGGCCGAGGGAATGGAGGTTGCGTTGGGAAGCTGAATGTAGGTTTTTGTTCCTCCAGTGTGCTCGACGGAGGTGTTCCAGCCCGTCACGGGGTTGGAGACGGTGATGGTGGCGTTGTCGAGTCCGGTGGCGATTACGGAGAAGGATGTTTGAGGTACGTTGCCGTTGGGAATGAACGAGACCCAGAAGTCATTGCCGGCAGTGGTGTAATTGCTGCATGGCGAGTCGGACTGTCCTCGCAATGGAAGCAGACATATCAAAAGAGCGATAGTAAGTACTAATCGTTTCATTATGAGTTGTTTTTGTTTTGCATAAGGATATCAGTACATGGTGCAAATATAATCATATTTTTTTGTGTGACCAAATTTTTTTTTGTTCCCTGCCGGGATGTTGTTGGGAAGTGATGGTGACAAGGGGCGGACATTCTGAGGGTGGAAAAAAGTTTTCAACAAAGGAGTTTGTCAGGAAACGACGGGGGCGGTTGAGATGTTGAGCCGTGCCAAAAGGGTTGATTTTTGGGGGAAGCCGGATTTTTTTTGTTGAGCGATGAAACTTTTTTCGAGATTCTTCGTTTAGGGTTATGAACAACAAAAAATGGTTAAAAAAAACAAATAAAGGATTTTTTTGGCAGAAATTGGAAATTTCTTCGTAATTTTACAACCTGAAAAAAGTAGGTAAAAATGGCCTTAATACTTGGAAAAGAATACTGTAAGGTGGACTCGAACGGTCGCTTCAAGTTCCCAATTGCGCTGAAGAGGCAGTTGGAGACTGAGGACGGTCGTTTTGTGATACGCCAGAGTGTCTATGCCGAGTGTTTGGAGCTGTGGACATACGCCAGTTTCAGGGAGGAAGTGGAGAAATTGCAAGAGAAGCTGAATACGTACAATCTCAAGGAGCGCAACGTGCTGCGCAAGCTGACGGAAGGCAACGTGATAGAGCTGGACTCGAACGACAGGTTGCTGGTGCCGGCGGAGCAGAAGCACGTGATAGCGAAAGCGAAGGAGATTGTGCTGCAGTCGACTGGTAAGTTCATAGAGCTGTGGGACCGTGAGGCCTACGAGAAGATGAACAGCGAGAGCGGCGACTTTGCCAAGATGGCGGAGGAACTGCTTGGCACAAATACCAGTCAGAGCGATGGAAGAGAGAAAGAATGAGCTTCAATCGCAGGCTGGCAGCCTGCGTCCCGAATACCATGTACCTGTGATGCTGAGCGAGGCCATCGAGGGATTGTGCCTTCGCGAGGACGGCGTTTATGTCGACGTCACCTTCGGTGGCGGCGGCCATTCGCGTGCCATTCTGGAACGACTGGGTCGCGAGGGGCGGCTGTTGGCTTTTGACCAGGACGAGGATGCTGTGAAGAGAGTGGAGAGCGGAGAATGGAGCGTGGAGAGCGCGGCACAGTTCACGCTGATCAACGAGAATTTCCGGCACTTGAAAAATTTCCTGCGCATATACGGTGTGAGGCAGGTGGACGGAGTGCTGGCCGACCTGGGGGTGAGCAGTCACCAGTTCGACGTGGCGGAGCGTGGTTTTTCGACCCGTATGGAAGGGGAGCTGGACTTGCGGATGGACCGCCGCGGCGATGTCACAGCGCGCGACCTGGTGGCGTCGCTGGACGAGGAGGGACTGACCAGGATACTGAAGATGTACGGAGAATTGCCCAATGCGCGTCAGATGGCCCGTGCCATAGTGAAGGCCCGTGCCACGAAAGACATAGTGACCACCACGGACCTGAAGGAAGCGGTGAGCCATCACCTGCCCAGAGGGATGGAGAACAAATACCTCGCCATGCTGTTCCAGGCGTTGAGGATAGAGGTGAACGGAGAATTGGAAGCCCTGAAGGAGATGCTGCAGCAGGCGAGCGAGGTGCTGGTGCCTGGCGGAAGGCTGGTGGTGATCAGCTACCATTCGCTGGAGGACCGTCTGGTGAAGAACTTCATGAAGAGCGGTAACTTCGAGGGAAATCTGGAGAAGGACTTCTATGGCAATGTGCTGTCGCCGATGAAGATGGTGAGCCACGGGGCTGTGCAGGCCAGCGAAGAGGAGGTGAGGGAGAACAGCAGGGCGCGGAGTGCGAGACTGAGGGTTGGGGTGCGCACCGCAAGCGATGCGCCGCAGGACAAATAAAAGAGTAAAGGCGTGCGCGACCTAAAGGCCGCGCCACTGGACAGAGAAACGAGTAATTATAGATTTAATAATATAAATAGTATGGGAAACAGGTTTAGGGAGAAGGTGACAGAAGAAGGCCTGGACGGCAAAGAGACGACGGCACGCGAGGCCGCCGCCGAAGCTGCCGCTGTGGAGACGGAGGAGAGAGAGGAGAGGGGTGATGTGAAGGAAACGGCGAGTGACGAGAAGGGAGCGGAGAGCGGCGAGCGACGGAGGTCGGACAAGGTGGCAAAGGGAATATCGAAGGTATTGGGGGGTGATATTTTGGGAGACAAGCTGGTCCTGAAGCAAATACCGTTGATGCTGTTGTGTCTGTTTTTCCTGCTGTTGATAGTGGCCAACCGGTACAAGGTGGAAAGTCTGAGCCGGGACAAGATTGCCACACAAGAGCGAATCGACGACCTGAGGGAGCATCGAATCCAGATGCAAAAGCAGTATCAGAAGAGTGTGAAGATATCGCAGATTGCGGAGAATTTGGGAGAAAGAGGCGTAGGCATCACGAGCGGGCCGCCATATGAAATTGAAAATTGAAAAAAAAATAGATAGAACACAAGGTTTTGAAAAAGGAAGAAAATAAAAAGGACACAAGGATGACGAAGGGGATGACCGCCTTCTATCTGCTGCTCACGCTGGTGGGTGGCATTGCCATCATTGTGAGTATGATAAAGATACAATGGGTCGACGGAGACGACTGGCGTGCACGCGGCTTGAAACGAGAGGCCGGCCTGCGCACAGACCCGGCACGGCGAGGCGTCATCTATTCGAGCGATGGCAAGATACTGGCCACCACGGTGACGGAGTGTGACCTGTACCTCGACCTGCTCGACACCATTGTGATGGAAAAAGGGAAGCCGAAAAAGAACTCGAAAGGCGAGCCGATAGAGAGCGGCATCCCCGATTCGTGCTTCAACCGCTACATAGACACGGTGTGCCTGCTGCTCAACGAGGCAGCTCCGCTCTACAGCGCCGCATACTATCGCGAATTGATTACAGCGGAACGTTTGAAGGCCAAACCCAACAGATGTTTCTGTGTGTTGAGGTCGAAGAAAGGCAATCCGATATCCATACCGTATTCCACATGGCTTACCATCAAAAGATTGCCGGGCTGGGGGATAGGCGTGGTGAAGCAGGTGGACGGCCGCAGTGTGATACGTCAGGTGCGTGCCCATATCTACGGCAACATGGCAGAAAACACTATAGGCTTTGTGAATTCAAGTGCCGCAGGCACTTATACAGGCCTCGAAGGTGCTTACGACTCGATACTACGCGGACAGGACGGCATATTCAACTGCCGCCGATTGACGAAGGGAATCTGGCTGCCCGACGAGCCGCGCGAACGCAAAGAGGTGCCCCAACGCACCGACAATGACCGTGTGGACACAATCGTGGTGCAAAACAAAGTGGACGGACAGGATATTGTGGCGACCATCGACACGCGCTATCAAGACATTGCGGAAAGCGCATTGCGGAAAGCGCTGCTGCAATATAACGGCACAGGCGGCTGCGCCATATTGATGGAAGTGGAGACGGGATATGTACTGGCATGTGCCAACCTGGAATTGGACACGGCGTCGCATAGGTACCTGGAGCTGCGCGATCGCAACATTGCAGTGAACGATGTGAACCATCCGGGTTCCACATTCAAGAGTGTGGTGCTCACCGCCATGCTGAATGATTCGGGAATAGAGATTGACACGGCCATGATGTTCCGTGTGGGTGAGAAGAACTACCTTGGCGGTCACAAGGATGGCTGGGTGAGGGACGACCATCGCGTTGTTGGCAAAGACGGCAAAGTGAGAGACTCGCTCAATGTCAGAGAGATAATCGAGCAGTCGTCGAATGTGGGAATGGTGGAAATTGGGTGGAAATACTATCGTATGAAAAAGCGTTCCGATGTTTTGAGGAACATGATGCGCGAGGTTTTCCCGTACGACATGCCCAATGTTGATGTGGTTGCATTGCCGGGAAAAACGAGAATCAACGACGTGAGTTCGGTTGCCGACTTCACAAGACTTTGCTTCGGCTATGCCACCCAGGTGTCGCCCTTGCAAATCATCACCTTCTACAATGCACTGGCCGCCAACGGACGAATGGTGAAACCGCTGTTCTGCCGTGCCACGATAGACGACAAGGGCCGTCGGCGCGAGGTGAAGCCCATTGTGCTCAATCCACAGGCCTTCGACCCGGGAAAGGCCAAGATGCTTAAGGACATGTTGGTGGGCGTTGTGAATAATGGTGGTACGGGTAAGCACCTGAAAAGCGAAACCTATCTGTTGGCCGGCAAGACCGGTACAGCAAAAAAGAGCGGAGCCTATGATGCCTCCTTTGCGGGTTTCTTCCCGGCGGACAATCCCAAGTACACTTGCTTCGCCTTGATAGAGAACTGCCACGCCTATGGTTGGCAGGCAGGCCAGGTGGTGAAAAGCATCGCCGACTGTGTGGTGGCGATGGACAAGGATTTGGACGAATCGGTCAGCGCACGTTTGCAGGCTGACAGTACGAAAGCAGAGCAAAAACCCACATTGGAGAAAGGAAACCAGCGCGGGATTGCCCAAGTTTACAGCCTGTTGGGACAGCCATACAACTCGGCCGATCCCAATAGCGAGTGGGTCTATTATCGTGCTGCCAACGATTCGCTTCCGGGAGGTTATGTGCCTTATGCCCCTGCTGAAGGGAAGGTGCCCAACTGCTATGGTATGAGCGCCAAGGATGCCATCGCCCTGCTGCATTCCATGGGATTCAAGGCCCGTGTCAGCGGATACGGGAAAGTAGCCTCGCAACAACCCAAGGGCGGAAGTGCTGCCAAGAGTGGCGCAACTGTTGTTTTGAACCTGAAATAGAACTGAGAAATGAAACTGAAAGATATCATAAAAGGAATTGCATGCGACGTGCAGGGTGGAGTCGACGTGGAGGTGGAAGACCTCCAGTTTGACTCGCGCAAGGTTGCCAAGGGGACTCTGTTTGTGGCCCAGCCGGGGACCAAGGTCGACGGACACGCATTCATTGCCCAGGCAATCAAGGCAGGCGCCGTGGCTGTAGTATGTCAGCACGTGCCCAAAGATGCACCCGAAGGAGCTGTATTTGTGTTAGTGGAGGACAGCAGCAAAGCTCTCGGTGAGATGGCGGCGAACTTCTACGGCCACCCGTCGCGCGACTTGAAACTCATCGGCATCACGGGAACCAATGGGAAAACGACGACCGTCACCTTGCTGCATCGGATGTTCCGTCAGTTGGGCCATCACGTGGGACTTGTCTCCACGATTGTCAACAAGATTGACGAAGAGGAATTGCCCACCGGCCATACAACGCCAGATGCATTGGAACTTAACCAGCTGCTGAGACGTATGGTTGATGCCAGGTGCGAATACTGTTTCATGGAAGTGAGTTCTCACGCTGTTGTCCAGCATCGCATTGCGGGAGTGGAATTTGCGGGCGGAATATTCAGCAATATTACCCATGACCATTTGGATTTCCACAAGACGATGGCCAACTATATCGCTGCCAAAAAGGGCTTTTTCGACGGACTTCCGGCCAATGCGTGGGCTCTGGTGAACATTGATGACAAGAATGGCCGCGTCATGGTGCAGAATACTCGAGCCAAAGTTTCCACCTATGCGTTGAACCAGATGGCCGACTACCATTGCAAGATTCTTGAGGAGGGCTTTGAAGGCATGCACCTTCAAATAGGAGGGAGAGAAATATGGTGCCGCCTTGTGGGGCGCTTCAACGCCTACAACCTTACGGCAATCTACGCTGCCGCAGTGCTCTGCGGTGTCAAAGAAGAAGAGGTGGCCCGACAGCTGTCGACTTTGGAACCCGCGCCCGGCAGGTTCCAATATGTCAGCGGACGTGGTATCACAGCCATTGTGGACTATGCACATACGCCAGATGCGCTGCAGAATGTGATTTCAACAATCGACGCTATCCGTCGGCCGAGCCAGCAGCTCATCACTGTTGTTGGATGCGGTGGCGACCGCGACCGAACGAAACGTCCGGAGATGGCCCAGATAGCTTCGAAAGGCAGTGACAAGCTGGTGCTGACTTCCGACAATCCTCGTACAGAGAAGCCTGAGAGCATTCTGGACGACATGGAAGCAGGCCTTACGCCGCAAGAATTGAGTTGCACTGTGCGCATCACCGATCGCCGACAGGCCATCCGTACGGCTTGTATGATGGCCCGTGAAGGCGACATCATCCTTATTGCAGGCAAAGGGCATGAGAAATATCAGGAGGTGAATGGAGTGCGTAGCCATTTTGACGACGTCGAGGAAGTGGAAAAAGAGTTAAAATCTAATGTTTAAAACAAAAACCTTAAAGTTCAAATATGCTATACTATCTGTTTGAATGGTTTGACAAAGGACTGGACATCCCTGGAACGGGAGTGTTGCAGTACATCTCGGTACGTGCGGCGGCGAGCATGGTGACATCGCTGCTGATTATGCTGGTGTTCGGCAAGCCCTTTATACGCTGGATGAAGAATAAGATGGGGATGATGGACGAAGTGCGTACAGAGCTCGGCCTTGAAGGTGCCGCCCGCAAAAGCCAGACTCCCACTATGGGAGGATTGTTGATACTTGCTGCAATTATCATTCCCACGCTGCTTTTTGCCAAACTGGACAACATCTATGTGCTCATCATGTTGGGAACCACTGTCTGGATGGGTATGATTGGTTTCCTGGACGACTACCTGAAAAAAACACGTGGGAAGGCTGGTCTGCCGGGGAAATACAAAGTCTTGGGACAGGTACTGCTGGGATTGATTGTGGGCTTGCTCATTATTCATCATCCCGACATCTCGGGGTCCACTACAACTACCATCCCCTTTGTGAAGAACAATGAGTTTGACTACGCATGGCTCGTTACCTGGATGGGCGATTGGGCTGGCGACCTGGTGTGGGTGGTTTATGTTTTAATCATTATTTTTATCGTCACAGCAGTCAGTAACGCATCCAACCTCACCGACGGCATCGATGGCATCGCCACAGGTGTGGCTTCGGTCAACGGTGGTGCCCTGGCCATCCTGGCATGGGTCAGTGGCAACGTTGTTATGGCGGGTTATCTGAACATCATGTACCTCTCCAATATTGGCGAGTTGGCTATTTTCAGTACGGCCTTCGTCGGCGCTACGCTCGGTTTCTTGTGGTTTAATACGCACCCGGCAGAAATCTTCATGGGAGACACCGGGTCGTTGGCCATTGGTAGTATTATTGCCGTTTTCGCTGTGCTAATAAAAAAAGAATTGTTGTTGCCTATACTTTGCGGAATCTATGTGGTGGAGAACCTCTCGGTCATTATTCAGACTTCATACTGCAAACTGTACCGTCGTCAACACAAATTACCTCCTAGTCAATCTGTGCCAGTTGAAAAACGTCCGTTCCTCATGACTCCGCTTCACCATCATTATCAGAAAAAGGGTGTGGCAGAGGAGAAGGTTGTCATTCGTTTTGTCATCATAGCCATTCTTCTGGCAATCTTCACACTTGTAACCCTCAAGCTGAGATAAAAATAACCACTGAACAATATATCAAACCTAATCTTATGACAATAGAAACTTTGGCCAAACAGGGCCGCGACAGAATCCACACTGGGTTGGCCGGTATCGACACCCAACGTCTCAAGGCTATGCGTAACGCTTCACTGCGAGCTTGCTTCAATCGCCTTGAGGAGACCCGCTACCGTATGGAATTTGTTGCCCGTGTCTGTGGCCGCGAATATATCAACGACGCAGCCTCGCGCTCAGTCAATGCAACGTGGTATTCTCTCGAGAGTATTCCGGGAGGAATCATTTGGATTGCTGACGCTCCGCAAAAGGACGTTGACTATGGTCGCCTTGTTCCATCGGCATTGCGCAAGGTGCGTATGCTTTTGGTTGTTGGAGACAATAGCAAGTCTATGCGCAAAACCTTTGCAGGTGTCATTCCCATCATTGAGGACTGTCCTTCCATTGTGGATGCCTTACAGAAGGCTTATCGTTACGAGGCCGAAGATGTCAAGGTTCTGTTCTCTCCGGCATGCGATAATGGTACCGATGTTGAGGAGGAGGGCGAGGTTTTCCGCCATGAAGTAAACGAATTATAATCATGAAGGTATCAAAGATATTCAAAGGCGATCGTACAATCTGGGTGGTGTTTCTGCTGCTCAGTATTGTATCGCTGGTGGAGGTCTACAGCTCCATCGGTTTATTCGCCTATTCCAGTAGTGGCGGAGGGTGGCCGACGGGTCTTTTTCTGAAACATCTTGTCATTGTTGCGGCCACATGGGGTGTTGTCATTGCTGCGTCGCATGTCAACTACCGTTTCTTTTCTCGCTTTGCCGTGATGGGTTTCTGGATTTCTGTGGTGTTGTTGGCTGTGGTGTTGATGATGGGTGGCCGATGGTTCCGCTTGCCAGTGGTGGGACAGTTCCAACCCTCCGAAGTGGCCAAAGTGATGTTGGTGCTCTTTATTGCACGTCAACTTGCGCTCAAGAAAGATCAAGCTGGCGAACTCGGCACCTTCCTCTCATTGCTCATTTACATTGTCGGGGTTGTGGTTTTGGTGCTTCCTGAGAACTTTTCCACAGCAGCTCTTATCTTTGTATCCTGCTACCTGATGATGCTCTTTGGCGGTGTCAACCGCAAATGGTGGTGGCGTCTCATGCTCGCCGGCCTGTTGGTAGTGGTTGTCGGGTTGGGTGTTACATATGTTCGCTACGATAAAAGTCTTGATACTCAAACAGAACAGACTGAGCAGCTCCTCGAGCGTTCAACCACATGGGGCCACCGAATCCACTCTTGGATAAAACCCAATCCTGACGAACTTTCCCAAGAAAACATGGCCCGAATGGCCATTGCCCGTGGTGGTTTCTTCGGTGTGGGTCCTGGCAATACTGTCCATGCACGTCTCATGACTCAGGCCCACAACGACTTTATATATGCTATCATTATTGAAGAACTGGGTATGTTGACGGGCATCATTGTCTTTGTACTGTACAGTTTCTTCTATTTCCGTTGCATCCGACTGGCCTGGAGATGCAAAGGCCGTTTTGGCGCCTTGTCCGTGGCAGGTTTCGGCACCATGATATATCTCCAGGCGCTTGCCAACATGTGTGTGGCAGTGGGTGTGCTCCCGGTCACCGGACAAACGCTCCCCTTCATTTCTTATGGCGGCACGGCTTATCTGTTCTTGGGATGTGGCTTGGGAGTCATTCAGTCGGTGGCTGCCGACGTTTACGATAAAGAGGCGCAGGAGAAAGCCTTGGCAAAGGATACGGAATCGGAAGAAAATGCGGAGGCAACGCCCCGGGAACAAATAGAAAACGACAATAACAACGATAATTAATATGAAGATAATCATCAGTGGAGGAGGTAGCGGTGGACACATTTTCCCCGCAGTGGCAATAGCCAATGCTGTTAAGGCACGTTGGAACGATGCCGACATCCTTTTTGTCGGTGCAGAAGGCCGCATGGAGATGGAAAAGGTGCCGGCGGCAGGGTACAAGATTGTGGGATTGCCCATTGCAGGACTGCAGCGCAAACTCACTCCGGCCAATATTGTGAAAAATCTCCAACTTCCCTTCCGCATCATGAAAAGTCGTCGCAAGGTGAAGAACATCATCGCCGATTTCGCTCCAGACATCGTGGTGGGTGTCGGTGGTTTTGCCAGCGAGCCTACCCTCAAGGCTGCTGCCGCAATGGGCTACAAGACGCTGCTTCAAGAACAGAATTCCTATGCCGGACTGACCAATAAAATGTTGGCACGCAAGGCGCAGAAGATTTGTGTGGCCTATGAGGGTATGGAGCGTTTCTTCCCCAAAGAAAAGATTGTCTTCACCGGCAACCCCGTACGTGCCGACATTGAGCAGATGGCGGCAACAACTACCGAAGGTCGCCAATTTTTCAACCTCGAGCCCGAAGGCCGTGTCTTGCTTTCCGTGGGTGGCAGCCTCGGTGCCCGTAGCATCAATGAGATGATTATGGGCCATCTCCATTTCTTCCGCGAGAACCGTATTCAGCTGCTTTGGCAAACAGGCCGTTGGATGTACGACGAGGCTGTAGCAGCCGTCGAACGTGCCCAGGTTGGCCAGTGGGTCAAGGTCCACCAGTTCATTCAGCGCATGGATCTTGCTTATGCTGCTGCCGACATCGTGGTGTCGCGTGCCGGCGCTATTGCCATCAGCGAACTTTGTCTTGTCGGCAAACCCGTAGTGCTCATCCCGTCGCCCAATGTGGCCGAGGACCATCAGACAAAAAACGCACTGGCTCTGGTGGACCGTGGCGCCGCCGTGATGGTGAAGGATGTGGACTGCGGCAGCCAGGGACTGGCAGCGGTCAAGGATATCTTCGACGCTCCCGAACGACAGGAGGCCATGCGTGCCGCCATTGCCAAGATGGCCGTGCGTGGCGCCGCCGACAAGATTGTGGACCAAATTGAGAAACTGATTAAAACCGACATACAATGAACTACTATTTCCTTGGCATCGGTGGTATCGGTATGAGCGCCTTGGCGCGCTTCTTCCATCGTCGCGGCGACACCGTCAGCGGCTACGACCGTACCCCGTCTCCTCTTACCGACGAACTCCGTGCCGAAGGTATCGACATCCACTTCGACGACAATCCCGACCTCATTCCCGCTCAGGTCGACTTGGCTGTCTACACTCCTGCCGTCCCTGCCGAAACACTCGAGTTTCAATCCCTTGTCGCTCGCGGAGTGAGAATGGAAAAACGTTCGCAGGTACTTGGCGAGGTGACCCGTGGCAAACGTTGCATCGCCGTGGCCGGCAGTCATGGAAAAACCACTACGACAACCATGATTGCCCACCTCCTTTCCAAGGCTCCGTGCGGCTGTAGCGCATTCCTTGGGGGAATAAGCAAGAATTTTGACAGTAATCTTCTGGTCAATCCCGATAGCCAATATGTTGTTGTCGAGGCCGATGAATACGACCGCTCTTTTCTCCAGCTTCATCCCTACATGGCCGTCATCACAGCCACCGACCCCGACCACCTCGACATTTATGGCACCCATGAACACATGATGGAGGCCTATCTCCAGTTCGCCAACCAGGTGGAACCCGATGGCCGTCTTTTCCTCAAGGAAAACATCTTCCTCACCGCCGGGGGCGAACCCTTTGTCGAATATGGCGCTCATCATCACCACGACCATGAAGATCACCACGGCCACGAAGACCACCACGACCATGAAGACCACCACGACCATGATGAAGAGAAAGCCCTGACAGGCAATGTCTCGACCTATACCGCCCGTGGCATCGAGGCCGACTACTATGCCATCAACGTCCGCAACTATGGCGGCAACCTTTTCTTCGACCTCCGTACCCCCGACGGCGTACTCTACGACCTCGAGCTCCAGGGGGCTCCGCTTGTCAATGTGGAAAATGCAGTGGCCGCCTCGGCGGTGGCCCTCGCTTGTGGCCTGGACCAATTCCAGCTGCGCAGCGGTCTGAAGAGTTTCGCCGGCGTGCGTCGCCGTTTCGACTATCGTATCCGCGAAAAGGATCTGGTCTATATCGACGACTACGCCCATCATCCCAGCGAGCTCCAGTCCACCATCGAGGCTGTGCGCTACCTCTATCCCGGCAAACGGGTGGTGGGTATCTTCCAGCCCCATCTCTACACCCGAACCCGCGATTTCGCCGACGATTTTGCCCGCGTGCTGCAAACCCTCGACGAAGTAATCATGATGCCCATCTACCCTGCCCGCGAAAAACCCATCCTCGGAGTCACGTCCAGCATGGTGTTGCGCAAAATGGACACCATGTCCAAATACCTCTGCACCCCCGACCAGGTCCTCGAGCTTGTGCCCGCCCTGTGCCCCGATGTGGTGTTGACCCTTGGCGCCGGCGACATTGATCGTCTCGTGCCGCGTTTAGAAACCGTTTTGAGAGAGAATCTGTTATGAAACCATTGAAACGTTCTGCCAAGATTATGCTCATCGTCCTGGGCGCTGCGGTTCTCGCCGTGTTGGTCATTGTGGCCAACGTGGTGCGCTCCCGCTCGCAGGTCAAGGGGCTCGAGGTGGTGATTCGCTACGGTGACACTCCGCAGCTGGTCGAGGACCAGCAGGTGAAGGACACCGTCTTGCGCCGCATCCCCAACCTGCTTCAGCTCAGCGTGAAGAACATCGACTGCCCGCGCGTCGCCTCTGCCGCACGCAGGGTGCCCTATCTGGAAAATGTTTCCGCCTCGGTGAGCGTGGGCGGCAAGGTGGTGGTGCGTGCCGACCAGCGTCGCCCCATCATGCGCCTCTTCTATGGCAATCGCGAGTTCTATATGGATGCTCATGGCGCTCTCTTCCCCCCGTCGTCTACGGGCTTCTGCGATGTCCTGGTGGCCGGCGGCAACTTCACAGAACCGCTGCGCCTCGACAGTCTCAACGCCCAGGCCACCGCCCTCTGGAAGGTGGCAACCTTCCTCGACAACGAGGACGACTATGCTCCCCTCATCGACCAAATCTACATCGAGCGCGACGGCGACATCATGATGGTCCCCAAGGTGGGCGACCATCTGGTCGAACTTGGTTCGCCCGACGACCTCGACGCCAAGTTCTCCAACCTCCTCGCCTTCTACCGCAAGGGCATGCCCCGCGCCGGTTGGAACACCTATTCCCAAATCAGCCTTAAATTCAAAGGCCAAGTGGTATGTACGAAAAAATAAATCAAAAAAAATATAGCATTATGGAAAACGAAATCATTGTAGGACTCGACATCGGTACCACCAAAATCGCCTGCTTCGTCGGCATTCGTGGCGAGAATGGTAAAGTGAAAATCCTCGGCTTCGGCAAAACCGACAGCAAGGGCGTCGAGCATGGCGTTGTGAAAAATGTCTCCGACACCGCCGACTCCATCCGCCGCGCCGTGAGCGATGCCGCCGACCAGGCCGACGTCGACATCGACGAAGTCTATGTCGGCATCGCCGGACAGCACATCAAGTCCCGCCCCAGCCAGGGCAGTGTCATGATTCCGGCAGACCATCGTCTCATCGAGCAGGAAGATGTCGACCGGCTCATCAAGGAACAGTACAACACACTCCTTGAGCCTGGCGAGGAAATCATCCACATCTTCCCCCAGCAGTTCATCGTCGACCGCGAACCTCTCGGTCGCGAAGTGTCGCCCGTCGGCGTGCCCGGCAAGAATCTCATGGCCAACTTCCACATGGTGACGGCCAACGTCCAGAACCTGCAGTACATCAAGTACGCCGTACAGGATGCCGGTTTGAAAATCAAGGGCGTCGTCCTCGAGCCCGTGGCTTCCGCCAAGGCAGTCCTCGACGACAGCGACCGCGACGCAGGCGTGGCCATGGTCGACATCGGAGGCGGCACCACCGACATCGCCATCTTCCACGACGGCATCATCCGCCACACCTCCGTCCTGCCCCTGGCCGGCAACGCCATCACCAACGACATCCGCGAGGGTTGCAACATCCTCAAACGCCAGGCCGAAAGCCTCAAGGTGAAATTCGGTTCCTGCCTGGTGCAGGCCGTCAGCGAGAACGACGTCATCTCCATCCCCGGCATCCGCAGCCAGGCTCCCCGCGAAATCTACGTCAAGACCCTCGCCGGCATCATCAACGCCCGCACCAAGATGATTCTCGAACAGGTCGACTACGAAATCAAACTCTCCGGTTTCGACAAGAAACTCATCGCCGGCGTGACCCTCACCGGCGGCGGCGCGCAGCTGAAAAACATCAAGGACCTCTGCGAGCTCATCACCGCCACCGACACCCGCATCGGCATCCCCAACGAGCACCTCGAGCCCGACAGTGTCTCCTTCGCCGAGCTGGCCCACCCCATGTATGCCACCGGTATCGGCCTTGTGCTCTATGGTCTCGAGCAGGCCGAGGCAAGCCGCGACGATTCCCGCGACGAGGAACAGGAGCCCGCCGCCGAGGAGAAAAGCTCCGATGCAGCCCGCAAAGTCGACATCTTCGCCGACATGGGCGTGGAACCCAGCGAGGACCCGACTCCCGCGTCCGAAGCCATCCCCGAGAAAGCCGACAAGAAAGAGAAGCGCAAGGACAAGAAAGGCAACTTTGAAGAGACCGTCAAACTCTTCTTCGGCAAGGTCTTCAACGAGGGAATTGATGACTAGTGTGCATAAGTTGTTGAAAACTAATCAGTAGAAACGCCATTAGTTTGGATGATTTTTAGTAATTTTATACTGCCAAAATTATTGGGAACATTATTATAACGAATTCTTATACAATAAGATAGAAATATACAAGCACATGGAAGAAGACGCAATTTTCACTTTCGACTCGCCCAAAGGCCAGTCTTCCTACATCAAAGTCATCGGTGTCGGCGGCGGTGGCGGCAATGCCGTCAACCACATGTTCCGCCAGGGCATCAAGGGCGTGGACTTCATCGTCTGCAACACCGACATGAAAGCCCTCAACTCCTCCCCCGTGCCCAACAAGATCACCCTTGGCGACCTCGGCCTCGGCGCAGGCAACAAGCCCGAGCGCGCCCGTCAGGCGGCTCTCGACAAGGCCGACGACATCCGCGATGCCATCAGCCATAACACCCAGATGCTCTTCATCACCGCCGGCATGGGCGGCGGCACCGGCACCGGCGCCGCTCCCGTCATCGCCGAAATCGCCAAGAGCATCGACCTCGACAACGACGAGAACAAGAAAATCCTCGTCGTGGCCATCGTGACGCTCCCCTTCGGCTTCGAAGGTCGCCGCCGCAGCGAGCAGGCTGTGAACGGCATCAAGGAGCTCAGCCAGCATGTCGACTCCATCATCGTCATCAACAACGACAAGCTCCGCACCTACGGCAACCTGCCCATGTCCAAGGCCTTCGCCATGGCCGACGACGTGCTCCTCACCGCCGCCAAGAGCATTGCCGAAATCATCACCAACAACGCCTATATCAACATCGACTTCCAGGATGTCAACACCGTCATGGAACACTCCGGCACCGCCCTCATGGGCGCCGGCTCGGGCGCCGGCGAAAACCGCGCCATCGACGCCATCACCGCCGCCACCACCTCCGTGCTCCTCAACGACAACGACATCCGCGGCGCCAAGAACGTCCTCCTCTATTTCTCCTACTCCTCCGAGCACGAGCTCACCATGGACGAGCAGGCCGAAATCACGGACTTCATCCTCGACCGCACCGGCAACGAAGCCGACTTCATCTGGGGCGCCGGCGTCGACGACGACCTCGGCGACGAACTCAAGGTTATCCTTATCGCCACCGGCTTCGAGAAGTCGAACCTTGTCCACGAGGAACCCAAGGTCATCCAGCTGCCCAAGGACGAGCCCAAACCCGAACCCGTCCCCGAAGCCAAGGCAGAACCCGTGGCCGCCGACGAGCCCGTCATCATCCACAAGGAGGAGCCCGCTCCCGTCGTCCAGCCCGTGGCCGAGATTTTCCGTCCCATCGAGAAGGTCGCCCCTGCTCCCGCTCCTGCCCCTGAACCGCAGAAGCATGTCTTCACGCTCGAGGACGAGGAGCCCGTTGCTGTCGCCGCCCCGGTGGTGAAGCAGGCCGCCGAGGCCGACGTGCTGGTGGAGGAAATCCACCTCGTCGACACCCTCGAGCCCGCCCCTGCCCCCAAGGCCGAGGCCCCCAAGCCTGTCGTCGAACCCCGTCAGGAACCCGTTGCCAAGGTCGAACCCGCGGCTCCCAGCCAGCCCTTTGGCCGCACCGAAAACCCCGGCCGCAGCGCCTTCGAGAGCGACAACGACGTGAAGACCGTCGCCGACCGTATCGCCTACATCCACAACCTGCTGCGCAACAACCCCAACGGCGCCGACGTGGTGCAGCGCATGCCCGCCACCGCCTACGCCGACGGCGAACTCTACGAAGGCCGCCCCTCCAACTCCCGCGAAGCTTCCTCCTATACTATGCGTGCCGACGGCACCATGACTAAAAACGCCTTCTACGACGACCAGCCCGATTGATGAGTAAGAAACTGATTGGTATTCTGTGCGCCATTGGCGCTGCGGTGTGCTACGGCACCAACCCGTTAGCCCGCTTCCTATACGCCGAGGGGATGAACATCCCCTCGGTACTCTTTTACCGCTTCGGCCTGGCATGGGTCATCGTGGCCGTGGTGATGATGTTCCGCAAGGAGAGCCTCCGCGTCAACCGGCGCGAATTCCTCACCCTCTCGGCCCTCGGCGTGCTCTTCATCCTTTCCTCCACCACGCTCTACACCTCCTTCAACCTCATGCCCTCCGGCATCGCCTCCACCATCCTTTTCACCTACCCCATCATGACGGCGGCCATCATGACCCTCGTCTTCCGCGAGCGGCTCACGCTGCTCACCGTCGTCGCCATCGTCCTCTCTCTTGTGGGCGTGGCCCTGCTGTCGTTCAACGACGACGGCACCACCTTCAGCCTCCTCGGCATCGTGCTGGTGCTCATCTCGGCACTCACCTACGCGCTCTACATCATCGTCGTCGACAAGAGCCCGTTGCAGATGTCGTCGTTCAAAATCAATTTCTATGTCCTTTTCTATTGCGCCTTGGGCAATGTTGTCTATGCCCTTGTCAGCGGCCAGCCGCTGATGCTGCCGCCGTCGCCCACGGCCTGGTTCTGGGTGTCGTGGCTTGCCGTCGTGCCCGCCATCATGGCCCTGGTCATGATGGTCTACGCCGCCAAATACCTCGGCTCCACCCCCACGGCCATCCTCGGCGCCCTCGAGCCCATGACGGCCGTCCTCATCGGCGTCTTCGTCTTCGCCGAGCCCTTCTCCCTGCGCCTCTCCCTGGGCATCGTCCTCATCCTGAGCGCCGTCACCATGGTGGTCCTCTCCAAGGCCAAGCGGCAGGCTTAGTCCGCCCAAACACCCTTCCAACACCCACCCGACAGGGACATAATTCGGCCCTTCTTATATAGTTCCTATATACTTCTCATATACTTCTTATATCACCTATATAAGAAGTATATGAGAAGTATATGAGAACGATATA
>Ga0326511_10000304_pt1 | contig 41784 bp, 49 predicted proteins | sample 0_2496_0518_D_FD_203701 | JGI IMG/M metagenome (GOLD analysis project Ga0326511, IMG submission 203701) | Bovine rumen microbial communities from UC Davis, California, United States - 0_2496_0518 | ecosystem: Host-associated > Mammals > Digestive system > Stomach > Rumen | place: USA... | reverse complement strand
CTGGAAACTCTGGGAATCCATCGTCTCGCAGTTTGTACGCTCTGCATTGCTCACAATAGTTGTACAAAAAGATTTCATATTCTGTGCCGTTACTAAACGGCTTTGATGGCAAATTACTCATCACTCGTCCTCCTGTTTTTCTGTGCATTCCTGTCCGTATTCGCAATACTGATATGCCGGACAATCCCTTCCATCCATACATCCATATTCATGACCGCATGTAAAGTTTGCATCTTTCACCATTGCGATTCTGTCATTATCATCAAGCCAGTCCATTTCTCTTTTGCCATTGGAATAATATTTGTCTAAAGACGGGCATCTGTTGGCTCGAAGTCCCGTATAGCCGTAATCGCATAGCCTATCATCCATTACCGCATAAGCTAATGCCTTTCCTCTTGATTCAGCAAAAACTACTAACGTAATGCCTTCATCGCAATTACGGTCAGTCACACAATATGCTTTCATCACTCGTCCTCCTGTTCCAAAAGATAGTTGCATCATTTATATTGTCTGCCTTCAGGATGCATCCGCAGTCTATGCACATGACATAACCGTATGCTTCCCCTCTCATTCCACTGTCCCACCATGCGTCTGGTTGATCAATTTCCCCACAGTCAAGATCTTCCCTGCCGCAGAATGGGCATGGTTTTAATTCAGCCATTGTTCACCCTCCTGTTCCATGCCTCTATGGCTGCTTTTTCGCTAGAATCCTTCCCACTCACTGACGCACCACATTTGACACATTTGGCCACCGACCAAAATCCCTCAAACTGACTTCCTTCACTTGTGACTTTAATGTCAGTGCTGCCACAAAACGGACAAGGCTTCCATTCAGTTATCTTTTCCATCGTTCCACCTCTCCAAAATCTTTTCCAGTTCGTCCTGCATCATTTCATCCGCAGCAGCGTTATGCCATTTCCAACGGTTTGCTTCCTCAACCTCGTTCGGATCTGCATTTCTCATGTACTTGTCTCGCCACTTCAGCAATGCTTTATCGGCCTCCGTAGGTTTCATCCAGTCAGCCGGATCCTGGTCGGCCCCATATCGTGCCAACTGTGGTTCTACTTTCTCGTAGTGATCACCTTGCTGCACAAATAAGATCTTGTTCTCTGGCATTATCCAATGCTCCGGCCGGTTTGTCCTTTGCCCATGCTCCAACCGGTCCGGTTCCTTGCGGATCACGTACCAAACGATCCATATCAGACCGATCAGCGCAGCACCTATGGCAAAACCCAGGATCAGGCAAAATAATCTTGGTGTCATTTAATCACTCCCTTCAAATAGTTTTCCCATGCACACGATCGAAAAATATATTTATTGTTAACCCACCTTGCCAGTTTTTTTGCCATTGGATCCACATAATCACTGTCAAAGTCCCTATATGGCTGTGCAAATACTTCTACGCCGAAAGAATTAAGAGCCAAGATCCGAGCATGTGCCTCATCGACGTCTTTTATCAGTGCATAAACAAATATCCTGTGTGGTTTCAGACCTTTGCCTCCCAGCAACTTAACGGTCTGAATAACTGCCGGAACATCATGCTCAGTATCGCAGGCCAGTCTTAGAAACCTGATCCAAGGAATTGCAGCAAGAGTCTCAGCCATTTCATCATCAACCAGCCGATGGTCCAGCCCCTGATTGAAATCTATGCGGATGTCTGTTCTTCCGGCCATTTCCTTCATCTGCAATCTTCCATGTTCGCAAGCAAGAACATTATTATCCATGAACAAAATCTTTTTGCTGTCCGGGCGTTTAATGTTTTGCCATGTATTTACTGCGTGAATCTGTCCTTCCTTTCTGGGGACAATGCACCATGGACATTTCCGGATGCATCCCCTGGTTAAAAATCCGATGGCATAATCATATTGCGGATATATGCTGTAGTCAGGAAACGTGTTTTCTACATTATCCGGCAGTACATTGCCATACATCTTGTACCCAGTACCACCTTTTACAACCGTGTCAGCATCTATGCAGTATTCATAGTCAGGCGTGAATGTAAAAACCTTTGACATGTATACCCTGTCCATATGTCCGGAAAACATCGGTTCATACCATTCGACAGAATCGCCTTGTGCCTTATGCCATGAAGACAATTTCATGAGTGCCAGGTTTGGGAAGTTGTGTCCATCGACATCAATAAGGCCTATCTTCATTTCATCCCCCTTCAATACCTGCTCACGTAATACCTGGACTGTTCATATGGCGTCCGGAAATTCTTCTTCACCGGTTGTGGTTTTTCCTTCGGCCTCACTGCCTCTTCCTTTTCCTTCAGCCGGATCCAGCGGTATACGGTTGTCTCACTGATGCCCAGCATCTTGCCGGCTTCCCGGACACTGTATCCTTTTCGTACAAGTTCAATTGCTTTGTCTTTAATTGCTTCTTCGATTCTCGGATGTCCCATTGTTTTCACCTCACCAAATTATTCTTGCTGTCCAGGATCCTGCCGGCAGTATCGTAGTGATAGAGTTCGTCCGGCCGGTCCGGGAAAGCGTACAGCCTGCCTTCTGCGTCTGTCAGTCTGCCATGTCGGTCGAGCCTGTCGAAGTTGTACTGCGGATTCTGCCACTCACTAGACTTTCGCTGAAGGATCTGGTTCTTCTGTTGCAGGAACCACTTCACGTCCGGAGCAAACCTATTGCCATCCGGCTGGGCCATATATTCATCGAATCTGCGTAAAGCATCATCTGTGTCCATCCATCCAAGCATCCGATACCATTCCTGCGCGACAGGTGCATGTAGCTTTCCGCTCTTGTCAGTGATATGTTGCCGGAAAGACGGATAATGTACGGCAATAGTCTGCAGCAGGTCACAAATCCCAGTCATATCCATCTGTCTTTTCCTCCTTGTTGTAGTCCTGTTGGTATACTCCCTCAATCAAACTCACGATTCTGTCCGGTACGATCCAACGGTCGAAATATACATGTCCTCTTTTCGCCAGCCATTCCGAATCCTTAACACTTTGGATAGCCTCTAGCACTCCTTCTTCGCCAACCATAGATAATGCCAGTATCAAGTTGTCATATCTCATGGTCATCGGGACGATGCTCTTAATCGGAATCACATGCGGAATCTCATTCCAGGCAGTCATAATTCTGTTCAGCAGGTCGTCTGACGGAATCGGTGCATCCGATCCTTCTGCTTCTGCCATAGAACTATAGTTATAGCCAATACCTATATTCTTATTGTCATTGTTATAATTATTATAATTATTGTATGTGGGGAACCGTTGTCCCATCGTTGTCCCATCGTTGTCCGTTGGGTTGTCCCATCGTTGTCCGTTTGGGTGGGGAATTGTTGACCGTTCCGTTGTACTATTCGTTGTCCCGTGATTCTGATAATTGTCGTAATTTACAATGGTTATCGTTGTCCCTTGCGTTGTACTTTCAATAGCTACCATTCCGTCACCTTCAAGTAGCTTCAAGAATCCACGGACTGTCTTCCTGTCCCATCCCCATCGTTCAGCAAGTGATTTCAGGCTTCTGTAAACAACGCCTCTTTTCCCGTCAATAATCTTTCCCCCGGAGTAAAAGGGCTGGTCTTTATAATTTGCCATAATTAGTAAATCGATCCATGCCTGACCCTTCCCAAATGGTTTACTTGACCAGACCCAGTGGTCCACGATTTTCCGGTCTATTGAAATCCATCCTTTTTCGCTCATCACTTAGCCCTCACCAATGTGATGCTGATCTCCGGATAGAAATATTCAACCAGCTTCTTCTTGATCTTGAATGCCTCTGTCTCTACTCCCTTTACATCTTCAACGATTGTCATGCCATCCACCTGATACCGAAAGTCTGCACGATATACCATCCGTCTGACAGCTTTCCCGTTCTTCCGGTATGCCGGCAGGATCTCATACTCTGGCTGCAGTTCCAGGTCCGAGATGAGGCCGGTATCCTGGGCAGTTTTGAGTTTCTGATATCTTTTAGCTTCGGCCTTGGAATCAAACCGGATCCCATCGAAATAGGTTTTCTGCGCTTTATATTTGCTCTTCATGGTTTCCCCTTCTGGGGAGCCTGTTTTTCAGCTCCCCGTCTGCATCGTCTATAGTTACGCGTGATAATACTCCTTGCCATGAAGGTGTCTTAGTTACCGAAGAATGCCTGTTCTACAGACATCTGTTCATTGGTTGCTGGTTCTGGCATTGGCGTTGTTGTCGGCTGTGGCTGCGGTTCCGGTTCCGGCTGGATCTCTTCCATGTCAACATAGTCCTTGGATCCGTCCTCACGTATAACTGCCTGGTCAGCCTCATAGGCCTGCTGCATTTCAATGCTCATGATTCCCCATTTGCTGATCAGCTGCCGGATCATGGTCTTAATGGCCATGCCATCGAAGTCCTTCTCCCAGAAGGTATAGCCTTTATGCGCGGCGTAGCCTTTGCTGTATTTCAGTGCGTGGGATTCCATCTTCTGCCGGCTCCAGTAAAGGGATTTCCGGAAGCCATTGGTATATTCAAACATCGCATAGTAGCCAATGGTCGGAGCCTTCTCCCTGGCTTCTTCATCGTCAATCAGATCTACTTCGATAGTCTCTTCCAGGGGATCGTAGCGGATCAGTTCACCTTCCTTGATTGCCAGTACATTGATTTTCTTGTACTGCCCGGAGCGGATTGCCAGCTGGATATATCCCTTGTATCCAAGCTGGAACTGTGCTTCCGTTACTCCCTGCCTGTTGTTCTTGAATGGAACCATATAGTAATGACCCAGCTGCGGAGATGGAGAGAGCTTCAACCCTTCGCCGAGAAGAGCGGCTGACAGGATGCTCTGCTTTGTGCATTCCTGCAGTGCCGGATTCGTCTGAACTGCGGATACCACGGATGTTATAAATGTCTTACTGTCTTTAACAATGCTGTTGATCTGTGCCTGAACGGCCTGATTGGACATATAGGCTGCGATACCCATTCTCTGCTGTCCGTTCCTTGCTAATTGATTTTGTACTGCCATGATTTATCTCCTTTCAGATCTTTTCAAACTGTATTCCCTCTGCCTTCATGAAGTGGCTGAGCTTTATTGCTTCTTCCATGGTTACGTATACACGGAAGCATATCTCCGTCTTGGCCTCTAATTCGCCCATATCCGGCTTTTTGTCCAAATCCATGATTTCCTTCATAGTCACCTGAACAGGCTCGGATTCCTGCGGTTCCGTTTGCGGAGCGGCGGCTTCCGCAGCCTTCTTCGCTTCCGCAATCTGCTTCAGGTGATCCACCTGCCAAAGAGCGTCATCTAACTTAAGTGACTTCTTATATGTTTCCTGTGCCTCGAAAGGATATTCCGGCAGCCTTGACAGCATCTGCAGGTCCGCATCGATCCGGCTTCGGATAGCAGCCATAGCTTCTTCTACTTTCTTGACGGGACAGGTAGCATTCAACCACTTCTCATCCCAGATCTGATCCAGCATCAGCCAGTGATATGAATCATCAAAGGATGTCTGGAAGATCTCTGCGATCTGCGCGCGCTTCTCTTCCTTCTTCAGCTCTTCATAATCTTTCACCTGCTTATCGATGGCGTGAGAAGCATCGTCCACGATCTCACAGAGGATACCGACCTTGTCCTTGAAGTCTTGAAAAGGCCCCATGTATTCCTTTTCCAGGCGGATCCGCTCGTCATTCAGGGTCTTCTTCAGCTTGTTCAGCTTTGCCCGGTCCGCTTTTGCTTCTTTGATGGTGTCGGCGGTGTATACCATCGTCTTATACTGAACTACTGACTCTGTTAATTCTTCCTTCAGTTCGTCAAAGTTAAACTGAATCGGTTCAATCTTAGGTATCTGTTTTACTACTAATTCCATGGTTATCTCCCTTCCAATTACTGTGAAATATCATCAATGGTCATCTGCGGATCCGGTGCCTGCATCAGCGTCCATCCCTCATAGTCAGACTCACAGAGCATCATCTGTCCGGTAGGAATATCCGCGCTATACGTAGACTTGGTCTGAACTGCGCTATTGACGGTGTAGGAAATCTTGATTCCGTCACGCCGTTTGTTGTAGCCATCCAGGAACATTTCCTTCTCAAGTTTGATTTTGATTGTGACGGATCCGTCATCACCTTTCCCTTCTGCGATAAATTCAATCACAGAACCCAGCGCGTCATCGGCGCTCATGATCACCGGAGCAAATGCCGGATCTTCCAGCGTAAAATTGATGTTGTTCTTTTTCATGTAATCTCCTTTCTAAATTCCCGGCAGGATCAGACCTGGCCGTTTCTTTTCTTTCACATATTTCCAAAACTTCTCTGATTCCGTAGCCAGCAGTTTTATATCGTCCTCTACCTCTTCTCTCTCGATCAGATAATGCTTTGTCTGCAGGTATGGAAAGCCATCGATCTCGGATTTAAGCTGCGCTTTCAGGATTGCAAAATCATATTCTGTAACCATCAAATACCATAAAACCTGGATGTAGTAGTTGTCCGGGATCCGGTCATGCCATTTCTCGCGCTGCATGGATTGCAGAATATTGGTTGTTTTAATCTCAAGGATCCCCATTCTTCCGGTTTCTTTTTCGATCAGGACACCATCCAGTGAAGCTGCTGCCCAGGGATACTTGTCATTGGTGTAGCTGTTGTTGGCTTCGTACAGGACTTCGTATTGAGGAAAATCCAGCTTGAACAGTTCCCTTAGATAGTCTTCTGCCTGGGTTCCGTACTGCACATAAGGCTTATCAGAGATATCTTCCGGATCCACCAGCCCGGTCTTTATCTGCCACAGTTCAAGGTTACTCATGTAGGGATTCATCCCAACAATGGCAGAAGCATCGGACCCACCGATATAATTTTTCCGATTTTCCAGCCATTCTTCACGGCTGTTCAGAATCTTCTTCGTTACCATCGTCCGCACTCCTTTCAAGAGCGTTAACAATCTCGTCAAGCAGTTTTTCCCTTATCTTTTTTCTGAACTCTTCCGGATCCAGATAGATGGCATCAATCAGCGAATCCGAAAAGAGTACTTTCAGCCTTTCGGCTTCAGCCTCGTCTTCTGTCTTATCGATTTGAAGAGCAACAACCTGCACGATTGTTGTCGCCTCGCTCATCAGCTTTGTCAGCTTTCCATTTAACTCAACTGCTTCGCCTTCGTATTTAATCATCGTCCAAATCTCCTTTCATACCTTTCGATAAATTCGTCCGCGCTTGCAATCGCCGCGTCAGATCTCCTGATCGATTCCTGCGACCTGATGATGCAGGTCACACCCATGCCCACAATCGCCATGATCAGCAGGATCAGCAGCGTTGTTCTAATAATCTTCATCATGTTTCAATCTCCTTCCAATCTCATAAACCACATTGACGGTTACCCCATTTCCTGCCTGTTTGTACAGCTGTGAATCACTGTTCACAAACTGTGCTTTGTCAAAGTAATCGTCCGTCCATCCTTGAAGCCTGAAACACTCTTTTGGAGTGAGTTTGCGGATTGCTATGTAGCATTCGTACTTCGGATACCAAACTGCATATACTGTGCAATCTTTGGATAATTGAATGTACAGACTTGGAGGTGATGCATTGTTTTGGGTTTCAACCTTACATCCACCTATCGGATCTACGGAAACGGCAACACCCTGCCGGTCCTGTGCAGTCAGGGTGAAGCTCTCATCCCCATCTTCTTTAAACCGTCTGCCTTTTTGCCGTTTTTCTGCGCGGTCCGGTGTAATAACCGGTATTGCAATCCTTTGTGCATCCTTGTAGTCTCTTGCAGTAATGGTTCTTGTGAGTCCTCTGATGTCGACAACGTGTTCATGCTGGTGCTTGCAATCCTTATTGATGACGCTGATTGCCACATGTGGTTCTCTTCCACCACCTTCCATACAATTAAGTGATGGAGATACACCATCCGGTGAATAGACTCTTCCCTGATTTGGATTGTCTCTGTTTGTCCCTGGTTGCCTGCCGATCTGCATTACTTGAACACGATCCGATCCGTCTGCTCCTTCGATAGGAAATATCTTTGCGGAACCTTTGGTTCTAAGATGTCCGAAAGTGTAGACACGTTCCCTGTTTTGGGGAACACCCCAATCTTTAGAGTTGAATATCTGCCATTGGATGTCATACCCCCCCTCATCCAGCTCAAGGAGAATGGCAAGGAAGTCAAATCCTCGGTTGCTACTAAGCATGCCCTTAACATTCTCATAGATAAGCCACTCAGGTCGATCTTCTTCTGGCATTTCCCGTAAGATTCTAAATACTTCTCGAACAAGTGAGCTTCTATCTCCTTCCAAGCCTGCTCTTGCTCCTGCGAAGGAGAAGTCTTGGCAGGGTGCTCCAAAGCACCAGCAGTCAGCTTTTGGTACACATCCGGCATGCACTGTTCTAATGTCATTTGCATACCATTCTCCGTTGAGGTATTCATCTTTCAGTATCTCCTTTTGTCTTTTCTTCAGATCCAGGGTTGACAGATATTCTCTCTGTTCTTCTGTAATCGTGTGCATGGATCTGTAGCTTGCACTTGCGTATTTGTCCCATTCACAGAAACCAACACACTTGTGTCCGGCTAATTCCATTCCTCTCCGAAAACCACCGATACCGGCAAACCAATCAATGAACTTCATGACGCCAGTACCTCCCCCACCTCTCCGGACTCCAGCAGCTTCTTGAATCTCGGTACATCTATGTAGATGACGGAGTTCACTGCTCCGGAAGTCCGGAATGTAAACTCCCCGGCCAATCTGCTGTGAACCAGCCTCTGCATGGACTTCAGAGGGAATCCCGTTTCCCGGCAGAATCGTTTCATGCTTACGTAGCTTTTTTTAGATTCCATATCCAATTCCTTTCTGCGTTTTGTTCAAACCTTTGAACTTTTATCCCAAAAAAAATACAGCCCAACATCCTTGATATCTATATCCAATGCCCGGCACCACTTGATCATGTCTGCCTGGGAAAAGCCTGACCTGCCGTTCATCTTCTTGGATAGGGTCTGATTCGATATAGATAAATGGGAAGCGAACTGTTCCTGTGAACCGAACTTCTCAATTATTCTGCCTTTAAGTTTTTGGTATGACATGTCCTCTCCTTTCTTCTATTTTCTCTTTTGTTCAAACCTTTGAACTTGTCTAGAGTTTAAACCTTTGAACCTTGCTTGTCAACCACTTTCGTTAAAATTCTTAAACTATTTATTGAAGGCTTTGAACCGATGCAGTATAATCCTTATGGATAAAAGGGGTGATAGATTATGATGGAAAAGCTAAGTATTAAAGTTATGGAAGAACTATCCAGAAAACGAATTATTTATTTACTGGATACATTTTGTGCTGGGGACAGGAAAAAATTCGCTGACAAGGTCGGCATTGGTAAATCTTCCATTTCTCAGTATGTAAACGGGACAAATTCCCCTGGGAATATCACAGCGATGAAAATCGGCAAGGCTTTTGGGGTAGATCCGATGTGGGTGATGGGCTTTGATGTTCCAATGAATAAGGCAGATATTGCAGAAAAGATTAGCAACATGGATCTCGATCTGTTGGATCTTCAGATCATGGAGCTGTACAAGAAGCTGCCCATCGAAAAGAAGAAAGCACTCATCCAGTTTTTGAAGTCGCTTGGTGAGTAGTTTATTGGACAGCAAATCAAATATCATGCAGTTACTCCGGGATGAGAAGATCTGAAAAGGAGATGACAGTATGAATGATTTATTATCTGATGAGGAAGTTGCTCAGATGGTTTCCGAATTGCCGGCAGAAGATAAGCTGCTTCTGCTTCGAGTGCTTATAGAACTCGATAAAACTCGACAATAATGCTGTTGACTAATTGTTGACTAAACAGCAAAAGGACCCGCTCCGACACAGGTCCTTCGCTTGTAATAATTGGATATGGGTGCAACCAATATGGGTTTTACCAGATAAAAAAACAATATCGTTGAAAGGAGATTTGCTTTATGGATATCCGGCATTTTTATTATACATCTCCTTTTGCAAACGGGAAAGGAGAAACAAGACAAAATGTCAAAGAAGAAACTATCAAAACAGATCAGCCTCGGCTACGATCCGATGACCGGCAAGCGGATCCGGAAGAGGATCTACGCCAACGGCACGCAGGAACTGCGACAGCGTGAGAATGATCTTAGGGCTGAATTTGCCAATCAATGCAACCCATCCGGAATGACATACGATGAGTATGAAAGAAAGTGGTGGAATGCGAACTGCTCACATCTTGCACCGGCTACGCAGACCAGTTATGAGAAGATGCTGAAAAAAATGGAGCCAGTCCGATATATGAAGATGTCCCAGATCATCCGGACAGACTTACAGCAGATTATCGCTAACGACTGGAGCCATCCAACTACCTGCGAGAAATTAGCGTCCCTGATGGGGTCTATATGGAGGAATGCGGTCTTTGACGGCGTAGTCCAGAAGAACATCGCCGAAAGGTTAAAACGTCCGAAAAAGGGCAAATCCGTTCGCAGAGCGTTAACACAGAAGGAACTGGATGCTATTAAGATTGCGAAGTTCACGCCGGACGAGCGGTTGATGGTCGATATCCTTCTTCAGTTCGGACTGAGGCCAGGGGAAGCGTATGCCCTGGATATGCGCTCCTTTGACCGGAAAACCAGGATGCTGACGATCAACAAGGCCCTGACACATAAAGACAACCTGCCTATCATTAAGACTACTAAAACCGGCGTCACCAGGCGGTTGCCTATTCCGGACTCCTTTTGGAACAAACTGCCCAGCAAGCGGATGTACTTATTCACAAATTCTGAAGGGACACTTCTGAAGCGGAATGAAATGGTGAACATGACACTTCATATAGTCCTCAAGATTAATTACGCCATGGGTGGGACTTATTACATCCGGGCAACAAACCTGTCCTTATATACCTTCCGGCATAATAAAGCCAGCCTGCTCTATTACATGCCGGGAGTCAGCATGAAGAAAAAGGCTGAGTACATGGGCCATTCAGAAACGATGTTTTTAAAGACGTATAGCCATTTGATTGAAGAGAAAGAAGACATCGAACTGCTCCGGCAGGAAGTCGTGTAGCGTTCCAAAAGTGTGCCAAAACAGTGTCACAGACGGCTATTTATAGGGACTACTTGTAACTACTTGAAACAGCAGCAAACCCAGTAAAATCAGGGCTTAACGCCTATTTTCTAAGGATCAGTAGAAATTGTTGTGAATGAATATATTGCATTTTAAAGCATTGAATTTAAGCCGTTTGTCGTGGTTAGTGTTCCAATTCTGTGACAGGCATGCTATAATACTTGCACAAGGTAGTTTATAGTCAATATTGAAAACTCGGCTTGTTGCAGTGAAATACCCCTGGAGAAATCCAGGGGCGTTTCTTTTTTAATAGTATTTTATGACTCTGCTGTAATAAGATCCTTTGCTAGGTGCTGCCATGAAGGCATCAAACATTTCCTGTGTTACATGGTGCGTGTACCATCGGCCGTTTGCCTGAATCTGAAGTGTCCCGGTTTCCGGATCCCAATCATAGCCGCTCAGCCAAGAGGATTGTACAGTTCCGGTCTGCCGTTCCTGTTTCTTTTCTTCTTCCGGGTGCGTCATGCTCTTGATCCAGTCCTTACCGGATGTCTTTTTCTCCTGTGCTTCTTTTCGCCAGGAAGGTGTTGTTTCTTCTTCCACTACAGGCTTCCCGAAAATTTCCTGCGGCTTCCCGGAAAGGTACGGATTGCTGGCTGTGCTGGGCAGGTAATCCCACAGCTTCGCCGCCTGATCATCAGACCATCCTACTTCATTGATAGCCGCTATTTGTTCATCCTTAGTATAGGATCCATATTTACCGGATTCAGTCGGCTGATCAACCTTGTCCAGGGCCAGACGGAATTTCATGTATTCGTCATAGGTTAATGCTCCGGATTCAACAGCTTCCTTACCCTTCGTCCATCCGGCAGCTTTGCTGTTTTCGTAGGTCTGAGCATATTCTTCCAGCTTCTGCTTGTCTGCAGGGGATGCGTTTTTATATACGCTTGTTGAGCGGATCGGTTTCAATGCTTCTTCTGCCTCCTGCAGTTCTGCCGGAGTCGTGAACCGTTCTTCCAGATCAGTTACCTTATCAACGCCCTGCTCCACTTTCAGGATACCTTCAATTCCGTCATTGATTGCTTTGTCGGTGAATCCCATGTCAATCATCTTTTGATATTCTTCCAGATATTCTTCGTTGTTTGTCCGGGACAGCTCCAGCAGATGCTGATAGGATTCACTGTACGTCACATTCTTCGGATCAGTTGCGTACTGAACGGCGTACAGATCTTTCATGCTCTTTGATAGTTTCTCCGGATCAAATCCGAATTCATCAACAAGCGTATTGCAGATTTCATTGTACTTCTCTTTGTCGCCGTTTTGGTATGCCCGGTATCCTACTTCCGCAAATGCTTTCTGATTAGCTGCCGGATCCAGATCCCAGGCCAGCGCATACAGGTCTGCGTCATACGGATCATCAAACACATCGCGCCCACGTTTATACATTGCTGTGATTGTGTTGTAAATATTATCAAACGGTATACCGAACATTTTGCTGACAGCAGACGCAACGGTCTTCAATTTCTTCTTATACTTCGTAAAGTCAAACGGTTCACCGGAAGTCAGAATGTCGCTTGCTGCGTCCCAGGCTGTCTTAATTGCAGATCCCATATCACCCAGCGCGGAGTCTGTCACGGATTCAAATCCGTAATAAGTATCACCGAAAGCCAGGGAACTGATTAAGGACCACACATCAGATCCGAATGGCAACATACCAAAAATGCCGGACCCAATATCCTTGCCCATGTTTTGGGCCATAACATCGAAACTGAAGTTTCCGTTTTTATCGGTATACTTTTCTTTTTTCCTCCGGAACAGATTCCACAGCATTGTCATTGCTGCGAAGGTCACCAGCTGTCCAATCTGGGAAGTGATTGCACGGCTCAGTTTCTTTTTGGCTTCCGCGTACTGTGCCTGCGCTTCTACGCTGTCAGCATTATTCTGCAGCTGTGCTTTCTTTCCTTTGAAGTTTCCAATTGCGTCATACAGCACGTTGAAGTTCTGCATAGGCTGCGTCTTAAACATCATCAGCGTCTGCACTACTCCGGACTTAGATCTCAGGTATTCCGGCCTCTGCAGGCTGGTGTAGTTCGGCTGTGTTTCTTCAATCACCTGATTGTAGATATCAGCTACTGCTCTGTAGTATGCATCGCTCTGTCCGTGGATACCGGCTCCCTTCTTGTACAATCCGGGATTATTATTCCGGACATAGAACTCGGATGCTTTCCACAGCTTCCGTGTCGTCAGCAGATCGACGCCCTGGATCCAGTTCAGGCCCTTCGGCAGGTTCGCAAAGAAGTTGTTCTGATTCTGAATGTCGCCCAATTCCTGAGTGCTGAATCCTTTGGTTCTGTACCACTGAAGCGGCGTATATTTAGCAATCAGATCCAGGTCTACATGTCCGTTATCCCGGAAGGCCTGCACAAGCGGACGCCATCCCAAAACGCCGGCAGCGGTCGGATAGGATGCGGCCTGCTTCATTGCTACTGACAGGTTCAATGTCAGAACGGCTCCGGCGTATTTGCTCCGGACTTTAGCAAAGGTCTTCTCCAGATCTTCCTGATTATTGTTTGGCGTCTGCAGGTCAGAGATCATCTTCTCGACATATCCCTTTGCTTTGTCACCCCATTTGTTTGTTATGGATTCCAGTACAGATCCTTCAAAGTTTTGGTACACGCCGTTAGAATCGAAGTGTCCAAGCGTGACGCCCATCAGTTTATTAATGTTTCGGATCGGAATTGCCAGCCCAACATATTTAGAAGTGGATTCAATGCTCTGCTTCAGGATGTCTGTAATATCACGGACGATGACAGGCTTCTTACTGCCTTGACGTTCTTTCAGGTTACCCATTCCTTCAATGGTTCCATCAAATTTAATGGCTCCATATTCCGCGCCAAGGAAGTTCTTGTCAACGCTGATCGGCAAATAATCGCCCACTTTTGCAATTGGGCATCCAAGCAATTGCTCCGATACTTCATTAAGGTAGTCCTTAGACATGCCATTGAAGTAGTCATGGATTGCGTCAGCGAAGGCGCGTTCCTGGGTAGTCATGTCTGCGGCCAGTTTGTTAAGAAAACTCTTAGTCACCTTTACCTTGGTGGTGTTACTTCCGTATGCATCAGAGATATTTCCCTTCATGTAAGCCTTCATATCCGGAAGAGTAATTCCACCGCCGGCAATATGTCCGTTCGGCGTATCTCTTCCGCACATGTGTTCCATCCATCCCTGGTCCTTGGATGCAAGGTAAAGAGTCATACGCATTGCCGGCGTCATCTGGATCCGTTTCTGCTGTCCGTCAGCTGTAAGCACATCATACTCCAGCAGTTGCGCTTTTGTGCCGGTCAAGAACTTCATCAGTTTCTTATTGGTCAGCCATTCTTTGAACAGGTCTCCAGCTTTCTTCTGGTAGTCAAGCATTCTCCGCTGTCCACCTGCAAGGCCCTGCTCGCCGGCTACTGCCTGGTAAAGAGGATCTGATTCTACGTACCCGGTCAGACGATGCATGAATCTTGTTGGCGACAGCGTCCCCTGCACCATGAGAGTATCGATATTACGCCACAATCCCTTTTTAGTTCCGGGGGAATTATCAATATCACGGATAATCTGCATGCCCATCTGCAGCGTATCTCTAGCGTCATCAACACCAATCAGCTGCTTCTCTGTCCGGATCGTTGTTTCCAGTACCTTCAGCGCATCGGTCAGTTCCCGGACATCATCCAGTGTCATATCTGCAATATGTTTTTGCGACAGCCTTGCAAGCTGTTTACCAATCAGGTCGTGCCTTGTCACAAAATCAGGATTATTTTCCTTTTCGCTCTCATACCAGGCACTAAGAGCCTGCAGGTTATCAGCCTTGCCCGAAGTCAGTCTGACAGCTACAAGATCCAGATCTCCAATCAAGTCCTTGATCAGAGCCTTATTAGCCTTTGTGGTTTTCATCCGGTCTAATCTCTGAGCAATCTTCAGAAGTTTCTTCCGGGCATCACTGTCTTCTTTCCTTGCTCTTCGGTTCTCAGCAACTTCTTTATAGTGATCCTTAATCTGCTGGATCTGTCGGTTCTTACTGGTTCTCGCACGTTCGCGCAGTGCATCCATTCGGGCCTTATTCTCATTCCGCAGGCGTTCAATCTTCTTGTCAGATCTTCTCTGTGCTGCCTGATACCGGTTCTCTGCCTTCTCCTGGATCCGGCTTATTACTTCTCCGGTCTGAATATCTGCCTGCGTGGGTTCACTGGTCGGTGCTTCCAGCAGGGAATTAAAGATATCCAAGGCTGCCGCCTGGGTAGCTCCGGCCATATCAAAGGAGTACGGGTTCTGCGTTTCCGGAACATAGTTGTCAACGAAGTCCGCAATATACAGCAGCTGGTCCGTTGCTGTGTTAATCTCTTCCGGGAACGCGGATCCCCACTGCTCATGTAACATCTGATAGTATTCCGTCACATCAATACCTTTTGCAGTAGAAATATTCATCCGGCCGAAATGTTTCTTTCGCCACTCGTTATAGTCACCAATGTCTGCAGCTACTCGCGGACTGACTTTGATGGTTGTTGCTTTGATGTCGCGCATGATGTCAGTACCATCAGACTCAACTACAGCCTGCGCGCTTTCAATCAGTTTCTTCGCAATAGGCAGCAAAGCCCGGTTCACATTGCTATAGGTCTGCCGGCCGCCTCTATTGGTCAGCAAATAGGTTCCCCAATACTGCAGGTCTGCAACAATCTCATCCGCTTTGATGGTTCCGTCATATACTTCAATCAGGTTCTTCGCCATCTTCCGGGCATCGCGTTCGCTGATCACGGACTTATGTTCGCGCCATGCAGCACTCTCCGGAGTATGTGCAGTCAGTTCTGCCTGGGCTTTAGAAAATTCATATTCCCTGGTCAGCTTCCTGTTTTCTTTTTCCAGCTGACGCACACGCTTCTCCAGATCGGTGGCCACGCCATCCATGGTTTTGTCCAGGGATGCGTCGCTGCTTGTTTCGCGGCTGTAGCGGATATCCGGATTATCCGGATTGAATCTCATGCTTAAAGGGATAACATTGCCTGCATCATCATAAGTAATAGCGTCTGCTTCCTTAAACTGAGATGAATTAAATACCACAAATTGATCCAGGCCCTGGCGCATTTCCCAATGAATACCATCATGCCCTGTTACATCTTGCATTGCTTCCAGCAGTTTGTCCTGAGAATCAAAAGCATAAGCGTCCACCATGTTTGAGAGAGCCGCCTGGTCCCCATACATTGACATATACTGAGCATATAAATCTATTTTCTGGTCCCTATCCATTTTAAGGATTTCGGCCTTGGAATATGATTTGCCATTAATGCCTTTATTCTGGAGTTCGTGCGCTATTCCGCTGTTGAAAAACCATTCTTTATTTCCTCTCGATATAATCTCGCGGATGTCGTTATAGGACAGATTATGGCTATAGGTAGAAATTTCAATAGGATTCTGCAGCTTGATGTATCCCTCAAATAAATGAGGATCCGTACCTGCAGTAACTCTTCCAGATGTTCCGTCATAATTCTTGGTGTATTCTTCTGCAGCTGATTTACTGTTTGTAAAATAGAATCCCTGCCCAATGTGCGAAGACAGTTTTGAATTATTCAATTTCTTCGGATCGAAGATTGTAAACTTTCCACCGTTTGCCGTTCCGTGGAAGGCTTTAATGGTGTAGCCTGCTTCGGCTGCAGCCTCGTCCACCAGCCTCTGCGCTGTTGTCATATCGCCCTTTTTGATTGTCTGCAGGTACAACTTATCTTCTGCAGTCGGGCTTACTTCTCTGGAATAGCGGATATCATCGTTGTAAGTATTAAATCTCTGTTCAATAGGTATGATGTTTCCATCATTGTCATACACAACAGGGTCTGAGGATTTAATTTGATTCGGTTTGAATACAATGATATGCTCAGTATCTGTTGCAGTTTCCCGTGACAGCTGGCCGAATTTCTTAGTTACTTCTTTGTCTACCACAGAATCAAATCCCAGTTCTTCAATAATTGCCCTGGTAAACTCCGCGGTTCCCATGCCTTCCCGGCTCCAGTCGTCTCTGGTTAGAAGCACTTCACCGGACTCGGCTTCTTCGATTGCATTATAGATGTCGTCCCATGTAATGCTTTCATAATCTACAGAATGCTCAACTATGGAACTTACTATATCTTCCAACACCGGGACGTCGATAACTTCATACATATCTTCCAAATCACGGTATGCATTATATACAGCCTGATCTATTGACTCATACAAGTGTTCCGCTCTTGCGTTATATAAGTCATCATAATAGTCGTCTTCGTTTTCATAATCGTCACGGTCCACCAGACTTTCATCAAAGTCGTCCATAATCTGATCATAGATATTAGTGCTGTTTCGGAAGTCACGGATATATGGATTGTCATATTTAAGATATACGTCATAAACCCCTGGGGTTTTATTAAGCTCTTCCTTTGCGATTTCCATCGCATGGTCATAATCTTCAACTTCAATGCCGTTCCATTCGCCAGCATCCATAATTACTTCCGCAAGGCTCTCTGCTTTGAAGTGATTATCTGCGCCTTCGATGTCTGCATAATGAGCGTCAGAATCATTCTGATCAGTGCTGAAATAAAAGCCTGCTCCGGAGTTTCCACCAACCTGGGCCTTTGTTCTATCAAACACAGTAAAGCCGTGTGCCAGTGTTCCATGATATACATGCACAGGTTTCCAGCCTGCAGCTTCTGCGGCATCATCCACCATCTGCTGGAGTTCTTCTTCATTTGTTCCCTGATTCTGTGCCAGTTCCATGTACCGCTGATTGAAAGCATCGGAGTCTGCTTCGGTACTGAATCTAATATCAGGATTCTCAGTGGGATTGTGGTTATCAACATATTTTACCTTGTTAGGATTAAACACAGATATTTCTATATTATCTCCATTATGACGGTTACCATCAGTATCAGTCTCACTGGATAATTTCTGGTTGCTGTTTTCTGTGGCCGGCGGCCCATTATTCCGCACTTCGTCCACGGCTTCAGCAGTAGCATTAATCTCATTAACTGTCTGATATACAATCTTGGCGGCTTCACTCAGAAAACCATTGTAGGCATCCTTCATTCCGGGCAGATCATCCATCTTCCAGATGTTCATCTCGCCATAGATGTCACATACGATTTCCTCTTTTACATCATCAAGAGACATACCAGGGAGTGCCTCCTGATATGCCGGGATTAGAGTATCATTGATAAACCGATTGCCGAATGTCTTCCGCAGCTGGTTCATGATTGTGCTGATCTTCTTGGCTTTATTGGCAGCCAGTTCTGCGTGCATGACTTCATGCCGGACCAGCGTATACGGAGAGAAGGTAGGATGATCCACACGCAGATATATGGTGTCGCCCTTAATGGCAGCACGCGCTTCACCATCTTCGGCCAATGACAGATTGTTGCCGGCAAAGGCTACCACTTTCTTATTATATTTCTTTACAAGTGCCTGGATCTTCCGGTTGTCCGGAGTATCATCCAGTTCTACAAGCTGTACCGTATTCTGTGTGGTTCCGTCATTAATACCTAACGATTTTGCGGTTGCTGTCTGCCCTGTAAGATGGTAGCCATTTGTGCTTTCAGATCCTGCATTTTCTGTGATGTTACGCCCTGCGAACGCAGTTTGTCCTGTTCCGCTTTCCAGTCTTTCGCTTTGGACTGCGGCACCCGGACGGTCATTCCGTTCGCTGCTTCCAGGTACAAATACGTTTCCTGATTCTTCATAAGTCGCTCCTTCCTCTATATCCTCAATTGCCGCATTATAAATAGCTTCTTTTATGTCACTGCCAATATACACCTGACTATTCTTAGGCAGCATCACATTTTCTAATGCCACGCCGTTTTTCGCTTGCTGATAAATTGCAGCGGCGCCGGCCTGGAACTGTGTTGCGTCCATATCATCAGCATAGTTTTGAGCGACAGCATCCGCATAATTCAATGCGCCCTGGTCGCTGGCCTTGCTCGCATAATCATAGATCTGTTCAATGTCCGCATTAACCTGCGCTTCGGTCTTGCTAACCGGAGCGTATTCACCTGGCGTAAATGCCGTCCTGGATCCACCAGTCTGCCCAGGATTCGTGTTTCCGGTCTCGGCTTCCAGTTCTTCATCTATATTATTAAAAGCTGTCTGTGGCCGATATTGTGCGTCCTGGTTGAATTCTATTCCAGCGTTCCGGAAGGACGTCTGCATGCGGTCCATATCTGCTGCATTGATTGCAGCCTGCCGCATCGCAGGTGAAATAAATGCTGTCTGAGGAATTGCTTCCTGTCCCTGCATGGCAGCATTGTAAACAGATCCCATTTCATTGAAGTATTGATTCACAGGGATCGAAGGATCGTACATGCTCCGGAATACATTGCCAATGTTGGAGTAGCCGCTTTGCGTGTAGTTGTTTGCAATTTCGTTGACAGTAGCAATATCCTGCTGTCGCTGGTCCAGGCTTCCACGGAATGCGGTCTGCCTCGGAGTCTGTTCTGCCGGCAGCGCAATATTGCCACGGAACGCGGTCTGTGTTGGTGCTGTCTGTCTTGCGGTCAGACCTGGGAATGCGGTCTGTCTGTTTCCTTCCCTTGCGGCGTTCCTCTGCTGGATCCTGGTTATCTCTTCTAATGTTCCCTGACGCAGATTGTCGTACATCTCCTGAGAAATCAGGGTACTGTTCTGGACATAGTTCTTAATTACTGACTGTGCCTTGGCAGGATCCATACCGTTCGATATTGCTTCGGTGATGGCGTCATTTACTCTTCTTGCGTCCTTGTCTGCCTGCAGTCTGTTCTGCAGGGAATTCACTGCATCATTATGTTCGCTTTGGAATTCATAAGTTCCGGTTTCCTGGTTACGGACAAACTCGCCGGCATTCCGGTCAGAGGTTGTCTGCTGTGCAGGTTCAATTGCCTGCACATCCGGGTGCATCAGTCTATTCGTGATCAGATCGTCAAGGGAAGGCTGGCGCAGTTCGCCGTTTGCTTCGGCCTGCACGATGGTCTGATACAGATCCCTGGCTTCCGCTTCGGATACCCTGTTCCAGATTCCGGATCCGGTTGCCTGCAGAGATTCCAGCCTTGATGCTTTTTTGAATGCTGCAGAGGAAGGGTCGAAACTCTTTCCTTCCTGAATGATTGCGTTCACTACATTGGTGTCCGTCAGGTCCATGGAAGGATTTGTCAGTATCGTAAGATCAGCTAAGTTTCTGGCATTTACATTTGTGGCATGCTGTCCATAGGCTTCCATTGCTGTACCATAAGATCCAAGGCCTGCTGCAGAAATAGCACCCAAGGCAAAGTCCTTGCCATAGTTTTTCATATGTTCTGTAAAGACATGGGAAAAAGCCTCATCCGTATCGGATGGAGCCAGGCCATTTTCGAGAATGTAGGCATTCATCTCGCGCCGCCAATCGGACACATCATGTCCTACCAGTTGATCATACATCAGGCCAAAAGCATCATTCATGGCGTCGCCCACCAATTCCTCGCCACCTTCAGCCAGCATCTGCTTTGCCCAGGAAACCCATGCTCCCTTGCCCTGCCAAACAGAGTTAAACAGATTGTCCAGTCCTATCTTCTCAGTGAGGAATTCAATGCCGCCGGAAGCAAGACCAGTCATGACTGCGTCCGTAGTGTTCATGCCGCTTTTTATGTTTTCAAGGGTGGCATTCTGCGCCGCATCCGTAGACATGATACCCAGGGTTACAGCTTCATTCACCTTATTTGCTACATCACCAGTTATGCCCAGAGCCTTGGTTACAGCTCCACCAAGAGCGACACCGTAGACGTTGTCGAGTGCAGACATACCTGCGTTATACAGCATATCCACAGCGTCCGCTCCGAATCCTTCGCCTCCCAGCATTTCGCGGAGCATTTCTGTGGTGGTGGATCTTACCTGGTTGCCGTAATTGTAATAAGCATACTTGGAGTTATTTGCATCGATACCGGGACCGGTTGCCAAATCAAGGCCCTGGGAAATTGCTGATGCGGCAGCAGTAAACGGTTTCGTGACGACAGACATCAGGTTGGCCATGAACGGCTCATTTCTTGTCCACTCCGCATATTCTTCGCTGATTGCGGCAGACAGCTTTTTATTCAGCTGTGGAGTTAAGCCATCGTAATACTGCATGGCAGCATCTTTGCCCTGGGTCTCCCAAAGGTAATTGAACATCTCCACTTCGGATTTTCGCATGAATCTTTCTGCACCGGAAGAATACTTGTCATTGATGTTGCCGTACTCCATCTTATCCCCGTTACCGTTTGCACGATAATGAAGGAAGTCATATGCTTCCTGGTTTCCGTTTACTGATTCATAGAACAGGTTGTCCTTATCATCCTGTGTCAGATTGTTTCTGGCATTGTCATCGGCATAGGATGGTACTGGCTGTGTGAATCTCTGTATATACTGATTGTTCTGATCGAAATCTTCATTCAGGTAGGTGTTCGCATATCTCTGCTGAAACTCCCGGTTATTCCATTCCGTCTGAAGCTGTTCCAGTGCATTGCTGAAAAGGTTGTCAGAAAGCAGTGGAGATCTCTGCCTTGATGTGTAGTCCTGTGCAGATGTGTTGGATGTTGCGAACGGACTCTGATTCTGCTGTACACCTGCGCTCATGACCTGATCGATAACTGCGTCAGCATATCCGGCGTCAATCAGATACTGCCTTCTTGACTGTTCGTCCGGAAGATTCAGGAAGTTCGTTATTTCGTTTGGCTGAAGGTATTCTGAAAGATTCACATTGCCGGAGTAATTGACAGCAGTATCCTTGCCCGGACCGTTGGCAATGCTCTGCGCCCGCTTCTGATCCGGTGCATAACTAGAATTAAATGATTTAGGCGTATTCTTGTTGTAATAATCAAACTGGGCCTGCATCCTTAACAGATCCCCTCTGGACATGTTGTCCAAGGATCCCCCAATGCCGGTATAGAAAGCCCTGTTTCGGATCTCATTTTCTCTCTGTGGTTTCGCGTCTATAAGCGGCGCAAAGATTCCCTGCGCCCGTCCCTTCGGCTGGAACTGCGTTACACGGGATTTCGCAAGATCCTGCAGCTGCTGATAAGCTGCAGGGTTGACCTTGCCATTCGGAAGGCTTGTCACCATGCCCCGGTCTTCGAACATGGCAGGCTTGTGCCGGTTATTACGCAGATTCTCGGCCTGAGACATTCCGGGCATAAGGGCGTTTCTCTGTTCCGTCAGCCTGGACAAGATTGCATTATAGGAGTCTTTATTCTGATCGGTTCCGTTCTTCTGCAGGTAAGACTTTAGTGTGTTGTATCCGGCCATGTATTCCCTGGGACTAAAATCCCCACGGACATAGGCAGCATCAGATTGCGCCATGAAATTCTTCGCAACGGCACTTGTGTTCATTCTCTCCTGATACCTTTGCCTATCTCTGACAGTTGCCTCATAATCTGCCTGGGCATTAGCAGCGGCCCTGTTGAGGGCCGTGCTGTTATTAATTGATGTATTTTGCTTTTGTGCGGAAGTATTTGCCCAGGAATTAGGGGATTTCTGCTGTTCGTTTTCTTCTTTTTTCTTCTTAAAGAAATCAAAATTAGCCATAATTATTCTCCGTTTATTTTGACATCTTGCGAATATTAAGCAGTTCCGGATTTAAGGATATGCTGCTGTAGCTGACAGGCACTGATGGTTGTGTTCCTCTGGAATCCCTTGCAGCACTAATGTTGTTGATCAGCCTCTGGGCGAGAGATCCTGCCGCCGGTGTAACTGCTTGTCCGCTGTTGCTAGAAGAAGATCCGGATCCACCGGAACCGCCTCTACCACGGCCACCGCCGCCTCTTCCACCGCCGGAGCTTTTCGCTGCAGCTGCCGCTCTCGCTAACTCATCCTGCCACATCTGATATTCCCAATCGTTGTAATCCTGCATTGCGCTCAGCTGGTCATATCCCATCTGCTGATTGCCCAGGAACCGGTTGTACAGATTGCTGTCCATGTTCAGGTACATGCCATTTTGATTGTACAGATCCTGAAGCCGGTCTGCCCAGCGTCCGTACTCGGTCTGATCCAGGCCGTTCAGATAGTTTCCACGGTTATAAAGATCCGTCAGTGCGTCTCTCCACCGGCCGTAATCCGTCTGATCTAATCCCTGATACATGTTCAGGGTATTCGTTGCTCTGTTATAGGCATTTTGCTCCAACTGAGGAATCATGCTCGCCAGCTGCTGCATGTAACCGTCATAGGTTTGCTGGGCTGCAGATCCGGCATAAGACGATGCAAGACCGCCAGTCCGCGCACTTACCTGTCCAAGCGTGTCCCTCATGGCCTTCTGTCCGGCTGTGGTGTACTGCTGTTTATACGCCTGGTAACTTTTGTCAGATTCCGGATCGTAGTCCCAATTTGCGATTCGGTTACTATAATCATCGATATACGGCTGATACTTAGAGTTGTACGTTCCGTAGTTATTGATCTGTCCGGTTACGCTGTCGATGTCCGGCTGATACCGGCTTTTGTACGGTCCGTAATTGCTGATCTGATTCGCAGTGCTGTTGATCTGCTTGTCATAAATCGGATCGTATTTTGCATTGGACAAGTCGTTTAATTTCTTAACAATCTGTGTGCTGTAAGTTCCGCTCCATGCCATTGTTCTGTTCTCCTTATGTAAATTGCATCCTAATTGCTGTTGTCTGTATTCCTACCAGTGTTCCATTGGTTAATCCGGAAGGCGTGCTGTTAAATGTCATCCGAACGGATACCCCCATGTCACTGATTTGTGTATTGATAGAACTGAAATCTGAAAAAGATAGATTCAACAGCGTTCCATTGAATGCCAGGTTAATCTGTTCAGATCCCGGATTCACAGCATACAGCTGTGCTTCTGACGCCAGAATTGGCTTCGATATCGGTATCATAAACCGGAGTTCCCCAGCCCTCATTGTGCCGATGTACTGGTTATATGCACCTACATTGATGTTATCTCCGGCATGAATAAATCCCTGTTTCATCAGCTGTTCCATGGACTGCATAGATTTTCCTCGTCCAGACCCCCAGAATTCAATCTGTTCATGCATATACTTGATATAGTCATACACGGTCCGGATCTGATCCGGCACTTGCATCTGATCGATATTTCTGATCTCATCGGGCATGATTGAATTCATCTTCGGCTCCCTTCTGTGTAATTCCGCTCCATGGCAAGGATCGTCATTGGTCCGTATCCGGACAGCTTCAGCTGCATCTTGTCACACCGCCCTGTCCGAATTACGAAGTCCTGCACCCGGTCTTTCCGGCCTGACGCCCTGGCAACAGGCCTCCATCTTTCACCGTCCGTCCGGATCTCAGCCTTTATCCAGGAGTCCTTAGGCAGTTCTGTCCGCAGGGTCAGGCCCCAATACCGTTTTTTCTCAAACGCATGGGATGTGCTTCCCCAATTCCCAGAGGATACTTCGTAGAATGGTTTGAATATAATCTCCCATTCGCCGTCCAGGGGAAGTCCTGTGGTTACTCGCAGCACACGGTTTGTATCCTCGCCAACAACAAGCACATAATTCTGATCGTTCAGATGAGCCAGTCCAAGGACATCGCCGTAGTCCTTTTGGATCCATACGTTGTACCGGGTATCGTACAAATAGGTTCTTGGTTCTCCGCTCGCATCGGTGTAATGCAATGCATACCGTTCTCCATCAAAAGCAGCCAGTGCATCGCTCATGCCGCCCTCGGACAGATCCTTGGACAGGATTCCTGACGAAGATCCGGAATAGGTAGCCAGTCCATGCTCAGACACATAAATGATAGTTCCGTTGCAGTTCACTGCTGACAGACCATTGCTGTCAGAAGTACCGTCCGTATCGTAGGTATATAATGCGTATTCTGCCGGAAAGTTTCCGAGCATCTTATGGATGACATGCTGCTTAAAGAAAAGCACATTGTTATTCATTGCCACACATCCGGTGAAGTTGCCCGGTGTTCCTACTGCCACCTGGTACGCATCCAAAGAATCTCCGGCAAAGGTCCAGAAGTCAGTCGGATCTCCCAATGCAGAGGCGTAGATTGTCCGCATCCGGGAAGAGCATCCCCAAAGCCGGTTATCCTTTGCACAGATGTAGTCCATGTCCGGAACATAGTTTCCTTCACCGTAGATCTCCAGGGACAGTTCTTCGCCCATCTGGGATCCGGACAACTGGAAGTCCTCAGTGAATATCAGGGCGACCCGGTACTGTCCGTTGATCTCTTTCTGGCTGACGGATTCAATCGTATAAATTCCATCGTTTTCCCGGTCTTTTATTCCCACCAAACGCACCTTTATTCCGGCAGTAAATACTTCCGAAGCGTGTTCGTCCGCAGTGAAGAAGCGCAGCATTCCACCAGTTCCATCCGGCTTCCAAATTGCATACAGCGTAACATCCGCATCTGTTGCGTATGGGCTGGATACCAGGTTAATATCATCAACGGACCGGCTCCATCCACTCAGGGCATACTGATCCAGTGTTCCGGTCGGAAGTGTTGCAGATCCGCTGGTGCTGGATGTCCAGATTGCATACAGCGTAATGTTTCCGGTAAGCGTCAGCGTGGCTCCTGCATTGTATGCCGTTCCTTTACCGTCTGCCTTGGTGTTCCATTGCTTAAAGGTGTAGGTGGTAGTCCTTGTGATCGTGTCCGAGGTCTTGCTGATTTCTGCTTCATCTTCTACCTTTTCGTAGGTGATCGTTACCTGCTTGGATTCAGACGTCTTGGTAGGTTTCGTGCTGGACAGTGTGATCGTAGTCCCAGAGTATCCGCTCTGTGCCGCAGGTTCTCCGGTTCCACCATTCGCGTCAAATGTGACAGTATATGTGGCGTTGGCCTGCCATACTGCGTACAGCGTCACACCGGCATTTGCCGAATAGGTTGCACCAGGATTATAAGCTACCGCACCGCCGGATGAAGTTGCCCAGCCTTTGAACGTATAACCGTTCCTGGTCGGTTTCGTGCTGGACAGTGTCAGGTTTGTCCCGTAGTATTTCGTCTGCGATCCCGGCGCACCACTTCCGCCGTTTGCATTGTAGGCTACCGTGTAGTGCGTCTTCGCTCCATAGGTCAGGGAATAGGATCCTGTACTGCTGTTGCTGGAATAGCTTCCTGCGGCAGTTTTTACGTACACCTTGCCGGCTACCGTTCCCCCGGCATCCTTTGCCGATACTTCGTAAGAATACTTAAGGGTATAGGTCGAATTCGGCGCATGATATCCGGAATGTGTTTTTACCTTGGATCCGTTTACATACAAACGGTAATCAACATAATCGCCGGACAGGGACTTTACTTTTGCAGTGACGGTTATCGTTGCTTTATTGCTTGTTCCGTCCCTGGAAATGCTGGTAGTCCAGTTCCCGTTGAACATGACGGTTCCACTTGCTCCGGCATTAAGTATCCAACTGTTCCAGGTTCCGCTTGTCGCCATCAGGTCGCCGCCTTTCTATACTCAATCTTTTCCGCTGTCACTTTGATCAAAAGCGGAGCGGTACTGATCGGATGTGATTTCATTTCGTTGTCCAATAGGTTGAAATAGACTTTATCAGGGAACATCACCAGCTTACTGTTAATGACCGCGTACTGCTTTGGAAGGTCCGTAGATACAGCATCGCCGCAGTATTCTCCACCGTAATAACATTTGAAGCCGGTTTCGCTGTCATTAGGTTCGTTAGACACCACAAAAAGTTTTTCCCATGCGAACATAGAAATCGGCTTATACCCTTCTGAAATTCCGGTATAGGTTTCTTCCGGTTGATCATCTGTTGTGATGTATGGAAACCGGTCCGTATTAATCCCTTTGCTGGACTCCATCTGCCCGTCCGTATAATTGTCCGTCAGATTGATTCCCTGCATCTGAAGTTCCTGGGATTTATGTTTCTGTACCGGCGTCCGGATCTCCGGATAAATCATATCCATACCCCCTTGATTTTTGCGTCTGTGTTTCCGGTGTTGTTTCGTCTCCACCAGGCTTTAACATCAGCCAATGCCCTGTTTGCCTCAATCATATCTATCTGATATAGATCTGTCTCCTCTTGGATGTGGTCAATATGAGGAAGAAGATAAAGAGGATATACATTACTCTTCGGATCCGGTATCAGAAGTTCCGGGTCATCCAGTTCATCCCACTCTGGCGCATCCTGTCCCATCATTTCTGCAATTTCTATATCCAGTTCCCAAAGCCAGTTCTTCAGGTCTTCCCTCGGCAGAGTGTTTGGCCGCATCCAATTCGCTATATCGATTGCTCTGCTTACGCGCATATTTTTTTCTCCTTATATAAAAATTGGCGCAACGCACAAGGAGGTAACATGAAAAAGATTCTTCCTATGCGCTGCGCCGTATATAACTTTCTACTGGTTAATTGATACCAGTCAGCAGCCATCCTCCAGTCGGATAACCGGTTATGTCATCTAAGCACCAAGAAGCAGCCGCTTCCAACAAACCGGACCGAACCACCCGTCAACCACATAGGCAGTTCCGTAAACAGTTCTCCAGTTTGTCTGCAGAGCTTTGATTGCATTTGTTGTAGCTGTTCCGCATGAACCGTCTACGGCTCCAGTGTAGTAGCCCATGCGTTTCAGCTCAGTCTGAAGGAATTTAACAGCATCGCCTTCGGATCCATTGCCAACAGCCGGCAGAATTCCTGCCAGATCCTTAATCGCTGTACCGGTATCTTTTCCCAGCATCAGGTCGATTTGTGCCTGGACTGTTTCGTATGCAAGTCCAATTTCGGCGCAGAAGTTCTTCCGGGCCTGTCCGTTAATGCCGTCATTGATACACTTCTGGGCAGCCTCTCTTGCGGTGTAGGTCGGTTTATCAGATCCACCGCCACCAAGGATTTTATTAACCTGGGCCACCATATCCGTAATGTGATTCATGATATATGTACCCGGGCAGTTCGTTGCGCCAAACCAGCAATGGAAAGTAATCACCATTTCATTGGCTTTCGGAGAATAATTCAAGGCCTTTTCCTTGGATCCGAGCCAAAGAAGGACGGTCTTCCCGTTCCGCTTGCAGATGTCAGCCATCAGTTTGATTGCGGCATTGTAGGCTGCAGGTTTCAGAGCAAACGGTTCCCTGGTATCGGATGCTATCTCAATGGTTATTGCTCTGTTGTCATTGGAATAACTGGAAGAGGTTCCTGCTGCATTCTTTTCTTCGCAGTACAGGCCAATCTGTCCGTCATATCCCACACCGTAGTTTGAAGTTGCGCGTCTTGATGTCTGCGCAAACAACTGACCGAGTGCAGTAGCTGTGCACTGTCCAACTACCATGTGGGGAGTAATTCTATCTATTGCGTGGGTCCTGGCTCCGTAATGATTGGTTGCCGGAGACAGGATCTTAACTGTTGCTAAAGGACTGTTTGTATATGCCATGTCCCTGTCCTTTCTACCACTAATTTTTGGTGGTCTGTGGTCATCCTCTGCTTGGATGATCAGTTAATATGTTTGAATTATTCTTCCTCTTCGTTGGAGAAGGTCCATCCTTCTGCGTCCTCCAGGATACCTAAGTTCTCAGGCATGTCATGCTCCTTTCTGCAGGTTCTTAATGTCGTGCTGGATAGTGTCAATCTCACCCTCACACTTGTACATGCGCTCGATCAGGCTGTTGTGCTTATCAACCTTCTTCTCCAGCTGCCCGATCCGGTACTTGGTCAGGCTGTTGGAAATAATCGCGGAAACTATTCCGCTGATAATCGTTCCGGCTAATGCGATAAGTGATACGATGACTGTGTTATCCATGGTTAATACCTCTGTTTTGTAATACCTTTTTTAACTTCAATCGCAGAATAATAAAAAAGAGGGGATGGTTCTCCCCTCAAATGAATGTTTTTGAAAAATATTTTTTCTTTCTTAAAGTTAATGTTATAGTTAAAGTTTCAGGTGTTTAAAGTTAATATGTTAAGGCACTGAATGCAGATAAGCATCCGAAAACGCCTACCCCATTTTATGTTCACATCCAGTGCCAAAACTCGTCCTTTAAGTGAGTTTCAAGAGCCATCCTTTATCAAGAATCCACCTATATATGATTTTAGCGATTGCTTCCCTACCGTACTGGTTAGGATGTGTGCCGTCATACATCAGGCTTGAAGGGATGAAGCCTCCTGCAATGTCTTCTTCATCCTGTGCAGTTGGGGTAATATTTTCTAATGCCAAGCCGTTTTCGACAAGTTCTGTCTGTATGTCAATATAATTGTCTGGATACGTTGCAAGCAGATAGGCGTTTATAGAATCGACATAGCCCCTGCTTGTTGACCCCTCTGTATAGCCAGAACTGTACGTTTCACCAAGTACAATCCAATAATCATGTGGTATTTTTGAAATCATACCATCATAGTTGCCAGTAATACCACTAACAACATTAGGCCAAGCATAGGAGAAATCATTTTTTCCGCACCATAATATCTGGCAATGTTGCGGATTGTAATACGGGTCTGGCAACAGTTTTGTGTTTGGCTTTACCTTTACAGCCGATGCCCCTTCGTAATCCCTTACAAAGTTGATGTTTCCCCCGGTAGTATGGATATATTTTCCGGAAACTCCGTTTAATATTCCGTGAACGCCATATGTGCCATCACCACCTCGCAGGTTCGTTTCACTTCCTGTAGTGGGCTTATAAGCAGTTATTAACACTTGACCGCTTGCAGGAATCCGGTTATCAGCTAATGTCAGATATATTTCATTTGAGCCAAATCTTGCAGATACCTGCCCACTTGCCTGCCCTGATATGCCACGGTTTGAAACTATCCAACCTGTACCAAGCAATGTTGCCAGGTAATCACAGTAGGATGTTCCATCATCGTTCATGTCTGTACGGGAATCCCCCCAAACATCTATGATACGTTCCACATCGCCGCCGTGGGTCAGATTAAGGCGTTTACTTGTTTTATATGGTGTAAAGTATGGCTGATATGGAGAAGGGATCGAAGATACATTTTTGCATAATTCCACAGGTGAATAAGAGGCAGAAAAGGATGCTCTAATATATTTTGCATTTGCATTTGAAACAGTATAACCATTATTATTATTAAAAGGATACTGTCCACTCACTCCTAAATACTGTTTTGTCTCATCATAAAGAGCAAGCCTTTCCCCTGAAACCGCTGATAGGACATATACGCCAGATGTCTGCATATATGTGTTGTAAAGCCTCAGCACATCCCCTGTTGAAACTGGTATGTAATCTGTTGTTTTGTAACTTGTATTTGATTCTATAACACCGTTATATATTATCTTGCCTGTTGTCAGTTTTGTTTCGTCAATCCAGTTTATCGGGTTTACGATTTCTGTTTCCAAAATCCTGTCAAAATCCGAAATATCGCTGTCATGCTTTCCGTTCAAATAGTCAACAACGCTCTCCAGATAAAAACCTTTATATGATTTGTATGTGTTTGAGGAATCATTATTGATTACAAGATACGCTGTGTCAGCAGGGGCAATTAGCCGTACATTTGTCAACGTAACAGAACCAGATGGAACAAAAGCAGACTCTAAAATTGTACCAGAAGAATCAACAAAACCCCACGGTTTTGCGCTTGTGCCGCCTGATGCAGAAATTGTAAATTTATCTCCAGCCGTGCATGGAACAAGCGCATATTTTTTTGTTGCATATTCTGTTGGCGATCCGATCGTTATACTTGTACCATTAAGTGCATAATAAGCACCCTCTGTTAATTCGATTTCATCGTTGTTTGTAAATAGAGTTAAACCATCCTTTAAGGACGAGATTTCATCACCTGTTTTCTTCGCGTCTGCGGCGGCTCCTGTCACAGTCAGCGTATCATCAATAACATATCCAGTTTCCTGGGTGACGTGTTCTGCCAACCAGTCCGCAGCTGCATCTGCCACCTGTGTTTGGCATGCTTCTCCCAGGGATCCATTGCTGGCCATAATATCCAGTTTCACATTGATTTCATCCTGCACATCCAAATTGGCAAGATAGTCCCTCATATAAACAAGAGCGTCAGCCACATTGCCAGCTTCCGCATCTGTTCCAAGCCACTCCCCGGCTTCATGATTTGCCGTAAATCTCCAAAGCTGATTTCCGTAAATGACATGGTCACCAATTACATAATCAGTGTATGCATCAAAAGACGGCGCAATCAGACCATTGGAGAATTCCGCTTGCACGCCGCTGTCTACATATCCATTTTCTTCTTCATCCCAGACATACCATGTACCGGTATCTTCGTTGATATACGGAGAGTAGCCCCTACGGATAACAGTGTTCGTAAGGGTATGATCCGGTGCATGGATAGCTTTTGCCAGTAGTCTATCTGCTGTACTCATGTGTTCATTCTCCTTAAAGATTTGTCTTGTCGCCCCAGTATCGAATCTGATCATGTACAAGCATATGGCTAATATTTTGCTGGGCGTCATGCCATTTTGCTTCAATCGTGCAGGGACCTTCTTCCCAGTTCATCGATTCATCCTGCGTAATTGGGCATTCTATGTGCAGGCCATCGTCTTCCACCACGCAATCATCCAGCGTCCAGTGTTTCAGTTCGCCTATTTCGTTGCGTAGGGATACAGAAAGATCTGAAAATGGTGCATCATTAATGTCATCCCATTCCAGAATGATCGGAAGATTCGTGCCCTGAATAATCATTTTAATACTTCTCCTGTCATATACAAAAGGGCGTGAGGATCTCACACCCTATATTTTTTCGCATCGTTTGCATATTCATCAGACAGCTGTCTGCGTTTCTTGTATGCTTCGTATTCTGCCCGGCGAGAGTTTTCTAACACTTCTACCACATTTCTGGGAAGCATCACTTCTACTTCTCTCTGAATCTGATAGGATTTTCCGTTGACAGCGACAAAGACATCGCTATTGTCACTCCGGTCGAAGGGAATGGTATACGGGATCTTTTCTTCCCAATATTCCTTGCTATTAGTATCTACAGTTTTCTTTTCTTCCGTTGTTTTGGTTGCCATATATGTGGCTCCTTTCATTGGATATTCCCGGAGGCAGAACTCCCCCGGGATAATTAGTTAATCTCAGTTCGTTTCGGTGGTTGCGAATGAGGAAGTAGACTCGATCCGTACCATGTACTGCTCCACAAGTCGTACAGCAGTCTTAATTGCTTTCCAGCCTACGGTTGCCCTCTGGTTCAGAGGATCGGCTGTACCGGCAGAACCCAGCTGTTTCACGATATGCTGCAGACCACCGCCGGCGATGTCGGTAACGCCGTATGCGTTCTGTCCGAGAATCATGGTTGCGTATACGTTCGCACTGGATGCACCGGCGCCTGTAAAGACCTTGGCTTCCGTTGTCTCGGCGAAACGTACGCCTGCAATAGATCCCAACTCACCGTTGTAAATGTTGGCAGTGTCCACGTACTGGTGCGGATATTTCCAGTCAGGATCGTCCATCAGGTCGAAGTCTACATCCGGATGGATAATTCCTACATAGTAGCCGCCGATTCGCGGAGTATTGAACAGCTTCAGCTGTCTAACTGCCTTACGAATATCCTTAACGGTCAGCTTGTCGGTATTGGCAGCCAGCGCAGATCTGGCAGACTTGCCGTTAGCATAGATAACATTGGTACCTGCAGTGATGATATCCCTGGTGATTGTATCCAGAGTCCGGCCTGCCTGAGATGCCAGCAGGTTGGTGGCTTCAACCAGGTTGTTATCAATTGCAGTCAACATCAGTACATCAGACAGTTCGATGAATCCACCGTACTGGCCCACGGTAGCAGTGATGGCGGTTGCGTCCAGTTTCTGTCCGGCAGGTGTCACGCCCTCAGACAGCGGAGTGGTCAGCTTCGGAAGGGAAGCGTATTTACGGAACTCGATGGTTTTACCACCATTCTTAGGAATGGGGCGTTTCTGCCCGAACTGATCATGCACCAGCTCCGGTTCTGCCATCCGAATCAACTGCTTATCGTAAAAAGTTTTCATTTCCACGGACAGGTCGTTGCCGGTCGTTGCCGTGGTATCGGTTGTCTTATTGGTCTGAACGTAGGTAGGATCGAACAGGTTCAGGACCGCTTTGATTAATTTGATCATCATTATCGTACTCCTATTCCCAGGACGATGATGATCGATGCTGTGTTATGACTGTCTCAGGGTGATTATCTCGCCCATTGCAGCGCGCCGAATCAGATCATCCATGTCCTGATCAGTTAAGTTTTTAACATCAGTTTTGGTTACGAACGCGCTTTGGCTTCTGGATCCGTTCTCTACTGGCCTTGTTCCCCTTGCCCTGACATTATCGGTCACAGCCTTTTCGGTCTGTGCCGCTGCATTCATTGCGGCTGCCTGGGTGATTTCGTCAAGATGCATAACCTTGTATGCGTGTTCCATGGGAACGCCATTATTCAGCAGTGCGGCAAATTCCGGGTTCTGAATCTCCTGAAGCAGATCAAAGTCCGGATAGGTAGCTTTGATGCTGTCCGCTTCAGACATCCATTCATTCACCTGTCTCTGCTGGGTTTCCTGTTCCTGCCGGATCTGTTCCTGCCGGATCAGCTGCTGATTATTCAGCTGCAATTGCTGGAACTGCATGTACTGGTCGGTTGTCATCCCGTGTTTATCTGCTTCGCTCTCCCAGAGAGTGGCGTCTGAATCCATTGCAGTTATCAATTCATTTACATCTGCGGTTCCGTACTTGGTCTGAAGTCTGTCCAGTAAAGGCTGATAGGAATCAACACTCTGCTGCAGGTTCTGAATCTGATCATTTGCGCCTTTCAAACGGCCTTTGATCAACTTCTGTACCCTTGCATCGTCCAGGTCCTTATAATCCTTCAGAAATTCGTTGTAAGCCTGGGTGCGTTCGTTTGCTGCTGCATCGGCGTCATGCTGCTGCGGTAAGTTATCGCCCGTCTGCTCCCCGGCGGCAGGAGCTGTTTCGCCCGGTGTTCCGGCTTCGCCTTCAAACAGATCGAGGACTGCCGGAAGTAAAAATAAAGATTTTGACATATGGAATTGTCCTTTCTCGGGATGCGTTGCCCGGTCGTTTTATCCGTTTGTATCGCAAAAGGGATATGTTATCTCCCCTCAAACGCATAGCAAATTAAAAAATATTTTGAATCATAACCACTTCGTCCGGATGGGCTTCCCGGATTTGCAATAGGCCGATAGTGATACACCGGAAATCCTCTTCCACAAACTCGTTGCCAGCAATGCACTCAATCATCGCATAGCCCGGTTCTAACTTGGAGTAGTGGCAGTAAGCCTGATCCTGGTTCCATAGTGTTCCTTCCAGGCAGTACATCAGACCGGATACAGCGGCACATACCTCTTGGCTGTTAGCATGATTCTCAACAAGAATCTTGTAGTGCTTGTTGTTTTTGGTTGCAGTAATCTCTGTCATTCTGCTCATCTCCTTGCTGGGTTTGCGGCTTCCGTGTTAGCCTGGCTCATGTCCGGTGTTGACCGTTTCGCAAGCCTCTGCTGGTAAGAAGTGGTCTTAGGCTGCAATGCTGCGTCTGCTCCACCACCAGCTGGTGCGCCCTGCTGTGGTGCAGGGGCTGCCATACCTGCCCCTGGGATCTGTCCCTGGAACTGGGGCAAACCCATGGCTCCGGTCAGTTGATTGATGACCTGCATCTGCTGCTGCACGATGTTAAGCAGGGTCTGTCCTTCCCGGACGGTCCGCTTCACCTGGTCGATGCCTTCAAATTCCATCATCTCCAATGCGCCCATGGCTTCCTGTGCACGTTCCGGATTGAAGAATCCCATGCCGTACAGTTCCTGCGCCCTCTGATTGCCTTCCATGGTCGAGAAAGGATTCCGCTTCTGGGCGTTAACCTTCAGGTCAAAGATCGGTCTGCGGAACAGGATCTGCCCATCAGGGCCTACACCTACCGGCTGCTCCTGCAGCTGGGCGTTGCTGATCTGTGCAAACTGGTATTCCGTCTCGTTGTTCCCGGCCACACGGAAGGCTCTGGTCTCATCGTAGAACTGCCGCATCAGTTCGATGCACAGGGAATAGATCTCTGCACAGCGGTCATAGGATCTGCCAATCATGTCCCGGCTGGTTTTGTTTCCGGCTTCCTGTAAGGCTGAAATGGCTGCCGCTGCGGTGATGCCCGAAGAGGTGCTGCCGGCGTTTACATCCCGGTTGGATGAAGTGTCTTTCATTTCGTCGATCTTCATCTGCAGGATCTGTGCGTAGATCGGAGACGGTGGATTAATCTGTACTTCACGGAACCTATCATCGCCTACAGCTCCGGACACTTTGATTACTTCGTTGTTCCAATCAGCAAATTCCTCGGCGTTCATGTCCGCAGAATCAGATACAATGAACCGCTTCCTGGATCCCATCATGGAAGATTGCAGCAGATTGGATGACAGCTCATCGATATAGAGCTGCGGATCCCGGCAGATCGATACGATTCCGTAGCCGGCAGGAGTGCCCTTCTGAGGGTACAGTACGTCAAATACCAGGGGATATTTACCATGGTCATAAAATCCTCTGTCCGCGTATTTCGGATCGTTTTCTGAGGCATACAACACCTCGTCATTGCAGAATTTGACATAGTGTAGGACGGTTCTTCCGGTCGCATCGTGCTTCTTGTAATACCAGTCAACAACTGTAGACTTCTCGCTGAGATCTACCTGTGAATCGTACATGTACTGCGGTACATCTATCGCCCCGGATCCTGACATCTTGCCGGCATGCTCTGGGTACATCTGATCAAGCAGATCGGTGTCCACCAGCTCGGATATAAAGACGTTCCGGCTGTCCTGGATATCAGTAATACCGGGTTCGTACAGCACTTTGGTTATATCTACAGTCTTTATGCTGATATCACCCAAGCCATTTTCCTTGGTGCTGTCCCAGAAGATTCCATACACAGCGGTTCCGTGTTTCAGCTTCTCCCACCAATTGTCCGAGTACGCGCGCTTGAAATCGTTGTACTCCATGACTACAGGAAGAATGCTGGACAGCAGATTAGCGGACTGCTCGTCCGACAGTTCCCTGGGCAGAACTAATGGCTCCGGATAGTTGTCCATAGCATCAGCATGTTTGTTGATGATGGAGTTAACCAGCCATGCAGAGGTAGGTCTCGGTCGAAGTTTTGCCTTCTGCCGCTCTTCTTCGGTCTGCGACATGTTGATCACGTCCCAGTGACGCAGTTCCCACCATTTTTCTTCTTCGATAACACGGTTATCCAGGTAGGCCTTTGCTTGCCGGTACTTCTGCATGATGGCACGCGCGTCGTGGATCTGCTCCACACCGATTACACGGCTGTGGAAGGTCTCTTCCTGTGGCTCTGCCTCGGTGATGACGGTACCAACGCCGATGCTCTGATCGTATGCCGGCATTGGTTCCGGCCCTTGCGGTTGGTTTTGTTCCCATACTCCCTGCTGCATCATTTCCTGATTCTCGTCCTGGATCGGACTGGCAGCAGTTTGCATGGATTCGGTTTGCTGGTTTGCTTCCGGAACAGCTGCTTCCTCCTGCCGAAAGTCGAATGGTCTTCTTGGTATAGTTGGCATATCTTTATCTCTCCTAGTAGTGCCGATAGAAATCATATCTATCGGTTTCTTTGGGTTTGTAATAGTTGTCCAGCGGATCTAATGGATCGTACGGTTTTGGCATTGGGATCTGCTTGATTCTTGCTGCTATTGGGTTCTCCATGCAGACATATCGCCACTCGTCATAGATGTGGTCCTCACCATCCGTGTCGATGTCTTCCACGTTCGTCTCGTCATATACCAGGTTTGGTACGGTTCGGATGAAGTGTTTGCAAGTGCTGAATACCTGGAACATCGGGAAGCCTCTTTCGTCAAATGCAAGCCGGTGATGGCATTGCATTTTGCCGTTGATTCGGTCATGGTTTCCCTTCTCAAAAAACACTCGCTCACGTTCCATCAGTGCGCCGATGCTCTCGGTTCCTTGTGACGCCCATATAGCCGGGTCTCCTACTCGCAGGATCTTTCGGTCTTTAAGGTTCGGATCTTCAGCTTCTATCTGCCGTATCATCTGTGCCACATATGTCGGTTCCTGCTTAACCCCGGTATTCGGTTCTCCGGTGCATCCATACAGTTCCCTGATGCCGTACATCTCGCGCTCGTCTCCGATTGCGTACCAGTGTACAGAGAATGGCCTGCTGTATCCCCAGTCAAGGCCGCACCATATGGGCCAATGCTTTGGTATGTCAAACGGATCGATAACATGCGTCCATTTCCTGTCTGCATAATGTTTGTGGTCGTTCTTCCATTCCACAAACACCTGGCCGGAGAATGTATCCCAATCACCGTACAAAAGCGCACGTTTTTCTGCTTCTGGGAGAGAGGCCAGTTTTGCCAGATACATCGGATCGTTTTCCAGCAGCTTCTGGTTGTCCCACACGGAAGACGGAACAAACAGTCTCGACATTCTTGCATTTTTGATTGTTCCATCCGGCTCTACCCACTGCACATCTTCCCAGATTGTTTGCATTGGCGTTCCAGCCGTTATAAATCTTTCCTTTACCCAACCATGCCCCACGCCTCCCGGGTTTGCTGATGCTCTTATGTAGCATTCAACCCCAGGGCCATCTGGCCTGTTTCGTGATTTCAGGTATTCATACTGGGTGTATGTAAAGTGAGTCAGTTCGTCAAAAGCAATGTATTGGTACTGATGGCCTTGATAATCGTACTTAGTATCTTCGTGTTCTAGGTTTCGTAAGAGGATCTTGGCACCAGACGGAAAGTTCCATGTGTGAGAAGATGAATTGTACTTTGCCATCGGAAAGGCCGGCTTGTATATTCGCTGAGTTTTGGCGATAAGTTCCTCTAACTGTTTGTAAGTTCTACGGAATATAATGCCTTTGTAGTGAGGGATATTTACTTGGCGCAATGCTTCTGCAACTAATGCATCACTCTTGCCACCGCCAGCACTTCCACCAAAAAGGACTTCATCTTCTCCGCGAGACAGGAACACCTTCTGTCTTTCTTGCGGTTCCCAAATCGTATTACCCATTTGTCTTTTCTCTTTCCGGAAGAATCACAACGCCGGCCGTCAATGATTCGGTATCCAAATCTACATCGCGCTTGTCTCTCCAGTCTTTCGGCATCCGGTTCTTTGTCCAGTAGATTGCCGCAGTAACATTAGGTGGGTACCATTTGCTAATGACATGCTCATTTCCTTTGGAATCAATTACTGTTTCTTCGTTCCAGTAGCCTGTTGCCATTCGATACAGTGCATTAACCACCCTGGCGTCTGGAAGTTCCTTTCCCCCTTTTAAGGCATCCGAAAATTCCGGGTGTTCCTTCTTCCAAGAATAAAACGTACTGAGGGAAATTCCGATCTTATCATTGGCAATCTGCTTGTCCGTAAGACCTTGCCTGCTCCAGTGAGTAGCTTTCTCCATCCCACCATCATCTACAAACTTCTGGTACTTACCTGTTGCACCGCGCATATTTACCCCTGCTTATCGCTGGCATTGATGATAGAATTCCATACAGCAGAGATACCGGCAGCCAGCGCACCGGTGATAATAGGCAGATAGGTCGTCCACTGATCCCATTTAAAATCCATGTAGTTATTCAGCATCATTACGATCTGTGGTATCAGGACGCCCAAAAACGCCTGTACGAAGGTTTTTAAGGCACGCATGCCTACATCTTTGATCTTCATAAAAAACTCGCTCCTTCCTATGGTTTTGCTCTTTGTATAGCATGTTTGGACGCGTGCTTCTCCCCTCAAACGATGGGCCGAAAAAACTTTTTGAAAAATTTTTGATTTTGTGCTTGACATCCTCTGCGTATAGGTGTACACTCAGAGCGAAATCAAACACAGGCACACACGAAAGGAGATAAATGAAATGACAAAGGCACAGGAAATGGAATTATTAGAACAGATCGCGGACCTGATCGAGCAGGCAGGCGATGACAGCTATATCGGAAGAGCATTCGAAGGATGTTACCTGATGGCAAAAAGCAACATCAAAGATGATTTTTGGAACAGCATGAAAGAACAGAGAGATCTGAACCAGGCAGAAGCAGAAAAATGGATGGACAAAGCAGAAGAATACAAAAAAGAACTGGACGCATCCAAACAGCTCCGCGAAGACCTTGAGAAGAACCGGGATTTTCTGCTGGAAAAGGTAAATGAAACGAAAAAATGCAACACGGAACTTTGGAATCAGTTATGTGAGCAGGAAAGAAAAGCCAACGAACTGGAGCAGGAAGTCATTCAATTAAAGGCAAAGCTGTACGATTTGATTTGTAAGTGATAAGCTAGTGAAATAGAAAGGAGAAGAACATGAGAATCGATTATTACGGACAATTACCAGACAGAAAGCACAATACAAGATGTGCCGTTATAGAATTCAAAGAGAGTGAAACACAAGCCGTAGAAAAAATCATTGACCTGATATACAAAGAAGGCTATCACGACATAAGCGGTTTCGATGAATGCTGCTTCATCGGCGTGTGGGATAAAGAAGAATACAACGACTTAGTCAAGCTATACAAAGAGGCTAAAAAGCAGATAAAAATCCTCTGATGAGTCTTTGAAAATTAAGACGAAACCCCGAAAGGGGTCAGGATTATAAAGCACATACCGAAAGGAGAGAATCATGAGATACATCATCAGAGACAGAGAAGCAGGAAACAGGATCGCAACATTCCAGACATTGGACGCCGCGCAAGAAGAGCTGCTCACGTACGAAAAGGCAGACAAGGAAGAAGGTACTTACACAAAAAATTTTTATGAAATCGTAGAGCAAAAAACCTTCCGCGTATGGTTCAGCACTCTTTGGGGAAAAGAACTTCCGGAAGAAATCGAGGCTGATTCCGCAGAAGAAGCCATGGACATTGCAGCAAAATACTATGCGCGGCCGGGCATTGGCGCACATCCGGTCAGAGTCGAAGAATATCCGGCAAACCAGTGGCTCTGCCGCACATGGACTAAGCGTGACGGCTCCTGGACATCCGAGATTGACCGTTTCAACACCAAAGCTGAAGCAGAAGACCATGGCAAAACATTTGTTAATCTTATTGGCTTAGACGATGAAGAACGCACCTATGAAATTCATGAAGTGAGGGCTGAATGATGACAAGTGAAGCACAACGGAGAGCGCAAGCGAAGTACGATGAAGCGAACACAAAGCAAATCAAAATGAAACTGAATATAAAAACCGACACAGACATCATCAAAAAGCTGGAAGCAGTTCCAAACATCCAGGGATACATCAAAGATCTGATCCGCGCAGACATAAAAAAATAGGGGCATCAAGCCTCTATTTTTTTTGCATGCAGTTCGTAATTTCCACTTTTCAACTTCGTTGTCTTAACATTCCATAATCCTTTTGGCTGCTGGATCTCCAGTACGTATTCTTCTCCCTTCTTGTGACCGAAGGTCGTACACACCTTTGCCAGCACCATAAAAGCCACCCGGTATACCTGTGCTATGCCCTCTTCTTTTTCCTTCTCCTTCTGCGCCACCACCTGCCGCCACATCTCGCGCTCATGATGGAGCTTCTCCCATAGTCCCTCCACGGTCGTCCCTTCCGGAACCGGCGGCATACTCACTTCCTTGGCCTGTTCTTTGCCTGTTCTCGTTTCCAACGTCTCACCTCTTTCTGAATTGCTATTTTCTTTTCCGCACATCGATCCTGCATCTGTGCAATGGTACAGGATTTATAACCTTCTGGATCCGAGCAATAATGTTGCAGGTATTCCCTACACGCCGCGATGCTGGGAAAGTTTATCCGGCATGACCCCTCACAGTAGATCTGATTGGGGCCGTTGCTGGTTATATATGGGCAATAGTATCTGTAGTGATAATAATCCATTGTTCACTCTCCTTGTTGCCGCTGAGCCTCCAGGATCTCTCGTCCTCTCTTCGATAACTGCAGCTTCGAAAATGCTGACTCGCAAATGTTCCGATCCGATCTGCACATATTTCTCCGCATGTACTCATGCAATGCTCTTTCCGTCAGTGCAGTTTCGGCCATGCTAAACTCTATAGTCGCCTGGCTTACTGGCTCGCGTTTTTCCAGTTCCTCTATAGCATCGTCATAAGCATCAATAAAAGTGCTTGTGAGGCGTTCCTTCACCAGCGGATACCACAGCTTCAAGCGCTCCGCTATTTCATTTGGTTTCATCTGTGTCTCCTTCCCATGGTTCCGGCATTGGCATCCATGCAACAACAGCATGACCATTGGCATTCAGCCATTCACCATCTACCAGCCATCCCATTTCAATTTCTCTTTCCCACTCGAAATCAAGCGTCACAAGATAGTCGTCGTCCTTTTCTGGCAACCGTTCACTGACCGGAATCCATTCCGGTTTTTTCTTTAAGGCTTCAATTGCCATATCAAGCATGGGTATATCCCTTTCATCAAGCCAGTCTTTTCCGCCTTGCTTGATAATGCTTTTGCAGAGTTCAAGTTCCAGGATTGCTTCTTCTGTAAACATTCCTCGTCCCTCCTGTTGATTCAAGTGCTTCAATTGCCATGTGTGTTGCTTCCATGACCGGGCATTCACGATCAGGGCAATGGTACGCATCATCTGCGGAATAGCAGTCAGTACAGCTTTGCGTCTTGAGAATTTCGATTGCTTCTTCTTTAGTCATTCATCTGTTCTCCTTTCTCAACAATTTTTCTCTCATCTTGTCAAGCATACGATTCAAGCAGACAGGTACGGGGATTTCTGTCACGTGTATCATTTGCACTACTTTTGGCTCGTCAATCCTGTATCGATTTTCCCCATCGTCAATATAGTGCTCCAGTGTTAAGCGATATATTTCATTCGTCATCACTCGCCCTCCTCTTTCTTAAATCCCGGAATCACCGCCATTGACATTCTTGCAAATGCTTCATTAGCTAATTTTTCATCCTCTGGGTCGAACCGATTACATTCATGCCATCTGATTGTTTCATCCGTATCTGCATCATGCAATTCTCTGATATGA
>Ga0326511_10000302_pt1 | contig 41857 bp, 57 predicted proteins | sample 0_2496_0518_D_FD_203701 | JGI IMG/M metagenome (GOLD analysis project Ga0326511, IMG submission 203701) | Bovine rumen microbial communities from UC Davis, California, United States - 0_2496_0518 | ecosystem: Host-associated > Mammals > Digestive system > Stomach > Rumen | place: USA... | reverse complement strand
CGGTCCTCGATCGCGATCCTGGCCGCCCGCTCGTAGATCTTCCAGAGCTTCACGATCTTCGGGTTCGCCTGGCGCCATTGGTCGACGACCGACTGCAGCTCCTCGTCCGGGATCGTTCCGTCCTTATCCATGGCGCGCATCGCTCCGACGCCGCCCTGGTAGCCACAGGCCAGCACAGCGACCTTGCCTTTCTGCCGCAGGTGGCCGTTCTCGCCGTGCTTTACGACCGGCACGTGGTACATCATCGAGGCCGTCTCGCAGTAGATATCCTTCCCCTGTCGGAAGGCTTCCAGGACCCACTCCTCACCAGCCAGCCACGCGACCACGCGGGCCTCGATGGCCGAGAAGTCGGAGACAACGAAGCGGCAGCCCTCCGACGGGATGAAAGCCGTCCGGACCAGTTCGGAAAAGACGAAGGACGTCTCCCCGAAAAGCGTCTCCATGGTCTCGAAGTCGCCCTCTGCTGCCAGCTCGCGCGCCAGGTCCAGATCCGGCAGGAAATTCTTCGCCAGGTTGTGGACCTGCACCAGGCGCCCGGCCCATCTGCCGGAACGGTTGGCCCCGTAGAACTGCAGGACCCCGCGGAGGCGGCTGTCTTCGCAGGTGGCCTCGAGCATGGCACCGTACTTTTTGACCGACGTCTTCCCGAGGGCCTTCCGGATCGTGAGGACCCGCCGGACATTGTCCGGCAGATCTCCGGAGAGCAGCCGGTCGAGGTCATCCTTCCGGAGCTGCTCCACCGGGGCGCCCTGGGAGGTCAGCCAGCCCTTGAGCTGCTGCAAGCTGTTGGGGTTCTGCAGGCCGGTGAGCTTCTTCGCTTCCTCCTGCAGCTTCGCGCGGTTCCGTTCGTCAAAGTCCACGATCTTGCGGACCATCGGCAGGTCGATCCGGACGCCGTGGTCGTTCATGTGCTGGTCCAGGCACCAGAGCCGCTGCTCACTCTCGCAGAGCGGCAGCAGTTTCGAGCGGATCGCCATCTCCGTGACGACGTCCTGCCTGTTATAGCTTTGATATAGCGCCCACTTGTCCGGGTCGTGCTGTGGCAGGTTCCTGGTCCTTCCGCTGTTGGCCTTTGTAGGCCTGCAGGGCTTAGAGAAGAACTGGATCAGACTCTTGCCGACCGGATCCTTCAGCTTATTCTCCGGGAGGCCCAGGGCGACGCCTGCAGCTGCCAGGGATCCGGGCAGGCCCATCTCCATCGCGAGGATCATGGTATCGCTCCACTGCTCCGGAGGCATTGGACAGCCGAAAGCCTTCGCGAGGCAGGTCCGCTCGAAGTTGGCGTTCCAGGCTGTCTTGAGGCAAGCCGGATCTTTCAGGGCATCTATGACTTCCAGAAGATGTCCCTCCTCCGGAGACTCCGTTTCGATGCTTGTCATGTCGATTACGTCAACGGGTCCGCCATCAAAGCTGTAGCCGATCAGGAGGACCGCGAAGTCCGGGTCCTCCGTGTACTTGTAGACGCCCACCTCAGCCAGATCGGCCCCGCTGTATGTCTCTATGTCGATGCTGAGCGTCTTCATGATTCCAGCAGTTCTCTGCGGTTTATGGCGCTCGCGATCTTCTTCCAGTCTTCCTCGACCGGGATCACGTCCCGCGTGTTGTCAATCAGCGCGATGCCGGCACCGACGCCGCGCTCTGCTTCCGCCTCCGGCGGCGCGGCGATGTAGGCGATATTTCGCGTATTAAAGATGGCTTCAGGACCGTCTTTAGGCGTCAGTATGATCCATGCCATCAAAAGTCCTCCTCATCGTCCTCAAAGCCGTCGCCGAAGTCGTCCTCAAAGCCGTCGCCGAAGTCGTCCTCGGCAGACGCACGGCTGCTTCCCAGGCGCTCATCATCGGAGAGCTTCTGGATGTTATTCAGGCCGACGCCGATGCCGCGGTTCCCGTTGCTGTCGTACGGGAAAAAGTTGATGCTCGCACGGCCCCAGCAGCCGCTGTATACTTCCTCCGGGTCCAGGATCTCGTTCAGATCCTTATCGACCACGCAGGGGCGCTGCTTGCTGTTCGCGTTTAAAAACATCATGCCCTCATACTCAGCGCCCTCGCGCTCTTCGTCTCCATCACGGATCGGCAGGTGCAGGTTCTTCGGCATCTTCCCGCCCCATTTTGAGTGGACGCCATCCTGGGCCGCCTCGTCGATCGCTTCGGCGATCTTTGCCAGGGTCTTCTTGTCCTTCTTCGGGATCAGCAGGCAGACGCTGTACTTCTGCTCCTGCCCCTCCTGTCCGGCCCATGGCTGGAAAATGTGTGCGTAGCTGAATCTGACTTTTCCTGTTACTACTTTTGTACTCATATCATGCCTCCTGTGAGATTTTTGGTGATTATGGCAGGTTTTCCTCTGAAAACCAGCGTGGCAAATATTAAATTTTGAAATCTGCGGCTGCTGCCGCTGCTGTGTTGATTGCCTCCCGCTTGTCGCTTTCCGGAACCAGGACCGGCTTGCCGGCGGGCTTGATGATCAGGTCCCCGAGGATCTCCGTCAGCTTCTTCTTTCCGACGATCTTCTCCATCGCCGTGATGCCGTAGAGCTTCCGCTCGTAGAGGGCCGCCTCCGCGTAGCCCGCAGCCTGCAGGGCCTCCGCGACCTTCAGGTCGTCCGCATACTTCCGGACGCTGCGGCCCTCCACCAGCTTCCAGCCGTCATAGTGCTCGCCGGCCACTGCCTGCTGCAGCGCGTAGTCCTGGACATCCGACGCCCACCTCGTGAGCTCCTCGATCCGTGGGAGGATCTCCGCGATCTCGTCAGCGCTCAGCAGGTCCGGATCCCGGAAGTCGTAGGCCGCGAGCTCCAGCTGCTTCTGTGCCCTGGTCCTGCAGACCGCCTTCGCCGGGCACCAGCGGCACCAGTCGCCGCAGGCCGTGTGGCCATCGTCTCCGGATGCCTCCAGGGCTGCCGGCTTGACCACCGTCTCCGCCCAGTTGAATAGCTCCTGCATCGGCAGCTCCTCCGTGCTGACGTGGTCCAGGCGCGGCTGGATGATCGTCATCCGGACCGTGTGGAAGTCGTAGACATCCCAGAAAAGCGAGGCGGCACCCAGACCATACAGCCGAAGCTGTGGGTTGCCTGCAGCGTCCACGCGGACGCCCTTGCCGTACTTCAGGTCGATCACCTCGATGGTGCTGTCACTTACTAATACAGCATCGGACGTTCCGAAGCCTTCCGGCACCCAGGCATCGAGGCTGAAGTGCTGCTCGACCATGAGCTCCGCATCGGCTCCTGACGCTGCCAGGCGCTCCAGGACGGCGTCTTTGTAGTAGTCCGTGGCCTCATCCATCTCCCCGCAGTAGTACTGCCCCGCGCGGGCTTTTTTGAGCTCAGCGGCGTACTTCCTGGTCGTGATCTCACCCAGCTCCGCCCGGAGCTTCAGTTCTGCCAGGGCGTGCGCTGCGGTCCCTTCCTCCGCGTACTCGCTGCCGGCCTCTGGCGGGCACTGCTCTGCCAGCCGGATCGAGCCTGGGCAGTTGATCCAGCGGACCGCTGCAGACGGGCTCAGCCTTGCGTGATTAGATGGCATTGAGGGCCTCCTTCGCTGCTTCCATGAGTTTCGGCAGATCCTCCAGGGCGACGTCGGACAGCTTGCCGGTGTCGACGCCCAGGTCCTCGATCAGGTCGCGGGCCATGTTCTTGCCGGCCTTTTTGTTCAGGCCTGCGAGCGTCTTCCGGACCCCGATCCTGAAATCTTCCGTGACGGCCTGCGCGGGCTCTTCCTTCGCCTTTTCCTCGAAGGGCGGGTTCTCCTCCGGTTTAAATCCTTCCGGGGCTTCCTGTGACGCCAGGGCCCTCGTGGCTGCCTTCGCTTCCTCGAAACGGTTGGTCTCCGGGTCAGACTCGAAGCCCTCGTTCATACGGATGTTTGCGGCAAACTCTTCCAGACTGTCAAAAGTTACGGTGATCTTCATTTCTTTATTCCTCCTTTTTATCTTCCGAAGACGTGGTCCTGGATCTTCACATGATCCCGGCCGTTGACGCCTTTCGTGTCAAAATATACGTAGCTGGTGTCCGGCAGGACGGTCTCCGTCTCCCTGAGCACCTCGCTGATCACGTCGCTCTGGACCTCTGTCGGCTTCGCTTTTCCGCGGCTCTTCCAGGTGGCGAACTGTCCCCTCTGGCTCAGGACGTCGTAGATGGTGTCCGGCCATTCATCGCTCAGCACCCGGTTGAAGATGACCTCCAGGCAGGCCTTCTGGCCTTTGAAATTTTGGTTATTTGCCTCTGCCCAGATGATCTGCTCCAGCAGGACCGCGTCGTCCTCGCTGACCGTGATCGCCTTATAGATCGGCTCCTTCGTGTCGGTTTTTTCTGACACCTCGATCGGCGGGGCCTCCGTGATCTCGATGGCGTCCTCCATCCTGGCGGCCGCCCTGCTGGTGATGTGGATCCCGGCCAGTGCCATCACCTCCACGATGATCACGGCCAGGCCTACGTACATGATTGCGTCAAACTTCTTTTTCATTCTTCTGTCCTCCTTGTTGTTTTCTGATAGCTTCCAGCGCCGCGAGCGCCAGATCGGTGAGGTCTATCTGTTCCATTTCGTGCTCCTTTGTTTACGTTCATGTACTTTTCAGGTAAAAAAAATATCCTGCACCGGCTTGCCGAAGTAATCGGCCAGCGCGACCATCGCCTGCGGCGTCGGCAGCATCCGCCCTACTTCATACGCGCAGATCGTCGTCCGCGGGATCCCGGTCGCGTCCGCCACGTCCTGCTGCGTCCTGAATACTCCGCGCAGCTCCCGCAGCCTCCGGCCGATGATGATCGGATCCAGCTTTCTGTCTTCTGTCATGTGCTCCTCCTTCCTTTTTGTTTATCAGATCAGGTCCGGAGACTTTATAAGGTCCGGCTCCTGCTCTCGCCATTCAAGATCGTACTTCTTCCGCTTCTTCGGCGGCTTCGTGTGTCTGCAGACCGTTGTCTTCGTGGCGCCGATTTCTGCCCCGATCTGCTCTAGGGACCAGCCTGCGTCTCTCAGGGCCTGCGCTTTCCCCCAGTCGATCTTCTTTCTGGTCTTCATCCAGTCGTCGATCATCTGGCCCAGATCCTCCATACAGTCCGGGCAGAGGTCATGGCCGAGGACCGCTGCCTCCTCGCCCTGGCCAATATCGCTCCCGCAGCGGTCGCATACATAGATCGTCTTAATCATCATCTTCTCCTGCCTCAAATCTCACGCCGGTGATCTCGTAGGTCTCCGCGGCATACTTACGTATATCCAGCAGCTCGTCGTTGATCAGCCGCTCTGCCTCCTCCTGGACCGCGTTCACGAAGCGGACCAGCCGGTTCCGCCCGCTCGTATGCTTCCATATCGCCTTCCAGCCGAAGCGCTCCACCAGGACCCGGCAGCTGATCGAGATCAGCATCGAGAAGACCGTCGCCGTGACATCCGTCGCGCTTCCCTCCAGCAGCTTCTGCCGCTCTGCGAAGTCCTGGTCGAGGACGCTGCGGGCATAGGTCCGCAGCTCCTCCTTCTTCCTCTCCAGCACGGCCTGGCGGATCTGCCGGTCGTGCTCCTCCAGCTGGGCGGCCGTGAAGGTATATGTCGCGCGCTGCGCCTTCTGTGCCCGCAGCAGGTCACCCTTCTTTCCCATCATAGCCCTCCCATGGATCCCGGAAGCCGTAGCTCTTGCCGACCGCGATGATCTCCCGCAGCAGCGGCCTCGGTTCTCCCGGCTGGTGCATGAGCATTGCGGCCTTCGCACATATCGTGCCGAACTCCGCCCGGAGCGCTCCCAGGGCCGTGTGGTCGTCTGCCGCGCTCAGGGCCTGGCTCGCGATCTGGATCAGGTCCTCCGCCCGTTCATGCTCCCGCAGGTAGCGCGGGTTGCCTGTCTCCTGGTACGCCATATACTTCCGGTCGCTGACCTCCTGCTGCTTCTGGATGTGCTTCTCAATTTGTTCTCTTCTCATCGCTTTACCTCCGGCAGGTGCAGCAGCTGCACCCACTCGCCCGGATAGCCTTCGCAGATCTCCGCGTACTCGTATCCGGATTCAAGCATGGCCTGTGCGGCTTCCTTCGCTTCCTCCAGGGTCGCGCAGTAGCAGTGCTGCGTTCCTTCCTGGCTCCAGGCCTGCAGCAGGTACTCCGTCTCCGGGACCCCTGTGATCGTGATGGTGAGCCCATCATTTCCATCGGCGACAGCGTGGAAGCCTGCCGTGCTGAGATCCCGCAGTACCTGCCTTACATCGTCCCGGTCCTTGCACCGGATCGTATCGTATTTCTTCACGTTCTTCCCTCCTCATCTGCAGAAGCCCAGCTGCCCCGCCAGTTCGTCGTATACAGCATCGAATTCGCCGTCCGGAAGATCCCGGAGCGCCTTGTATCTGTACATTTCTTTGTAGATGTCAATGTCGCCCTCGTAGCAGTTCTGCAGGTTACACCTGTCGAAGGCTTTCTGCTTTGCTTCTTTAACTGTGATCATGTCCTCCTCCTTATCTCGTTCGTGTGATTTAGTACACGTTCATGTTCCTTTATAATATATCCGATTGTGTAAATTGTCAACATTTGATATACTATTTTTTACAAAAAGCTGTTTTTATTATCGGAGGCTTGTTATGGAAGAATATGCTCTCAGATTAAAGAAATTAAGAAAAGAAAAAGACGTTACCCAGGAGGAACTCGCGGCAGCCGTCGGCGCCACAAAAAGCGCGATCAGTATGTATGAACGCGGAGAACGCAAGCCCAGCTTTGAGATCGCGGACGCCCTGGCCGATTATTTCAACGTCAGCATCGGATATATCAGCGGCTCGACCGACCTGCGCGGGTCCTACCCCAGAAGCGACCGGATAAAGCCGGATTTTTCAGGGCTGCTCCGGAAGGAACCGGAGCGCACGCTGGAAACAATAACGCCGCAGGAACGCCGGATGCTGGAAAGTTACCGGGCGGCCAGTGATGAGCTGAAGACAGCGGCCGAGCGCGTTCTCGGCCTGAAGTGATGCGCGGCGTCATTTACGCCCGGTATTCCGAAGGACCGCGCCAGACGGACCAGTCGATCGAAGGACAGGTCGCGGATTGTAAGGCTTATGCAGCGGAGCACGGGATCGACATCATCGGTCTGTATGCTGACCGGCACATCTCCGGCACAAGTGTAGAGGGCCGGGACGAGTTCCAGCGGATGATGTACGACGCGGAGCATCGGCGCTTTGATGCTGTGATCGTCTGGAAGATCGACCGCTTCGGCCGCAGCCGCGAGGACATCGCGGTGAACAAGATCCGCCTCAGGAAGGCCGGTGTGCAGCTCATGTACGCGAAGGAAGCCGTGCCGGACGGCCCTGAAGGGATTCTCCTGGAATCGCTCCTGGAGGGCCTGGCGGAGTACTACAGCGCAGATCTGCAGCAGAAGGTCTGCCGTGGGCTGCGTGAGACCGCGAAAAAGGGCCTCTCGCCCTTCGGGACGCTGCCGATCGGATATAAGACGGACGCCGACCGCCGGATCGTCGTAGATCCGGCGAAGGCCGAAGCGGTCCGGGAGGTCTTCCGGATGCAGCTCGCCGGTGCAGACGGTGGGATTCGAACCCTCAGATCATAGGCCATTATATCATGGCGACTTTTGTCCGTAAAATAAAAAAGGGCCCCGAAGGGCCCAGAAAAAGGAGGTAATCTATGGTCAGAGGTACCACACGTGGAGCGCTCCCCTGCCGTCTGTCGTGCAAAGTGCGCCCTCGAGCGGCCCACCGTCCATCAAATAAAAAAGCTCGCCGTCGATTGTCTGGGGCCCGGTGAGCATAGCCCCTTTCTCGTTGAAGAAGTACCAGTGATTCGATGTTCCGTCGGTCTCCTTTATAAGCTTCCAGCCGTAGGTGTTGTGGCCGTGGGCATCCTGATAATACCATTTCCCATCAGACTGCACCCAGTGCCACTCAATCGGCTTTTCCACGATTGACCAGTCGGGACGGCAGCACCAATTCCACGGAGCGCCTGTGTGCTCTACGACGGCTCCGCCGTTCCAGCTTGTGATATCGTCAGAACTTGAGTTTCCTTCAATAGAAACAATCAGCCCGTCTTTCCGGCCTTTCACGATGCCTACGTGCCCGCCGCCATTGCGGGACCGGAACACGATGTCGCCCGGCTGCGCTTTCGCAAGAGGGACTTCCCGTCCGGCTTTTACCATGGCGTCTTTCACTTCCATGGTGGATGCACTGGCATATTTTTCGCAGAGCAGCTTGTCTGCCTTGTCTGCGCCAAAGCCCGCCATCAGGCACCAGTTTACAAAGGACTGGCACCACGGTGCCCATCCGTATTTCTTATAGTGGCCTGTCTCATAGGAGTATTTCTGCACGTTGTCCGCTCCGGCGAAGCGCGTCTTTGTGTACAGACAATTCGTGCCGTATTTCTCCCAGTTTGCCAGTGATTTCTCAAGGTAGCCCTTCTCAGCTTCAGCGATTCCGACCACCTGACCTGCCGCGCTCATTGCTGCTGTCTCCGGTCATATTCGGCCTTGGCGATCGTCACCAAAGCACCGCAGAATACATCCAGAGCGACAAATGTGGCCTGAATCTGCTGCGCGCCCGGGATGTTCCAGATCTGGAAGACGGTCGAGATCAGTGTGCCGATCGGCAGGACCAGCAGAGCGATCACCTTCAGAATATCATATGTCTTATTGCTCATCATGTTCGGCCTCCTGTTCCGGCATACGGAGTATCTTGTTATAAAGCTCAGTCGCGACATCATTCCCGCCGAGGTTGTGATATGCCGCGTAGCATTTCTTCATCGACTCTTTTGCCCATATCGGCGCGTATCCTCGCTCGGAATACTTGTTGTAGTTGTTCACAATGGACTCCCGCAGCAGGCTCTGTACACCTGCCGCGATTGCCTCATTCTTGGTCTGTTCGATCTTCAGCCGTGCGGATATGCTTCTGTAGCACCAAGCGAGTGCCGCTGTGGCTGCTGCGAAAAGCCATTCCACCCAGTTCGCTGAAACGAATGCCGCGATCTCTTCCATATCAGGTCTCCTTATTCGGTTGTTTCTTCAGTTTCATGAATATAGCATTCGTTCTTGATAAGAGAACCGTACCCGTCCAGCATCACTGCGGAGTGCTGTGCAACGGAGGACACCGCAGCAGCGGCAAGGACGGTGTGGTATTTCTGTTCGGCTGCAGGTCGCTCATTAAAGGTATCTATAAGCGTTCCGGCGGTGCCGTCTTCATAAACTTGAATTTCAAGGACAATGAACTTTGAAATCATGGTATCTCCTTTCAAATATTAAAATGTAACTAAATGACTCTTTAGTTGGTTTCATGACCCGCACTGAAACCGCACTGACCATCGCAAGCGGATGGACGGCAGGCAGTAACTGGGCCATTAAGAAGGCAGGCATTGTTGAGGCTTACATCGAAGTAACAGGTGGCACATACACTTCAGGATGGAACACCGTGGCTACGTTGCCCGAAGGGTATCGCCCTTATCACTACTTTGACGATGCTTTACTTGACAACGGTCGGTCTACAGCTTGTGCTGTCAAGGTTACTACCTACGGTTCAGTGCAGGTTTACTATACAAGCAATCTCGCAAACAACCTGCGTCTTCACATGATGTTCCAAGCTGTTTAAACAAGCCTTTATTTAATGCGGACATATCTAATGCGACCGCCACAGCTTAAATCGTCTCCCGAAGACTGATATGCACGTAAGTACCATGTAAGGGTATCGGACGAAGCAGATATAATTCTTGTCTTATTAAGGGTAGCTCTGCCAGTTGCTAAAGCAGAATTACTGGAAGAGTTGTTATTTGTTTCAGTTGAATCTAATATGAGGATTCTGATACCACTACTACTGGTTGCTCCAAACTGAATATCTCCCGTTAAGATATAGATACCTGCACTTGGTAAAGTAATACTTACAACGGTTGTAAATGTGCTATTCGGAAGGGCTGCGCCTGTTTCACCTGTATAGCTGTATGCTCCGATATTGTTTAAAGAGTCATTTAGTGCAGAAACATCATCAGCATTTGTGTATTTTGTCCAAGCCCTCCACGTGCCGCTATAACATGTTCTTGTCCACGCATTGTTTGTTCCTTCTTCATAGTACACTTGTCTTACCATAGTTGATGAACTCGCCAACACGATGACAATTCCATAGTTTCCAGTAGGCGTGTTAGTCATGTTCCCGGCCACTCTGTATGTACCGCTTGTCACTAAAGTGTTTAGATTAATACCAGATACACTGGCAAGCGGAAACCCTGCAGATGTCTTATTTAATAAGCTTTTAATTGCTGATCCTTGAGCCGCGTCAAGTGCTTTTCCGGTTGTCGTGGTAGTCAGGTTGTTTACCACATCTGCTTTATCCAGCTTTTTCTCGTCAAGCACTTTGCCCTGCCTGCCGTCCAAGGCCGTGCCAGAAGCTGTGGTAATCAGGTTGTTCACGATACTGGACAGGCTCAGCTTGTTGGCAAGCAGATCACGGAAATATTTGACAACTTTGCCCCATGCAGTCGCGCCGTCGTCTCCTACTGCGGGTTCCGGATATTCTGCTGAGCTCGGCGTGATCTCGTCAATAGTCAGCTCACTCATCTTGGTAGCCGCTGCCCCGGGCCGACCTTCAGGAATGTAGAAGTTAAAAACAGCGTCCTGCTCGGTTCCGCTGTTTGTGATCTGCAATTCCGTGTCGGGGGCTCCAGAGATGACGTCGCCGACTCGGATAGTCGCAGGTGCTCCGTTTTCTCCCGGTTCGCCCTGAAGGCCTTGTACGCCTTGAATGCCCTGTGGCCCTTGCGGTCCTGGCTCACCTTGTGGGCCGGTTTCACCTCGGGGCCCTTGAGGGCCAGTATCTCCTTTCGGCCCCTGCAAGCCTGGCTTACCCATCGGAAGGCCGAGATTCAAGATCGGATTCTCAGCCGTTCCGGTTATTGAAGCATAAGCTGACCCTTCGTCGCGTTCTTCTACCGTCCCCATAGAAAATGCCGGGACAGGGCCGCGCTCTCCGGGGTCGCCTTTCGGTCCCTGAGGACCTGCCGGACCTGTCTCACCCTGCGGGCCGGTTTCTCCTTGGATACCTTGAATGCCCTGAACACCCTGCGGCCCCTGTTCTCCCCGCGGGCCGGTTTCACCCTGCGGACCGGTTTCTCCCTGAGGGCCCTGCGGGCCAGTCGCGCCGGTTTCTCCCTGCGGGCCTGTCAATCCTCTCGGGCCAGTCGGGCCGCGCTCTCCCTGAGGTCCTTGTGCGCCGGTGTCGCCCTTTTCACCTTGCGGGCCCTGTGGCCCGATTGCGCCGGTGTCACCTTTCGGGCCTTGCGGGCCTGTTAAGCCCTGCGGGCCTCTTGCTCCCGTGTCACCCTTGGGGCCCTGCGCTCCTCTGGGTCCGGTTTCTCCCTGCGGGCCTGCCGGGCCTTCAGGGCCTCTCTCGCCCTTGGGGCCTTGCGGGCCGGTGATACCCTGATCGCCTTTTTCTCCTTTGGGGCCAGCGGGTCCCTGCGGACCGGTTGCGCCTGCTGCACCGGGTTCACCTTTTTCACCCTTCGGGCCTTGCGCTCCCTGAGGGCCGGTTAAGCCTCTCGGCCCGGTTGCGCCGGTTTCTCCTTTAGGCCCCTGAGGACCAGCCGGGCCGGTTTCACCTTTCGGGCCCTGCGGACCTGCCGGACCGGTCGCACCGGTGTCACCCTTAAGTCCCTGCAAGCCTCTCGGGCCCTGCGGCCCTTCTTCGCCCTGAGGGCCCTGCGGGCCGGTTGCGCCTTGAGGGCCCTGTTCGCCCTGCGCCTGCACACCCGTACTGACCCACTGGTTATAAACAGCGTCCCACACGTACCAATATCCGTCCTCGATTTTAGGATACTTCTGGACGCTCTCAGCGGCCTGCTGCGCGCTTTCTTTCGCTTCAGCAGCAATTCCTACAGCCTCATCAATCAAATCCCGTACAGACTCAATATCGCTCTCAGATTCGACCGAGCCATTGGTTGCCGCTGCTTCGACAAACACGATGAAGTTTTCCGCAGCGATTACGGATTCCGGGCCGATGATCTGCAGCTCGCAGATAACATTTCCCGGAACAGGTGTGAGGCCTTCCGGGCAGTCTGCTGTGACTGTACTTCCTTCGTAGGTGCAGGCGTAGCTCACCGGGTTCAGATCCGGCTTTTTGCCGTTCATAATGACGTTGTAACCGTCCGGGATGGTGTAGGGTTTGTTCCCCACAAACAGGTTGAAGACAAACACACGCGAGTCGTGATCGCCCTGACTCACTGCGAGCCGGGGATACTCTCCTGTCGGTATTAAGTTAAGGTTCAATGTCTGAGTTACCATTCTGCTCCTCCGTTAATAACCGAACACCCACACATAGGCGTAGTTGAATTCCTGCCATACATACATCGGCAGGACAATGCTGTTCTTCGAGACCACAAGGTTTCCGCTGATCTGGTAGTCGCGCCAGCTGCCGTTCCAATAACCTCTCAGCATTCCGGTGCCGCTTGTAAAACTTCCCTGTGCGGTAAAGATACACGTGCGGTCAGCTGCACCGCCCTGATAGAATAAGCCGACAGGCGTGAAGCCGATGTTTGACAGGGTCACATAGCTGGTGTTTGCCGTGTACCATGTTGTTCCGTCATAGGAAGTTTTATAGGTAAAAGTCTTCGTTCCGCTGCCGAGATTTGCTCTCACAGCGATGCTGTACTTAAGCTCTTTCGCGGTACCCGATACGCTCCACAGATTGGTGCTGCCGTTGCTGACTGTGATTGTTTTCCCGGCGATGATATTGGCTGCTGCGATGCCGGACTGCGTGACTTTTTTGATCATCTGCGCGCCTGCGAGGTACTGGCCAGAAGCTATAGTCTGGTCTGATGTTGTGGCGTAATAAGTCTGCGCGGCTTTATCCGGGATAGAACCTTTTACCTCAGATCCGCCATTGGCGAAACCGGAGTAGCCTTTTCTAAGGGCACCGGCGGTGAGGGCCATCTGCCCGAAAGATACTGTCGAGTAGGTGCCTGCCACGTTTGCGATTCTTCCTGCACTCGCTGAATCACCGACCTGAACGGTGACACCTTTCTTGATGTTGCCCGCCGCGATGTTGGCTGCGGTGACACCCCGGATTGTCTGCGTCCCGGCGATGTAAGAACCGGCAGCGATTGTCCGGTTGGACGTGCTCACGTTATATGTGGCTGCTGCAAGGTCAGGAATACTGCCTTTTACTTCTGCGCCGCCGTTGGCAAATCCTGAATATCCTTGTCTCAGGGCTCCGGCCACGACCGCACTCTGGCCTGAGGATACTTGTGTGTAGGTTCCGGCTACGTTGGCGATTCTTCCCGCACTTGCCGCGTCTCCGACCTGCAAGGTGACGCCTTTTTTGATGTTGCCTGCGGCGATGTTTGATGTGGTCACGCCACGAATGGTCTGCGCGCCGCCCAAGTACTGGCTAGAGGCAATCGTCTGGTCGGATGAGGACACGTTATAGGTCGCAGCGCTTTTGGACGGGATGGACCCGCCCTTATTTAACCCGGCGGAAGAAGTAAATGTCGCCCCGGACAAGACCTGATTCTGGGCTGCATTTCCGAAAGAAGAAGCCGCCACCTGCATATAGGCATTCGTGTTGTAATAGCCATTCGCCGGGACTTTCATGCGAATGTTGTTTCCGTTCTGGCTGACCGCTGCCGTCGATATGCTGTCGGATTTGTCAACCATAGTGCCAGCCGCGGGCTCATCATTGCTGTCACTTGTGATCGCGGTATAGGGCGCAAGGACCCGGGCTTTTGTGGCGGTCAGTTCACTGGAATCTGCTCCGCCTGTTGCAAAGGAAATCGGTACTCTTGCCATGTTAAATACCTCTCAGTGCTAACGGAATCGCCGTTGTCGGAACCTGCACGGCCTCGAATGTAATCTTGCCCGCGCCGGTCACCATGTGTGTCAGCAGGTTGGCGGCCTTGTCGATGTTCTTCTTACCGGTTTTATTGACCGCGTCCGGGTAATTAATCTCGGCAAAAGGAACCGAGTTTGCGGTGATCCCGGCGACAAGTACGTCAACCGTATACGGGAGCACCCCGGTCGCCCATCCTGTTGTCGGAACAGTCAGATAAGTAAGCTGGTTCAGCCTGTCCCGGAAATACTGGTCAAGCTGTGCTACGGTAACCGTTCCGGCATCGTTCACAGTTACCTGAAGCGTGGACGCGTTCTGGATCACGAACTGGATGTTATAGGCAAATGCAGACGGGGAGATATTGTCTTCCACCGGCATGATGTCCGCCGTGGTAGCCGTGACCACAGCCACAAGAACTTCAGACCCGCTGCCGACCTTTGCGAATATGCCGATCGTGTTGATGGAATATTCCTGCGCAACGCCCTGATTGGTGAACTGAGCTGTCACCTGCACCACATTGCCGTTATAGACACCGGTGCCGGTGATATCGGTTGTCTGCTGTACATTGGTCAGCTCCGTCAGGCTCAGGATTGCGTCCGGGTCGGTGTATACCGTGGTGGACGTCTGCATTTTGGTGAATGTGACCTGATTGCCGCCTGCAATTGCTGAGGCGAAAAAGTTCTGCCCGGCAGCCGTTACCACCGCCGAATTGTATTTGCCCATGTTAACCTCCTATTGCGCCAATCGTCTGAATAAATGTCCGCGACAGCAATCCGCTGACATACGTATCCGATGGAACCGTGTTGACGACCTGCTGGTTTGCTATGATCCTTAAATGCGCCGGTACGACAGCCCAGAGCAGGTCATAGAGCAGGTCGATTGCTCCGTACCGGTTGGACGAAATGAAAACCCGGAGCTCGTTCGTCTCCGGGGTTACTGTCAAGGTGTAGCCATCCTCGCCGTACAGTTCGGTCATCTTTTCCCGCAGATGGAATATCGTATAGGGTATCGTCTGCTCAAACTGCTGGAGCACTCTCGCCCGCCGGAACTCCAATGTGTCACCGAAATTGACAATTAAGCCAAAGTGGTTCTCCCATTGGGCGATCGTTGCTTCGTCTGCGGTCTGGATGAAGAAGTTGTTGTAAATCTGCTGCGCGTAGGCTTCGATGCTGTCCATCTCGGCCCCGTGGATGTTCATAAGTTCAATATATTCCAGTACCGGCTTGAACCATGTGGGGAGCTGGTTCATCAGGATTTCGTGGACGTTGGAATCAAACCTCATTGACTACCACCGTGCCGACGACCGGTACCTGCTGCAGGGAAGATGTTTCCGTCAGCGTGAGATCGCCTGCAGCTCCGTTGATAAGCAGGCTGGATACGTTTACAACCTGCGGGATGGTGAGGATCTGGTAAATCAGCCTTGACGCGTAAATAGACACGTTGTAGCTGATCTCATGCGTCTGCGTCATATCTCCCCACGATTCTCTGACAGACGCGACGTACTCCTCGATTTTTTCTTTTATGGTTCCCTGATAGATATCCGCGCCGTTGGATACGCCTGCTGCGAATTCTACCGTGCAGGTGATATTCAGCGTCAGGGTCTGCCCCGTTGTGATCGTCACCGCCGCGCCGATCGGGGCAATGCCGTAACCGTTTTCGCTGGTCTCCGGGCAGATAGCCTCCTGCACTGTGTTGATAAGTGTCTGCGACGCCGGAAGGAAATCACTTCCCACGATGGAACAGAGAACTGTGCCGCCGCCCTGGTATTCGTTTGCCGGGTAGACCTGCACCGCGCCGACTCCGGTAATCCCGAGAATCGCCTGCCGGTACTCTGCGATATTGCCGCCATAAGGCTGTGCGCCGAAAGTATCAAAGAAGCGTTCCCGTAAAGCATCGTCCGTCTCCGCTTCCGCGCCCTCGGTGATAATTGCCCCAAGGTATGCGGAAGTAAGGCCGCCAATGACAGTGATCGGGATAATGGACCCGGAATAAGAGTTGCCGATGGTCCCCGCGGTCTGGCAGGTCATTTCATACACATAATTCCCTCCGGAACTTGAGATCAGATCGCCGGAGACAAATATCACAGAGCTGTCACCGTTGATTGTGCGGAATGCGCTTCCCGACGGTATCTCGATATTGAATGTGCCCTGCCGCACTGCTGCCGTGGCCGCTTTACGGGACAGGCCGCGAAGAGCGACAATATTATTGAGCGCATCGCCCACCGCGTCGAACGGGCTGCCGTTTTCCTGCACCTGATTGAGAGTCATGTAAAGGCCCTCAAGGAACCACGCGACAGGCCCGATGGCGGTCTGGATCAGGGAGCCCTCCCTTTTATCAAGGGAGTTATCCACCTGCTCCAGCATGGCCTGCTCAATGGCTGATTTTGTGTAGCTGGAAAAATCTATCATATGGTTAATTCCTCCGAAAAGACGCCGAACACAGTATGGACCGTGAAGCTCCATACCATTTCATCGCCTGCCGTCTGGTACGTGAAATCCGTCAGCTCCGTGACGCGGTCGTCAATCAATAAAGCCTCTGACACCATTCGCGGCAGCTCAGACGCGATATAGCTTGCGCTGTCTCCGATCAGCTCGTCTGTTTCCGAGCCGATCCGGTCCGAGTAGATCTGCCACCGGAACCGCTCTGTGTTTAAAAGGATTTCCACGGCCTGCCGGACCGCTTCAAGCCCGTCCACGTTGCTCTGTACCCGCATCGTCTGCCGGTTTATCAGCCATGTCAGCGACGGCCGTGATATATAATTGATCTGCGTCGCGAATCCGACGTTCTCAGGTAATGTTGCCATGCTGTCTCCTTAATAAACCTTGCTCAAAAGGACATACCGCTGTCCGGCTGCACAGCGCATCATCACAACCTTATCCCCGACCGCGAGGCCCGGGTTTAAGACGACTGTAAATGACGCGCCGTCTGACGTGGTTCCCGTATATTCCCGTTTCACTACGCCGATTGTCTGTACCAGCGCAGCCTCCGGGAGCGGCTGCATTGTGCCCTCAATCATGACGCTTAATGGAGATACCGTCTGAACAGTGCCGAAGGCAAGGTCCGTCGGCTTTAGTCCTTCGTAGCCGTTCTGGAAGAGCTGCTGCAATACTTCAATCAGATCCATGATGCTCCTCCTAACTGCTCAAAGTTCTTGACGTCTATCTTCATGGTATGGGCGTCGCCTTCGTACTTGTGCGTTACCTTTTCCGCAAGCAGAAGCCGGTTCTTCGACAGATCTTCGATGTCATTAATCCTGACCGGGACAATATTGCCCGCCCTTAAGCCGGTGATGCCCAATGCTTCGATCGAGACCGTCTGCACCAGCCGGTTGTAATAGGTCAGGTACTTCTGGCACATCTCGTCGATCTGCGCGTCGTTTAGGTTCTCGTCAACCGACTGGTAATACTGCAAAAGGCCCCACTTTTTAATCGTGTCGGTATCCTCATGCACGAAGGTCTCGGCCTTGCCGGTTTCCTTGTTGGGCCGGACCAGCTTCACCCGGTTGTAGGTGTCAGACGCCATGTCCCTCGTGTATGTGTAGTCCGTCAGGAGCGAGCGGTTGCCGACCATGCTGGTGAGCATCATGTCCTTTACTTCCCGAAGGGTTAACTTTCCGAAATCGTCATAGAAGCAGAAGATCTTGCCCGTCTGTACAATAACCTGACTCAGCGCGTCAAAGATGATGCTTAAGCATTCCGTATTGTCCTTTACAAGACATGGGAACACGTATCCCGTAGGAGCAAGGGTTCCGACCGTCAGGCCGAAGTCCCCTGCAATCTGTGTGATAATCTGCTCCAGACTCATGTTCGTGAAGGTGTAGCTTGCTTTTGCCTTCAAGTAGTAAAGCTGGTCATATGCTGTGTAGGATACCGTGCCGTCTTTGGACCGTTTTGCCGTAAAGACAAACCCGGCAAAGACTCCCACGCCGTTCTCCGAGAAGGAAACCGCTGCGCCGTTCTGGATCGAGATCCCGGTCGGTTCTACAGTCTCGAAGGTCATCTTGCTGGCCGAATCGAACCGGTTTGTCGTGATCTCAACCTCGGTAGTGCTCCGGGCGTAATTTGTAGTCGTGAGGACTGTTTCCGTCGTTCCCGGCTGTACGCCCGGCCCCATCGCCGTTCTTTCAGAAGTGGCGGATACTGTGAGTTCAAACATCACATCACCCCACGATCTGCAGCTGGTCTTCTGTGAGCCAGCCATAATGACCGATATGCACAGGGTACGGGTTGCCGCTCACGATACGGGTGACGCTGGTGCTCAGGTTGTTAGCCGTTCCATGCGGTTCTGAACCATAGGAATCATAAAAATACTTCCCGTTGGCGATAACCTGCGCGCCGACTCTTAAGACCGGCGTATCAACCGGACGAGGCTCTTCCGCTACGGCATCCGTCTCGGCAGGTACCGCATCAGGAAGTGTCTGCTGCTGCACAAGCGTCACGGTCTGCGGGGAATAATCCCGGTATTCCTTCAGGACAATGGAATAATAGATGTCCCCCGGCTCGCCGCCCTTATCGATGGTGTCAAAGTCCTCAATGATGCACCGCAAATTCGTATCAAACAGTTCAGACCGGGTGATTATCAACCGGCCCACTGTTTTGTTCTTTTTGGCGCGTTCCAGGGCCTTCACAATGGTCCCGGGCGCTGTGCTGCCTGAAGTGTACGGGTCGTCAAACTGGCTCGGGAAAAACCCCTCCCAGCTCACTTCCTGCAGGCCCGGGGCCATCGGCACCACGATCTCGCCGATGTCCAGTACATCATAGGTCTTGTTGTTAGATGGGCGGGTCACCTTGATTTCTTCCGGGTTGACCGGGATGCGGATACGCCGCCCGAACTTTAAATAGATTGCTGTTCCGATAGGTACCCGCATTGCTCCTCCTTAGTGGGCATGGGCCACAGCCGTGTGAGCTGCGGACTGCTCGATTAAGATTGCCTTCAGCTTGTCCGCGACGTCCTGAGAGGTCAGGTTCTTGGCTGCGGATTCCGGGATGGACACGTTGATTTCAGGAGCCAGCGTTTGCAGCTCCACGTTCGCCATGTACCTTCTTTCCGCGAGATCGCGGTAAACCTTCAGGTCTTCATCTGACAGCTTCACGTCCTTGACCTTGTCAACCGTGCCGACGTTGGCCTTCTTGCCTGCGCCGCCGCCTGCACCGCTGCCGGAATAGTCTGGGATTTCAATGCTGCCGAAATCGCCAAGGCCGCCAATGCTGTCGCCTAATCCGCCGATCTTGCCGCCGAGCCCGTCAATCTTACTTCCAAGGTTCGCTCCGATATCACCGAAGTCTCCCATGGTCGTACCGGTGTCGATGTTGGCCATGCGCTTAATCTCAACAGCCTTGTCGCCGTAGTTGGCATCTACCCAGCCGGACAGCTTGCCTCTGAAGCCCGCAACGGCTCCGGAAAGGTTGGAATTGAGCAATGCGTCGATTGCATTTGCCACAGCCTCAACCATGCCGAGGATCGCATCAAATACACCGGTGAAAAGCTGTATCGTTGCAGCAAGCGGATCGTTCCACACGTTCGCGAAGAACTCTGCGAATGACGCGATCACGTTCCACAGGTTCGCGAACGCGTTATAGCCGAGTGCATAGATAAAGCCGAAAACCTGCCCGATTGTCTGACCGATCTGCGTGAATGTGACGCCTGCATTTATCATGCTGGCCACAATGGCCCCAAGCAGTACCCCGATTAAAATAAGCGGAAGATTCGCCATGGCCCACGCTGCTGCAGAAGCAAGCGCAGAACCGACCGAAGCGATCTGAACTGCTAAATATGCGCCCGCCACAATGCCGATGGCCATTATCAGCATGTCGAAATTTTGCGTAGCCCATTCTATCGCCGCAGCAAGACCGTTAAGAGCGACCTGCCCGATATTGGCGAACAATACAATGCCGTCCGATATAGAAGACATAATCGCATCGAAGCTGTCCGATTGCATGAAATCTGTGAAGGCTTTAGAAAGCGGCTGCAGGGCCCTCACGCCTTCGTTCTTCAATTTCTGCATGGCCTGCCCGAAGGTCATCGGCATTTCTTCAAACTGAGCATCAATTTCACTGCCATACTTCAGGATCGCGTTCTTGACGATATCGGCTGTGATCTGCCCCTGTTGGGCCATTTCCCTGATTTTGCCTATATCCTCGCCCATGTAGTCGCCGATCTTTTGGATAATCGCCGGGGAGTTAGACAGAACCATCTGCAAGTCATTGCCGCGCAGAACGCCGGTCGCCAGTGCCTGTGTCAAGTTGTACATTGTGGACTGGATGCCGGCCGCGCTCGTGCCGGAAATGGCGAACTGCTTGTTCAGTAATTCGGCAAATCTTACACTCTCACCCGTACTGTTGAACACGCCCTTTGTCTGTGCATTCAGTGAAGCAACCGTTGCCGCGATATCCATGTATGATCCGCGCGACCGCTGAGCCGCCGCAAAGATTGCATCCTGCAGCTGCCCAACATCAGCGAACTCGCCTTTAATCGCGTCCAGACGGGCTTCCGTCTGCGCGATCTGATCGGATAGTCCCACGAATGCTCGTGCCGCTGCGAAACCGCCGAGTGCTGCTATAACCCCCCGGACGGTTCCTTCCAGTTTGCTGATGCTGGCGTCCGCTTTCTTAGCCGCATCATCATGTGTCTTGGTTTTCTGTGCGGCCTCTTCCTGAGCCTTTCCATACTGTTCAAGGCGGCTGTCCATCCGCTCCAAGGTGCTGGCGATCCTTTGCCCGAGATCGTCAAAATGGTTGAAGGTGGCTGAAAATTTATCATTGATTTGTAATGTCTCTTCTATAGCCGCCATTAGTGTTTCCTCGATTTCATCTCTTTCTCAGCCCATTGCCAGCAGAGCTCCTGCTCCCGTGGGGACATATCAGCCACCACTGACGGCAGGGTTCCGAAATTGATGAACATATATTGGGCAAGGACCACCTCGCGGTAGCCCTCGCTGATTAGTTTTTTGCCTCTTCCTCAACCTTCTCAGCAGTGTCGAAGTCATTGAAATCCATAATGGCGTTCGACAGGTTGCCGTACTCGCCAACGGAAAGCATCCGGCCCGGGACATCTGCAGGGTCGATGACTTTGTAAAAATCACAGATCTCCTTGTCCCGGAAGTTGGGCTCCAGTACACAGGCGAGAATCAGATGGCTTGTGTACCGGGCGGAGTCTAACTCTTCCACGGTCTGTCCGTTGACCCGCTTCGTCTTCGTGCATTTCTTGCGGATGGAGTTCGCGGTCTCCTGATCGATCTTGCGTAACTTAAAAGGGAGAGGCTTGCCGTCCTCTCCCTTAAAGCGTTTGGAAATAATGACTTCGGTGGTCTCCTCCATCGGAGAAGGCTGTAAGAATCCCTTTAATACTGACATGGCTGTACCTCCTTTTTCATATTTGCTTAGCCGAGAGTATCAGGATCGTGGAAGTAGTTAAGCACTTCGAGGCCGGTGTAAGAGAATGTTACCTCTTCCTCCAGCCACTCAGCGTCTGCGTCCAGCATTGCGACCGGAACCTTGGACAGCTTGCAGTTATAAAGAGCTACAACCTGCTTTCCAACCGTGGTGCTGGCGTCGTCGTTGGTGATCTGCAGAGTGAAATACGGCAGGGTGCCGGTCTTCAGATATGTCTGCAGCATCTCAACAAAGTACGGGCTGCCGTAATAGATCGTCATGGAACCCGTCAGGCTCACGCCCGTGGTTTTCTTCTGTACCAGTGTAGTGCCGACCACCTTGAAATCGCTTTCCTGAAACTCGGCGTCGGACTGGAACTTCTTCATCTGGAAGATCTCATGATTCTCCCCGTTGATTGTCACGAACGCGCTGCCGGACTTACCATTAAGCGCGTCTCTCTCAAGTAAAAATGCCATTCTTTAGTCCTCCTTACGCCACAGTGATCGCGCCTGCAGTGGTTACGGTCACGGTCATGTAAATCTTCTCGATTGCATCAACCGGCTGGATAGCCACGTTCACGATGACCGCGTCAATAGCCTGACCAGGCTCTACGCTTACGTCTTCAGCCACAAAGTTCTGGATGCCATTATTGGCCTGCATCTCATTCAGGTAGCCGATAATCCAGGCGCGGAGAAGTCCTCTTCCGTTGTCGTTGTTGTCAACCTTGCCGACGAAATAGCTTGAGAAGTAACGGAAGGTGTCGTTGCAAAACTGGTTGATGACACGCATGACGCGGTTCTTTTTAAATTCTGCACCTTCCTTTGGGATTACGGTCGTCTTGGAGTCAATGTCGGTGCAGATCTTCACGATGCCGAAGGTATCAATGAAGCAGAGCATACCGTTTGCCACCGCCTGCGCTGCCTGCGTCTCGGTCAGCTTCGGATTTGCGGAAACTGCACCGGGATACTGTGCATAGGTCAGGGACTGGTTATATCTTGCTCCGGCCTCTGCGCCTGCAACCCACCATACGGCCTGCTGTGCGCTCAGTTCGGTTCCGTCACCGAGAACTACGCCGTTCTGTACTGCGATCACGAACTTGCTGTTTAAGGCTGCTGCAGAGCCCGCCATAACGGCCTGACACTTACGGCCTACGGAGTTATTGACTCTTGCGATAAACTGGCTGAATGCCGTGATTACGGTGCTGTCAGTGCCGTCATACGCAAGGATGTCGAACTCATAGGGCTCGATCGCGGTCAGGAATGCTGCATAGTTTGCGGCAGCGGGAACCGGATCAACGCCGCCTGCCAGCGGAGTGCCGACCGTGGTCGTAATGACAGGAGCCTCTCCTTCTGCAGGTTCGGCAACTTCAAAGTTGACCCAAGCATTGGCTTCGAGGTTGTTCAGATCGTTTACGTACTGGGAATCCACAATGTAGCCATCCAGCACGGTATTGACGTCATAATATCCGGCATTGTCCGGGTCTGCAGTCACAACGATCGTGATATCGTTACCTCTTACGCCTTCATAAAGGGCAGTGACCGTCAGGGAGCCGACCGTAATGGTAGCAGCTACGCCGCCGGTGCCTGCCACTCTGTAGAGCAGGATCTTGTTCGGGCCGCTCGTTACATCGGAGCCCTTCATCATTTCCCGCAGGAACAGGGCCTCGCTGTCTGTAATTGCGTAGCCGATATACTTCTCAAGGCTATCGCCCGGAGTGATTTCCTGCACCTCGCCCACAGGGCCCCAAGAAAGGGCCTTCGGGATGGCGACCGTGCCTCTCTCGCCTACGCTGATATTGACGCTGTCCTGAGACTGTACATTGATGTACACGCCCGGCAGCACTTTGTTCTGTGATGTCCATGTACCACCAGCCATCAATTAGCTCCTTTCTGCAGGGCGGCCTCGATGGCTGCCTGTGCTTCTGCAATGGTATATTCTTCTTTGGTTAAAATCGCCGCAGCAAAGTCCGGCTGGTATTCAGCAAGGGCCTTGCTCTGCAGCAGTTTTTCGCGCGTGAACTTCGGCGCGTTATCAGTAGTCTTTGATTTCGACATTTGTCTCCTCCATAACCTGCATGAGGACCTGAGCCTCCCGGTCAAACCTCACGCGCGCTCTGAGTGTGAATTTGTAATGCAGTTCCTGATCCTCCACGTTCCAGTTCCGCTCCTGCGTATGCAGCAAAGCCGTTCCGAACTTGTCGTTGTAGTTCAGCATATGGAATGCCTCGTCCAGCTTGTCGGCCATCTTGTAGATGCTGTCATTCTGGTCATCGGCGTTCCTCTGCTGCACGAACACGATGTCAAACCCGATCTCCCGGAGCGCCCGCTCGGATGGCTGGTCGTCGATGGTGGCCTGCGTCACAAAGATAAAGAAACACGGGAACTCCGTGTTTTCTGTCGGGCTCTTTCTGATCGGATAAATGCAGTTCCCATTTACATCCGGGAACGCGTAAGCCAGCTGGTCAGCGATGCTCGTTATGATGTTGTCAATGCTGAATATCATTTGAAAGCCTCCCTGACCCGGCGGTCAAGTTCAGAGCGGACAACCTTCCGCCACTTCTTTACCGCGGCCTCTTTCATGTACAAACCCTTCACATAGTTCGTCTTCGTGCCGACTACAATGCCGCCGAACTCGGCCGGGACCTTTTCCAGCAGACCGCCGTTCTCAATCAGGCCCGGGACAAAGTGTTTGTCCACACGGTGCCCATCATTGACGTAGGACGCGTACTGCATATTGTTGGCAAGTACGGCTTTCCCACGGGCTGATTGCGTTTGGCTGTCAGTTGTCCAATGCTGCGCCATCTGCCCGGTCCGGGTTCCTGTTCCGGCAATCGCAGCTCCGTTCGGTGGAGTCTTTTCTGTGGCCACCCGGACTGCCTCAATCATTGCTCCAGTGTTCACCTCGTCAATGATTTTGGGAACATCCATCCCAGCTTTCCACATCTGGTCCAGCCGTTTTCTGATTGTAGAACCGAAACTCGACATCTTAGCTCCTCGCGATGTTGTCTGCCAGCAGGCCGACTTCCTTGTGGTCTAAACCTGTGTGCGCGACACCGACCGGGTCGTAAAAGTCCTGCGGCTTGCCTGCGAGATACCGCTCAGTGGTGTTCCCGCCAATGCGTCCGCATCTCGTGACAATCAGTTCGTCTCCGATCTGGATGTCTGCGCTGATGTCGCAGGCCAGCTTGTCCTCCTTCCGGTCAACTGCTGCTGTGGGCTGCGGAGTTGCGCCTTTCACCTGCGTGGAATATACCCGGCAGGGGATCGCGAAGCCGACCTGTGTCCGCTTGTCTCTCGTCAGGTTGCCGCCGCCTGGGATTTCAGAGACCACCCGAAAGACATCAACCGTGTCCGTGTACCAGTCGCTAAATAACATAGACCCCTCCGATCCCGATCATCCGGGCCATGGTGGCAAGCTGCGCACCGTACTGTGTGGCGTTCCACGTGCCCCATTTCTCGGTCCCGGAATTGACCGCTGTGTTATCGTAGGAGATCGAGGTGTCGCCCATGGACGCGCTCGCCACTAAGCCAACCTGACCGGCGGAGCTTGCGGCAGCGGCTGCTGACGGCGAACCGTCTGCATAGGTCTTCAGGTACATTGCAGCCCAATGCGCCGTAAAAAGCCCGGCAGCATACCGCCACTGCGCGCCCCATATGGAAGGAATGACACTGCTGTTAGCAAGATCAATGAACTGCTCCAACATGGAAGAAGGAACCAGCGGCGTATACACCACGGTTCCCTCTTCTTCTGTTTTCTGGTAAAACTGCGGGAAGTCCTGCTGAAACATCGCCTCTGCATATGTTCCCGTCTCCCCGTATGGCGGCAGATTGGCCGCTGCCCGCTTCGCATTCTCGAAGTACGGGATCATTGGATTTGAATACGGCCACATCATAGCACGCCTCCTTATTTCTTCTTAGCCTTCTTGTCTGCCTCTTCAAGGGCCGCGTCAGACTTTCCCTCAGGCACAACGACGTGGCCGGACTTGATGGCCGCCTGAATCAGCCAGCTCTTGCCAACCTTGTCCGGGATCTCGCCGATGTAGTCCTTCGGGATAATGTAGACGGTGCCATCGTCCATGCGAACGGACAGACGAACCTTGGAGTTGATAAACATATAAGCCTCCTTAGATGCCGTCCACGTAGATGGCGGTCATGGGATAGAAGAACTCAACCTCAGATACGTTGCCTGCGTAGGTGGTGTCGTAGGAGAAGCGCTCCGCGTTCGGAGTAGTCATTGCGCGGGTAAGCGGTACAAGCTCATCCATAGCGACATATCTCTCCTTATTGCAGTAAACCATCATTCTGTCGGTATTACCGACGCCTGCGCCCTTTGCCCAAGCAGTGGCACCGATGAACAGGTCTGCGCCATTGGTGCGGGCCACGTTGTTCTCCAGCAGGAAGGTCAGGATGGTCTTCTCAGCGAGGTTGCTCACTCTGGTCGTAGCAATGTTGTTGTACTGCTCATAGGGCAGGATGATGTGGTTCGGGATCGCATCAAGGTCGTACTCAGAAGCAGCCCATACAGCAAGGATCGCATCGTTGACGTCCTTCAGGATCTCGTCCGGGGTCTTGGTTGCCCAAGTAGCGGTGCCGCCTGCGCCGTTTGCAGCGTTAGTCACGGTGACGTCTGCGTTGTTCAGCAGACCGGTGGAACCGTAACGCGCAAAGCCCTTGTAGGTATTCTCGTCCATGTGCTTGTCGTAAGTCATTCTTACGCCGTCACGGAGCAGGGAATCCATGTTTCTGCCGGTCATGTTGCCGCGCATCTGGTCGATCCAGAATACTCTGGTGCCGACAGCAATCATGTGGGTTTTCCACAGATCCTTGTCGAAGTTGGCCTGAATCAGCGGAGTGCCGTCTGCGGATGCAGAAGCAACAACGCCGTCACCGCTGCCGCCGGTCACGCCGTAACCGACAGACATAGCGGAAACATACTCAGCCCAGCCGCCACCGACTCTGATCGGAATATCGCGGGTATAGGTGTAGCTTGTCAGCGGGGTGCGGACAAGGGTGTCTCTCTTTTCAAGTTCGGACACAAGGAAAGCCTGCCCGGATGCGATGCCGTTGGCATCCATCGCTACAGCCTTGCCCATGCCCTGATTGACCATACCGAGGTCAAATGTTCCTACATTCTGAAATGCCATAGTTCATATCCTCCATTAAGCGTGAAGAGTAGTCAGGATTCTGACCTCTGCGATGCCGTTTGCGTCTGCAGTTCCCTTCCACTTGACATTGGTAAGCTGTACGGAATTGGAACTGTCTGCTACTGCCTCAAAACCGCCTACAACTGCGTTCGGCAGAGATGCATTTGCTGCGATTCTCAGATATACCGCACCGTCATATGCGGGAGTGCCGTTCTGGCACTTTACGTTCGCGCAGCCTCTCTTGAGGACCGGCACAGCATCGTTCGGGACATAAGAGCCCTCGCCCTGATTGATGTAGTTGACAGCGGACTTGGTTTCTCTTAAGGCAATGCCAAGGAACTGCGCTGCGGTGGTGGTTCCGCTGACCGGTACAACTGCTCCGGCGGTACCGGCTACGACAGCCTGTCCGAAGGGAAGTGCTGCAGTGCCTGCAAGCGGATGAGTGTCAATGATGGTGTCAGGCTGGCGGGAGTAAGAACCTGCGAAGCCGTGAGGCATTGTCTTGCCAATGTTCTGTACAAATGCCATGATTATTTGGTCTCCTTTCTGGTGTGCGGATTAAGCTGGTCGTATGCAGACTGGATCGCGTCAATATCAAGGCTCTTGCCCTTCTTCGCGTTCTTCTGCATGGTCTCGACGATCTTGGCGGAGTCGTTTGCTTTCTTCTCAGAGACAGCTGCTACCAGCGCGTCAGCGACGGCCTTGCGCTGTGCCTCGTCCTTGATGCCAGCCACGACAGGTCTCATGGAAGTCAGGATTGCCTTTGCAACTGCCTTGTCCATTCCTGCGGAAGGTTCTTCATCCTTGCACGCATCAAGCTCCTCAGCGGGAACGACGTGTGCCTCTTCCTCATCGTGCTGTGCAGCCTCCTCGAACTCCTCGCCTTCCTTCTTCTCGGCGATCTTTTCGATAGCGTGGAGGGCCTCTTCAATGGGATCTCCGTCCTTCGGCTCTTCTTCCTTCGGCATAAGCGCGTCGCAAAGCTTGTCCAGCTTGCCGTTCAGCGCGTCGATGGACTCGAAGAGTCTGTCGTGGTAATCCTCATCGGTAGCCTCTTCCTTCTTTTCCGGCTCCTCTGCCGGGGCTTCGTCCTTGAGAGCTTCAGCGGCATCGAGAGCCAGCTGTGAGATCTCGTCTGCGGTCTTGCCCTCAGCTGCGTGGCCGAAGAGCGAAGACCAAAGTGTCTTTTTGCTCATCTTTTTCCTTTCCGGCGGAGTCGTCGCCTTTGTGTTTATTGAGTCCATGATTGCAGCTGCATGACCGGCTCTGCCCTGATCTACAACTGCCACATGGTTGCCTCTGATGTTTTTCTGCGTGAATGTTCCGTCCCCGTTCGGCTCATACTCGACCGCATATCCGCAGGAGACTTCCCGTTTGCCGTTCCTGATCTCTTTAATCAGGTCCGCATCCTGGATGTGCAGATCGGCCACGAGGTAGTCCTTCCATTCGCCGGTTCCGCGCCGCACGTTCTGGACGTGGCCCTTGCTGTGCATCGGAGCTGTCTCAGCATCCAGCAGGTCTGACGGGTGGTCATCGGTTACGGGTTTCCCCTCGAAGCTTGCGATCGTCGCCTCGGAGAAGACTTCCTCTTCCGGGCGCAGGACCTTTACGATATCCGATGTATCAAGGCCCAGCTCCGTCCCGAGGTATTCCTGTTCTCCTGTCCTTGCGATGGGAACATTTCTGCAAATCAAAAAGCCCTCATCAGTTTCAAGCTGATTAGGGCTTATCGTGTAGCCGTAATATGTAATCATATTTTTCTCCATCAAAAAACCACCGATTTCTCGGTGGCTCTCAAATAAAGTGTGAAGCTATTTCAATCATTCCGGGAACAACCGCTCCCGCTTTCTTCAAAAACATGAACGCTTTTGCCATTGAAGAATCGGACTCAAGGTACTCAATTCCTTTTGGCGTGATTGCTACGTCCTTTGTGTCAAGTTGTTCCGCGTTCCCGACAACTGTCCCAATTCTGACTCCTTCGATATAGCCGTCAAGAAACAGGTGTTTTATAATGTACTGCCAGTATGTGTCGGCAAGCTCATCAATGCTTTCATCTGAACGCCTAAAACGCTTCAGATCAGGTCTTTCGCCTTTCCGTAGGCATTCATACAGATACGACAGCACACGAAATGCAATTACGTGATAGTCGTCTTTAGCCATGCCATCGCCTCCGTCTTCTTTCTTCTCATTACATCGGCCTTACGCCACTAATTTCTCATACAAAGCTCGAATTTTTGCTCTTAGCTTTTCGGGATCATCCCCGCGCTCAAAAACATCGCAAATATCAGGAAGCTCGTCATTCAGCACCGCAGCCTTTTCAGCATCAACCGCCTCTATTTCATCATAGTGCTTAATAAGATAATCAGGAGCGTCGTGGCTGAAGCTCAACGCGTTATAATTCCCTTCTATGAAGTTTTTTATCATGGTGAGAAGTTCATTCATTGTATGCCACCCAATCTGTTCTCGGCTTTTTCCGATTTATGAAACTGACGATTTCTTTCGTGTCCGGCTCATAAGCTATCGCAAGCTCGTTATAATACTTCACATACCGGCCATCTGTTTGGACATAGTTCGGGACCATTTGCCATTGATTAACAACATCCTTGAAAGTATAAAGGCCGCGGCTTCTGTCGAGGAACCGGGCGACCGCATGAGCTGATGCTTCGATTCCTGCAGCCCGAAACTGATAATATGTATCAAGAGCATTTTGTCTGAACTCTTCCGTCCAAGCCGTTTTACTTTTAATGCTCTTTACAGTTTTGAACTCTCGCCTTAGCGGCTCCCACTTTGTATTTTTATTATATTTGATATCGCGAAATTTTAAAATGTCTTTGGGTATTTTATTCCCCAATACCGCACGATATTCTTCCATTTCACGAATATCTTTGAGCAGTTCTGTTCGTTTCCGTTCCTTCTCCCGGTAGGCTTCAATCTGCTTCTTGCTGCGTGGGTCATGGCTCAGTGGATTTGTTTCCGGGTTGGAGAACTCCCGGATGCGCTGGAGCTGTTTCTCGCTCTTGCCCATCTCGGTGAATTTTATCAGGCTGTGCAGGCAGTTCGGGTGGATATTCAGATAAGTATTACTTAAGTCGTTTCCGCCCGCCGGGTCAATCTTCCCGAATGCCATTGCAAGGGGCGGGTAGTTCGGATTTGTGCCGGACTTTGAATACACGCGCCCCTCATACACAGCACAAACCGGGCACGTAGACCCGATTTTAACGATTTGATATAGGTCGTGGTCGTCCTGTGACAGCACACCCGCGACTTCCGCCTGCCGGGCTGTGGTTCGTGCAGCCATATTGCAATAGTCGGATAATGACCAATGCCGCCCAGCCTTGTCCACAAATGACGTGATGCCATGGTTGCGGATGGACGCCTCCATCATTTCTGCCGATGTATAAGCTCCTTTCCCCAACGCTTCGGCATAGGCCGTGTTCGATAGTGCAGCCTTGCGAAACTCATCCTCGTCAAGGCGTGCTATCGTGTAAAGCCTCCCGGCGGTTACTTGTGCCACGGCTGCCGCTTCAATGATTTCCCCGAGAAGGTTATCCGTGAGGGTTTCCATCATCGCCATATTAGTCCGCCCGGCGATGCTTCTTGCATTGGCATAGCCGCTCAGGTCCTTTGGTGTTCCATAGAACTGCTTCTCAATCATCTTGGGGACGTACTCATAGCTTTGGTCTACCATGTCCTGCAGGTCGCTCTGGATGCGTTCGAGGGCAGCTACTTCTGCATAGTCTACATATCCCTTCCGGCGCTTGCGGAATATCTCATCAATGATATCCGTCTCGGTCTTTCGGAACAGCCACTGCAGGTATTTCACCGGGTCTGCATTCTTTGGCCTGATGAGTGATGGCATTAGACCTCACCTTCCTCCACAGCCGGGAACAGACCGCTCATCGGGTCCTGCATGGCCCGGGTGGATGAGTAGGTCTTTCCCTTGTTGGCGTCAATGTCCTCGTCTTTAATCTTGCCGAACAGCTGAGTCTCCTCATTGAGGGCCTGCAGCTCCTGCATAGCGGTGGCGGCGTCAATCAGATCCGACTGGTACGCGCTGATGATTGCCCCGGTCTTTTCCTGAGCAATGTCGGCCAGTTCCTTCGGATCAGCAGACTTCATCGGCGGGAATGTTATATCAAGGTCGTCCGGGATAATTCCCCATGCGGACAACGCCATGACCGGGAGAAGTCTTTCAATGATTTCCCGGAAGGATGTTTCCCGGATGGTATCGATGTAGTCATAGTAGTTGTTCAGATCCGACTCGCCGGTAGCATTCATTCCTGCAGGCGACCGCCCGAACAGCTTCGTGACCGGGGTCCTCGCCGCACCGGCCACGTCCATCATGACACGGTCGTACACATCCGGAAGTCCGGTGAATGTGTACTGCCGGTTGTGGATAACATCGCCTTTGTTCAGCACTCTCATACCGAAGTTGGATTCCATGATGCTCTGGGCCTGCATGGTGTTCCAGAACCTTCTCTGCATTTCCGCATTGCCGGTTCCGAGTAGCTGGTCAAGGCCGTCGGATTCCATATAGTCGAGGTTTGCGCGGAATGTCAGGCCCGCGATGTTGGCGGATACGTTGTCCCGCTTCACAATCTCGTTGTAGATTGCTTCGATCTCCGACTCGCCCCAGTACTGTTCTGTCACCTGTTCCAGCCACGGCAGCTCCCTTCCGAGGAACCGGACGATACGGCTGTGGTGCACGTTGGCGACCATATAGCCGCGTTCTTCATCGCGAATGCTGTAATACTCAGGCAGACCAAGGTCAGGGTCTTCCGGTTCCGTTACAAGCGTCCCGGACGGATATATGCCCGTCCACCTGTCGAGTATCTGCAGCCCGAGGAAGGAGTCCGGCATTACCATATCGAGGTCCAGCGGTTCGCTTAAGTCGTCCTGCCCTTTGATGAGGATAACGCCTGCCGCCCCGCCATATAACCGGCCCCAGTACATACCCAGTTTGATTTTCTTCCGCAGGTGCGTTTTCCGCTCCATCCGCGTGAATTTGTCGATGTATTCCGGCGCGATGGATGATTTGATGTCGAACCATTTCCGCACCACATCGTCCGGGATGGTGGCCACAATGTTCTGCACGATCCAGTTGTCCCGGTAAAGGCTTGTCAGCAGTTCATAGTTCTGCGACAGCCTTGTGAGCGGGTAGTCGGTAGCCTGCGTCAGGTCCATTGTCCCGAAGCCCAGCCGGGCGGCCGGGTTGCTGAAGGCATCCATCGCTGTGTTTTTTCGTCTTCTTCGTCTTGACATTAGATACTCGTCCTCCATTCGGGCAGGTCGTTGACCTGGTAACGTAATGCGTCAGGCCCATGGTCCTGGGCTTTGACCGGTCGTTCCTCGCCCACCAGGGCAGCCTTTTCATCCCACACATACGCCTGCATCTCTCCTATAAGGCCACTGCAGCGTCTGTGTATCATAATCTTTCTGCGCGCCAGGAGCGATGCCGTTCTGCGAATTCCGTCCGCGACGTCATTATCGCCCTCTTTTACCCAGAATCCTCTCTGTCGGAGTTCCGTAATAAAGCTTTTTGCTGATGGATCCACGATGATCAGGCATTGCCTTGCAGGATCATCGCCCATAAAGGCTGTCATATCATCTGCATATTGTGCATCTGTACGATAGGGGCTTGCACTCCGCTTTGCCTCATCGCTCTGACTGTCCCAGCGGAATTCGTTGTCTACCCACAGGGTAGCTCCATCATCCCATATGTCCAGGAACACACATGGGTTTGTCGTGCCATAATCGCAGGCGATCGTCCGGTATCCGGTGCTGTACAGAGCCACCGGGCGGGATGCATCATCGTAGTAATTGCTTTCGGTAAGCATCGGATAGACCAGGCCTTCTGCCCTCGTCCACTTCCCCTCGATGTATCTGCTGTAATAAACCGTTCCGGCGTACTCCCGGCACAGCGCATCGACGAAATCCTTCGGCAGATACGGATTGTCAAAAATCGTATAATGCTGCACATAGGCATCCAGATCCGGTTTGTCAATAAAGGCTTTGAGCCAGTGCCCGGGATACTCCGGGTTACAAGAACCATCGAAGCAGCTGCAGGCCTTGTCGAGTCTGGACTGCAGCATGGCAAATACTTCGGGATTCCATTTTGCGATTTCATCCCCGTAGCAGTATTTAATGCTTGCGCCCTGCACCTTTGATACCTGGTTAATCTTCTCAGCGCCAAGACAGTACACCGGGACGCCGCAAACATAAGCTATATTCTCGCTGTTGATCTCGCCTACAATTGCGCTTGTATACATTTCCCGCATGGGCTGCAGCACGTTCCGTTCGATCGTAGACTTTGACACCCCGAGAATCAGGTTCAGTCCCTGCTCATCCCTCAGCTTTCGCAGCCTCCACGGGATCATATGTGCTACATCCACGTAAGACTTTCCGGATCTGACCGCGCCGATCTTTAAGTTCCAGCGCTTGGTAGCATTTCTGATGTATTCATTCTGCTTAGCGGTTAGCATTTTTTATGTTCTCCGCCAGGATCGCATCCAGCTTATCCAGGGCGCTGGTGTCTGTGTATTCCTGTTTTTCTCTCCACTGGTCAGGTTTCCGGTTCTTCAGCCAGAATATCTGCGCTGTTACCTGTGCTGGCACGTGCAAAGTCTTGCTGGCCTCGACAACTTCTTCGGATTCCCGGATCTTCCTTCCGGTTGTCTCATCATAAACAATTCGTTTTACTTTGATCGGTTCCGTCACAGTGACCGTGTATCCGGTAGCGCTCTTGTACAGTGCATTCTCGACTACACGGTCCGCAGCATCCTTGCCGATCCGGAGCGCTTCACGGATCTCGTCGAAGCGGCTCTTCCATTCCTTGAGTGTCGAGACACCGATGCGCATGTTTTTACTTATGTCTTTGTCAGTCAGGCCATCGCGCGCCCAGCCCTGGATCCGCAGCAGGCCCTCCTCGGTCAGCCACTGATCATATTTAGCCGCCACGCTTTGCCTCGCTTTCTGTCATAAGAAAAAGACCGGTGTAAGCCGGCCTTAAAAACAAAGAAGGACAGACTCTCCATCTGCCCTTTTTGCCACGCTACCATTATATCACATGTGTTTGTCCCATTTGTCTCATCTTTTCCGAAAGGTGCAAGATCCCTGATCTGTACAGTCTGTATGTCTGGCTTCGGCTGTAGTGGATCCTGTCGGATACCTTCCTGATCGGCATCCTGCAGATGTAGTAGGCCGTAAGCACCAGCTTCTCCATTTCATCATCCAGCATCTCTATCGTTTTCGAGATCTCCTGGATCAGCTGCGCCTTCTCACGTTTCAGTGCTTCGATCTTCCGATCGAGGTCCAGAACCGCTGCTGCCGTTTCGCCCATGGCATCCTCCGGCGAAGACTGCACTTTATCCTGGTCGTATCGTATTGCTTTCGGCAGGAGACAGCTCTGCAGCTCATCCCTCTGGAGCTGCAGCCTTGTAATCTGCCCTTCCAAAGCCCTGATTCGTCCCAGGTATTCATAGACCAGGGTTATCACCTCATTCGTCTCTGTCGTTTCCCTGTCCATTGCTCCTCCCGTCCAGCCTATTCTCCCAGCGCTGCCGTTTAAGTATCATAATGTTATTAATCTCTGCCAGCGTAATACCCCAACGGTCCCTGATCTCCTGCAGATAAAGCAGGACATCTACCATCTCTTCTGACAGATGCCCCTCAGCCTCCTCAGCGGTCACCGGCGTGGGATTCTCGTCCCGGATCACTCTCGCAAGCTTCAGTGCCGCCTGTGCGAGCTCCGCGGCCTCTTCCGCAAGGCCCTCCAGCATTGCCGCATCTGATATGTTTTCAATCATCTTTCCTCTCCTTTGCCCAACGCCTGCACCAGCCATCAAAGCACTGCACGTACCCGATCCAATGTCCGTCTATCTCGCAATGACGCTCCCGGTTTGCGATCTCGCCAGTGCGGATGTTGTGGCGGCAGTTACAGCAATATCTTTCAGCCATCTTTCCGCTCTCCATAACTGCAATAATCAGACGCACTCGGTCGCAAACAATCGTCTGCAAATTCAAGGCATCTGCCGTCATTTGTCATGTGTTTGCATTCACCGCATCTCACCACTTCCACCGCATCTGTGGACGGTGCAATATCCCTTACGAGATGAATATATGTATTTGTATCTTTCTCGGTGTCAAACTTTATCCATCCTTCATCTACGCATTCCATAAGCCATTTTCTGCTAATTAAGTCATTCATCCTGTTCGCCATCCATTCTCGCACCACACCACTTGCAGTACCTGTCGCGTGGAGTTCCCATAGTGTAACTTCCGCACGGCTCACCACACCTGTTGCACACCGCTTTATCCCCTGTGTATCCGTTTTCAATCCAGGTTCCATGCAGTATTGGGTAAACGTCTTCGTCCGGCAGAACCTTCAATGCTGATTCGATCTCATACCGATTAAGACCATTTCCAAAAGGCATCCACGGCTTAAGTATCAATGAATTTACCAATGTTGCGATGGCCTTGTCTTTCCTAATATACTCAACCATCTTGCTCACCATCCATTCTTGCGCCGCAATTCGGGCAGTAATTGAATCGACACATTTCTTTGCCACACTCAGAACACGTAAAACCTAAAGGGCTTGTCGGGGTTTTTATCCAATACCCATGCCGTACTGGTGCAACATCTGCGGAAGGCATTCCAGCGATAGTCTGTATCACCTCGTCCGGGTCGAGCAGCGCTTCCATCGGCGGCTGCGGGCCATCGAAAAACTTTGCGCCCGGATCACAGAACCGTGTGGGCAGCGTTCTTATCGTCTGCAGAAGCAGCCGCTTTTCGATATACTCATACTGTCTGTCTATGTAATCAGTCATTGTTTTTCCTTTCTTAACAGCTGGCCAGTATTAAGCCCAGGCCAATTAAAATTGAAGTCAAACAGAGTATTTCAACTACTTTCCCGGCATAGTACCGCCAGTCCCCGCCTTTCAGATAGCATCTAATAGCCCAGTACAGCGGGGAGAGGAGGTAATACAGCCAGATCCCCACGACAGGGGTCACAAACAATATCACACCCAGCAGCAGCATCATTTCCCTCTCCTCTCTTTTAGGGCGGCCAGAAGGGCTGCCTGGCTTGTGTCTTTTGCCTTCAGCGCTTTCATGACCTGTTCGTCGACCGTGCCCTCCGCGATGATGTGGTGCACGATCACGGGCTTCTCCTGGCCCTGCCTGTATAATCTCGCATTGGCCTGCTGGTAGAGCTCCAGGGACCACGTAAGGCCGTACCAGACGATCACGTGCCCGCCCTCCTGCAGGTTGAGGCCATAGCCTACAGATGCAGGATGCGCCAGCAGCACCCGGATCTGGCCTTCGTTCCACGCCCTGATATCCTCCGGGCCTTCCAGTTCCTTCGCATCCGGGATTCGCTCCCGAATCGCATCCAGGTCATGCCGGAAGCTGTAGAACACCAGCACCGGTTCCCCGGTGGCCTCCAGGATCTCCTCCAGGGCGTCCAGCTTCTGCCGGTGGATCCGGCTGACCGCTCCGCCTTCCGTGTAGACTGCCCCGTTGGCCATCTGCAGGAGCTTGTTCATGACCGCTGCAGCACTCAGAGCCACGACCGTCTGGTCGTCCTCCAGCTGCAGGATCTGCTCCTGCTCCAGCTGCCGGTATTTCGCCAGCTCCTCGCCGGTGAGGCGGACCCGGACCTCATTGTCGATCCTGTCCGGCAGCTGCAGGTAGTCCGCGGCGCTCATGCTGATGCACAGATCCGACAGCTTGCTTTCGATCTTCTCGGCGGCTCCCCTGACCGGGATCCACTGGTAGACCACGTGGCCGTTGGAGGCGCCGGGCTTGAAGTAAAGATCCCGATACGCGCCGATGGTCTTCTGCAGCCGCTGGCCCTGGTCCAGGAGATAGACCTCCGCCCAGAGATCCATGAGCCCATTGGGCGATGGCGTTCCGGTGAGGCCTACCACGCGGCGGACCTTCGGCATGACCTTCCGGAGTGCCCGGAAGCGTTTTGCCTGGGAGCTCTTAAAACTCGAGAGCTCGTCGATCACGACCATGTCGAAGGGCCAGTGCGCGCCCAGATGCTCTACCAGCCAGATGACATTATCCCGGCCGATGACATAGACATCTGCTTCCGCCTCCAGGGCTCTCCTGCGCTCCTGTGGGCTGCCGAGAACCTTCGAGATCCGAAGGTCCTGCAGGTGATCCCACTTTTCGCTCTCGCGGCTCCAGGTATCTTCTGCGACGCGTTTCGGGGCGATCACGAGGACACGCGTCACGGCGAAGTCTTCGATCAGGTCCTTCACAGCTGTCAGCGTGATCACAGTCTTCCCGGGCTAAAGACCCATGTCTAAAAACAGACCGACGCGCGCCTGGTTCTCCACCTTGTCGATGGCGCGCTTCTGATAGTCGTGCGGTTTAAAGATCATGGATTCCTCACCTCCTTGTCATGCTCTTTGTGCCAGCGTGCGTGCTCTGCCTGACTCGGAAAAATCATAATATTTTCCGGCCGATTGTCTCTTTTGTCCCTGTTGATGTGGTGGACGACTTCGCCGTCCATAAGCGGCCTGCCCAGAATTTGCTCAGCGACCGCTCTATGCTCATGCCGTCCGTGCTTCTTTCTATAGGTGTCTTTTGATCCGGTGTTGATCCTTGCGCGACTCAGTTTTTCCCTGACTTCCGGGGTCATCCGTGTCGGATTCAATTCCCGGTTCATTTTCGCCATGTGACAATGGACGCTGCAAAAATGCTCCTTTGATCTTTTCCATCGGCTCGGTGGAAGATTAAACTGCTTCCCGCACTCATCACAAAAACAGGTCATTTTCCGCTCCTCCAGGGATCCTCGAAAGCCGGGACGTCCTCCGGCGCGACCGGGATCGCAGCCCGCATGACGCGGACGGCCGCCCGCGCCTCTTCCATGCCGCGGACCACACAAGCGATGCAGCGCCTGTCCCGCAGCTTCCGGATCCACCACTCCTGCAGCTGGGAGACCCTGCCGTCCTCTGCCTTCAGCTCGATAAAAACGACCATACCGGTCGGGAGGATGGCGATCCGGTCGGGCACCCCGTCATTCCCGGGGCTCACCCACTTCAGGAACATCCCGCCCATCTTCTCGACCTCCTGCCGCATGTATTTTTCAATATCTCGCTCTCGTTCCATTTCCATAATATTCCGCCCTTTTCTTTTCCCACTCTCGGAACTCGCGGAGCGATCTCACATGATCCTTATCTTCGCACTTTTCCGCCCAGGCCTCGAAGGCCTCGTCCGAGAGTCGAACTGTGCAGTACCCGTCAAAAAGTTTCGGGTCCGTGCTGAAAAAGCAGTATCTGCATGATCCCGGATGTATACAAAACATTGTCACACCTCCAAAAATCCTTATTTTATGCGGTTTTTTCCGCTTTTTACGCTGTGACAGTGACCAACGTGACATAAGTTTCCTTAATACCTATACGCGCGTTGCGTACGCACGTACGCACGCTATTACGCGCGCATATATTAAATTTCATTTATCTACCAATACTTTTTATTGTCACACTTGTCACATTGTCACACTTTTCTATAAATCCTCTGCATCCCGCAGCCGTTGACCCGACGGCGTTCTCCAGTCTTCGACCAGCCGGGGATCCGCATCATCATAGCCGTGATCGCCCTGGTATCCTTCGGCTCCATGGCCTTCGCCGGATTATGCAGCGCTTCCACCCAGATCTCGATATTGGACACTGTCCGCCGCTCCTCTGTTCCTTCCTCTTCGGAGTCCAGGAACAGCATACGTCGGTCGTAGTCTAGCTCGTCCCAGTTCTTCGGGAGCTTCCGCTGCAGGTACTCCTCGACGATGCCCTGGCGCTCATCGGACTCCATCGCGTTCATCTGCGCCTGCTCAGCCATCAGCGCTGCTTCCCTCGAAAGCAGCAGGCTATCGCCCAGTTCGTAGTAGGCCTTCGCCTCCGCCCAGATCTGCGCGATGTCATCCCGGGAGAGATCCCACGGGTGCCGGGCTGTCTCTCCGGTCACGCGGATCGGCCAGAAGCGCCGGTTGCCGGTGATGTCCCGGAGGAAGCCGGTGTCGTCGTTGGTGCTACCTACGATCACGCACTGCCGCAGGCGGCTTTCCGTGTTTCTGCCGTAGGCTGCCCGGTAGATGTCCTCGCGGCGGGAGATGAAACTCTTCACGCCCTCAACCTCCGCCTTCCGCATCCCAGTGAGCTCAGAGAGCTCGAGTATCCAGTAACCCTGCAGCTTCTCCGCGCCCGTCTTATCCTTCATATCTGCGACGCTGAGGTTGTCGGAATACCACGCCCCGCCGAGGCGTCCGAACAGGAACGACTTCCCGATGTTCTGCGGCCCCTGTGTGATCAGCACGTTGTCGAACTTCACCCCGGGCTCATAGATCCTCGCGACCGCTGCCGTGAGGCACTTTTTCGTTGCCTCCCTGGTGTAGATGTTGTCCTCCGCGCCAAGGTAGTCCACCAGCAGCGTCGGGATCCGCTCTGTGCCGTCCCAGTCCGGGAGGCCCTCCAGGTATTCCTTCACGGGATGGAAGCGGCGGCGGTCAGCGACTGCCAGCAGCGCCGTCGTGTACTTCGTCTGCGGGAACTGAACGTCGTAGGTCCGGACCAGCCACTGATAGAGCTGCGCGTCGTCCGCGTCTCTCCAAGGCCCCGCCGGCCTCTCCCAGGGCACGTCCTTCGCCTCGATCCGGCGGCTCATTTCGTTGTAGCGGATCCCCTGCAGGTGCTCGTCGTTTTCGAGGATCAGCTCCGCGTTGTAGGAGTCCGCCACGACGCCGCGGTCGCTGACGCGGATCTTCTTTTTCCACTCGTCCGGAGACTCTGCAGGCGCGGAGAAATCTTCCTCCGCCTCCTGCTGCTTCTCGTTCACGATCTGGACGCGGACCTGCGGGTCCTCTTTCGCCAGCTCCGCCATCTCCTTATAGGATGGCCGGCTGCTGCCGGTCTTGTCCTCGCTGCCTTCATCCAGGTGGCCATATTTGTGGATCCGGACCAGGTCGAAGGCGTTGCAGAGCTGCCCGCCGGCAGGATCCGTGCCGTGGTTCGAGTATGCGAACAGATCCCCGTCATAGATGACCAGGCCGCCCGCTGTGGAGCCCGCCGCGTACGTCCAGCGGTCCGCTTTTGCTGTCGGGGTGTAGACTTCCGGCAGGAACTTCTCGATCGCTTCCGTGACGCTGTACGTACGGCAGAAAGCACCGACGATCCCGCGCTTCTCCGTAGGATCTCCCTGCTTGTCCGCCAGCTTCTTCCGGATCTCCAGCTCCCGGGAGCTCATCGGCCACTCAGAAACGTCCGCCCAGTCATGGTAAAGGCCGAGGACGGCAGCAGGATCCAGGAAGGGCGCGTCGTAATACTCGAAGACGGGATCCACGTCCGCGCTGTGGCTGGGCCAGTACATGAGGCGGGCAGCCTGGTAGGTCGAATCGTCAAAAAAGTCGATGCCGACCTTCTCCGCCACCTTTCGGGCGATCGCCTCGTACTCTTCCGGAGGCACCGGGCGCTCCAGCGGCATGAGCAGCCGGAGCCTGGGCTTCGCTGCGGAGTGCTTGTGCGTGGAGTAGACCGCCATCGCACAGTCAAGGCCCTCCAGCGTCTGATCCATGAGACGGTCCCAGAGATCCAGCGGCGCGAAGTCGACGTCGAGCGTCAGGATCTGCCTGGAGTCCACGCTGCCGTTCTGGCGGCGGCCCTGCTTTAAGTAACCGCCTACAAAGCCGCCGATGTCCTTCAGCTTGTCCTGCTGGTCCTTCGGGAGCTTCATGTATTCTGCGTGGGTCTCTCCTGATGCCTGGCTGCGGCTTAAGCGCGCGAGAAGGGCGGACCAGCTGATCCGCCTGTTCTTCCATTGCTTCTCGAAGCGGCTCGCGCCGGTGCTGATCATGACCTCGCCGTCGTTTATAATCTTAGGTTTTTCCGGGAGCCTTACGACCTCCGCTTCGGCAGTCTTTGCCATGTCTCCACCTCTTCCCTGTTTGCGTCCAGCTTCTTGACCTGCCGCGTGCTTCTTGCCGCTTCGAGGCTGCAGTTCCTCGCCTCCATCCGTTTGTCATCGCGGCGCTTCACGGCCTTCAGGTAGTCCACGTGCAGCCCTGCGTCCTTCTCCTTCCGGTATCTCTTTAAGAGGTCTGTCGCTTCCTTTGCCGCTTCGGCGGCTTCCTTCAGCAGCCGCTTCGCCTCTGCAGTCTGAGCGGCTGCTGCCTTCTTGTAGACCTCCGGGAGACCTTCAAAGCACTCCAGAGCCCAGTCCCGGAAGGCCTCCGCCTGTCCGATCTGATCGACATCACGGAGCAGCATCCGCAGCGCCGGCACCCGGATCGGGAAAAAGGATGGATGCAGCAGCAGCGTGCTGCCGTCCTCGTAAGTAAGTAAATAGTCTTTCATGGTTCAGTCCTTCTTGTAAAAGTCACACTCATATCCGTCGCCCCTGAGCGGCAGGCCGGGCGCCCAGCTGATCGGCGTGCCCATTGCCTGGTTGATACGCTGCAGGGCGTCCGTGTCTTCCATCGGTACGTCTACGATCATCTCGTCATGGACGTGCATGACGATCTGATAGCCCATAGCAGCGACGCGGGTCATCGCTTCCGCGAGGCAGTCCCTGGCCGTCGCCTGGACCACGTTCTCCACCAGCTTCCCGCCATAGGTCTCCGCCTCGCCCCATTGCTTCGTCTCCTGATTGACGCCCATATACCAGATGCGGCCATCCTTCAGCCTGGCGCTGAAATAGCAAAGCCGGCGTCCTCCGGGCAGCCGGATGAACAGGTTCCCGTTCTCATAGCTGAAGGCGACGCCCTGCGCGACCCGGACCGTCCTGCGGTCCTCGATCGCGATCCTGGCCGCCCGCTCGTAGATCTTCCAGAGCTTCACGATCTTCGGGTTCGCCTGGCGCCATTGGTCAACGACTGACTGCAGCTCCTCGTCCGGGATAGTTCCGCCCTTATCCATGGCGCGCATCGCTCCGACGCCACCCTGGTAGCCGCAGGCCAGCACAGCGACCTTGCCCTTCTGCCTCAGCCCCCCGTTCTCGCCGTGCTTGACGACAGGGACGTGGTACATCATGGACGCCGTCTCGCAGTATATGTCCTTGCCGGCCATGAACGCGTCCAGCGTCCACTGCTCCCCGGCAAGCCATGCGACCACGCGGGCTTCGATCGCAGAGAAGTCTGAGACCACGAAGCGGCACCCCTCAGACGGGATGAACGCTGTGCGTACCAGCTCCGAGAAGATGAAGGCCGTCTCCCCGAAGAGGGTCTGCATCGTGTCGAAGTCTCCCTCGACGGCGAGCTCCCGCGCAAGGTCGAGATCCGGCAGCATGTTCTTCGCCAGGTTGTGGGTCTGCACGAGCCTCCCCGCCCATCTCCCGGAGCGGTTGGCCCCGTAGAACTGCAGGATCCCTCTGAGACGGTGGTCAGCGCAGGCCGCGCCCAGCATCGTGTTGTACTTGGCGACGGAGGTCTTCCCCAGCGCCGTCCGGATCTCGAGGACCCTGCGGACGTTGTCGGGAATGTACTTCAGCGTCAGCGCCGCGGCGATCGTGTCCTTGGTGACGCTCGTCAGCGGCATTCCCTGGCTGTCGAGCCACGGCTTGAGCTGTGACAGGCTGTTCGGG
>Ga0326511_10000301_pt1 | contig 41929 bp, 34 predicted proteins | sample 0_2496_0518_D_FD_203701 | JGI IMG/M metagenome (GOLD analysis project Ga0326511, IMG submission 203701) | Bovine rumen microbial communities from UC Davis, California, United States - 0_2496_0518 | ecosystem: Host-associated > Mammals > Digestive system > Stomach > Rumen | place: USA... | reverse complement strand
AAGTCATAGGATATGCGGTATATCGCGGTTCGCCCGTTCTGGGGTCGTAGAATGTGGTAAAAGTTGCGCTTGCGTTGCTGGTTGGATAACGCATGCGGTCTGCTTGATAATCGCCTAGCACTTCGCACTGGTCAAGAGACACTGCCCTTTGCACCGCGGAATAACCGAATGATACAGTACCGCTATCATCATAACTTCGCGCCCTCATGCCCCAGCTCCGAATGTATCGCACGCTGTCGGTCGGCGGGGGTATTGCAGTACTCTCATTTGTACCCCTGTCAGTCCACACTTCCGCGTTGCTGACTGTCCAGTTATGTGTTATGTAGTCGGTTGTTCCGTTATTTGGGGCTTCCAGCACCAGCAAACCATTCGCATCTAGCCAGTAAGCAAATTGGTTCTCCATAAGCGCTGTTGCGGGTTCGCTTGGTGAAGCCCCTTGCGCGATACTGTAGTTATGGGTATATGCGATGTTCTTAGGCTTAGGTGCATGCAGCAAAGGGAATACTGCTCTGTCTATTTTGATTTTTGTATCAGGCATTCGGGGTCACCTCCTGCGGGATAGACCTCTTAGTGAGCGAGAACGCGAAGTCGTGTTCCGCTTGTGAAGCGAAAGGCATATCCCATGCACTATTTCCCGCCAGTGAAGCGCCACTCGGCGTGCTATTACGGCTCATATATTCGTCATTCGCAATAAGGTATAAATTCTTGATTGTCGCGTACCCGTATGGCGTTGGGTAACCGTTGGGTGTGGTTACGGTATCGTGTATATACTGGACTATTGGCAAAACAAACCAGCTTGGCGCAAAGTTTGTCAGTTTATAAGTTCCATTTTCGTATACTGAACCAGTATAGTAATTATCTATGTTATACCATGTACGGTTATTAACGACTGCTGCTTTTTCCTCAGCGGTCAAATCATCATAGAACTTAAGTTCTGTTGGTTTTACACCCGTATCCAGTGTCCATCGGGAAGCAAAAAATCTCACTGTTTCTTGCGCAAATTCACCGTCAGTGGAGTTGTAATACCACAACGCGGAGCTTACTGTCGTAGCCCATGACCAATATCGCACAAATGTGTCGTCGTTACCACTAGGATATGACATCAGTGTGTGTTCGGGTGAGAGCATGCCGCTGTAGGACACGGACGAGAAATATTCGGCGTTGTCAAGGACTGCCTGAAAATTCTCTGTCGAACCGTCAAGCTTAGGCGGCAGCGTTCCCGCTGAACTTGTGTTGCCATTGCCGAAATAGCACAGATGCCCCTGCAAAACTATGAAACGGCTTGTTGCACCATAATAAAATTTTGTTGTCTCCGATATCTCAGCCATTTCTTCTGCGGTTATGACGAAGTTATCAAAATTATCGTCATTGAGTATGACCGCTGTTTCGACATTCCATATATCACCCACCTCGCCACCCGATTTAAGCGGGTCGGCTTCGCCATAAGTCAGATATATCCACCCTTTTGATGGTATTGTGAAGTATTGTACTTTTACATTTTGACCTACGTTGAGCTTCTCCCCACTCTTATTTAACATATCCTCAACAACTTGTCCTGTGATAAATCTCACAGTAGCTCTAAGATAATCTTCTCTGACAGATATAATTGTTGCATCTATATAACGCGCTGCATTATCTGATTTTCGTTTGTCATATAATTCAAGTATTTTTTGCCAATTATCCATTTTTATCACCTCTTATCCATAGTTGGGTTCTGTGTCAGTCGGCAACCATTGTATATTTACTGCCGCGATACTCATTGGTTCGTAGCTGTTAAATGTTAATGATTGTATAAGAAATGGCGTTTCATCATAACTAAAATAGCTATCAGTAATTCTGATAATTTCGCCAACATTTAAATGTGGCATCATTGGTGCTGTAAAGTTTATTGCAACTGTTTGGCACGTTTTCTGTAGTAACATATATTCAGCATGTTGCCGACATTTATCTTCTAAATCTTCTGTGATACTTGTATCACCAATTGGAATGTATGTAATCGCCTCGTCTTGATTGCCACGATATCCAACCTTAGATACACACACTGGGCTGTGCGGATTGTCGTTGATAGCTGTATAACTGTACACTTCACCTTCGATATTGTCTGTAGCGACCATAATATAATTACAGCCATCCATCTCGTAGCTAACAGAAGGGGCAGTGTATGTCTCATAAATATCATTAAAGTGCCAATATGCCCCGCGATAAACATAATAAAATGGCAAATCATCGTTAAATATCCGCTCGACTCTTAATCTGCCATTAACATCATAATATATGTCAGCGCCAAACATGGTAGCAAGTTCTGATAATATGTCGCCTAAGTATCTGCCTGGGTCTACAACAATCTCAGTAATAGTTTCTGCATCTTCAAATTCCCCCGCGATAAGTGGCATTATTGGGTCGATTGGCATGCCATTACCAAGTTCAAGCATTATCAATTCTCTGATAGTTCTACCGACCTTGCTGCCAATTTCAATTTTATAAGTCTCAAACATCATATGGGTGTTTAAAGTACCGTCTAAGAATCCGTACTTATCTACGCCATTTATTGTTACCTTGTGCCGCTCTGCACTAGCGCTGTTGCAGACAAACACTCCTTGTGAAAACCAATATATGTCGTTGCCATCAACAACGCCGACATACAATTTAAACTTCTTATTGTACCAGAACGGATTATTTATATTCGGTATATATTTCTTGTTAATGTCAATCATCGTCAGGCTACAAGTTCTTCGCAGTCCTTGTTGCCGATTTATATTAATTGAAAAATGTTCATCTTCGGACACATCTGCTATTATTTCGCCGTGAGATTGTTCCCAATGGTCAAGCAGCTCGATTTTAAAACGGTAGGTAATAACTGGCTGAGTTACCAACCAGCTATATTTGCCATCCCATTTGTTGTAAAATTCAGCCATACTACCACCTCCTACTTACTGAATACGCACTTCTCTGTATTTTCACATTCAGCCCATTCATATCCAACATTAGTAAAAATCGGATTAATTGATTCATCATATTGCCTAGTAGGACTGTTAACTATATTGACAATCCACACATCTCCTTTTGCAGATTTCAACATAAAGGGACAATTTTGCGAAATGAATCTTGTCCATTCTTTTGCACGCTGAATGTCGTCTACTATTGTATTATCGGGGCATTCCACAGTTAGCAAATCTGCTGTGAACGTTCCACTTTCGTATTGGTTATAATTTCTTGATGTTTGTGTATACGCAGCTGTTCCAACCTGTAATGCAGAATTGATATTGTGGGTTATCGTTCCAGAATCAATTTTAGAAATAAACGTCCATTCATCGCCAACCGTCATGTGCTTTCTGTTCTGAGCATCTTTTGTTGGTTTGAGTGCGGTTATAGTCCAGCCTTCCCAATCGGTGTGTACATTGTATGCCACTTTCATTTCAAGCGGACGGCAATATGTTGCGATACTGTCATTGTTACCGCTCTTAACAATTATTTCATACTGATAGGTCTGATTGTTACCTACGCTATAATCAGTAAAATAAAACCATCTAGTCAATCCATCCCACTTCGGATGTAAATTTCCTAAGTATGTAGCTACAGGACTTACCGAACCATCACGATAGACTTCACGCCTGAAAATACTAAATACATAGCTATTTTGTGCTATCCAACTCAACTCAATCTTTGAGTCATGTACCGTTATTGAACTACTAGGGTCATCAAGAACAATTTCTTTTCCATTGATTTTAAAATGCGTAAACTCACATTCGGGAAGTTGGATATATCTACCAACAGTATAAGTCGTAGTTTGTACATCGTCATCTTGTGTGGCTATTGTCAACTTGATAGAGTACCCAAATTCAAACGCATGGGTCGGGAAAGCAGTATCGAGGTCGTAAGAAAATATTCGTTCTGATTCATCGACTAATGAACCATAGTCATCGGGGTCAACTTCTGTCCACTTTGTATTGTCAAATGCGCCAGTTGTAGTTCCGTTACAACGATATAACTTGTTGTTATGTTCGGTTAAATCCCCAGACTTATATGTGTTCCCGCTGTTATAAGAATCGGCATCAACCGCAAACAGTTTATACTGATACCATTTCAATCCAACTGCCACCGCCTGTGTGTATGTACCATCACAGTATATACCGCATCTTACAGCCTCCATTTGCTTAGTAGTGTTGTCCGCAGAGTAAACCGCTGTCGGATGTATTCTTGTAGTAATTGTCGGTTTTGTTCGATACTTAAAATCGTACCACCCTGTTTCAATGTAATTCGTAAATAGCTTGTATGGAGTTCCTTCTGTGTGAAATTTTTCTGGCACTGATGTAGTGGTGTACCCCGATATTTCCAAAGCAGTATATCCGTCACTAAGTTCAACACCTATGTAGTTCGGTGTTGCGAACATTACTCGTCCAGTTGATGAATCATAATTTCTTATCATGAACCTCTGATGTTCGATTTCCATGAAGATAGCGCCAAGCAGCAGTTTATGACTGGTATCGTCATCGTCTGTCCAATTGTATTCGTATGGCTCATGTATATTTGTCAGATTTGGCGCAATATAAGTGTAGTACGCTGCTGTACCAGTAGGCTGCGCATAAATTTTACCTCTGGCATAATACATATCTGCCAAAGGTTTTCTCGCATACTTTTCTGGCATTGTGTCTGGATAATGTTGGAATAGCCTCTTGCGATACTTGTAGTTACGACCATCATGCAAGAAATTAGCCGCCCAACCATTATCAATAGAGCCAACTACTGTACCATTATGTATCGCTGACAAGTGCCCATTTTGTGGGAAATTACTCCATGCTACAAATTCATTTGTACCCGAACTAGGATTTCCTAGATATTCCATATCTGCATATTCAGTTTGTACAAAAGTTAGTAAGTCACCTTGAAAGACGAAGCTATCTCTTAAATGCCCATCATCGGCGTTCATAACTTCGCCGTTTGACGGTGTAACATGAATTGGAATTTGTATCATAAGGTTGCCATCTCCTTTCTATAAGATAATGAGTACCACCGCTTCTCACGATGGTACTCAAATAAAATAACATTTTTATAAACCAACTTGCATTTTGAGCAACAAGTCATTAGTGTATCTATCCATAAAGCCCTTAAAAGAGTCATAATCTTTGGCGTTTATAGTAGCGTTTGGGAAGGTTACGTTTATAGACTGTGTAACTTGTGGTCTATTAGTGTTTTCTCTTGCCGACAATGCAGATTGATTATTAATATTGTTCAAAATATTTTTACTAATCATCTCTCCATAATTGCCATTTCTAACAATATCATATAACTGTTTAGCCTGTGCAGAATTAAACACAACCTCAGAATTGGCATTTGTTCCGTCAAGCCAAGCTAACCCTGTGTTGGTATTGATACCGCCACGAGCATATTGCTTGATTTTCAAGGACTCCATTATACGTTTTGTTATCGTTTCAATAACATCAGAGGGCATTCCTGGTGCGATTTGTTTTCTCACTAAGTCTTTGACAATATTCTCCTTGTCAGCTTTTGCCTCTGACTCACTGGCATACAGTTTTAGAACATTACCATCTCTTGCGATTCCCCACAGATTAGAACCTGTTAACGCACTTTCTGTATCTATCTCAGGTACTTCACTGGCTTGTCCATTAAGTTCGGCAATTATCTGAGCATTACGCCTCATGTGTTCAATACGCTGTTCCCATGTGGAGTTTTCGTCTATGATGAACTGATTTAGACTTTGCAGATATGTGTCGTTAGATTCAGTAATTGAAGCATTAATGTCTGATAATTGGGTCTTGTAATCTTTCCACTCAGCTATCTCATTCTCACGAGACTTGATAGCTCTTTCCATATTGGAAATTTCAACATTGACTTGATTTCTCAAACGATTATTATAAGACTGATATTGAGAACCAAAGTTTGTCATTACGTCAATGTCTTGATTAGCAATCTTTTCGTGCCAATCAGCACCAAGTATTTTACTTGCTGTCAATTCTTCATCGGCTTTAGCAATCTGTTCAACTTGCTCTTTCCATTGTTCCTTATAATCTTCCCAAGCCTCAATCTGTTCTTCTATACCTTTGACTTCGCTATCTCTTTGTTTTTCAAGGTTATCAATAGCAATTTCGTTTTGCAAACCGCTAAGTTCGTTTTCGGCATTTTTAATGGCATTTGTATCAAATTCAGGATGCCAACCCTGAGTTTCGCTGTACATACGGACTTTGGTTTTACGAGCATTTGCCAAAGCATCTTGTGCTTTTTGCAGTTCGATGTTGCGGTCACGTTCTTCATTCTCTGCTTTAAGGGCTTCAATTTGAGCATTGTAGTATTCTTCAACATCAGACTTTCTCTGTTCCAAAGGTTCTATCTGAGATTTATCAATATAATCAGCAACAACATCGACAACCTGTTTGTATTGACTAATGATATCTTCCAGTTCTTCCTTTTGAGCCTTTAAGCTATCAAGAATATCATTTTGATTATCCTTTTCTTTTTCAAGTTTGTCAATTATGTTTTGTATATTCTTTTCTTCGTACTTAACATAATCTGCCGATGAAACTTGTTTGCTTACTTTTGTTGACAAGTCAGACAATTTCAGCAGATAATTTATCCAGCCATCAAGTTGTTTGAGTTGTTCAGGGTCAGAAATCTTTGATTTTAACTCAACAAAAGACTTAATCAAATTAGTGACGTTTTGATTATTTAGCTCTTTGATTTTCTTTTTTAAAGTCTCAGTGTCATCAGAATACTTAACTAAGTCAGGGAACTCTTTGAACAAAGACCCTAAATCAGAAGTAGTAATAGAACCATCGTCTAATTTCTGATAAGCAGATGAAAGAGTAGATACTGACTTTTCAACCTCTTCTATCTGACCTTTATAATCTTCGTATACAAATGAAGCCGACTTAATGTGTTGTGATTGTTCTGCTGCCCAAGCCTTTTCAGCATCACTCATGTTTTCGTATCTATTTGTATTCCTACGAATCCATTCGTCATAGTAGTCTGAAAGATTATTTAAAGTTGAAATATATTTATCAACATAACTATTAACATCTTCATCCGATAAAGCACCTTCAATTAAGGCTTTCTTTATAGTTCCATCATTAGATAATTCATCAAGAATTTCTTTTCTAGCTTTTGCAAAATCGCTATATGACTCAATGTTAGCCATATTTGTTTGAATTGATGATTCTGCTAATAGCTGTGCGTAATCAGTGGCAGCTTGGATTTCTTTTCCTACGACTTTATTAATATCTTCACGAGCATCTAATAATTGGTCATACAGACCCTTTTGGCTTGTGTCAAACTCCGCAGATTGTTCCAATGCTTCAATAACTTCATCAAGAAATTTAAGTCGCTGAACCCAATTAGTATTTTCTGCAAACTCTATGCCGTAATAATCTTTACCAAAACCATCAAAACTAAATTTGCTATTACCGACAAATTTTCTTTTTAAAAGTTCATTAATGATAGCTTGTCCATTAACATCATTAGCAGCATTCTCCGTTTCTCCATCAAGCCATACAATATTTTTACTACCAATCTGTCCACCTGCGGAATCATATTTATATTCTTTGGCGGCATCAACAGCATTACGATAAGCGTTGGCGGCAGTCTTAATTACCGATGTAGAGTTTTCTTGGTTAATCTGTCCTAGTAAATCCAATTGTTCATCGAGCTTACCATTTACTAAATCAATATTTTTTAATTGTTTGTCGTATAAGTCTGGCTGTTTCGCAATTAAATTTGTAATCTCTTTCTGTAATTCAAGAGCTTGCTTTCTGGTTTCCTGTTTGTTCTCAGAAGTTTCAGCCTCTTTAAGCTCTTTGTATTTATCAATTAATTCTTGAAGCTGATTATTTTCATCTTTACGTTCTTGTAATTTTGCAAGAGCATTATCTGCTTTCTCGGCAACACTCTCATAAGCATGAGCTAATTCATATACTTGTTTAATCACAAACGATATAGCAAAACTTACACCAATATTCATAGCAGCATTAAGTAAGCTCATTCCTAACTGTGCTGCTTTAGAAGCGGTTGTAAGTTCATTAAGTTGAACAGTGCCATTTTGAATTTGTGCCGCCATAGTATGTGCTGCGGGTGATGCTCCACTCATTGCCGCTTCTAAAGCAGTAGTATTCGTTATACCCATTTTTAGAGCATCATTGTATAACGTTAATTTTGAAATATCATTTGGGCTAAGACCAGCATTAATAGACACCTGACTTAATTGTTTTTGTGTAAAGAAATTTTTTATACCACTTATAACTGTTGGAGTTCCTTGCTTGAAAAAATCATATATACCGACATTTTTAAAACCTTTATAAGCCATAAAAGCTGTAAAGGCTGTTCCAAGTCCACCTACGGACTTAGTTAAACTATCTATAATTTCAAGAGCTTTGGTCGCAAGCTCTATCCAACCACCAATTGATTCTTGTGAGAACACATTCTGTGCTACGCCAACGCCAGTTTCTTTAAGTTTATTAAGTTTGTAATCAAGCGATTCCTCAATAATACTCATTTCTTGCATTGCATTACCAGCACTATGTTGCATAGTATTCAAAGATTTTTCTACAGCTTCAAAGTTATTTAATGCCGCTGCAAGAGCCTGACCGCCTCGTTTACCGCCTAACGCCTCTAATATACGAGCTTGTTGTTTATCAGTAAGTTCATTCCAAATACCTGAAATTTCTCTCAATACTTGAACTGTTGACTTATATTCTGTTTTAGCTTCATCAGAAAAAATCGAAATACCCATAGGGTGCTGTACAGTTTTGGTGAGGTCTGCTATGTCACCTACGAGAGCTTGTACATCATTTGAAAGTTCCTCAGTATCTTCATCGTACCCCCTCAATCGCATGGAGGCAGTTTTCATTACTTGACCAGCATTAGCAGCATCTCTTGTAATTTCTGTAATAGCAGTACCTAATGCTATTGTGTCATCAAGCGTATTATTGGCAGCCGCCATTGCAGAAGATGAACGTGTTAAAAACTCAACTATATCTTCGTTGCTGACTGCTTGGCTATTACCTATTGCATTAATCTTACTAGCTACTCCATCAAGAGCATCACTAGCTTCTATTTTATATCTTTTGTATTCGCTATGTTCGCAAAGCATAGCAAGTTATTTTAATGACTATTTTTGATTTTATCAATTAGATATTGTTCTATGTCAATTTTTTTATCATCTAAAACATAATAAGGTATTCTGATTAAATTGATACAATTGTCATGACAGTATTGAGTTTTCAATTTATCATGTTGTGTAGTGATATCGTATGATATTAATGCCTCTTTTTCAGAAGCACCATTAAAGCGTATTGGCATATAGTGACCTTGCCCATCCACTTCAATTAAAGTATTGTATTTAGGTAAATAAAAATCAAAAGGTAAAGGAAGTTTATCTCTACAATCATCTATTTTATATTGCGGGAAATATTTAATTCCAAGATTGCAAAGCGAACTTTCAATTCTTTTTTCATAATTTGACATATTACATTTAGGACAACTATGCCCCTGTGTAATATATACCCCTTTTGTTTCCCATTCATAATCACATTTTTTACATTTAGCTTTAATGCTAGTGTAATCAATAAATTCAAGTATCTCAATATTATTACACATGGAATCACATTCGTTTTGCAACACTTCTTTTGTCCTTCCTCTGCCAATACAATAAATACACCCACTTTTATTATGTTTGAGGTTTTCATAAGTCAGGAAATGACTTCCTCTTTCTCTGTGCTTATTACAAACGCATTCTATTTGTATCTTTGAACTGCCATTTTTATACCTTATATACTCATGATTAACGTATGTAAATTCTTTTTCAACTAGCAATTGTTTGATTTCTTCAATTGGGATTCTATGTTTTTCGCCTCTTGCAATAATTCCACATAATTTACAACCAGTTTTCTTTTTCATAAAATCCTTGTATGTTGACTTTTGAACACCGCTGTCTATATGTTTATTACATACATATTCAAACTCTTGCTCCTGCCTAACAATTTCGTCTGTTGTAATCAGGGTACAGTCTATTTCTTTACATTTCGCTAAAATAATATTTGTATAATTACTAATTGAATCATATCTCTTACTCTTAGCGCAAGAATTACAATATCTTTTCTTGTCAGCAACAAACGATACGCCATTCATTTGAAACTCTTTGCCACAACTGCATCTATATGACATCAATGTATGATTATTTTCATACTTAGTAGAAAGCAATTGAACTCCATCGGTTTCTTCATCTAAAACTAATTGAATATTTTCTAATGAAAATTTATTGTATTTAGAGTATTTATAAGGACGTTTACCAGATAGTAAACTATTTAAAGACACTTCGTATTTAAAACCATCTTTATCATGACATTCCATTTTATGATTGTAATTTGTATAAATATCAGAATCTAAAATCAAACCTTTGTCTTCAAAGATTTTTCTCACCATACTAAAACTATATTTAATCATAGTCTCACCTCCTTATTTTCTTATTTCATTAAAATAACTTCTTATAATTACTTATAAGAATAGACTATTTTTTAACCACACTTACCAAACATAAGTAGCAGTCATACCTTTTCCATTCAAGGGATTTTCACCCACTCCATTTGCGATTGAGCCGTACTTCTATTGTCATAACTATTCAGGATTTCCACCTTTATTATATTGTTATGACCCGACATGGGAATAGTCGTTGAGCGTTCACCCTCGACTTAACTAACCCGTGATATAGGGCATAACGTTAGGGTGCTTCGTTGCATGAACAGGGATTATTACAACACTTAGGCTTTTGACCTTATGCCATCCTTACGTTGTTTCTACTTTCGTACCGTCATAGCGTAGTTTCCCCGCTATTGTGGTGTAAGGCTTTACCCATTACCTGCAATTAAATATGTTCTATGCACACATTTCTGTATGCAAAGGCATAACATTTGCCTTCATTGCGCTGACAAGACCATCAGTTGCTTTTTCAATATCTACACCAGGAGAGATACTTGCAAATATAGATGAAGTCTTTGCCATTTCTTGTGCATCTTTAATGTTATCCTTTTGTTACTCTTTTATATAAAATAAAAGGGGTAGGTCATTTCTGCCTACCTCTGCAATTTCATTGTTCGATTATATTTGCAGAGCAGACCATATCTTCATCTTATTGTTAAGATGTTCCGCATACGCTATATAATTACTTATATAACTGTGGTCGTTACAGGTTCTAAAATATTATCTAATTTATCTTTTATTTCTTGTTTTGATAATGTATATGGCAAACATATCAAAACTATACTATTATTTTGGCAATATTGTTTTTTGATGTTATCATTAATTTGAATTGTCTGATATTTTTCTTCACCACCCCAACTATTAATTATTTCATAATGGTGTTGTCCTTGAAATTCAATACAATAATTTTTATTATGATAATTCTTAATATAAAAATCAAAAGGTAATGGGAAATGATTTTTGCAATCTTTAAAACGATATTCAGTTTCAAATGGAATATTATTGTTTTTTAAATATTGTTCTATGTATTCTTCATATTTACTTCTTTTATTACATCCACAAGAACGTGTATGCCCACTTAATAAACTTCCAGAACGAACAATAATTTGATTACCACAATCACATTGACACAGCCAACCAACTGTACCATTAGAGTATCGTATATTGGTTTTCTCAATTACTTTCAAATGACCAAATTTTATTCCATGTAAATTCTTTTCGTGATTTTGCCTATTATAACGTGATTGAATTTCATTACAACCACACGATTGTGTCTTTCCACTTCGTATATTCCTCATATATGCAATAGTTTCCTTCCCACAATCACATTGGCATTTTGCATAAGTCTGTTTATTCTTATATCCATATAACATTTCTTTCACTAACAATTTCCCAAATTTTTGATTTGTATAATCAACTCTATTCACAATATAACCTCCTTTCTTCATCATTTTATTTGCCATACAATAAATTATAATATTTTAGTCTTGCCCTCGGTATTGTCCTTCTCAGGAGTTCCACCGATTTAAGCGGAATGTTTACTTGTATATTACTATACAAGGGGACTATTGTGTTAATCCTAAACGACTCCAATCCGCAGCAGCTTGAATAACATTCTGTGTTGTAACTCCAAGTTCCTTACCAGTTTCATTTGCATCAAAATAGAACTTTCTTAATTCTTCATCGGTCGCAGTCGTAGTCTTTTTTAAATCAATCAATGCAGTATCAAGAGATACAACTTGATTAATCATATTTTTCAGAACTTGCACACTTTTAGTAATAAGCATAATACCCGAAAAATAAACGCTTAACTTAGACACTTGCGCTTTGAGCCTGTCTCCAAAAGTTAAAGCATTATCACCAGCTATTTTAGCTTCGGTTGCTACAGCTTGAAATTGACTTTTTAATGCGTTAAGTTTAGTACCATCTGCGGTTTGAACTTGTGCTTGTATCTCTCTCATTTTATTGCCAAATTGTTTAGCCGCTTCTGTATTTCTTTTAAACCACAACTCAATGTCTCTGCTAAGTTTATTTCTATCTGCATCTAATTTCGCAGTATCACTACTTTGTTTTAGCCGTATTTGTTGTTCCTTTATTTTATTGATAGTAGATATTAAAATTTGCTGGAACTTTTCGTAATCTGTTATTACAGATTCAATGTCATCGTTACCATTCATTTGCGACAACAATGTTCGTAATGTATGAACATTACCAGTAATTTCACTTGATTCGATTCCTAACCGCTGGAAGTCAGCATCGAGTTTACTTATATCAGTTTTGAGTTTGCCGCTATCAATAAAATCTGTTTGTATTTTATTAGCAAATTTTGTTCTTGTATCTTCGTAAGCTGATTGCAGTTCTTTGAGCTTGTATTCCGTTTCTTCAAATACCGAATTTAATCTAGCCCCGCTAGACTCCAATTCTAAAAAACCAGCGTTATTATAAAAATTGTTATACAAAGTATTGAAAGTTGCTTCTAAATCTTTTAATTGAGCATTCAACTGGCTTATCTGATTGGAGCTTTCACCTGAATTTTCCAATCCTTGTATTTTAATTTTTATATTGCTTATTTGCTTTGAAATATTAATTAAATTCTGAAATTGCGATTGTAGCGTTTTAATATTATCATTACTAGCTTTAGCTGAATTTAAGTCAGCCAACCTAGCTTTAATCATATCAATTGCTTGTGCGGTAGTTTTAGATACATTGTCTAGTTCTTGTAATTGACCAATGCTAAGTTTACCTGATAACTGATTTCTTAATTCTTGATATTTCGTTTCTAGTTCACTAAGTTCAGCATTCAACTGGCTTATCTGGTTAGTATTACTACCAGTATCTAACTTTGCAATCGAAATTTGTTTACTGGAAATTTGATTTTGCAAATCTAATAAAGATTGATATGCGTTTATATTTTCTTGGATTTTAGATTTATCTGCCAACTGAGCAGACAATTGAGCAGACCCTCTAGCATCATTGCCTAACATTCTATTGATATTATTATTTTGTACCAATGTGAACTTGTTAGCCCATGTGTCTATCAGTCTTTCGGCTTCTGCATTAAGCTCATTTATTTGTTTTTTTAAAACTTCAATTTGCTTGGGGTCAGTTTTGATGTCTAATTTTTTTAAGGCAGTTTCTTTACTATTTAACTGTCTCAAAACATTCATTAAATCTTTGTATGCTTCGGTGACAGTATAAATGTAACGTGTATCATTACCATCTACAATTTTAGGCATTTTAACATTGCTATTATTACTTGCAGATGGTAAACCAACTTTTATGTTACTTATAGACTGTATTTGTTTTTTTATGTTATCTATCTGTTTTGTAATTTCAGAAGAATCAATTTTTAACGTTATAGGTTTTGCTTGTCCTATCCCATTAATTTGTTTTTGAATTTTTTCAATTTCGTTATTTTTAAGATACAGTCCCAAACCTATATCCCATTTATTTTCAGACATTATCATCACCAACCTTTATATCTTGCTCTAATGATTGTTTCAATTTCGCTAAACCTTTCCATTCTCTATCTTTGGCTGTGGCATCGTTGTAAATTTTTACCATATCAGCGCTCGTCCAACCTACAATCTCTTGAACAAGTTCTTGTTCTAATCCAATAGCCAACAGATTAGTAGTGTAATAATGTCTGATGCTGTGTAAATAAAAAGGTTTATCCACAACTTCATTCCAACGTTTGACCCAACTTCTAAATGTTGATACACTAGCTGGTTCTCCGTTTTTAGTAATGAAGATATAATTATGAGATTGATTATTCTCTTTCATTATTGCTTCTCTCAAAGGCAACCATGCTTTGTAATAGGGAAGAAAAGTATCTTTAAGAATATATCTTATCAAAGACTTTCCGTTAACACCTCGACCTTTAACTTGAACTTCTTCTGTAGTTTCCAAAAACAAATCATTAAAAGCTGTATGTTCCTCGTCTATAATGTCTACTGTAAACCTTGCCAACTCACTTGCCCTTGAACCAGATGACATTAACAGTGCTAATAGACATTGTTCTTGTGTACGTTCTTGTTCTCCTAGCCACTTCATAAGGTTGTTTAAATCTTCTTTTGAAAACACAGATTTTTTACGAACATTTTCTTTCGGAAGTTTTTCTATCTTAGAAAGCAAGTTCCTAAACTCAGGGTACTTATCATCATAAAAATTCTCTATCCACGAACTAAAACTAGACAGAGAAGAATGACATTGAGAATACCGATTAGACCCCCACTTTAATTCTGTTACTGCAAAATCGAAGAAATCCATTAAGTCTATTTTACGAATATCTACAAAAAAGGTATTGTCATTATATAATAAATTCCATACGAAGAATAAATTTAAGTTTGACCTATATACAATAACAGATTTAGGAGAACGTTTGGTAGCAAAGTTTTTAAGATACCTCTCCATTAACTGTTTATTCTTGGGGTTGATTTGTTCAATTAACTCTGGACTTGTTATTACTTTTCTAAATGTTGTTCTGGACTTTGCCATAATTATCATCTCCTATCCTGTGTATTGCCTAGTTACCCATAAAATGCAAAAGTGCGTATTGATACTACAATATGCACTGATTATTATTCTATCGGTATACCTTTGCTTGTTAAACACTTTCTTAAAATTTCTATTTTATCTCTGTTAAGCAACTTCATACTTTCGTTCCATATCGCTGTATTTTCTGCTACTTTGTAACCACCATGAGTTTCACTTTCCATAGCCATCTTAACTATTTCTTCTTTTGTAATAGTAGTTTCATAACCTGAGTTCTTATATCTTTTACCATTAATGTACTTATAAGTATAATCAATTTTATCTAAGTCAAAATATACATGACATTGATAACCACTACCACTTTGAATTATTTCGCTCTTAACTAATGAATGCAACAACTGTGAAGTTCGCTCATATACTTTAGGGTCGTATTCCTTATAATACTTTTGAAGAAATTGATTAATAGTATCGTGTATTATATTTTCGGCATCTTGTATTGCTAATTGCATACGGCTCATAATTTGTGCTTTAAGTTCACTAGGCGAATTAAAAATCATTTTAATCACCTTGTTTCTTTATTGTTGATTCTTGCATCTCTTGCCGCAAGTTCCTCTAAAAATGCTGGTGACTTAGCATAAGCATTGACAATCTTATCCGCAGTCACTTCTCCTTCGATAGAGTTAAACACATTTGCAAACTGCATCATAGTATCTGTATCAATATTCTTAATCTTTTCTTCTACAATACGAATAAGATTAGAAATTCCAACATCTAAAGAGTTACGATGCACTCCTGTAAGAAATTCTATATTTGAATCAACTGCATCAGATAATTCGTTAAGGATTGTTTTATCAAGGTTGGATTTGACAATATCAACAATCTTTGTGTTGTTTACTATATTTTCCATTTCAATAATAGAATCAGGAGAGTCTGATATACCCGATATATCTATGTCAGTAAAAATATCTATGATTTCAAAATCAAATATTAAGTCTCTAAGAAATGTATAATAATTAGTTCCTACAACCAGAGAAGATACATTTGTAACAAAACGCATTTTGTCTTTTATCCCAAGTGTAGTTTTGTAATAAAATGTTCTCTCTTTATCAGTGTTAGGGTCTATGTAAACACCTGTCTTTACGTCATTAACTTTTCCTGTCTTTATATCATTAATTTTATTTTCATCGAAATGAGCATTCATATCTATCTACCTCTCTTAATATATTTTATTTTCAAGTTCACTAAATAGGTAAGGTATATCCCACCTATAATGTACACGCTTCTTTTCTCCATTAACTTTAATGGCATTGTAGCGAATTATATCAATTTCATTTATACTAGATTTTGTCGTATTCATAATTAGATTATTATAATTACGAATATCAATAAAATATGTACGTTGCATATTATTGGTTTCATCTCTAAAATTAAGTAACAAGCCAGCTATAATATGATTATATTTAGACATCTTAGTTAATGATTTTACTTGATGATATTTAATCATTTGGTTTGGACGTTTTTTCGCATCGGCTTCATCTCTCTGGAAAGACATACTTTTTGATTTTGTACTTTTACATTCAATAGCATAAAAAATCTGAGTAGCATTATTAAATACAAAGAAGTCACATTCATTATCCCAACTGTAAGAAGTTTCTTTTGCTTTGTAAAACGACTGCGTAGAGTCTCTTAAACGATGACAATAACACCAACCTGGTACAGAGTCAGTAAAATCTTTTTCAAACTGCTTACCTTCATTTACCACCGCTATCACCACCGTTTTCATTTAAAGCTAACCAACGCTTAATTAATTTATTATGAGTTTCACGTTCAAAAACAAAAACTAATTTATCATTACTGTCAGTAAAAATATCTAGCAACTTTGCATTCCAACTTATATATTTAGCTGCTTGTCTATAATTCCTAAAGAAAACAGCATCTTCATTTTCGTAACGTATTCCAGTTACATCACTTATAGTATACATATTTACCACCTTTCTTCTGTAGTAAAAAAATAAGGGACATACAATGTGTAAAAATTGTACCTCCCTTTCTAATCTACATAAGTAGACATTCTACAAAACAATTATTATTTACACATTTTTTTATTTAATCTAGCTTTATTTGGTTTTCTAAGTTCTTGATTATTTTCTTTATCATCTTCCATTATTTCATTAATAACAGTCTGAATATTCTCTCTAAGCATTTTCAAGTCAGATAAATCAACATTCATCAATTTCTCTTTAGCCTCTGTTTTACTATAAACACCAGTAGAATACCCATGAATAATCTGATAAATTTTATAATGCTCAGATGTATCTGTATGAAGTTTCCAAGGATATAAAATTTGAAAATCTTTACAGGACACACATACATGATAAGGTTTACCACATATTCTACAAGTCGCATTATTTTCATTTGTCATTGGTAACACCTCATTTCAAAATAATATAATGGGGTTACTAATAGTAACCCCATTTTAAAATTAAAATCACTGGCTTACAATTACCGTGAACAATTCATCTTCGCCCTCGCCAGCACAATAGTCTTTCGACATTACAAAAGTAAAAGGATGCTTACCAGTAGAAGTCAAAGCAATCTCAATCTGAGAAGGGTCCATCTTTGCCTTGGGGCATATTACCTTACCAGAATAAATAAGGTTCTCATTACACTTATCTCTAAAATAAGCATAAACAATAGCACTACCAGCTTCGGGGAAATTAGAAGCACTGTTCTTAATACGAATAGCATTCTCATTCTCGAACACATATTCAATATATAACTGACCTGTAAAACCAGTAGGAGGTGTTACAGTACCGTCTGCTGCCACAACAAACTCAGTTGCAGAAGCAGTAGAACCAGCCTGATAAGCAGTACCTATTTCATTCTTTACAATAGAATATGCCCACTTGATATTGGCTGCATTCTTAGGAGTATGTTTCAGCTTCAAATCTTCACCAGCGGGCGCAGGAACAGTAAGAATATCGTATGTAGTATCATCAATCTTATTTGTTTCAGTAGCAACCTCTTTCTTTGTACCATACTGATTTGCCATCAGGTCAAGAGAAACAAGAGAGTTAGTTGCGTTGAACTGAGCTTTCTTAGCTCTATAGAGTGTAGTAATTACTGCACCAACTGCATCAGTCACTTCCTCGCCTTCCGCTGTACATTGCAGAGTAGGATTTTCAAGGGAAGTAAGTCTGAACAACATCTGACCTGTAGTAAGGTCATTCCAAACAAGCGACCTAACACGGTCAAGAATTAATTCATTAGGATTAAATGCCATATAAATTCCTCCATTCATTTTATATCAAATCATTCATATATCTGCAAAGATGTCTAAATGTGTTTGGTCAACACCTTTTAGACTACCGAACCCAGCGTAAGCGCCCTTTAATAACAACTCTGCGTGTTGGACATGACTACTTCTTTTAATGTCATATAGAAAACGACCAATTGGCATTTCCCATATTTTTTCATCTCCGCATTGTCCATTCTTAACGGACAGAGTGGAAATCAAAGGCATTAGTAAACTGTGATATGGCTTAGATTTAGCAAGCATAGCTTCGTCTTTTGCATCTTCAATCAAATCCATTTTAGTTTGTTCATTTGCTGGAATTTCATTATTTCTTTTTAGACCATGAATCTTTCTTACAATTTCAACTATTCTAGTATAGACATATTTATCAATCACAATATTGTTGGTTTTATCATACAATATAGCTTGACTACAGTTATTGCCTAAATCTTTAGTTGCAATTTCAAAGTTTGAAAAATGTATATTTCTTAATATCAATTCCAATGGATTTCTTTTATTGTCATCACTAACTTCAAAATCCTCTTTTAATAATTGGGATAAAAAAATAACAAACAAATCATAATCCTCAATTTTAGTATAATCAATTTGTCCAATTTCCCATAATTGCCATTTCATATCTGCGGCTACACAAGTCAACGTATATACTGCATTAAAATATTCTCTTTCACCGTATTCCATAATTTGATTTAATGTAGGCTGCATAATAGAAATTTTAGATGTAATTGGAATATCTATACCTTTATACATTTTTAATTCATCGTACTCAATCATTTTACACCACCGATAGAATTAATCTTCTAGTTCTTCATCATCGCAGACAGAATCATTAAGGTCTGTACCCTTAAACGTCATTTTGCGATATAAATAATCTTGCTGAAATGAACCCTCGATATTGCTAGTCAAGGTCATTTCACCGATACCAAAATTATATTTCCCATTAATTCTTTTATCAATTAAGGTCGAAAGATAATCATTACGATTCTCTCTTATCTTAGGTATGTTGTCAACAATCATGTGTTTTTCGTGAGATATAATCCAAATTTCAATCGTAGGATTAACATAAAATTTAGAAGAATCGTATAAATTATCAGGTATATTGACCTGAATAGTAATAAAGGTCATAACTTTATTTAAAGTATTTGGGTCTTGGTTATAATCAAAAATATGTGTTCCGATTAACTTTTCTGAATCGGTTACATCGGGGCTGTCAATAGCAGCAACTATATCGTCATCTTTAATAAATTCTTTGATTATTCTTCTTTTGATTTTCCCTATTATGGTACTGTTCGCCATTATATCACCTCACTATAACAATGAATCTATCAACAATATCAATTCAGCATTATACGTTTCAGTAATATCAGAACAGATAATTTTAAATTCTTCATCTATGTAATCATCATTATCAATACTGATTATTAACTTATTACCATCTATTACATAATGTAACTGGTCTTTAAACTCACATACAATATCCCATTTAATTTGAGTGGATGGAATTTCTGCGCCAGTAGCATCAAACAATACGCCAGTGAACACTTGTGGACTTCCACCAGATTTAATAATTTTTGTATTATATAAAATAACGCTTTCAATAGGCTCAACAGGAATGTCCTCTCTGCTGCTATCTTTATCACGATAATCGCATACACCCAAATCAATTCTGTCTTTTGCAGAATTAAATTCATACTCGCATAATGTTAATCTTACAATACCTTTTCTGCCAGTATTTAAAGTAGTGGTATCATTTTGAGTAACAATATAGGTAGTTGGCTTCTTCGTATTTTTATCCAAGAAAAATCTTTGTGGAGTGTCAAGAATAACTGTATTATCATCACAAGGCAACAAAACTGTATGTTGTGATGAACCCACTGTAAAGTTCCTATTAGGTGTTTCGCCTGAATTATACTGAGTAGTATTAACATTATAGCAAGGATATTCAAGTATCTCTCCATCCGAATTTTGCCATTTTAAAATCCAATTACATAAAGTGAATTTTCCTTGATAATGAATGGTATCAATATTAAAAGCCTCAGTACATAACCAATATTCTTCCTCTATCGCATTATAGATTATATCGCCAACTATAACAGGAGTATCATGTAATGTTTGAAATTTAACAGTGACACCATTTGCCGATGAAGAAGTTCTATGGTAAAACCTTATACCCACAGGAATAGCATCATCGTATGACTGCTTTCCTAATTCCCAAAAATATATTTTTTCACTAAAGGCTGCATCGTCATCAAATGTATTGTTCAATAGTTGTTGGCTATTCCATATTTTTTCCTTACGAATAGACCCACCAGTTAAATTCATTTTCTTTTTAAATCTTTCAAAAGCACTATCTATCAAAGCAAGTCACCTCCAATTATTTTTTATAATTAGGACTTAACTTACTTGTAGTAGAAGAATTATCTAACCATGAGTACCTAGACAAAAGAGTTTCATTCTCTCGTCTGTAAGCATCGTGCATAGCCAACAATTTGTCTAACATATTAGCGGGACTGTAGGAATTGAAATCACTGGAACTTAAATTGACTTTTAACAATGTTGCTGTTCTTACATAAGTTGAATCAACGTATTCAATCAAAGCAAAATTACTTATGATTTCAATTTCTGTTAAAGACAAATCTACATTAAACTGTTCAAGTGTTTCATCTCTATCATTCAAATCTTTTCTACATATATGAAATCTTGCAATAGCGGGAGCAATGAAGTCGTGTAAATACTCTTGTACTTCCTCAATTGTCATTAATGGTATTTCATAACTACGAAATTTAGGCAACATATTCTCGTATATAGCAGTGTACGGAGTTGACACAACTTCTCACTTCCTTTCTTTATCTACCAAGTATCGAAATTAAATCAAGGTTGAATCTTTTTTCTAATGTCATAACAACATTAATGTCAGACAATTCGCCACTAGCAACAAGATTCTTAATATTATTAAAAATAGAATACTTCAAACCTATATGAACCTTTGCAATTTCATCACAAATTGAAGCTATATTAGCTCTGGTATAATTTTTACCATCCATAAGAAATTCATACTTTTGATAATTATTCGTAAGACCAAGTTTCTTAATTACTCTATCATCCAATGGCTTCAACCACAGGTCTTTAAAATATCCCTTATAACCACGCCAAAGATTTTTAATAGCCTCCCAAGTCATTATCTCTATATGACCAACTTCATCCCATCTATAAAAATCTCCTGTACGATTATCACCATAGCTGACATTTGGTATCATTGAAATAACTTCAATTTCGTCACTATCCATAAGTGCATTTGTTACATTATTAGTTGACACAACAGTTGTATCAATATTAGAGGCTACCGAAGTAGCCTCCTCTATTGTATCAATTGCTGTGGATTCAACTATAGTCTTTTTTCTAGCCATATTTCATCCACCTTTCTGATATTGTCCCAATTAATTAAGCACTAAAATTAAACAGACCGAAGTAATTAGGCAGTACAAGTCCCATACCCATAGCAGTCTGTATCTGGAAATCAACACTCATATCATTATTTTTCTTACCCTCAGTGTCAAGGTCAGAACGTGTATCACCTATGTATTCGAGCTTAATAGGCTTTGTGTCGCCACCAAGAATGAAAATCTGATTATCATTCAGTGCAAGCTCAAATGTACCAGATTTAAGTGTCTGAGGGATAATCATAAGAGTATTACCCTCCCAATCGCCAATAGAACCTGTCTGTGCCTTAGCTTCTTTCTGAGAGTTAGCAAACATCTTGTCAGGAATTATGCCAGCCAGTTTACGCAGAGCGCCCTTTGTACCAGCTATAGTCAGAGAACCATAACCACCAGCAGCCTGAACCAAATCGCACAGCTCACCAACTGCTGCCTCAGTATTGCCAGACTTAACAAAATCAGCGGGAACAGCGTTAGCAACGTTCTGGAACTGAGCATACAGCCTGTCCTGAATGTACTTATTTACAGACTTATAAACCTTATCAAGCAGCTTTTCAAGAGGAGTAATGCCCAACAGGAAACGCTCTAAATCTTCATAAACATGAATGTAAATCCACTCTTTAGGGAGTGTGATTTCCTCACCAAGGTCAACAGCCTGTCTGTTAGTGTCCCAATGATTACCAGCAAATGTAGCTACTGAGAGCAGACCGCCCTCAGAATAGAAAGCTGTTTCATCGCCCATTGCTCTATTTTTAACTTCTACGAAAGCATCAATAAAAGGCGAACTTAAAACATTTTCACCAATAGAAGTCGTTACAAGTTCCTCAACAATCTCAAAGATTACGACACTATTACGTCTGTATGCCTGGAACAATGTCTTACCTTGCAGTATATCATTATTGATTTTATTTCTCAAATAGTTTTCAAGGTCTTTCTTTGCTATCTTCTCACTGTCTATATGAACTGCATAATCATCTCTCGCAAGGTCAAGTGCAAGGTCAAATACCTTTGCTTCATCTTTTGTAAAATTAACTCTAGCCTTCATAATTATCACTCCTTCCTATTACGCAGTAACTTCAATAATCTTAGTTTCGTACATTTCTCTTTTGTAACCGTATGTATTTGCTGTAGTTATAAGAGTACCGCCAGTAATCCTCTTGCGCATAATCTGACCTACAATAACACCAGTAGGCTTTGTAGTAGCGGCTACAAGTTTACCAGTTGTACTATCAATAGAAGCATATACAGGTGTAGCTGTGAAGTCAGTTACACCAGTTACTACAGACTGTGTTGCAGAAGTAAAGCCGTCAATAGAATTTGCAAATTCGTCATTCTTTCTAACGACTCTGGCTCTGAATCTAGTGCCAGCTTTAATAATAAACTTATCCTTTCTCTGATTGGTTCTTCTACAAGTATCAGCATCCCAAACAGGATTATCTACAACTACAATATCGCCAATCTTCAATCCTGCCTTAGTACCAGGCTTGAAATTATAAGTTACAGCTTCACCAGTTGCAAGACCATCAAGATAACCGAAAGTACCATTTTCAATATCCTCAGTTGCTACCGCATCAAAAATTCTTTCAGCATACTTGGTACTAGCCATGTTAGTTGACTCAAAAACGTTCATAAAAAAAACCTCCTCTTTTTATTCAGCAATGTATTGCCAATGTCTGTTATGTGCGGTTTTACTCAAACCACATAGACAATTAGCTACACAATTCCTTTTATAACCATCTCTTTCTACAGAAGATATGGAATTGTATATTTTCTGAGTTTCAACGCAAATAATTCTTCTTTTGCGTGTATTCTTTTCAGTGTGTTTAACTACATAATCACAAACACCAATGCTGTTAGCATATACTAACAATTGATGAACATAACTTTTGCTCAAATTAAGTGTAGAAGCTATTTGACTTAAAGTCTTTGATTCATTACAATAAAGCTCGACTACATTTTTTAAATCATTAGCTTTGTTCTTATGCTTTTGATAGTTTGTTTGATAATCACACAAACCAATTTGTTTTGCTTTCTTTAGGTTAGATATAACGCTGCATATATGTATTCCAGTTCTTTCTGATATTTCTTTCGTATTCTTTATACCTTTGTTCCATAGTTCAGCGCATTTAACGACATTGGATGTAAATGTTTACCTTTGCAGCAAAACAAATTATTATTCATACAGCCCACCCTTCCTCCATTCATTATTATCTATTAACAGGAATGTCGCCATACTTGGTAGCAACATAGCCTTGTCCATCGTTATCATCGTCCTGTATATCGGGTATTCCTATAACAGCGTTCTTAGCTTGCTTGCTGAAATTAACACCCTTGTTCTTTCTGAACAGAATTACAGAACACTTCTGTTCAATTTCATCTACTGAATAATCAGCCTTGTTATCTTTTATGACAGAAAACTCCTCACAGTCAGACAAAGCAGATTCAAACTGTGCAAGCATTTCATCTTTCTTTACACAAAGTTCTTCATCAGCTTTCTTCTGTGCTGCTGCTACAAATTCCTCATACTTAGGTTTAAGTTCATCAAGTTCAGCCTTTGCCTCTGTATAATTTGTTTCGGCTACCTCTTTTGCAGATATAGCTTCGTCCTTTTCTGCGATTGCGTTATTCATCGAAGCCTCTGCTGCTGATACTTTTTCAAATGCAACATTTTCGATTTCAGCGACACAATCACCAAAATTCACAGCACCATCAGTATCAGCGACATCTCCCGAATAATCTTCAAACACAATCTTCTTTCTTGTGGCAGTTTCAAAATTAATAACAGGCTTGTCTCCATCCATAGAATATTTGAGTCCGTAATAATCCCAATTATTGCTTCTATCCATTACAATTACTTCATCGTTCTGTATATCAACAAGGGTATAGCGAGAAACTTCATCTCCCCATCTATCTTTGATTTTTTCAAAGTCTTTTACAATATTGGAAATATCATTAAATTGACTCATAACAGAAAAATTTTCCTTAGACATATTTTCATTACCTCCTACCTTATTTTTTTGTTCTTTCATTATTTTTTCAAACAATGAATATTTATCACTAATTTCACTTTGAATGTTTTTTACAAAATCATTCATTGTAAAATTAACAACTTCAACTGTTGAATTAATCATTGCGGGTTCATACGAATTACCAAGAATACAGCTTGCTCTAAACGAAAATCTAGTCATTACAAAATTTCCATTATCATCTTCATAACCATCGTAAGAGTTTTCGTCTTTCTGAAACAATTCCATAGATTGGCTTTTAATTCCATCTCTCTGAACAATGTCGTAGCTATCTTCAAACATATTCCACATAATGCCCTCGACAACTAAGAATGTTCTTGTTTCTCCATCATCACAAAGTCGTTCTTCATAATGAGCATTATTTTCATTTTCCGAAAGAATGACACCATAAGCTGAACCTTTGTATTTTTGTCTTACTCCTTTATCATCTTTAGTAATAACAAAACGGTGGTCAGAGAAATCATTCTCTCCTGTATTTTTATCCTTTTCAATAAAGCCTACTATTGGGCAATAAGCCAAGCTAGGAATAGCTGCATCTACAACTTCTTTATTAAAGATACAACCATTAAAGTTTAATCCTAAGTGCATAAGATATATTTTAACTTTTGTTATTCTCTCGTCTGTATCAGATAATTCATAATTTGCAATTTTTTCAACCAGAACAGGTAACGATACACCATTTTCCTTAGTCATAATTCATCACCACCTATCCATCATTTTTATCTCCGTCTGCTGTTTTCTCTCCCTCGTCACTCAGAAGCTCTCCCTTGTCATCATTAGTAGGTCTACCCACTTCTCCGTTAGCCGATGAATTGAAAGCAGATGATAGCTGTACAAAATTATTTTGAAAATCAAAAATATCTTTGTGCAAAATAAAAGACCCCATTGTACGACTTGGAGTCATACCTAATGAAGCCAACCATTTATCGACAACCGTAGCGCCCAAAGAAATCGCTTCTTTGTATCGTTTGCTAACGGCATCGCGATTAAATATTGTAATATCAAGTAAGGTAAATGCAAACTTGAAAGTTGAGTTATTATATTTTTTCAACTTGATATACCGATTACACCAACGCTCAAATTGACGATATATGCCATATATAAATCCTGCATCATTCTCAACAGATAAAGTTAAAGCGGTACTTGTCGAAGCGCCATTGAATAAATCTTTAGGAACACCAGCCGAATTGTATAATTCGCTTATGCCATCGGAAACATTATTCGTTGTATTGTTCGAGTCCTTGAAGCTAATAGCCTCGCCATTTGAACCCAACGTATAAATCAATCCCACGTCATCAGACAAACTGTCTCTGTTGATGTCGGCAAAAATGCTAAGAAGTTCAGGAGAGAGCAATGGCTTATCTACCGTAGATTCATCAATAGGAACTTTAATCATAATTGCTTTATAATTGTCTGTTCTGGCAGACTGCAATTTAAGTTTCTTATATATATCTAGGTCTAAAATATCTTTTATCATGCCAATCATCAAAGGATAAGGATAAGTCCATTGAGAATTAAACTTCACACATATTTGTTTATCAGCGGGTGGCAGATACCATTTACCTATTTTTCCATCTTCAAAATCCAAATACGCTTGTTGAACATAATCAGGATAAGCAGAAAGATTTTTGGCTTTAATAGCCGCTAAGTTAATATCAAAATTATATAAACCATCTTGAACCTGATAAAGTCTACAAACCTTATAATCTATTTCTTGAAAAAAGAAATCTGTGTTGTTAATATTTTCGACAGTAAGTCCACAGTATATATCTTGATATGGCAACACTTTCATTATCTTCGCAAACTCATGTTTTAAATTCATGTTTTCAAAACGAGTAGCAAGTTTGGCATAAGCGTTTTTTAAAGTGTCAATCTTTAACTTGTTACTATTCACATCATATAAATCTATCCACCAACAGAAAAGAGCCATATTACTGTAGTACATACACAATCTGTAATAATGAGGTGAAATGTGCATCAGATACTTAGACAGTTTTAATAACATTCTCCAATGCCTAACAGGATGGTGCATTGCATGAACAGCATCTTCTAAGCTAATATGCCCTATATAACCAGTGTCCAATATCTGTGTCTTGGAACATAAATCGCTAACCATCAACCTTTTAAATGCAGTACGGTCTATATTTCCTGTTTTTAAAGACTCTAAAAAATTATAATTATCCTTTTCATATTGTTGCTTGTTATATATAATTTGATTTTTAGTCTTGTTCTTTTTTGAGTTCAAAGCCATCACCTCCTGTTAGTACATATTAGGTTTTCTGTTTAATTTTTGATATGCTTTCGCCATATCGGTTATATCTCTTTCAGTCTTAGGTTTTCTCAATATGCTGATTTCAAGTTGGTTCATTATATAATAATTATACGCAAGTGAACTATATCGGTCTTTTCTCGCCCCTGACAGTTCGTAAATTCTTATATTAGTACCCTTAATTTCATGCTGTAGTCTAATCAATTCATATACTAAAAACGTTGTTTCGATATAAGGAAGTTTATATTTTACTTGTTTGTCAGCAATCATTTTATTATAACCCTTAATTTGAGTTCTCAATTTTTCTTCAATCTCCAATTCAGAAACCAAAAGATTTATATTATTATTTTTAAAAGCAGAACGAAGTAAAGTACATATCTTAGTATTGAACGTTTCGCTTGCCTTAATAGGGTGTATAACTTGTGGTGCTTTATCAACAGGGCAGCGTTCTATCATAGCTTTATCGTTACAGGTTAGTCTGCTTATACCTAACGCTGGGTACACCTTACCTAATTCATCATCGTACATATCTTGTACTAACAAATCAAACACACCCTGCCCTGCACCAGCAGCATCTATTACTAAATCTGTGCATTTATAGGCATCAAACAATCTTCTTACTTTTAATGCCAACTTGTTTGTCAATAATCCTTCATGGGATTCAAGATACACAATGTTTGCTGTATATGTATTTTTATTTGTAGGGACAGCATCGTTAATAATAATCGAACTTGCATCGTTCTTGTGCTTTTTAGAAGCCATAAGTGCTATGTCCACAGATAATATTCTTCTTTCATTAGTAAGCAAATCTTGTATCTTGGAAAATTGTTTATCGTATTGGTCAGGTGGGTATAATGCTGTTTGCAATTTTCTGCAATTAGTAACTGTTTCAGAGCTAAAGAAACTTTCTTCACCATCACCTATCGGTAAGCAGCACATTTCCATAGAGAATGTCATTTCGTCAAAATCTGATTCTGACATTTCATCTTCAATTTCCACTCTCTTTTTCAGCCCCTCTTTTATAGCCATTTGATAAGGTATTGCACAAACAAAATATCCAGGTCTACCACCCAATAAATTAACTGTATATGCTTTAGATTTTTCATAACTCCAATGAGATTTAAACCAAGCAGAACTCATGTATATCTCGATATTAGTTTCAAGATATTCTTCTTTATCTTTATATTCAGGCAAATTTAAATAAGCTGGCTGTCTAGGATTACCCATGAATCTTTTAAGAACTGTTTGAATAGTATTTTTGTCAACCATACGAAATTCATCAATGACAAGAATATTTGCTCGATTTCCTCTAGCGCTGTCGGATGCGGTTACAACTTTAATCCATGAACCATTATGGAATATTATTTCTGCTTTATTTGTACCGACACTTGATTTTGCCATGTCAATTTCTCTACGAAGATTATCAGAACCCCAACTATATCTAACACAAAAATCGGTTAGTATTTTTTCTAAAACTTCATTAGCTTGTCCTCTTGTTCCAGAGGCAATACATATTTTTGTACCTGGGAACAAAATACAACGCACAACACAAAACAATGCTGTAAGCCAAGTTTTCAAATTGTTATCCTATAGGCTTTTTATCCTATAGCTCTTATAGTTTATCATCCTATAAGTTCAGCATATATTTTCATCCTACCAATTACATTGAATCGGTAGGATGTCGGAGACTCGTGGATGGATTATATTCTGTAAAACAGTTTCACCATCTATGCGTTGCCCCTGACTAAATTGTTACATTTAGCCTTCGGTTCGTGTTACCTCTTTAAAAGTGAAAGGCTTCACGCTTAATTCTCCAATTTTATCATCAATCATTACTGATTGAGTCGGCAATTTAATCTTTTCATCTTTTCAACTTCTGCCATTTTTCTTGCTACTATTGCATCGTGTTCATTGCAAAAATAACCAAGAACCTTTCGATGATTATTGATGCTAATAGTAGCGATATATTTATTTGATTTTTCATCAAAGCGAACACCATATCTTCCTTTGACTTGTTTTAAACATTCTTGATATACTTTAAATTTTCTATCTAAATATATAGTTGCATCATTATACAAATAACTAAGAAAATCTTTTGAATTATCATCTCCATAAATAAAAAAAGAACAAGCATGGCTACGCTTGTCTTTATGTATTTTAGGTATGACATTAATAATTTCATTATTTATCAAATAATTAACTATGTCCTCCAACATTGGCTCTACGCCAGTAACACTAATAGTAAACCCTCTTTGGTCTGGTCTTTTTCTTACACAACCATCACCATCGAAAAAACCTCTTAAAAAATCTTTCATATATTCACGGGGAACTATTTGATTATTTGGTAGCCTAATTGTAAAGGTTTTATTTGGTGTACAACCCAAATCGCATAAATCTTTACACATTTTAGTTGAACAAATAATTAGCCTATATGAAACATATTCTTTATTTTTTATTTTATTCTTTCTTTGTTTGATTGGAACATTAGTATTAATTGCCAATGCAAATTTATCAAGATGTTCTTTATCTATTTCAGCTAGTGTAATTTCTAAGGACATACTATGTGTTTTCCCATTTTTATTTAATACGTTAATACAACCATCAGCGTATAAAAATCCTAGCCAATATGCTTTTTCTTCTGTGTCAATTTTATTAAAATAATCTTTATTGTACTTATATTTACTCATTAGATTATTACCTCCTATTTATTTATAGGAGTTGAAAAGATGATTTTATTATTTTACTTTACCGATAGACCTCGCAGCCCAAAACAGAAAATGGTTATTGTGCATCATCGCGTAAATCAAAAATTTTTGGAATGTTTTTAATGTAATGTTAAGGTAGTCTTTTACAAATCTTTGAGGGTTACAGCGATAGAAACCACACCATGCAGCGATACCATCCATAATACGCTGTGACTTCTTGTTAGCAATTTCTTTTTCTGATAACTTAACAGTCTGCACCATAAAATCACTCCTCGTCAATCAAAGAGGAGCTACCAAAAATTGCATCAAATAAAACCTCGTTGTTTTCTTCGTCTTTGTACTCAGGTCGTTGAACAGTGTATTTTTTTATATATCTATCATAAAGCCTAGATAAACCATTCTTCAATCCCATTACTTTTGCTAAATGCCCCTTAAAGAAAACGTCCAACATTAAGCCCAACTTATCTACGTCTTTTAATTCTTCGTCAGGCTCAGGTATCGGTCTTGTTTGTTCCCATTTGTCTATCAAAGTACCAAACGTTTGAGCTTCTGATACCGTTTCACCTTTATTTTGTTTTGGTTGCAACTTAGCTGCTTCAAGTTGTTTAAGATAAGTTGCATTAATGTCTTTGGTATCTTCACCTAGCCTTTGTGCTTTAAGAAGATTTAGCTGAGTGAAACAAATCTGTTTGAACATTTCTTCTTGTGATTTAGTTTGACACTCATGCCTTGTAACCCAATCATCATACTGTTCTTGTAGGAATACATAATCATCACTCGTGAAGCCTGTTCCAAAAAACGAAGTAGCTTTGCTTATGGTATTAAGTCTTTTTACATCGTCATCATTGATTGAAGATTGCTTTTCTTCTTGTATTTCTTTTTTAGTTTTGTCAAGTTCTTCTTTAAGTGTTGAATTATAATTTTTCTTTCTGTACTGCACTAAATTCATTTGGCGTAAATAAAAGAGAACTAAACTATAATCGTCATCATTATCCCCAAAGCCATCTCTCAAACTTAATTCTCTTGATGCTTTTTCAAATACCTTGTCATTATAATAATAATCAAAAGCCATGCAAAATCTCTGCATGGCTTTACTATATGGATTTGCACATTTTTGTTTTCTATAATCTTCAACATAACTTTCATAAATGTCAACTATACAATCTTGACAATACGGTATTCTTTTGAAACCTTGATATAGAATACTATCGCTTTTGTAGATTTTATCTGTATTATCCAATTGTTTTCCGCAACACAAGCAATGTAAAACTGGTGAGTTAGAGTTTTTAGCATCAAGTGTTTGGTCAATATCATTGTCAAATTCAATCTTTTTTCTTCTTCCCATTTTTACACCACCCTTATTATTTAATCAATTGAAGAAATGAAAATTGTTCTAAGTCCTTTTTTCTTATCCCACAAAAATGACTGACACTTCTTTATTGCCCCTACATAACCATTCTGATGATGCCAATTATCTGTGCCAGTGAATGAAGATAAATTTCTAAATATTATCCCATTCGTTTCCTTGGTCTGTTCACTATGTAAATGCCCCATGTGCATTTCATGGTATTTTGTTCTGCCCCATGCTTCTCTTGCTTCGACTTGCATGATACCATCTATACGATTACGCTCTTTATCTCCGTGTGTAAATCCTAAAAGGACATTACCAAATTCAATATATTTCCTTGGAGATGTATCAGTATTAACGGTAACATTTTCGTTATTGTGATAATAACATTCTAATGCACAAATCAAATGATACGATGACAGGAAGTCATGGTTGCCATTTACACAAAATACTTCGACAGGCGCAATCTCAGAAAGATTATTAATGTTCTCAATCAAACATTCAAGACCATATTTGAACATTAGCTGTGGGCTTAAATCAGATACTTGTCTAGTTCCTGCCGTTGTATTTCCTTGTATGTTGTCAACGTGCAAATAGTCATTACCGATAGGGAATATGATTTTTTCTATCGGCATAGTTTTGACTTGTTCAATAATATCATTTATAACATAAGCAAATCTTTCTTTCGCCAAATTATAATTGTAAGGCTCTGCTACATCTTCTGAAAAACTTAATTTCCCAAAATGAACGTCTTGTATTGGTATCTCCAACATATAGCCATTACAGTTATTGTTCTTCTTTAATACAGTTGGTCTATTATCATTTGTAATTAATTCATTATAAAATGATTTAATATAATCGAAAGATAATTCATTGGTAGGTTTGGCTGTCAAGAATGAAGCATATAAAGTAACAACACCATCATCTCGGCTAACAACCTGTCTAATGTTATTCCTGACACTAACAACTTTCCAACATGAACTGTCAAAACCGTGTGCCTTTAATAAATACTCAGGGTCTTTGCATTGATGTTCATTCATTTCTAAAAGTCTCTTACTTGAATATGAACCATCTTTATTAATTGAAACCTCACGGTTATTTATCGGTGACACATTTTCGGAAGTGCTTTGTTGATTATTTAAGCTATTATTTGAATTGTTGTCAAAAACACCAGCTTCAAAAAATCTCTTAGCTTGCTGATATGGTTTTCTAAAAGCCGCTTCTGAAAGAGGTCTGTCATCATAAGATAGTTCTCTATTGATTATGTAAGCAATTTCATCCCAACTCATATTAAGTTCGCCAGAATCTTTTGCTCTCCCCAATCTCCAAATAAATTGTTCTTCATTTTCGTATTCATATTTATTAAGATTCAATTTATTACACCTCCCTAACTATTATTTAAAACAGAGTCTAAAATAGTAGTTATCTTATCTATATCGTTATATTTAATTTCTAACAAGTTAATATTATTATCTAAACAATATTTTCTCTTAACATTATCTCTTTCTTGACAAATATTAAAGGAGTCAACTCCACCAAAATAATCTACTGGTTCATAATGTTGTATGCCTTGAAACTCTATACACAAATTAAATTCTGGTATATAAAAATCAAATTTAAGGGGTTTTATATATTTACAATCTTTAAAAGCATATTGAGAACTATACGATATATTATTATTTAACAAATACTGTTCTATCAATAATTCACCCTTTGATTGATTACAACTAGGACACCTAGTATTTTTATATAAAAAAGATACAGGTCTAACATTCCATGTATGTCCACATTTATTATGTCTCATTTTTATAGGTGCATTACAACTAATATATTCACCTAGCACTTCATATTCGTCTTGTACTAAATTATAAACTTCATTTATATATTGTTTTGTAGTTTTGGGCAATAATCCAGAACATTGCTTACACTTTCTTCCATTTAAAACTTGTGAAATATTTTTAGTAGAAACATATCCACATATTTTACATTTACAAATTAAATTAGAAGAAGCATCTGTATATTCATTTTTGTTTAACCAATCACAATTAGATTTATTTAATATATCTTGAATATCATCAACTGTATACTTTAAATACAATTCTCTTTTTCTTTCACTTGAACATTTTGGGCATATTAATAATTTTTTATAGAATGATGTACCTAGTTTTTTCTTAAATATAATATTATGTTTATTACATTTTATTGTCGATTGTTCGTTACCAGTTTTGTAATCTATGATACTAAGATTTGCATTACACTTATGTATTTTTCATTAGCGCAATCTAATGACAATGATTCTGATTTTGATATATTTTTCCCTTTACAAAATTTACAACCAACATATTTTTTAATTTTGTCAATAGTTCCTTCTGATTCTTTTCCACAGCAACAACATATATATCCATATACTTTTTCGTTTTTGCTATTTTTTCTTTTTAAATCTGTTATATGTATACTAATGCCATTATTATTAATAATATCAGAATTACTATAATCTTTAATTCTTTTATCCATATAAACCTCATATTAACTTACTAATTTAAATTGGTGAGTTTACATCACCTTTCTGTTTTTAATATATTTTACTTATTGCGAGAGGACAGAATCGAACTGCCGACTTAGCCTTATGAGGGCTACGAGATACCTTTTCTCCACTCCGCATATACGAAAGGTAAGGTTTTACTTACATCTACCTTGTATTTCATACACTGGTTGTTTTTAATTAAACTACTTTCGTGCAATGGCGGGGACAACAAGGCTTGAACTTGCGACCTACGAGTTAACGGCTCGTTGCTCTAACCAACTGAGCTATATCCCCATAGACCATCACCGAAGTGACAGTCTGAAATAAGAAAGGTGTAAAATATGAATACTAACAACAAAAGCTGCCGCTATTGCGACAGCCCTGTGTTTATATATAACAGCGTTAAACTGTATATATCACTTTGGATTTTTACTTATATCTTCGATAAAACTTCTCGAAAACTCAGCTTTAGGTTTTATGTACGCCTTATATTTTTCTTTCTTCCCTGAGAAATTATTTATCTTAATTCTTTCAGGAACGTACTGCGTTTTTATTGATATGCCTTTGAATATCTTCATTACAATCGAACACTTTTCGTTAGCCTTATACAAATTATCTTTTATTAAATCTTCAATGTTCTTAAATATTATGCCAACCATTTTCTTACTACAATTAGTTGTTATAAGCAAAGCAAATAAATGTCTGCTTTCTTTTTCTGATAATTCAATGCCAGATTTTTTTATTTGGCTAATTATTTCTTGTACCAATTCTCGATTAGATTTGTCAACTACTGATTGCATAAAATCTTGTCTTGTTATCTTTTTATTCTCCATACTTTTCTCCTTCTCTCCATATAGGGTTTTTTTACTATACCTAATATAGGGGCGTTTTTTTTCTTGTTTATAAACACCTCTATATTAGGGACTTTTATTTTGTTTTACATTTATCACATCTACATGATTTACTTCTTATGTCTACCTCTATCCACTTGCCACACAATGTACATTGAACTTCTTTCGTAGTTTTTTTCATCCATTGCTTTAGATTACTCAACAGTATATCGCCATAGCAATTCCATAAGATGCCCTTGTTCTTATTGTCTGTCCGATACAAATATTCAGTAAGTATATCAGCTATCTCTATGTCTGAATAACCTGTTTCAGACATTTTAGATTTGACAATTTTAATCATTTCCTTATATCTTAAATATTCTCTTAGTCTGGCATTCGTCCAACTACTTCTCGGAGACCCCCCTTCGACTAATTCTTTGAGCTTATAACTATAATCTTTCACTATTTCTGAATATTTTTGAATTACAGGATTTGTGCTTTCATCAACATAACAAAATTCATCGTACATCAATAATGTATAATCAGGTTTTTCTAATCTTCTTGTTTTACCTTTTTGATTTATGTACTTATGACTAATCCTTGGATTTGGGATTACATTACTCAATTTATTTACAAAGCTCTTATTAGTCATTTCAACCTGGTCTTCCGTTTTATCTTTTGCATAAATAAAGAAATGAGGAAGTTTAAGTTTAGTAAATTCTTTAATATCTTCTTTGACTTCTCTAGGATATTCAGGCATATACAAAGTTTTAGCCATGTCAATGACGAAATTATTCATACAGCACAATCGTTTAATACAATTGATTGCGTGCTGTTTATCTTCATGTGACCCCGAAATAAAAATCTCACTATTCCAAATTTTAGATATATTATTACTAAACTGCCCAATGTTACCGCCAGTAAATGCAATAGTAAGATTATCATAAATCTTATCTTTACTAATTTGAACCGCAGGAGCTTTAGCCATATTATAATACAATGGAACAATATCATATTTCAGAACATTACGTTTTGCAACCTCAATAATAGTTTGATTTGCTACAATTAAACCACAATCTCCATCATTATCGAACATGAGAACTTTGCTAATCAAATCAAAACTACTTGTGTATATAGCATTAGTACAAAACCATTTTCTTAATTCTAACTGTTGTTCATTATCATTGGTGGCAACGTTATTCCTGATAGCGTGTTCCATGAATAAATGCGGCGACCTTAGACAGTCAAGCTCTTTTTGCTGTCTGAATAACCAACAAAAAACTTCTCCATCATTGAGTAACCCATTGGGAACTTCTATTCCCTGAAACCAATGCTCACAGGCTGCGTATAAATCAGGAAGTAAAAAAGTATATTTCCCATTAATCTGTAATTTGCCAGCTTTGTATTTCTTTATTAAGCTGTCCTTTATATCTTTAAGTTTAGAACGAATATAACTATCGTTCAACAATTCAGGATATATTTGAATTGCTTGCTGCAATGGTGTCATATCTTCTGTGCGTGTATATGGTGTAACTCCCAACACCTGCTTCACTTTGTTAACAGAAGTACACATTTCAGTTAAAGTGCTAATTGAATCATAAGCTATATCAGATATTTCATCATCTGTTATATCGGTGAGACTTTGTAGCATTTGATAATTTATCGTTGCATTTTTTATCCTATCTTGTTCTGGATTAGTAAAACCAGCTTTGCAGTTATGCCTTTTAAAATAATCTTTATACTGCTGCCAATTGTCGTAATACTTGTATAACTTAAACTGACTTTTTGTAAATATAACTTGTATGTTTTCTTTGATTATGTCATGCTCTATGCCATAAATATCTTTAATCACAGGAGAACATTCTTTTTCTTTAATAAACGACACAAAGTCAAATACACCTAACAAGCCTTTTATCCAGGGCAAGCGAACCATTTTGTTTTGTTGCCGTACATTAAAAGCATCTGGCAAAATCATCCCACAACCATCGGTATGCGTAATCGGTACATAATCTCTTTTTCTTGTGATTGAAAAATCTTTTTCATCAACAAAATCAAAATCGCCTAATACATTAGTTTCAAAGTCATCTACAACAATTGTTTTATCAATATCAAATTCTTTCCATTCATCGGTAGCCGAATTATTCAAAGCTGTATAAGCCAAGAACTTATTTGAATTAATTCCACCTTTTTCATTTATTATATCAATAGACAATCCGCACATCATAGTTTTTTCTATACGCTGCCATGTGCCTGCTTTTATAAAAACAACTTTCTTAGTTCTTATCTGTCCTGCCGATGCCGTAAGAAATATATATTTTTCTCCTTGAAAATAAAACCCATTGCTAATAATATCTTTAAGAATGTCAAAGTAATAAACCTGAACTACAATTATTTCATCAGACAAACAATCAGGAGCAAGACCAATAGCCCTTGTTAATGCCGACTCAAATACAGATATGACTTCTTTTTGAGAAACGCTATTGTCTATCAAAATTCTTGGACAGTATCTTCCATTGCTTGAAATGTTACAATCAGCTTTACGTCTGAGCAAGTCTAGTAGTTCTTCTTTGGTTTGTTTGATTAGCACAAGTTTATGTTCGATTAATTCTTTAACTTGTTTATATCTGAGTGCTAATGTCATTACAGTCTTATAATCATCATTCTCAAATTTATCATAATCAAATTCATCATCAATGATTGATTTCAAATCAGCATTGGATATTCCGTATTGTTGTAACTGTGTCACAATTTCTTTTAGCCCAATAATGTTCTTCTTTGCTTTTTTTATTTTTCTATTCTTTTGGAGTTTTATAGCATTACCATTTATTAATTGATTACGCTCAACTCTAAGTCTATGGTTTTTTTTATGAAGTCTTTCTTCATGCTTAGAATAGAAATTACCAGTATCGCAACTGTATATTTGTATTTGCGTATCAAGCAACCGTATCACCTCTCGAACAAAGATATATGTAACATAAGACCATATATCCAAAAAATAAATCATTCATCATATATTCCAAAATCTTCTAAATAGTCAAAATAATCTTTTGCATGACTTCTAAAATTAGAACCACCTTTAAAACCACCAAGTTCTGAGCTGAATGTTCTTGTGTCTGGTGGAGGAAGAAAGTCTTTCTCAGACAAAACAACTATATCGTTAGTTCTTTTTTTATTCTGATTATCATTATCATGTTGACGTTTCATTAGTGCCACCTCCTGCCTTTAGTATACATCTTTCCGATAAAGCCTTATACATTTTCTTTAACTTTGATTTCTGTTTGTTTATATTTTTCTTATAATAATCTTCTCCTGATGCAATCAGAACTCCATTAATTGTATCTCTCTTATATACGTTAGAAAAAATATGAGTGACTAAATTAAATCTTCCTGAGATATATTCATAATCTTCTGAATAAATAATTCCCAAATCATTGAGTACGAATATTGCCTTTTGAACAGCATCATCTCCAATACCAATATCGGTGGCAATATCTCGATAAAAACAATCAAACGCTTCTATATAATCTGTACCAACGTTATTGACAGGAATACGCAGTCTAAGATACGCAAGAACAAGCATGACATTTGCCTTGTTGACTATTTGGTACTTATCTGATTGATAATGAATTATCTTGTCTATTTCATCGAGAAATATCTTTGCAAAATGTACTTCCGTAGGAAGCTCATTGAAATCAGCCTTAAAATGATTGTACTTAATTCTTTTAGGATTTTCGATTATTTTATTGTCAATAAATGCTTCAATTGTTTCAGTCACCCGCTTGTAACAATTATTTTTTTTTGACCTTGATAGTGGGTTTCTTCCTAGCCAACGACATATCGAACTATATTCATATTGCACTTGTGAAATATATTTCATTTCAGGTTTGTTATAATCACCAATCCATGTCAACCAATCAAAAGATTGAACTACAGGAGTTATTACAGAATCTCTCCTTAGCCGACAATAAACAGCGATTCTTTCGGGCGGTAATTTAGAATTAATAATTAAACTTTGCGGGATTATAAAAAATATTTTTTCTTTGTTTATCGACTTAATATCTGTTGCCATAATTGTTATCCTTTCGTAATAAAATAAAGAAACATTATATATGTTCTTGAATTACATATACGCTCTGTCTATATTTTATACTTTCAAGTCTTAAATGTCAATAGGTAAAAATAAAATTTACAAATTGTTAATATATATGAACGGTTCTTCTTTTAATATTTACTGTACAAAAAAATGTACATACATTTGTTGAGCGTATAAATCATTACAAACATTTTATATACAAATTAATCAACAACCCTCATTAGCGACTTTTGTCTTACTGCCTACAAAACATATTTGTTCTTCCTGCATGAACCTAAAGAATAATATACAATACATAAGAAAGAAGAGACAATTATCCTCCACCCATCACAATTTGGATTTGGTCAGCATCAGAAGTAGGTCGGTATTAAAAGAGAAACAGCTTATAGAGAGTATGTGATTTATAAAACGAGTTGTCTTACTACTGAGTTTGCTTTTTCAAGAACATCTGTTTATTATAAACCAATCTTAATTAAGAATGTCTCCTATTAAGACCGTTTCTTATTAAGACTGTCTTTGTAATTATTAGACTTATTTTTAAGTCGCTTCGCTCCTACTCACTCCGTTCGTATGACTTCACTCACTCCGTTCGTTCGTCAATTCTTCTTCAAAAAGAAAATAGTTATTCTCTAAAAAGAAAAGTTCTTTTCTGACAGGAAATTATTAGACTTGTCATTGTTTCTTCGAGAAGAAATAAATCATTATTTTTAAAAAGAAATAAAGTTAGTAAAAATGGTAATGTTCTTGACTTGCATATACACTAACTATCTGAAATCAATTCTAAGCCGTCTAGGAGGCTCTGTATTAAGTTTTATAGTATGGGGTAGTAATCTTACCCTATGAAAAATTAAAGCGCCTTAAAATACCCTTAGATTTCGTCTGAGAGCATTTTAGATTTTGAGTGATATTTTTCTGTCAATAAATATCATAAGGTTGTTAAACATCATAAATGAGACACGGATATAATTTCAATTTTCTAAACTCATTCCATTAATTAATTTCATTAATGCTTTCTTTGTTCGGGAAATTTCAAAATCTGTATTTACAATAAATTTTCTATCTTCGATAAAAATATTTTTTGTACTTACATTTATGTCGTTTTTATTTTAAAGTATATTATTCGATAAAACTAACATCTCGATAAATACCTATTTCATATTTTTATATGTAACATAAAATGAACCTATATTAGAGTTATTTATTTTTTTACTGTTTACAAACTAATTAGAGCTGCTTTAATAGTTCGAGATGTGATAAATATTTATTCGGTAAAAGCAATATTTTTATTTACTAAAAAGTAATCTATATTAGGTTTGATTTGGTTTTATAAAATCGGGTGTTAAATTAAATATGTAGTTGAAGTAGGAAAGGAAAGTGAAAAGTGTTGAGCAGCGATGAAAGTGATTAGAGGTAAATCTGGAATAGAATTTTTGAAGAAGTAGAGTCTTTTAAAGTAGAGTTATAATAGCTCTTAGGTAGATTGGATAGATTGGATGAATTGGATAGATTTTGAAAAAAATAGCGGTGATGATGTGAAGTAGGTAGGGGATTTAAGTGTACAAAAAATCGGTCAAAAAGTTTTAAATAGCCCGTGTTTACGTTGCTTTATAATAATGAATGTGATATTATGTATTTTTATCACATTCACTTGTCAAGTATCTTTACTTTACATTATATAAAATTGGTATGCAGCAGAGTCACTATGCTGTCAAGTATTTTTACTTTACAATAGCATCTTTAAAATCGGTATTGAAAATGTGATATATTTGTAACATTCATTTTTTTGCATATATTATACGCCGTATAATATTATAAAATGTAAAGTAGTTAGCTAGCTAACTATTAATCAACTAACTAATTAATCATTGTATACCAAACAATACCAAATAGTTTACATTCTAAAAAATGTACGTCATACAAATACAAGTGTACACCACATACAAACAAAATAGTTTGTTATCACAAACAAATATCACTAAATGTAAATCAAATGTAAATAACATTCTAAAAAATAATCAAAAATTTCATTTTCCAAAGATCACAAAAAATTCGCTTATTTTTCCCCGATTTTTCGGGCTTTTTTAAACATTCGCAACACCTCCAAAATACGCTATTTTTTCAGAGCTTACAAACACCTGTTTAGTTTTTCTGAACTATCAAATAAACAATTGTTCGATATACCAATTTCAATAAATGTGTTTGAGTCAAAAACACTTTTTACTATTTGTATTTCAATTTCTAAAAAAGATGCTTATTTTCCCCTAAATAATTGCGTTTTAAGTGTTTATCAAAACATATGTTCTTATTATTCTGGTTACTATCTTCTATCTATCTATCGATCTATCTTCTATCTATCTATCGATCTATCTTCTATCTATCTATCGATCTATCTTCTATCATCACAGCCGACCGATCTATCTTCTATCATCGAACATTTGTTCTAATAATTCGCCTTTTTTATTATAATAGTATACTACATATTGTATCTATCAATCATACTAAACACAATATATAGTATTATATGCTAGAGCTACACCATGCCCTTTTATGCAATATATACAACTCAAACATATAATTACATGAATGAATATAACAAATTATACAAACTCAAAAAATATTGAAAAAACCACTTGACAAAAAACCAAAAATGATATATAATAAGACCATACCAAACAGAATAAGTCAAGTTAAGTCAAACGACTTGAAAAAAGTTTTCAAGAAATTGAAAAAACTACTTGACAAACAGTTAAAAGTGTGGTATAATAAAGGCAAGTTAAGGGAATTGTACTTAACTTGCAAGTATCTTGAAAATGGTAAATAATATCACTGTAAACGACTGTTTAAAAAGTCGGTTAGTAAATGATTAGTGAATAGCGCAAAGAAGTATTAAAAATGTGAGTAATAAAAACTATTCACAAATCATTTACAAATAACCACTTGACAAACAGTCAAGAATGTGATATAATAAGACCATAGTAAAAAGATACAACAAAACAATAGAATAGCCCTCGACAGCACTTGAAATAGGTCGCTTTCGACAGCACTTGGAATGGGTATATCATATCCAGAGCATGACCTAGGGTTGTTCTCCGCATGATAGAGGTACTATCCGTATAGGGTCAAGGTCTAACCAAATGAGGCTCTTGCGTGAGGTGAATACTTTACTCACCATGACCAAAAATTGAATAGTAAAACCGCGTGAATAAGCTCTAGGTACGCTCTAAGTGTATCAATTGGCGGTACAGTGTGGGAGGTATACGAACTCCAAAACTTATTCAAAGTGCTGCATGAACGTAACAGTCCGTAATGGGATGAGGCTAGGACTTTAACGTAAATGCCCAAATCAGAGACATTGGAGGGTGTCAAAGAGTTAACAACTCTAAAAGGGCATTGTATCACATAGAGGTG
>Ga0326511_10000300_pt1 | contig 41959 bp, 48 predicted proteins | sample 0_2496_0518_D_FD_203701 | JGI IMG/M metagenome (GOLD analysis project Ga0326511, IMG submission 203701) | Bovine rumen microbial communities from UC Davis, California, United States - 0_2496_0518 | ecosystem: Host-associated > Mammals > Digestive system > Stomach > Rumen | place: USA... | reverse complement strand
TCCCCCGGTCGGGGCCGTTCTGCTCCTTGATCAGATACTTGCCCAGGGCCTTCAGCCCCTCCTCGTTGGGCTGCAGCCGATCGCAGTTGGCGTACCCGTGCCGCCACCAGCTCTCCATCTCCTCCCGGCTGATGCCTCCGCTCATCACCAGGTGGATGTGCCGCCGCCTGCTCTCTCCCTCCTCCAGCGCATAGATGTATTTCAGCTCCGGCAGGCCCCGCCGGATCCGCACCCGCTTCACCTGCCGGATGAAGCTCTGAAGCGCTCTTTTCTCTCCCGCCTCGTCCGGGGCCTGGGCAAAGGTGAGCGTCACATGCAAATCCCGTTCGGTGAAGTTCGTATTCAGCAGGCGGATCAGCCGACGGAGGCTGTTGCGCTCATTCTGCCGCCGGATCCGCTCCGGCGTGCTGCTCCCCCTTGCCGCTCTCGCCCGCCCCTGATCCTCCCGGCCCCAGATCGGGTACACCTCCACCTCCCGGATCTCTCCGCTCTGGATCGTCCGGGTGCGGTATTGCATTTCCCCCACACGCGCCCTGGTCTGCTGCTCACTCCAGTTTTCCAGCGCCGTGGGCGCCGCGTCAAACAGCAGCTCGTACTCCCAATCCATGCTCTATCCCTTCTCCCGCTCCAGAGGGGGAGACACCCGCCTCGCGGGTTTCTCCCCCCGCCGCGGGGGCGCCCCCCTCTTCCGTCCCGGCAGGGTGTCTATATTATTATTACTCCATACAAGCCCGATTTGCGGGCCTCTCACCCGCTCTGCTTTTAATATAGATAGAAGGCTTCCTTTTTGTCAGTCTAAGTGATATGATTTCCCCCGGAGGTGTTTGTGATGACTGTGCGTTATCTGGGTTATACCTTTACGAAAGTGACGGCCCGCCGGGGGGATGTGTCTGAGCCCGGTATCCTGCTGCAGCGTCGGGGCCGCCCTGATATGGTGGGCTTTGGCCTGCCTCTCCCCCGCTCCAGGGATGAGGCCGTTGACGTGGGCGAACATGCGTTCTGGTTCCCCGCCGGTGATTATGATGAGATCATCCCGGTGGATTAGTTGGCAATGCCTGGGGATTGCTCCCCAGGCCCTTTTTATTTGTTCTTTTCCTTCTGCACTGTTTCCTTGATTTCCATCGCCCACTCCCGGCAGGTGCGCCCGTAGGCGTCCCACGCCTGGTGGGAGTCCTCGTACCCGATCCGCGCCACCAGCCCGGTGCCGTTCATGCTGCACACCCGCCGCTGGAAGTCAAAGTAGTCCAGCGCCGCCATCAGCGTGTTATACCTGCTCTGCAGCTTCGCAAGCTCTTTGTCTGTCATGCTCTTCCTCCCTCGCTGTCAGCAGCGCCTCCGCCAGCTCCGGCCCGCCGCCCATCGTCCGGCTGATCGCTGTCATGAAGATCCACACCAGCTGTGAATACTCCCGTTCCGCCTTTTGCACCCGCCTGTCCAGGATGTTGATGTGGTCGCCCTGGTTCGCCGTCAGCTCCTCCGCCGCTGCCAGTTTTGCCCGCGTTTCCGCCAGCTGCTCCTCCAGCTCCTCCCGCTTCCGCTCCAGGTCGGCGATGTCCGCCTCCTTCATGGCCATCCGCCCGTTCAGGGCGTGACACTTTTCCTGCCAGTAGGATCTCTCCGTTTCCGCCTCGTTCAGCTGGTCAATCAGCTCCCGCTTCCGCATTGTTTGCCGCCTCCTCGTTCCATTCCTCCACGGCCCGCACTCTCTGCCCTCTGGCGTTCTGCCACTCCGCGCCGATGGGTTCCCATCTCAGCACGTCCTCCTGCCTCCGGCGGCACATTGCCCGCCGGATCACCCGGTACAGGCCCGGCTTTGGTGGCAGGCGCTCCTCACATTTCACCCACGTTCCCACCATCGTCCTCCTTGCTTCGCTCCAGTACCCGCTGCACCACGCTTTCGGTTATATGCTCCATGTACATCCGGATCTTGTACTCGTTCGCGTCCACTTCCATGAGGGTGTCGGCGATCAGCTTGATGCCCAGCGCGGCCAGCACCGATGTGTCGCCGCTCATGATGCTGCCCAGGTTGGTTTCACTCGCCAGCATGATGGCCGCCCCGCAATCCGCCCTGGTGTATCTGCTGCCGATGATCTCTGCCAGCTGCCGCATTTGCTCCTGTATCTCGTCCCCGCTCGGTTCTGCCTGCATCTCCTCGCGGATGGCCGGGCAGCCCTCCACCGTCTTCTGGGCGATGCGCAGGCCATCTATAAATTCCTTTGGCCACAGCTTCTCCGATGCTTCCCGCGCCTTCGTCTCCAGCGCCCGCACCGCCTGGTCAACGTCAATTAGCTTCATCCTGTGTTCTCCTTTTGTAGCGCAGCTCGTCGATCAGCTCCTCAAATTGCTTTTTGAGCAGCTGGTATTCTGCCCATCTTTCCTCGATAATCGGGAACATGCCTTCGGATAATGCTATGCAAACTGCATTTGTTACGCTCGGGCCTTTAATGTTCATGTGCTTCGCGTTTTCGCTCAGTGTCCTGAATGCCTCTCCCAGCACATATGTAACTTTCAGGAACTCAATCCTGGTCAGTTCTTTGTCCATCGTCTCCTCCGTTCAGCGCGTCCCACAGCTCCAGCGCCCGCTTTGCTCTTGGGTTGATGCTCTCCCTGGGCACCAGCTGCGCGTCGCCGATGATCTGCCGCACGCCGTCCAGGTCGTAGTCCCGCTCCCAGGTCATGCCCTCCTGCCGCCGCCGCGCTTCCAGTCGGTACACGGGGATGCCGGTCACTTTTGACATTAACTGAAAGCTGTATCTGCTCATTGTTTCTCCCTCACATATCTTTTGCCCGGGTAGTCCCGGATCATCAGCACCTCGCGGTTGCCCTGCCAGTCCATCGCTGTCAGGACCTTGCTCTTGCCGCTTGGCGTCACATGATACTCGCCCCGGCAGCACTGGCCGCGCCGGTCTGAGCCGATTACCGTCACCTTTGTCCCCGGCGGCAGCTGCTTTACCTCTTTGGCTGTCATCACCTGCTCGCCTGGCCTGATCCACTCCATCAGGAACGCCATGCCGCCGCCTCCCTCTCCTCATCTGTGGGACAGTTGGACCAATAGCGCATCTGATCGCCCCTCTCCGGGTTTCCGAACATATCCGCGTCAATGTCTGTGATGCAACTGTTGTCCATGAGCTGGTCGCCGCGCTTCACCACCGGCGCGATGGTGATTTCGATGCCCTTATCCTCCGGCGTTTTCATTTCGATCTTCTCCCTGTCGATCCGAACCTCTTCCCAGACGACTGCCCCTTCCGGCAGGGCCTTGAGATCTTCCAGCGTCAGCAGGCGGCATTCCGCCGCGTACTGCGCTGCCACCTCCATGGCCTCCTGGAGGCCGTCGCAGTAGTCGATGGCGCTCTGGCGCTCCGCATCGCTCATGCCGGGTGCGGGTGCGCTGCCCAGGTAAATGTCATTCAGATGCAAGATCAGCTTGTCCGCGTTAATCAATCGCATTTGCTGTCCTCCTTCACCGGATAGCTGTTTTTCTTCCGGCAAACATGCTTTCTGTCGGCCTCGTAGCCTTCTCCGCACTTTTCGCACAGGCAGAAGGTTGCCTGCACCCCTGCATTCTGCGGGAGCCAGAGGCGGTTATCGCGTTTCGGCATCTTCTTCTCGCCTTTCAAATTTCCTGCACCACTCATGCGCCGGGCATTCCAGGCACTCCTCGTAGGTCATATAGCACTCGTCGCTGCACGCAAAGCCGTCCAGCTTCACCATGGCTACCCGGTCTTCGTCGTTGCACCAGTCCATAAAATCGCGTCCGTGCCAGTACGTGTCCAGCTGCGGCCGACGGTGCGCCCGCAGTTCCGTGAAGCTGTACCAGTCGAACGTGCCGTCGTCGTGGTGCAGGGCCTTCTGAATCGCGCCGCCCCTGGTCTCCGCGAACACGATGTAGTTAATCCCCGTGTCGCAGTTCTGGTCAGTGACGTTCCACGCCTTCAATTGCGCTCGCCTCCGTCATCGCTCGATCCTCTCAAACTCGATCACCCACACCCACGGATCGTCAAACCATTCTTTGCCTTCCGGCGCTAGGCTCGTCCACAGCGCCGCGAACTCTTTGCGCGGATCCTCGTCTTCCGCGCAAGTCACGCCCTCAAGCCTGGCCTCATACTCGGCAATCTCCTGCAGGCGCTGCATCCTCACACTCTTAACCTCCAGGAAGATCCGGGCCGCCGACCTGGGCATGTGGATGGCTGGCCGCCAGCGTCCGTGCAGCTCCGTCATGGCCTTCCGGTCGTCGGCGTCCGCCTTATACCAGTAGCGGACGGATGGCAGATAGCGCGTATCCTCGCCTGGTTTCATTTCCTCGAACCAGTTTTCGCTCGGAGCGCATTCCCGGTATTCGCTCTCCACAAAGCCGTAGTTCCATGTTTCCCGCACCCAGAGGATGTCTCCCGCCAGGCACGGGCTTTTCCACCGCCGGGCCTTTTCTTCCGGACTGATGCCGTCCGGGAGCCTGTAATCCTCGCCCCAGCTTGATACCGCGTTGGGGCCCGGATAGCCCCATGTATTGACGTTTCCAGAGGATCCGGCGAAGCAGTAGCAAAGGCGGGAGAGCGGCTGCGGAGTGATCAGCCGCCTGGTCTGTGTTTTGTCCCCGCGGAGGATGGCCTGCACCATCGCGGTGCTGAACAGGATCGGCTTCTCAGCCATGCGCTTTATCCTCCTTCGGCGGTTCGGGACATGGCATCCAATGGGTAATATGTGTATAGTCGGCAAGGTCAGGAGTTTTGGTTTCTTTAACCTCGTTGTGCAGAAGGTTGAAAACGAATTGAGTATCGGGAAAATATTCTTTGCTTCCGTCAGGACCTGTAAATGTGCAATAGCCTTTGCAAATCTCGATTTGCCCCTCCGTGTCGTAAATCAGGTTTCCGGCAAATCCGCCCTCTGGCAGTCTGTCTTCCACACTGATCCACCCGCCGGCGGTTTTCTGCTCCGTCGCCTCCCGGAGGATCGCCGCCAGCTCCTGCCGGCTGAGGAGCTGGTCCGGCGAACCGAGGCGCTCCATGTTATCCACCAGCCACTTCAGGTCGGCCAAGGCGGTAGTCTCATTGATTAGCATTCTTTCGTCTCTCCTCCCGGAAGGCGGTCTCTGCCTCGTTCAGGCGGAGCTTCCGCCGGGTCGCAATGTTCCTGGCGTGCTTCTGGGCAATGTTTTTGCCGTGGAAGTCATAGTCCTCCACGAACGGGATGCCGCAGCGCAGCAGGTTATCCTCGGCGTGGACGATGGCCATCTGGCGCTCTACGGTATCATCCCAGCTGTCCGCGCCCTCGGTGTACGGGCTTGTGTCCGCCTCGATCCATGCCACGCCCCAGGAGCCGGAAGCGGAGAGGCCGTCCTCGCCTTCGGCCACCCAGGCCGTCACCGTGAGCAGGTTCCAGTCGCCGTAAATCGTGGCGCAGTAAGCGTTGTAGTCCTTGTGCGTGTGGTATCCGTCCTCGTCCGGATGTTTCCATATCCAGCAGTTGCTCTCCATCAGCCAGAGCCACTCAGGCTCTTTTATCTGTTTCGGCATCTCGTATCCCCTCTCTCCCGGGTGGCGGATCCCTGTACGCCTTAACCCGGGCTGCATATTTATGTTTTGTTACATGGGCCTTTCAGATTCAGCGCCAGCCTCTTTCAGCAGATCCTTTCTCAGCTGCTCCACGAGGAGGCAAACCTCCTCCGGGGTGTAATCAGCGTGCCGCAGGCTCCTGGCGAGCAGCACCTGTGCCATCCTGATCATATCGTGGACGCTGCCGTTCTTTGCGATCGCAGAGCCGCCGTTTTTGATGTCGAGGATTGCCACAGCAGTGTTCCCGGTGGTTTCGTTGTACTCTTTGATCAGGCCTGCAATCTTGTGAATCAGAAGCAGATTGTCTTCTTTCATGTTCCCTCCGTCAGATCGTTGTCTCCGTCTCCGTCCCCAGCATCGCCAATCCCGCCATCAGCTCCGCCGCCAGCAGCGGGATTTGCTCCGTGGTGTACTCAGTCTTCTGCTGGGAGATGTATACCATCCCATTCTGGGAGAGGTTCATGGTGATCAGCTTCCCCTCGGCCCGCGTGGTTTTCATTCGCACAACGGTTGCCGGCTTCGGCGGCTCCGGCTTCTGTTCCAGCCGGGTGTACTTGGATGTGTCCAGGGGATTCTGCTGCGTCTCTGGCTCCGGCTCCTCTTGGGCGATGGTCACCGGCAGCGGATCCTCGGCGGGCCTGCCGGGCTTTTCCTCCATCAGGGCCTTGATGGCCTCCTCCTGCATGGCCTTTTCGGCCTCGGCCTGCAGCATGGCCTTGTGGCGCTCCCGCGCTTCCTCGGCGGCGTCCGCCATGGCCTCCTCCAGATCGTGCTCGTCCTGGTGCGCTTCCCGCTCCACCTCGGCGCGGTACTTTTTCACCCAGCCGGAGATGAGTCCCTGAGTGAATCCACTGTCCCTGGCCGCCGTATTTTGGCTTTTCCCGTCCACCACAACCTGGCGCACAATTCTTTTCTTTGTTTCCTCGCTGATGGTGCTCTTGTTCAACTCTCCTCACCCGTCTTTCCCTTCGCGGCCTGCCGCCGCTTCCAGAGGCGCACAGCCTTGCAGGCGTCCGTCTCTGAGTTGTAGCCGTACTTTTCCGCTATCTGCTTCCAGGTCATGCCCTCAAGCCGGTCAGCCATCATCGTCCTCACCTTCAGATCATGGTCTTGATCCACCATCGCCACCCTGTACCCAAAGCGGTGCAGGGCCTGCTGCATGCCGGCGTATTTGCTATAGCCCACGGATCGGGCAGCCGCCTCCCGATCCTCGCCGGCGTTGATCAGCTCCTGCGCCCTGGCCGCCCTGGCGCCGTCCGGATCAATTCCCCGCCGGCGCATCGTTTGGAACAATTCCTGCGGATTGGTGAAGCGCATCTCCTGCCCCATCAGCTTCAGGCTCCGGCCCTCCCGGATCCACGCCGCGGCCTGCCGCAGCTCGTCGTCCGTCCACCGTGGGGGCTTGGGCTTTTTGTGGCTTTTCTTTACGGCGGCCTGGGCCATCCGCTCCTCGCGCTTCCGCTTGGTCTCCTCGTCCCTGGCCTTCTTGGCTGCCAGGCGCTTTTCCTGCGCTTCCAGCTCCCGGCGTGCCTTCTCGGCCTGCTCTTTCGCCCGGAGCGCCTTCTGTCGCTCCGCTTCCGCGGCCTCCTCGGCCTCTCTCTGGCGCGCCCGCTCCATATAGGTCGTGGCCCCCACGTTCCGGGCGGCCATCAGCCGCCGGTCCGTGTGGGTGGTCAGCGGCTCCCCTGCCCTAGGCAGGATGTCCGCACGCCAGCCAGCAACGCTCTCGTCGCTGGGCATTTTGTCCTCCAAGTCCTTCCCCTCCTTTTACTCCCCTCATATCCCCCAGCACGGTGGGGGAGGCGATGATCGGTCGCCGGAGGGGGTTGATGTGTAGCAGATGCCGCCGTGCCGGCTGGAGAGCGCCGGAGGTGCCGCCCCTCCGCAAGGGTCTGCCGCGCTCACGTGGTGCGGCATGTGCCGCACCAGCCCCGGGTGCTTGTGACTATCATTTCCGCATCCCCGGGTGTGTTTTTCTTCCGGTCTTTCCCGGATGCCAGTCAACTCTTCCTTCCGTCCCTTCCGGGGCGGGCCGATTGATCCGCCGGGTATACCGGCTGCCGTACATGGTGCCGATCCATGTGCCCGTCTGTCCGGGCTGCCTGCAATTGGTGGGATTGCCCGCCGGAGTGTCCGGGCCGTCTGGCCGCGCGCCCTTTAGCGACGCGCAGGAACTGCCGCCCGTTATCCCCAGCGGGGTTGCCGTTCCGCCTTGGCCTTCGGCGGTTGGCTGCGCCTGTCCGGAGTTGCACCGGACGCGCTGCAGCGCGCTCGACTGGCGGCAGGCGCACATCGTCACTGTTTGCCCGCCCTCAGCTCCTCCGCCCGCTGACGGATCCTCGCCCAGGTCTCCGGCTCCCTGGCCTTGATGTCCGCCAGCAGGTTGTACAGGTTGCGGATGGTGTTCTCGCTCACCGTCCTGTTCAGCGTCTCTGTGGTGTCCATGCTGCCCTCCTCAGCTCGTCTGGATGGCCGCCCAGAGGATGCCTGCCACCAGCAGGATCCCGATCAGGATCAGCCACGGGGTGTCTGGATCCATTGTCCGGGTGTAGCGGTGGGCGGGCTGGTATACCCCGTTCCTCCACCGCTCCGGCGCGTTGGTGCACGGTGGGTATACCACCCACGGCCTGTACTCCGGCTTTCTCATGCTTTCCCGTCCTTTCTCATGCTTCGGTGAGTCCGCTGCCCTTCAGCTCCTCCAGCTTTACACCCAGAACGGCTGCTATTTTCTCCGCGTTCTCCCATGATGGCGTGCAGTCCCCGTTCTCGTATCTGGCTATTGTGACCCGATTCACGCCCACGAGGTCTGCAAGCTCCTGTTGTGTCAGCTTCCTTTCCTTCCTGATGGTCTGTATGCTGTTTGTCACTTCTTCCGCCTCCTCTCTTGGTGCATGTTTGCTACATTGCAATGATAGTCTAAATGCAACATTTTTGCAATAGGTTTTTGTTGCTTTCTTGCTATTTATTTTTTGTTGCGTTTGTGTTACAATATGATTACAAGTGGAGGTGATCCCGTGGTCGAGATAGGTAAGAGGATACAGGAATGCCGCCGCGCACGCGGTCTCAGTCAGGATGAGTTGGCAGAGCTTGCGCTCCTGAACCGTGTTACCGTAGCCAAGTATGAATCAGGAAAAGTGGAGCCAGGTGTCAGGGCCATGCTTCGGATCGCTGCTGCGCTGGAGATGTCGGTGGGGGAATTGCTGAATAGTGAGGAGCTTCCCGCTTCTGCTCCTTCTGATTCACAAGATGAAGAGCGTACCCTGTTGGCTACATTTCGTCATCTGAACAGCATCGGCAGGAAAAAGGTGCGAGACTATGTGGCGGACTTGGCCGGAAATCCGGCTTACCTGGAAGACGAAAAAGAAAAGGCCATCTGACACTGCTGCAATGAAAAAGGGCTGATTTTCGTGTCAATCGGAGATAGATTAAAAGCGGCCCGCCTGCGCGCAAATCTCACGCAGGCAGAGCTTGCCGCTAAAATCGGCTTGACCAAAGGTTCTATTGGAAACTATGAGCAGGGTATTTCTTTCCCGAATGTTACCGTCCTTTCCCAGCTGCTGGACGCGCTCCAGATTGATGCCAATTATGTGTATCAGGATTATGTGTGCAGCGCTTCCGCCGTCTCCGCTGTGCCGGAGGATGAGCGGTTGCTGCTGGATGCCTTCCGGAAGCTGAATCCACCGGCCCGGGAGAGGGCGCTGCTGCTGGTGCAGGATATGGCCGGGAATCCGGCTTGCGTTGAAGAAGCAAACGAAAAGGCCATCTGACGCTTGTGTCAGATGGCCGGGGAGGTGCGCTGTGAAAAAGGATAGTCTTAAGACTTTTGTGACTTGGTTATGCGCTGCCGCTGTCTTGTTTGGTGTCTATGTGGCGCTTGTTCGGATCTTCCCCGAAAAGCCCAAAGCGCCGGAGATCAATCCAGACACCAAAATTGTGCAAAAGCTGAAAAGGGCAGAAAAAAAGCTGACTTCATTCTCCCAGCCTTTGTTGAATGAAAAGCGCTATCAGAAAATTGTAACCTCCGTTGAAATGGCCCTGGATGATTACAAAAAGAAAGTTTCCCCCGATGAAATGGAAGGCTGGTTTTATGTCATGCTGGAAAATCTTGAAGAGCTCCGGGCCGATGAAGAAAGCGCGGAAGGGGATGTATCCTCCGCCCTGGATGAGGTGCAGGACGCTCTGCTGCTGCTCGAATAAGTAGGTGAAACCATGCCAGGAAAGAGAACCCCGCACGAAAACAAAAACGCCGTGATCTATGCCAGGTACTCATCCCACTCCCAGCGTGACGCCTCCATCGAGCAGCAGGTGGCCGCCTGCCGCCGGTTTGCCCAGGAGAGCGGGCTGCAGGTGGTGGAGATCTACGCGGATCACGCGATGACTGGCACCAACGACAACCGGCCCGAGTTCCAGCGGATGCTCCGGGAGAGCGCCGCCGGCGGTTTCGCCTATGTGATTGTTTATACCCTGGACCGTTTCAGCCGCGACCGCTACGACAGCGCCGTGCACAAGCACACCCTTAAATCCCACGGCGTGCGCGTGCTCTCCGCCATGGAGCAGCTGCGGGACGATCCCACCGGCGTGCTGATGGAGTCGGTGCTGGAGGGGCTGGCGGAGTATTACAGCAAGGAGCTGGCGCAGAAGATCCGGAGGGGCATGATGAGCAACGCGGAGAAGTGTATGGTGCTCTCCAATCTCCCCCTTGGCTATCGCAAGGGGGCGGACGGGCGCTTCGAGGTGGACGAGGCCGAGGCCGCCATCGTCCGGGAGATTTTCACCCGCGTGGCTGCCGGTGATGTGTTCGCGGATATTTTCCGCAGCCTCAACGAGCGCGGGATCCGCACGAAACGCGGCGCCGCCTGGAACCGCTCCAGCCTGTGCTCCCTGCTGCACAATGAGAAGTACATCGGCGTATATGAGTACGGCGACTACCGCAACGAGCAGGGGATCCCGCCCATCATTGATCGGGCGCTTTTCTCCCGCGTCCAGGAAGTGTGCCGGGAAAAGCCGAACGCAAGGGGGAATCCGATGAAGCGCCGGAGGGAGGGCGGCACCTATCTCCTCACCGGCAAATTGTACTGCGGAGAGTGCAAGGGGCCCATGATCGGCGTATCCGGCACAGGCCGAAACGGGGAACCACATTATTATTATGTTTGCAAAAACCGCCGGGAGAAAAAGGCCTGCCACAAGCGCCACGTCTCGCGGGACTTTGCCGAGGATCTGGTGGCTGCCGAGCTGTACCGGTTTATTGCCCAGCCGGATGTGCGCGCCTGGTTTGCGGATCAGGCCATCCAGTATCAGCAGCAGCACCGGGATACCGAGGAGACGGACCTGCTCCGGCAGCGCCTGGAGCAAATCCGCAGAGAGAAGGAAAACACGCTGAGGGCGATCCGCGCCGGAATCACCCACGCCTCCGTCCAGGCCATGCTGGAGGATCTGAGCGCCCAGGAGGACGCCGCCGCCGCCAAACTGGCCATTGCTGAGGAGCGCTCCCGCACCGAGTTCACCCGGGAGGATTTCCTTGCCCTGTTTGATGTGTTCCTCTCCCCCGACTTCACCTCCGGCGACCTCACTTCACCCGGCTTCACCTCAGGTGTCCCCCTCTCCAAGCGCTTCCAGGAGCTTCTCTTTGATGCCTTCCTCGTGCGCGCCTACCTCTATGACGACCACCTCAAGCTCGTTTTCACCTACAATCCCGACGGCGTTGACATCCCCTTCAGCATCGACACCGCCGAGGCCGAGGCCTCCGCCTCCCTCGATCTTCCCGACCTCCCCGCCGGTTCGTATAAAGTCGGCTATGCTCCACTAACTCCCCCTTATACGAACCGCTCCACGGTCTACTTCCTCCGCGGGCTGTTCGTACAGGTGACAAGGCTTGCCGGGCTGTAATGCCCGGCCCTTTTTTGCCCTCCGAAAAAATTTTATATAAATTCAATTTTCCTATTGACTTTATATAAACTCATGCTATAATATACTCAGGAGCTGGGAAACAGCTCCGAGAATAAGGAGGGCATCACGATGAAGGGAATCATGAAGCGCGCTTGGGAAATCGCCAGGGAAGGCCAGAAGGCTTTCGGCGGCAAGATCAGCTCCTACATTGCGATCGCTCTCCGCATGGCTTGGGCCGAGAGCCGCAAGCCCAGGGACATCAGGGACAGGATCGATGAGCTGACTGCCATGGGCTTCAACCGCTGGACCAAGGGCAATATGGACCGGATGTACATCAACGCCCGCGAGCTTGGGCTGGTCTGCACCTACTACAAGACCGGCAACATCTCCAGCGCTGAGTTTGGCGGATACCATATCAGCAACAGCGAGGGCTACCGCATGAAGGCCGCCAAGACCTACATCGACCTGAACCGCAGGTGCCTGGTCAGCGATCGCGCTGACCTGGCTGCCGCGGCTGCCGCCCTGATCGGCGTGGAGTGCCCCAATGGCGAGAAGATCATCATGCTGTGATCGCGCACGACAAAAAAAGGAGGCCAAACCATGTACCGCAATTATCACATCACCGCTGACAGCTTCGGCTCCGACATTCCGCAGAACTGGGAAGAGATAGCCGATTACCTGAACGACCTGATTGATTCCGCTCTCGAGTCCACAGATGGCGCGTTCGATCCTGCCCACGATGATACCGGCCTTTCGGCTGAAGGGCACGACATTATCGATGACATCTGGGAGCGCTATTGCGCGGGAGAAATAGAGGGAGCGCCCGCCCCGATGTAACGCTGGCCGCCGCCCCCTGCTCAGGGGCGGCCCCACGACATTTCAAACCATCGACCGCCGCACACCGGCAGAAAGGGAAAAACCATGAAGAAAATCATCAATGGCAAGCTCTACGACACAGAAACCGCAAAGCTCATCGCGTCTCGTTCCTCTGGTGGCTCCGGCAGTTTCTCGGACTGGTCGGAGTGCCTGTATAAAAAGCGCACCGGGGAATATTTCCTTCACGGTGAAGGCGGGCCAATGACCAAGTATTCCCGCCAGTGCGGGGATAACAGTTGGGGATGGGGTGAAAGGATAACCCCCTTGTCCTACGATGAGGCCGTCGAGTTTGCCGAGAAGGCGATGACGGCGGATGAGTATATGGCAGAGTTCGGCCCCGTTTCCGAGAACGAAGAGCGGGTGACGCTCTCCGTCAGCTTGGATGCGGCTGTGGCGGATCGTATCCGCAAGGCCGCTGCCGCCGCGGGGATCTCCGTGTCTGAGTGCATCGCGTCCAAGTTCTAAGTTTTGCAAAAAACTTGCATACTTCTTGCATAAAACTTGCGTAAATCTTGCAATCGACATTAAAAATCCGGGGGATTTTCATCAATCCCCCGGCCATTTTTTTATTCCGCTGTTTCCCCGCCCCCGTCAGGCGGGTTCTTTTCCTCCGGCTCCGCCTCCAGCAGCTCCCGCTCATCGTCCTGGCCCACCGCTGCCGCGTCGATTAGGCCCTCCCCGATGATGTAGGCGATCACTGCGGCCCCGGCCATGATCAGGGCGGTCACCTGGGTGGCGGCCTCTTTGCTTCCATTAAAGGCAATGATCAGCATGGTCACGAACTGGGCAATGGCTGCCCAGAATTTGCGGCTTGTGAATTTCGCTTTCCAATCAATCATCATGCGGTTCTCCTTTCCTTAAGGTCCCGGATGTCGTGTTGGGCTTCCGTCATCGCGCCTTCCAGCTTGTAGGTTCGCTCCACAATCTGGTTGTGCGCTTCCACCCTGTTGCTGAGTGTTTTAATCTCAGTTTTGATCACATTGATCTCGCCCTGGATCTTTTCGTCCGAAATTTCGGACTTTTTGTCCAGGGTGGCGATGGTTTGCTTGTTCGCCGCAAGGACGGTGATCACCGTGCCCAGCAGCGTCAGCACGCCGGAGACGAGTGCCACGATCACTGCATCGCTCATGCTCTCACCTCCTCACGCTTCCCCAGTTCCCTGACGATTTCTTTCTCCCTCTCACTCAGTGGCCAGGGGTGAGCCGCTGCGCGCTCTGCCGCTGCGCGCTCTGCCGCTGCGCGCTCTGCCGCTGCGCGCTCTGCCGCTGCGCGCTCTGATATGAGATAGCCGCCCCCGAAAAGGTCTTTCCCATCCTCGCGCTGGCAGTCCAGGCTGCCGATGTATCGGCACTCGTCGTCCTGGATCCTGAAGTCTATGCCGTACTTGCTGTAGCGGTTCACCATCGTGCACAGCACCACCTCGTTGGGGTATGCGTACTTCTGCTTCTGCTTTTTTTGTGCCCGCAGGTGCCGCTCCATTGCCGCCTTGACTCGCCTGTACAGCTCCGGCGCGCTCCGGATCCGGTACGGGTCCAGGCTCGTGATGAAATTTGTTTTCACGTTTGCCCCGTTCTCGTATGTGATGTCCGCTTCTGTGCAGATGTAGCAGCATCGGCACCTGTTCGCCGTGAAGGTGGTCAACGCCGGCGCAAAGAGGAAAAAGGGGATTTTGCGCTCATCATACCACTGGATCACCTTTCCCAGGATGGAAAACGGGGGATTGTCCACCACGCAGCAGCCCTCCGGGTATTCCTCCCGCTGATAGTCGCCTCCTGGCCAGAATGGCCGCAGCATCTTCTCCCGCGGCACTCCGTACTCCTCCCGCACCCACTCCGCCACCGCTTCGTAGATCGGCTCCGGCGTGTAGCAGTCGTCCGTGGTTTTCTTCGGCTTGAATTTCTCCACGAACGCTTTATACTCCGCGTTCTCCTGCCTGTCCATCAGCTGCAGCGCCTCATCCATGCCGATTTGCAAAACTTGCAAGCCTCTCACCTCCCCGTCTCCAGGCGTTCATACAGCGCCCGCGCCTTGTCAGCCAGCTCCCGCGCAAGCCCCAGCAGCTCCTGCCACTCCTCCGCCGGCGCTGCCTCCGCCTCCGCCGCCGTTGGCGTGGGGCTCACCGCCTCCGGTTCCTCCGGCTCCTCCGGCTCCTCCGGCAGCTCCGCCGCCAGCACTTCCTTGAGCCGCGCCTGGGTGAGCGGCCCGGCAACGCCGTCCACCGTCAGGCGGTGGGCGCGCTGGAAGCTTTTCACCTGGGCAATGGTGATTTCGTCATAGCTGCCCGTTGGTTCGCAGGGATAGCCCGCCTGGGTGAGCAACGCCTGGAGGCCGCTGACGCCCGCGCCGCTCATCCCCTTCCGGTATGTGGTCATTTTTACCACCTCCGCTGCCGCGATTTCCTCGGCGGAATACAACCCCACCGGAATCGCCCAGTGGGTGAAGCCCTTGATGCTCTTAATCGTCACGCCCGTCGAGCAGTCAATCACTACCCCGCCGCCGATGTGCATCCCGGTGTGGATCATTTTCTCGCCCTGCTGGACGAAAACGCAGCACACCAGATCAGGCAGGGTATTGATCTCCCCCTTGGCGGCCCAGCTGGACGCCGTGCGCCATTGGGTGGTAGCGCCCACGCTGCTGATGGAGATCCCCACCTGCTTCAGGAGCCAGTAGGTGAAGCCCCGGCAATCGTACATCCGGCGGCCCTCGAATTTGCACCCAAAGCAGGTAGTATCCTTGCCGCTGAGCACCTGGCAGGCGCTGCGGATGGTGGGGTGATCACTCCGCTGCCGCCTGCCTCTGGCCGTGGGCGTACACTCCTCACCCACGGCCCCGAAAACGTAGGGGGATCCCACCTCGCCATTTGCAAGGGCGATGATTTCCGCAGTCTTCCCGTTCATTCCTTACTCCTCCGGCAGATTGTGCGGTTCCCGTTGCAGATGCTCAGTTTTGTGAGCGGTTCGTTCTTAAAGTGTTAATCAGGAATGACTTTGTTCTGGAATTTCTTATAAGCATCAAGATACCATTCCTTCTTGTCCCCGTTGTAGGTCAGTTCATAATACATTCCATCAAACAGGGTGGTGCTTATCAGATACTTCCAGTTTTGCAGGGCTTTACATTTCCAGACAATATAAACTTCAAAATCTGGCGCCGGATCTGACTTGTCCAAATGTTCCGCAATATAGTTTAGCACCAGCTGAATAGCTCTTTCATCCATGTGCTTCTCCTTTCTGTCAAGTAATTTAAAGTGTCCTTTTACTGTATATCAGCAATTTTGCTTCTTGCATTAAGAACCTCAAACATTTTCCCCCACACGGTGTTCGCAATCGCTTTATAGCCAAGTGTTGAAGGATGATAACCCTCCGCAGGGGTTTCCGCGCCATCACCGACATTTCTATACGTCAGGTTGTTGTATTCGCTTTCGTACATCTCCTGACATTCTTTCGCAAGGTCAATATAGGGGATTTGATAAAACGAATAAATTTCCCGTTCGGCTTCTTGAATCTGGCGGAGAATTGTCACCCTCGAAACCGGGGTCGGTTCAAAGTCAGGAGGAATAATGCCAATAATAGGCTTGTCCGGCATCATGCCCGCGCTGTGGATATACTCAATAACACCACGCAATGCACCGTAGAATGTTGTTGCCGTGTCTGTGATAGCATTTACGGGAGAAGTCATATCACCAAGCAACAGATTTCCATTGTTAATGTCTGTTGCATCATTGATTCCGCCGAAAATAACAACCGCATCCGCAGACGAATCAATGTTTGCACATCTATGCAGGAAACTCAATCTTGTGTTGCCGCTAATCGTGCTGTCAAGAGCTACCCGACTGCCGGAAACGGAATAATTATTATTCGTCCATCCAAGATATTTCGCGACGTAATAATGCCACGACTTTGTTTTTCCACTAAATGAGTCGCCAAGAATATCAAACGAAACCGTATTAGTTGAAATGATTTTGTCTTTCGATAACCCCGTTACAAATTGCACCCATTCGCCCCATACTCCTTCAGGAATGTCTGAAGACCATTCAAGAGCGCGATAATAAACATCTCCGTTATCAACAAATGCAATTTCACGGTCGCCATACTGTTTTGCCATTCCAGGTTTTTGAGTAATACGTTGCACAAGCATTGTATACCCATATATCGGAAGGTTGGGCATCATTACTTGTGTAAGCGTTGCAGAATATAAGGCGATGCTATTTGCAGGCTGGCTGTCTGGCGAATAATAATTCGTATAGTTATTGCTGTTAATTTGGTCGACATTTGTTGATTTGACAGCCGAAGTAAGGAGAGGAAGCAGCGTATCAATATCCTCTTCATTGATCGATATACGTTTTAATAACTCGGATTCTGAAACTATACGCAAATTTTCAGTGCTCGTTGGATGTGTTGTCGTATTATCTGTATTGATGACAACTCTGTATTTTGGCTGTGGCGCAGATATAACGGCAGAGGAGTTGCCGCTTTCATCCGGTGTGATCCCCGTGGTTGATGTTTTAAAAACGCCGTTAGAGTCATACCAGCGGACAATGGGAACGTTGAAATTCCGCCCCGCGAAAAACAAGCTTTCGCCGACAACGGCATCAAGCATTCCGGCTGTTCTGTATCTGCCGTTATCAACCACGTCCACGCCGGATGCGTTGATAGAACCTTTCTCCCATGCAGGGAATATGGTTATGTAGCCTTCTGCCGCCTGTGGTATTGCGCTCTTTAAGGACGAAACATCTTCGTCTGCGCCCACGGCCCAGTCCACCACGCTGTCCCCCGTCAGCAGCGCAAACTCCCTGCCCGTCCAGTCCTCGGTGTTCCCGCTGCCCTTGTACACATATGCCCGGATCACAGTGGTGCCGCTGTGCAGGTTTACATCCTTGTAGCCGTAGCCCTCGCCCTCCGTGTTATTGTAGCTCAGGCTGCCGTTGGTGATGTTGTCCGTGGTTTCGTGGCCGATCTCCTGGCTCGCGTCCACATATTCCCGCACATACACCCTGGCCCCCGGCATGCACAGGATCCGCAGCCGCTTCTTGCCGCTCACATCGATGTAGCCCGCCGTTCGGTAGCTCTCCGTGGAGGAGCTGGATGTGTTCCAGCCGTTTTCCGTGATGGTTCCCCGCTCCATGCTGCCCATCTCCAGCAGCGTGTGCGCCTCCTGGCTCAGGATCTTCAGATCCCAGGCCTCCCGGCTCAGGATGTCCGCACTGCTCATCACCCCCGCGTTCGCGTGGAACTGCGCCTTTTCCTCGTCCAGCAGGGTGGTGGGCTCGTCGTACCGGATGAAATGCCCCTCCTGGTCGTCCCTGGTCTGCTCGGCGTAGTGTCTTGCCGTCGCGGCTGCCGCTGTCGCCTGGGATGCCGCGTCCAGGATGCTCTGTCCGTTCTCCGCCGCATTCTTGATGTACTGATACCACTCCTGTATCGAGCCCTCAAAGCCCTGGGCCACCGCCTCGCCATAGGCAGTCACCGGTCCCAGATCATAGCGCTGCACCCAGCCGCCCGCCTTCTCGGAGGCCTTGTACACATGCTCAATGTACTGCTCCGCCGTGCCGGTGTAGCCCTCCCCCTTGGCCTGCTCGTACATACTCACAAGCGCCGCCAGCATCTCGTTGATCTGCATTTTTTTACCTCCCCAGTATGCGGATTTTTGTCCCGGCCCGGAAATTGTTCCGCGCCGCGCTGCTCATCTGGCCCGGATCAATCGTGATCCGGCTGATCTTCCCGGTCAGGGCGCAGCCCTTCTTGTCCTCGTTGTTGTATGTCCATGTGGGGCCGGATACGGATGCCCCGGAGGATCCCGCCCGCGGTGTGTTCCCCGCCGTCCGCAGCTCCACCAGGGCCGTAGCCGTTCCCGGATCCCGGCGCACGTCCATGATGGCGTGGGTGGTGTTCTGGGGGAAATACCCGTTGTTGCTGCCGTACAGGCCCTCCTGCCAGGTGAACGTCCTCTCCGCGTTGATGATCAGATCCACCCGCGCCTCGTAGCCGCTCCCCAGCAGGATAGAGGAATACCCGGTCACCTGTCCGCCCTGCTCCTGGGCGTATCCGTCCAGCAGGATCCGCACCTCGTCCAGGCTGAACGCCGCCCCGGCGCTGTCCCCCGTCACCGTCAGCGCCCAGCCGTCTGTCCGCGTTCCGCCGATGGTCTCCCACACGGCCCCCGGCAGGGTCTCTGTCCAGTCCCCGGTCACCGTGATCTCCTGCAGCACGCGCCAGGCCTCCGCCTTTTCCTGCAGCAGGCCCGCCGCCGCCTCGGCGATGGTTTCCGCGCTCACCTCCGGCGCATAGAGGATGGTCTCCTCGTCCTCGATCGTCACGCGGGCGATCTGTGTGCCCTCCGTCAGCAGCTGCTCAATCTGCACATCCTCATCTCCTATTGTGCTCTCGCTGATTACCTTCAGCGCCCGGATGGCCAGGGCCATCTGCCTTGGCGACAGCAGCGCCGTGCCTCCCGTTTTCTCGCGTATCGCCTCCGCTATCTGCACCAGCGTGTCCTCGTTGATCTGCAGCACCCTCTCACCCCCTTAGAAAGACTGTTCTTCCGCAAAGTCAATATTTGTGATGGACTCCGCGTTGTAGATGTAGAGGTGCCCGTTTTCCAGCACAAAGGTGTAGGTGCCCCAGCCGATCACGTCCAGCATCAGATGGCCCGCGCCGTTGATGTCCATCCTGTACATGGATCCGCTCTCCAGGGTGGCGCTGCCCGCCGCCGCCTCCGCCTGCTTTGCCCAGTATTCAGCGTTCTGGGCGTTGGTGATCACGTTGTTCACCCAGGCCGCGCTGGCCTCCGGCGCCTCCTCCTCGTCCGCCACCGGCACTGACTTGTGGATGATGGTCTCCACCACCCGGCTCTCCCTCAGCGTGGCCAGCTGCTTTCCGTCCTCGCCGTCCTCAAAGGTGCAGCACCGGAATTGCACCAGGCCCCGGCCCGGCCTTGTCAGCTCGCCGTAGCGCACCAGCCAGGTAAGCACCCCGGCCTCGTCCATCTCCGTCGCGGGGATGTACAGCTCCTCCCGCTGCGGAAAGCCGTCCGCGTCCGGCTGGAAGCAGATGGCCGCAATCACGCACCCCGGCCACTTCTCCGTCCACTCGGAGAAATCAATTTGCACCTGCCGGCTTTTCTCCTCGCCCACCCGGCCCAGGGTCAGCCTGGTGAGCTTCCCGATCCGCTCCATGCCTCCACCTCCTTTATCTCGTCGTTCTCCTGTACAGGCTCTCCGTCATCTGCTGGTAGGGGTTGCGGTAGTATTGCTCCATCAGCTGCAGCAGGGCCGCGTTGTCCGGCGCGGCCGGCTGTGCGGCTGCCGCAGGCTGCTGGGTGTTCAGGGCCCCGCTCAGATCCAGGGCGCCCGCCGCCGTCTGGGTGGTCTGCGCCCCGCCGCCGCCGGTGTACCCGCCGCCCGTGGGCACGAATCGCGCCGCGTCCTCCGCGCTGATGCCCGCGGCCCTCAGCGTGTCCGCGCTGGGCATGTAGCCCTTGCTCAGCATGGTGTTGGCCAGCTTGCTGGCGTAGCTCCGCTCGTCGCTGAGCATGTCATATGTAAAGTTCCGATCTTTCAGCCACCTGGTATAGGCCGTGTTGTCCGCCTGGGTGGCCCTGTCCTCCGCGTCCTGCCATGCGTTGTAGGCGAATTTCCGGTCGCTGTTCCAGCGGTCATAGCTCAGCTTGTCATACTTCTGCTGGTCCGCCGTGGTGTCCCGCCACATGTTGTACTCGTTCTGATACTGCTGGTTCAGCGCGTTCCAGGCGTACTGCCTGTCCGCGTTATACTGGCTCGCCTGCAGCTGTGCGTTCTGCGCCGCCGCCTGCCAGGCCTGCACCGCCGTCTGAAATGCCAGGTTCCTGTCGTCGCTGTAGTGCTGGTAGGCCCTGTCGTACAGCTCCGGGATCTTGTCATTGAGCTGCGTCAGCCACTGCTGATAGGCCTGGTTGCCCGCCGTGCTGGCGTAGCTGCTGCCATAGCCCCCGGTCAGCGCCGACGCCTGCCCCAGGGTGTCCATCATGGCCTGCCGCCCGTTCTGCATGTACTGGTCGCGGTAGTTCTGGTACAGCATGTCGCTGTTCAGGTTGTAGTCGAAATCCTTATAGCTGAAACCAAATCCCGGGATGCTGAAGGTCTGCCCCTGCATATCGTTGTAGGCCTGCTGCAGGCTCGCCAGGTATGGCGATGCCTCGAAGGCCGTGGGCGCGCTGGCCGTGGGCGCGTTGCCGCTGATCTGGTTGTACAGGCTCTGCATCTGCCCCGCCAGTGCGCCGTCCACCGGGGATGTGTAGGGCGTCCCCGCCGCGCTCTGCAGCTGGGCCAGCCTCGCCGCGTAGTCGCTGGTCCCCGCCGGGGCCGCGCTGGCCGCCGCGCCTGTGGCGGTTCCGCCGCCGCCTCCGCCGCTGCCGCCTCCGCTGCCGCCGCTCTTTTTCTGGGCCTGCATCGCGCTCACCTGGGATCCGATGGGCCCCTTGGTCAGCCCCGCAATGGCGCCCACCGCGGCCCCTGTGGCCGCCGCGTTCAGCCCTGCCGCCGGCGCCTTCACCGCGCTGGCCGGTACAGTCACCAGGCCCTTGCCACCCTGTACCGCGTGGATGTCTCTCGAGTCCATTTACTCACCTCCCGCCGGTGTCCGCTCCTCCAGGGCCTCCACCCGCTCCTCCAGGTCCTCCAGCCCCGCTGCCATCTCCGCTATGGCCGTGTTCACGTTCCGCAGCTCGCGCTGTATGTCCTCCACCTGGGCCGCCGTCCGGTTCAGGCTGCCGGCCACGGCGCTGATGCCGCTGCCGCCCTCTGCCGCCCGCCGGTTGCTGTCCAGGTCCGTCAGCCGCTGCTCAATCTCCTCCATCTGGGCAAAGAGGTAGGCGTACACCTGCTGCCCCATCTCTGCCACGTTCCCGCTGAATCTTGGCGGCTGCGCCAGCATGCGCTCCCTCCTTACCTCGTCCGGTTCTGGTTGCCCTGCCTCCAGTAGTCGCTGCCGTACTCCATCACCCGGCCCACGCTGTACACGCGCACCGCGCCCACGCCCTTCAGCCTCAGCTGGCAATGGTCGCACCGCTGCGGGATCACCGGCATGTTGAAGGTTCCGGTTTCTTTCCCCCGCACCCGGCCCAGGCTCTCCCACTCACCGGAGGAATCATACTGGATCAGCAGCTCCATCCATGCGCCCTGCTCCATCCATACCCGGAGATTGATCCGCCCCAGGTACTTCTGCGGCTCCACCTCGTACCCGAACACGCCGAAGGTGGCGTCCCAGGCCACCGGGCCTTCCTGCTCGCCCTCCGTGCCCAGCTCCGTCAGCAGGCGGGTGCTGCCGTCCGCCTCCTGTACCATCATGTACAGCTCCTCGCCCAGGGTGGCGAACTGGATCACGTGCAGCCCGTCCTCCCTGTGCCACAGGCCCCGGCTGCTGTCGTAGACGAACAGGTTCCAGGCCCCCGCCTTATCCTGCATGGAGATGTAGTACTTGCCGTTCAGGGTGCCCGCCGTGGCGTTGTAATAGCTCTCCGGCCCCAGCGCGTCCCCGATGGATACCGGCACCGTGCCGTCGTAGAGCATTACCCCGTTTTTGCTCTTGTAGATGGTCACCTCGTTCACCACCTGCGGGCTCCTCCAGCTGCCCTCCTGGATGCCCCGGCAGGCCGTGGTCACCACCTGATAATTGCTCGGCATGGTCCCCGTTACCCGGTGCAGGCAGTTTTCTTTATAAAACACGGGGCTGTTGTTCATCGTCGCGCACCCGGTGAAGGGGCCGTCGCTGCCCACGCTCACCGCGTAGCTGTCCGTGGAAACGCCCATGTACCTGTACCAGTTCTTGAAGTCGCCCAGGGCGCAGCAGTAGATTTCGTTCACCTGCTCGCCGTGAATATCCTTGCCATACCTGCACCCCCAGATTCTGTTCTGGGCCTCGCAGACGTAATCCAGCAGCGGGGCCTGCCGCTCCACCGTCACCTGCTCCGCCTTGTCCGGGGTGTAGGCCTGGTCCAGGGCGCCCGCCGCGATCACGATGCTGTCTGCGCTCACCTGGTAGATGATGTGGTCGCCGTTCAGGCTCTCGGCCTGCTCCTTCAGTCTGTCGTTGTCCGTCCCCTGCAGGCCCAGGCCGCTCAATGTCACGGTATCATACTCGCTGTAGCCCTCGCCGATGCCCGGGGCGAAGATCCCCGCGTACACCGTCGCCACCTGCACCCACATCCGGGTGTATTCGCTGTACTGCTTCAGCTCGTGCACGCTGCCGCTGGTATCCAGCCACAGATCCCCGTTATTCGGATTGCTCGGGGCCTGGCTGCTGATGGTGATCTCCCCGTCCTCGTACTTCCGCCCGTCCTGCCGGCACATGCACACCGTCACCCCGGAGGCGGGCACGCTCCGTGTGGTGTCCATGCTCCCGCTCTCCTGCAGGTCCAGGCTGTTAAAATATTTGTTGTCGGGGAAGATGCACACATACGCGCCCATGCCCACCAGCTGCTTCGGCTCCCTGGCGTCCAGCACGATGCCCGGCACCTGCTGCCCGCCGTAGTACACCCGGTCCCCGTCGATTACACACAGCTGCGCCTTGGCGATCATGCCCCGCGGGTTCTCGTATTCCCGCACCACGCCCCGGCGCTTCCTGGTGCTCATCATGGGGTACTGGTCGCTGGACAGGTTCTCCATGTCTGCAAACTCGCCGTCGTTGATCCTCGGCAGGGCGTTATATCCCAAAAAAGCCTGTGTGTACAGGCTCTGCGTGGCTGTCTGCGCCAGCTCCGGCAGTCTCATCCGCCCCGCCTCCCTACATGTGGAACTGCTTTGTCTTCTGAATCGGCATGTGTGTCCGGGTGTACCAGTCGCTGTACTGGTTCCACGCGCTGTTGAACATGGTCCGGTCGTTGGCGTACCTGTCCGTCTCCGCGTTCACCAGATCCATCTGGCTGCACAGCCACCACAGGTATACATCGGTATAGGGCTCCCGCACCAGCAGCTCCGTGCCCATATCGCTCTCCCCGTGGTAGTCCGGGTAGCTCACCTGGGCCGCCGGCGCCGCCTTCCGCTCGCCGATGGGCCGCGCCACCACCGGAAACGGCACGGCCTCCCGGTCCGCCGGGTGCTGCAGCTCCCTGGCCTCCTCCGGCGTCAGCTTTCCCGCGTCGCCTGCCACAGGGGGCCGCCCCGGCTCATGGCACAGGATCACCTCATCCATCACCATTCTGTCCAGGTCGCACAGCCACCGGATCTTCTCTCCCACCGGCACGCGGTTCGGGCGCAGGCGGTCCACCCGGTCAATTGCGTTCTGTATCGTCATGCGCCCGCCCCCTCTCAGATCCGGGTCACGCGCCCGTTCTCCGCCTCGATCTCCTCACGGTACTCCTCGGCCATCTCTTCCATCTGCTGCATGATCTTCAGGCGCTCATAGATGGGCAGGGGCACGCTCACCGTCTTCCCCTTGGGCACCTGGTAGCCGCGCCCGTTCACCCACACCGCCACGAACTTCTCTTCGCCGCTGTGCGCCCTGGGCAGGGTGATGTCCTGCCATACGTCCCACGCGCTCCCTGTCTTGGTCTCCTGGGCCTCCACCGTCTCCACAGTCTCCACGGCCTCTCCGGCTGTCTTTTTCGTTGCCATGCTATCCTCCTGTTATATCACTTCAGGCAGGCCGGGGAGGATTGTCCCCCGGCCTGCCCTTGTCTGTTACACGGTGGTGTTGGCCGTGTCGGTATTGCTGTAGCTGGAGTTGCACACCATGTACAGCATCCTGTCGTTGTACAGGATCTTGGTCGCCGTCTCGAACTTGATGCCGATGGTGCTGAACTGGTTCAGCGGGCCGCCGGCCTCGCGCCTGGTCTTGATGATCGTCTCCATGCCCATGCTCTCAGGGTCGATCACCGCGAAGGCGTCCTTGCCGAAGAACATCACGCCGTAGACGTTGGTCTTGTTGCTGCCGCTGGTGGTGATCTGGTAGATGGGGGCCAGGTTGCTCTCCACAAAGCGCACCCCGTGCAGCTCGCCGATCTCGCCGTTGAAGATCTCCTCCGCGCTGGCGTACTTGTGGGCGTCGATCCAGTCCTTGTGGCTGCGCAGGTCATAGGTGCAGCTGGGATGCAGCACGCAGACGTATTTGTTGCCGCGAAGGAAGGGCGCGTTCTTCTTCTTCAGGTCGGTTACAGCCTTGTTCACCATGTCCGGGGTGAGGTAGGCCTTGTTCCCGCTGGTGGCCAGGGCGGTGCCCAGCTCGGCCTGGGTGGCGGGAGTGGACACATACTCGTCAGAGCTGTTGTACACGTCCGCAAACATCACGTTCGTGCAGGCCATCAGGGCGTTGCGCACCAGCTTTTCATTGCTGCGGGTTCCGGCGGCGCCCAGCTCCTCGGTGGCGCCCAGGATCACGTTGTCCACATAGTGGGTCTCCAGCTGGTCAGAGGTGGCCACATACTCGCCGTACTGGGTTACCGTCACATTGATGGCCGTCTGGCCGAACTTCTTGCCCTCGGGGATCACAGCCTCGGTCAGCTGGTCCACGTCCGGCAGGGTGTTCCACTTGCGCCACTCCACCGTCTTGCCGTGGTGGGCCGGGAGGCTCTGCTTCCTGCCCAGCTGGGCATAGATCATCTTGTCCCTGGCGTTCTCCAGCAGCTCGGTGTCGTAGTAGGTCTTCATGCCCGGGGTCAGGTCATCGCTGCCCGGGGTGAAGGCCGTTGTGGCGCCGGTGTATGCGTTCACATAGTTGCCGGTGGCGTTCACCAAGCTGCCCGCGTCCGCCATGGGCGCCATGGCGCCGCCCACCATCAGGCTGCGGCCCACAAAGCTCTCAATATCAAACATTGCTTTTTCTCCTTTCAGAACTCAATCCGCTCCCCGCGTGCCACGCGCCTGCGGATCTCCTCCCGATCGGCCCTGGACAGCTTCCGCGGGTCGTCCCTGATGTCCAGCCCCGCGCCGCTCCTTACGCCATTTTCGGTCGGTCTCCGCTGTCCCGCCTGGATGCTCGCGCTGATCCTCTTGGCGGTCTCCTGCGCGCCTACCTGCATGGCCATCGGCTGCAGCTGATCCTTGTGTACCACCCAGAATGCCGTGGACACGTCCACACCCACCTCGGGGCTTGTCAGCCTGAGAAATTCGGGATTGTTCAGCTCTGCCCGCAGGTCGAAGTCCGGGAAAGTCTCTTTCAGCTTCTCCCCCTGCATGGCCAGCTTTTGCAGGTGCTGCTGCAGGAACTGCTGGTTCGCTGCCGCCTCCTCCTGCCGCTTGTGCTCCTCCTGCTCTCTCTCCAGCTGCTTGATCTGCTTCAGCGCCGCCACAGGCATTCCCCGTCTCAGGGCCTCGTCCTCGTACTGGGCGTCGTCGTCGTTGAACTTGTTGACCAGTGCGTCAATGTCGTTCTCCGGCGTCCCGTACTTGTCCGACATGCTCTTGAGCAGCGGGGCCAGCTTGGTCAGCTTGTCCTCTGCCTGCTTGCTGTTCTTCAGGCGCTCGCGCACGATTGCCTGCACATCCGCGTCAAACTGGGTTTTGAATTTGTTGTTGCGGATGTCCTTCCATGCCTCCTCCGGTGTGGGTTCCGTGTCTTTCGCAGCGTCGTCCTGCGTCGGAGCTTCCGCCTGCTTGCCGTACTGTACCCCGGCCAGCGGGTTTTCTCTCCTCGACCGTCTCGGCTCCGGCGCCCCGGCGGCAGGCGCGTTTCCCGTTTCGCCCGTATTCGCGGCAGAGCCTTCTCCGCCGGCTGCGCCGCTCCCGGCGCCGCCGTCCGGCATTCTCTGGATAGCCTTCCAAAAATCAAACCTTGCTTCCGTCATGCACTTGTCCCTCCTCTGCCGCTTGAGTCCGGCGAATCTGATTCTAATATAGCAAGTCTTGTCTTCTGTGTAAGTCTAAGACGATGCGGGGGCTTTCCGATCGCCCCCGCGCCCCTTCGGCCTCTGCCGTATCGGTTCACCTGCTCCGTGTTCCCCCTTATCTCCTGCCGTACAGGTTCAGCGGGTCGCTGGCAAATCTGGGGTTGTATTCCTCCTCCGGCGCTGCGGGCCGGATGGGTCGGGACATGCAGAAATAGCGCCACTCGTCCGCCGCGTGGTCCTCCCCCGCCGTGTCCAGGTCCTCCACCCGGTGCTCATCGTATTGCAGGGTGGGTATCGTCCGGATGAAATCCCGGCAGGTGTTGAAAACGTACATTTGCGGGTAGCCCTCCTCGTCGAACATGAGCCGGTAGTGGCACTGCATCCAGCCGGGGATCCGCCGGTTGTCGCCCCTGGAGAAAAACACCGAATAGGCTGCCGCCGTCTCCGCAATGCTCGTGCCCATCTCCGCGTCCCAGATGGCCGGATCCGCCACCCCCGTGATCTCATGCCCCGCCAGGTACGGGTGCTCCCTTTCCGTCCGCTGGATCTCCGCAAACACCCGCTCCGGCGGCCACTTCACGCCCTGGTTGGCCAGCGTCGCCGTCCCGTCGTGCATCACACCATACAGCTCCGCGATCCGGTAGATCACCCCGTCCCTGTCCACCGTCCACCACCCGCAGCTGAATGGCCTGTTGTAGCCCCAGTCGAAGGAGCGGTACACCGGCCAGGCCGGGTCCGGCCTGAACGGGTCTATCACATGGGTCAGTTTTCTGTCCTTGTAGTGCTCCGGGTCGTCGATAAAGTCCTCGAAAAACTGCCCCTCGAAGATGTTCCAGCTCCCCTCCAGCCAGGCCGCCCGGAGCTTTGGCGGCAGCGCCTCCAGCCGCTCCTTGTATTCCGGCTGCGCCCGCATCAGGGCCGGGTTGTCCGTCACTTTGGCCTGTATGAAGGTGTAATCCTCCGGCTTTTCCCCGCGTTCAAAGCGCCTGTCCACGAATAGCCGCTTGATGTACCCATGGCTCACCCCGCCCGGGTTGCAGGTGTAATAGCACCGTTTGGGGAAATCGTTCACGCCCCGGATGCAGGCCTGAAACATCTTGATCCATTCTTCCTCCAGGTTCGTCGCCTCGTCCAGGAAGATCACATCAAACTCGGCGCCCTGATACCGCATCATATCCGCCGTATTATCGCAGTAGCCAAACTGTATGAAGCTGCCGTTGGGGAAGATGAACCGCTTTTCCTGCTTGTTGTATTTTGCAATGCCCGCCAGCAGGTTCAGCATGGGCTGTATGTGGTTGTTGTCCAGCTCCGTGTACGTCCGGCGGACAATGAGCACCTTGATCCCCGGATACCTCAGCGCCAGCAGCATGGCCTTCACCCGCACGGCCCAGCTCTTGCCCCCGCCCCGCGCTCCGCCGTAGGCAATGTGCTTTTCTTTCGCCAGCATGAACCTCTTCTGCTTGGCGCTCAGGCTCAGGTGAATCTCACTCGCCATAGTCCGCCTCCTGATCGATGACGATCCTCGGCGGCTCCACTTTTACCTCCTCCAGCCTCCGCTCCTTCCAGGCGTCCGGCTTTCGGTTTTTGAGCCAGAAGGTCTGCGCCGTCACGTCCCCGGGCACGTCCTCCTCAATCTCCTGCACCACCTTCAGGGAGGCCTCCCCCGTCTCCTCGTCCGGCTTTCCCATCACAAGGATTCGCTTTCGCTTCACCACGCCCAGCGCCCGGTGGAAAAGCGCGTTCTCCACCTGGATGTCCGCCACGTCCTTGCCCTGCTCCATCGCCTCCCGGATCAGGGGGTATTTCTTGGCCCACCGCTGCAGTGTCGTCCTGCTGACGCCCATCCGCTGCGCGATCTCCTCCTGGCTCAGGCCATCCCGCGCCCAGGCCTCCAGGCGGACGAGGGCTTCCCGCCGCTGCCACTTGTCCGCCGTGTTCCGCTGGCTCCTGTATGCCCTTTTTCTCGTCTTTTTTGCCGGCATGCCCTCACCTTCTCAAGCTCAGTCCGGTCTGGTGGCCTGTGCGCTCCGGTTCGCCGCCTTACTCAGGATGGTGTCCGTCCGCTTCTCATCCCGTGTGGCCTTGGTCTGCAGGCCATCGCTCCTTGGCGCCTGCATCCCATGGCTCTGGATGATCCCGGACATCTGGGCCATCTGCGCCAGCTGCTGCGCCGTGCCCTCGTCCCCGCACTTGATGGCCAGTGTCTGCGCGATCTGATACAGCGTCCCCAGCTGCTCCATCAGCCCGCCCAGCTTCCGCACCTTCTGCTGCACCTCGTCTTTTTCTTTGAAATCCATCATATCCAAGGCCAGGAGGCTCTGATCCACCATCTGCGGGTTGAAAATGCCATTCTGATACAGCTGCAGGGCCAGATCATTCTGGGCCGCCTTGGTGTAGCCCGTCATGCGGCTGGCCCGCACCTGCACGTCGAAAACCGGCAGCCTGTAGCCCATGTCCACCCCGAAATCCTGCCCCTGGCTCTGCGCCCGCAGGCGCTCGTTGCTGTAGAGGATGAACTCCTCCTCGCCCCGCTGCCCGATGATCCGGAATTGCCGCGGCAGCTCGTAGAACTGCCGGATCCGCTCGATCACCATCAGCACCAGCCGGCGGAAGCACCGATAGCTCGCCATGGTGCTGTCCTTGCTGCTCCGCCCGCTCTGCTCCCGCAGCGCCGCAATGCCCGCCGCGCTGGTCACGCCGCTGGGCGCGTTGCCGTTGCTCACGTCGGTGTTTCCCGTGATGAACTTCAGCTCGTCGATTTTGCTCTGGTACAGCTCCAGCACGTTGCCCTGGATGCCGATGGTGCTCACCTGCATCAGGCTGTCCTGGCCCATGTTTCCGTTCACATGGATCAGCGGCTTGCTCAGATCGGTGAACTCCTCCTCGTTCACTCCGCTATCCTTGCGCACAAAGTAGCGCGGGGTGGCGCTGACCACTGCGTTCATCACCACCGCCTGGCTGATGGTGTCAATGTCCTTCTGGGTTTTCTTGCCCACATACACATAGCCGTATGAGCAGGGCGTGCCCTGCTCCTCGAAGAGCTTGTCCAGCACAAACGGGTATTGCCCATCATCGTACAGGCCCGCCCCCTGCAGCTCCGGATCATCCTCCGTGCTGTACAGCACCTCGCCCCCGCACAGTTTGCAGTAGTGCAGCACCTTCTGCCCCGCGTCGTATGTGTGGTAGTACCAGTCGATCACCAGGCTCTTGTCGCTGGTGTCCACCTGGTCGTCGTAGATGTATTTGTTCACCGTGATGTCCTGGCCGCCGGTCTTCCCCCGCATCTGCGGCCATGCGCTCTCGATCAGGTCATTGTCCATCAGCGCCACGTGGAACACATTACGGCTGTCCTGAATGTCGCTGATCCCCGGCTCCCAGTACAGGTTCAGCAGGTTCACCTTGCGGATGGCGATGTCCCCCAGCCCGTTCAATTTGTCCTTGTCCCAGAATACGCCATAGGCCCCGGTTCCCTCGATCATCTTCTGCCACATCACATCCGAATATACCTGCTCAAAGTCGTTGGTCTCCAGCACCACCGGCACGATGGAGGAAAGCCGCCCCGCCTCCTCCTGGTCGTCCTGCATCCTCGGCAGGATGTTCGGTTCCGGGTAGGAGTCCATGGCGTCCGCGTGCTTGCCCACAATGCAGTTCCACAGCCACGCCGTGGAGCTCTTGTTCACGTCGCTGCCCCTGATCCCCTTTTCCCCCTGGATCACCCGCCAATTGTGCAGCTTCCACCACTCCTGGCTCTCGATGATCTGCCGCTCAAGGTTCGCTTTCCCCGCGTGATACTTCTTCAGGGTGTCGATGGCCTTGGCCACCCGCTCAGGCGTCATCCTCCTGGCCGCCCTGGGCACGGGGGGCCGCTGCTCCCCGCCCATTGCCGCCTCCTTGTCGCCTACGCCCTGCACCGGCGCCGTGGCCTGTGCGTGCCTCGCCGCCTGCGCCTGGGCCTGCAGCATGGCCGCCGCCTGCTCTGCCTGCTCCTGCTGCATGATCCCCTGCGCAATCGCCTTGTCCTGCTCCAGCCCGCTGGACTGGCCCGCCGCCGGCTGCCGCCCGGCCTGTCCCTGTTCAGCCTCCACCGGCTGCCTCCGTTTTTCCTCGCTCATGGCTGCCCCTCCTCTCAGTTGTACCACTTCTGGATTTCCTTCAGCTTCTTGCTCCGATCATAGCCCAGGGCCTCGTAGGCGCTCAGCAGCCGCGCCTGCAGCTCCGCCGCCTCCTTCTTCTTCCCCGCCTTCAGCAGGGCGGAAAGCTGCGGCTTGTATACCTGCGTCAGCTGCCTCGCCACGTCCTGGGCGTACTTGTCCGGGTCGCCGCCCGTGTAATAGGCCTTCAGCTCCGCCAGCGCCTCACCCAGGCCCCTGCCGCTATCAATGGCTGCGTACAGGCCCTCGTACTTGGTGTAGCTGTAGCCCTCCTCGCCCTCGTGGGCCTTCTGGGCGTCCCAGCCCTTCAGCGTCCAGTGGCGCTCCGCCTCTGTGTCGTTCGCCGCCCCGCCGTATTCGGTCAGCAGCTTCTCGGCCTGCTCCCTGCTCACCTCTCCGGCCTTGTACCAGTCGTCCACGCTGTCCCGGATGTGCTTCCCGATCTGCTCCTGGGTGTATCCGTGCTCGGTCATGGTGCGGATGGTCTCCTTCATGCCCTGCCCGCTCCTGGCCGCCTCGTCCAGCTCGGTCCACTGGCCCACGTCCTCCCCGGTCTGCTTCACGGCCCACTCGTATGCCTTCTTCTCGTCGGTGTAGGCCCCCGCGTACATCAGGATCCGCACCGCGTCCTCCACCGGCAGCCCGCCGGAGGATATGTCCGCCTTCATCGCCGTTTTCAGGCCGGTGGCAATGGCGCTCTCGCTCTTTCCCTTGCCCGCGCTCAGATACTCCAGCAGGTCTCCCGCCTCCGCCGTCTTCCCGGCCTTGAGCGCCGCGTAATACGCGCCGTAGTACCAGGTCACGCTGGTCAGCTTGTCCGTGTGCGGGATCTCTCCCAGCACCGCGTCCCGGATGGAGTACAGCAGCACCGCCTCGCTGCTCTCCCGGCCCGCGTAGGCCCCCGTCAGCCCCGTCATGTTCCCCGTGGCCCGCAGGTCGCGCATGATGTTTTTCAGCGGCAGGCCGAACATTTTCGCAATGCTGCCGCCCAGGTTTTCAATGGCGCTGTAGATGCCCTCCGCGCCCTCGCCGTACTGGTCCGCGAAGGTCTTGGCCCCGGTCAGCAGCTGCATCAGCTTGTCCGCCTGGGTCACTACCTCGCTCACCACGCTCAGGTCCGTCCGGTCCACGCTCTCCCCGTTGATCACCGCCCAGATGTCCTTCACACCCGGGATCAGCTCGATGGGGTTCAGCTCGCCCGCAAGGTATGCCGTGAACTTCTGCGTGAAGGATTCAAAGAAGGTCTTGTCCTCGCCCTTCTTCCGGCCTGTGGACCACAGGCCCTTGGCCATGGCCTGCGCCACCGCGCTCAGGATGAAGGTCATGGCCGCCGCCGCCAGCCTGGTGTGCTCTCCGCCCTCCTTCCGGTGCAGCGCGCCCCAGGCCGCGTCCTTCAGCACGTTCAGGCTGATGGTGGGCTCGTTCATGAAGGCGGTGACCATCTTCATGTACAGGCTGTTGCTGCGCATGTTCGGGCTTTTTACGATCGTGGAATCGTATACCTGCGTCAGCCGCATCACCTCGTCGAAGCGCTTCCCGCACATCTGCAGGAAGGCCTCACTGTTGGGATCCATTTCCGGGTGCGCCGCCGCCTGCTCCAGCTTCACGGCCTCCCACATGGCCGCCCAGGTCACCTTGTCCATCAGGTGCGGCAGGAAGCCCGCCACATTGTCGATCCGGTCCATCACGCCATCCGCCTGCCTGCCCAGCATCCAGTCCGCGGAGCCCCGGCCCATCCCGATGTCAAAGCCGCCGATTTCCTTGTGTACCGCCGTTCCGGCGTACCGCATGGCCTGCTCGTAGCTCTGCCCCGGGTGCGCCATCCTGGTCAGCGCCGCCGTGAGATACCGCGCCCGGATGGCCACCGCCGCCCGCAGATAGCTCAGGGGCTGCTGCATGGCCACGCTCATGCTGCCCACCACGGCGCCCTTTTTGAATCCGCTCAGGAATTTGGCCGCCACCTGCTCCGTCTTGTCCCGGGTCATGCCGCCCTGGATGTCCCGCAGCCAGTCCAGCAGCCACGCCTGCGCGTTCTTTCCGTACTTCTGCTCGATCATGTTCCGGATGGTGGTCTCTCCGCTCTCGCTGCTGTTCAGAATCTTGCTGTTCAGCACCGCGTTGAAGATCTCAATGTTCGGGGCAAAGGTGCTGTAGGCGATCATTTCATCCGCGTGCTTTGCCACCGCGTCGTCGAAGCTCCCCAGCACCACCGCGTTCTGCGCGTATGCCAGCCGGCGTTTCGTGAATCCCTTGTGGGCCAGCCGGTTGTCGTCCGTCATGTTCGCGCTGCCCGCCGTGCTCTTCAGCTTCATGTTGCCCTGATAGGTTACAAACGGGAAATAGTACTGCTCCTTGTATTTCTTGATGCCGTACTGCTGCAGGCTCACCGCGTTGCCCCACTCGCTCAGGTCCTGGCTCATGAAGGCCACCATGGCGTCTGCGTATCCCTTCTGCTCCTCCGTCAGCCAGCTTTCCAGCTGCGCCATGTCCCCGGGCGTGATGGGTGTGCCGGTGTAGGCCGTGTCGCTGTAGTCCCTCTTCTTTTTCGGGTCCTGCTCCATCACGACGCCGCCCGTTTCCATGTGCTTGCTCTGGATGAGCGTCCCGTCCTGGTGCTCCCGCTTCCAGGTGGCCCAGGCGTACAGCGCCTGCTGCCTGTTCACCGTGATGGTGCGCCCGCTCTCCGTCTGCCAGTCCAGGGTGTCTCCCTTTTTGCCGTCCCAGTCCCGCACATGGTACTGCTCCCTGATGGCCTGCATTTTCTCCGCCGCCTGCCGCTTCCGCAGGCCGTTCTCGCTCTCCGCAGAGTAGATGCCCCCGAACAGGCTGTCCAGGCCCGCGTTGCCGTACCGCCGCTGCGCATAGGGGGCCGTGGTGTTGCCCCAGTCCACATACTGCCTCGCCGCGCCCCGCATGCCCCGGTCATCGCCCTTGTAGTTCTCCCTGGCCCGCAGGGGCGCGCCCACCTCGCCCGCAAGGTTCGAGATGGTGGTGGCCCTGCCGTTCAGGAACACCGTCCGCTCCGTGTCGATGATGAACAGCGCGTTGGAGAACGCGTCGCACAGGTCCTCCAGCACCTGCCCCCGCAGCTCGGCCTTCATTTGCCGGCTGTAGGCGTCCACCCCCCTGATGCCCTGATACTGGGCGATCAGGTTGGCAATCTCCGAAAGGCTCTGCTCCATCTCCTCGGAATACATGAAGCTGCCGAAATCCCCGTCCAGGTTTTCCAGCGCCTGATACATGGGCAGCAGCTTCGCCGCTGTGCTCGAATCGAATACCAGGTGATAGGTCCCCTGCAGGTCGTAGTTAATCACCATCTGCATCAGGGCCTCGGCGTATCCCTTCATCTGCTCCGGCACGTTGTCCCGGTCTGTCTCGTAGATCAGGCGCCTGTTCAGCCGCTTCACGCTCCGCTCCAGCCGCCGCAGCAGCACCGCGTTGGCCTCCGCCCGCTCCCGGTACGCCCGATCCTGCGCCACCCGCTCCTGCAGCCGCTCCAGCTGCTCCGCCGCGTTCTGCGCCGCGGGACTGTCCACGATCCGCTGCGCCTGCTGGTTCTCCCCGGCCATCTGCTCCATCCGCCGGATGGTCGCCAGCTGGTTGTAATACAGCACGATCTTGGCTATCTCGCCCTGGGTCATCTCCGCGGCCTGGTCCACCCGGTCCGTCATGTCCTCCGCTGTGCCCGCCGCGCCCTTGATCGCCTCCAGGCGCTGCGCCACCTGCGTCTCTGCCGCCACCTTCCTGTCCAGCGTCTTCAGCAGGGCCTCCACCAGGGCCGCGTCCGGCTTTGCCCGCTGCGTCATCAGCTCCGTCACCGCGTCCAGCACCCGGCCTTCCATGTCCTCCCACATGGTGTCGTATTCCTGCTGGCTCATCATGTCCCGCAGGCTCACCCGCTGGGCGCTGTCCCGGGCCTCGATCATCTCCCACATTCTGTCCAGCACGTCGTGGCCGCTCATCACGCCGGCCTCCGCCCCGCCAAACTCCTCGATATACTGGTCCGGGGCCTGCTCCGTCTCCCGGTTCACCAGGCGATACATGCCCTTTGCCGCCGCGTTAAATTCCCGCGCCGTCATGCCCATGCTCTTCAGCCATGCCCGCACATCGCTGTTGATCCGGATGTTGCTCACGTCCTGATAGGTCGCCCCGTGCCGCGTCTGGTTGTTCGTCCGCCAGTCGTAGCCGACCCCGGTGTCCTGCTCCTCCATCAGGCTGCGCACTACCCACTGGATGTCCGCCCGCAGATCCTCGGCCCGCTCCTCGCCGCTGCCGCGCTTCTCAGCCGCCCGCAGGGCAGAAAGCGCCAGCATGTCCCCGATCTCTTTGGCGCTCATGGTGGTTCCGCTCGCCTTCTTCAGCCCCTCGGCCAGCTTCTTCAGCGCGCTGCTGTTCACCTTGGCCAGGGCGTGCAGGGTTTCGGTATCGCTCTCGGCCTTCCGCACCGCCTCCTGCGCCTGCCGCATGTTCTCGCTGATCTCCCGCGCCGCCTGCCTCAGCTGCTCGCTGGTCTTTCTCAGGTCGCCGGTGTTCTTCCCGCTCACATACCGCTGCACCAGGCGCTGATTCATCGCTATCAGCCGCGCAAAGCCCGTGGCGCTCTCCGTGTCCCGCAGCCGGTTCTCCGCCCTGCTCAGCTTCCGCGCCAGGATCCGTGCCGCCTCCGCCGCCCGGTTCCGCTCCTCCTCGCTCAGGCTCTCGTCCGCCGCCCGCGCCTGGGATGCTGTAAGCGCCGTCCGCAGGTCGCCGGCCTCCTTCGTGTACTCCCGATACTGCCGCACATACTGCCGCTCCTCCTCGGTTTCCAGCGTGCTCTCGTCCACCTGGGCCATCCACTCCCGGATGTCGGCCACCATCCGGGCCTCCATCTCCTTTTTGCTCACCCGGTAGAGCTTCTGCTCCTCGGTCTCCCGGTTCTCCCGCTCGTCCTGCGCCCGCTCCCGCCGGTCCTCCCGCTGGTCAATGGTCTCTTCCCTGTCCTCCTCCTGGGCGCTCTCCTGCCGGCTCAGGCTGTGCCGTCTGCCGCTCCGCCTGCCCGCCTCCGCGTCAAAGGCCGCCAGCGCCGCCTCCGCCTCCCGGATCTCCGTCTCCTGGGCCTCGGTATCCGCTTCCCGCCCCTGCAGCTGCCGCAGGATGCCCTGCAGCCGCTCGTACACGTTCACCAGCTCCTCTGCCCGTCTCCGGCTCTCCCCGGTCAGTCCCGCCGGCACCCGCCCGCTCTCAAACGCGCCGAAAATGGCTGCCGCTGTCTCCGGCGCCTCGTACTGTCCAATTTCGCCGATCATCCGGGTCATGGTCTCCTGCAGGTTGTCCCGCTCCGCCTCCATGCCCGTGTATACATCCTCCACGCCCTGCCGCGCTGCCCTCAGATCGTTCAGGCGCGTCTCCAGCTGCCGCCGTCTCGCCGCCTGCCGCATGCCCTCCACCCGCTCGTCAATGCCGTGGGTGTCGTTCATGGCCGCGATGGCCTCCTGCGCTCTGGTCTGCTGCGTCTGGGCCGCTGCCACTGCCTGCTGCGCCCGCTGGATGGCGGAGCGCTGGGCCGCCATGCGCTCCAGGGCCTCCGCCGTCTGCGTCGCCGTCATGGGGGAGGCGTCCTGCAGCCCGCTCAGGTTGATGTGCAGGCCTCCCGCCGCCCCGGTGTCCTCTGCCGGCGCCTCCTCGGTCTCCTGCCGCCTGCTCTCCGGCGCTGTCTCAGGCGTTATGGTCTCCGCCCTCGCCCTCGTCTCCGGCGCTGCCTCCTCCTGGGTCTGGGCGCTGCCCCGGCTGCCTGTCCGGGTGGTGGTCTCTGCCGCGGTCCGGGTGTCCGCCTGGCTCAGCGTCTGCGCCTCGTCCAGGGCCTCCACCGCCTCCCGCACGCTCTCCACCAGGCGCTGCGTCTCATCGGCGGCCCGCTCCGCCGCCTGCTGCGCCGCCTCCTGCTCCTCCTCGGTGGGCACGGCCTCCCGAATGTCCTCCGCGTCCTCCATCAGGGGCTGTTCGTTCTCCAGGGCCTCCCGGGCGGCCTCCGCTGCCGTCTGCGCCTGCTCCAGCTCCTCCCGGAGCCCCGCCGCGCTCTCCTGCTCGCCGCCCTCCATGCTCTGCAGGGCCTCGCCCGTCCTGGTGAGGATGTCCCCCGCGCTCTGAGCCGCTGCCGCCGCCTCCGCCGTGGCCTGGCTCTGCCTCTCCGTCCGCTCCCGGCCCGTGATGGCCTGCATCAGGCCCTCGTCCCACAGCTGGATCAGCTGCTCGCTGTAGCGCCTTCCGTCCGCCAGCATGCCCCGGCTCTCCGCCGCGTAGCCCACCGCCAGCCCGAATGATCTCCGAATCTTCTGCGCCCAGCCCGTCAGGAAGCTCTTCATCCGCTCCCACAGCGTCGGGTTTTCCTTGGCGATGGTTTCCACGGCTGTGGAATCCGGGATAATCATCTGCAGCGCGTCGGCCACTGTCTCCTCCACCGCCATGTCATAGGTCAGCGGCGCGCCGCTCTCGCTGTAGGTGTCCAGGTGCTCCTGCACCGCCGCGTCAAAGTTGATCCCGTGCCGCCGCATCTCGGAGATTGCCACGTTTTGCAGCTGCCGCCAAAAGTCCGCCTTGTTGTAGTAGCGGATGAAATGTGTCAGCTCGTGTCCCGCCGTCGCCAGCAGGTACTCGCTCTGCGCCATGTCGGCCCGCCCGTTCAGGGCAAAGCTCAGGGTGTTCGTCTCCGGATCAAAGCTGCCGTTTGCGGTCTCCTCCGCTGTGCCTCCCTCGCTGCGCATGTACAGGCGCACATTGTAGCCGGATTCCGACGCCAGCGCGCTGAAATACTCCAGCACGCTCCGGGTCTCCTCCGTCATGGTATCCGGTGTGATGCCCTCCGGCAGGGTCAGCGTCCCGGGCTTCCCGCTCCTCGCTTTGATGCTCTCCTCGTGCCGTTTGTTGGCCGCCGATGCCGCCCGCTTCGCCGCGTCCTCGATCATCCTGGCCCGGTGCTGCCCCAGCGTCTCCCTGGCCTGCCTCACCGCGTCCGTGGCCTCCTGCCCCGTGTAGGCGCTGTCGTATAGGGCAAAGGCTCCCGGCAGATACTCCTCCGCGCTGCTCTGCCCGTCCCATGCCTGCAGGATGTCGTTGGCCTTGTTGCTCCTGAATGTCCCGTCCCCGGTATCCGTCAGCAGCTCGCTGGTGCTCTCCGCATAGCTGGCCAGCGCGCCCACCACGTCCCGGGCATAGCCCCGCATATCCGCCGCGGCCACCTCCGCCGTCCGGGCGCTCCCGTCCGCCGCCTTGTAGGTCACCCGGAATGTGGCCCTGTTCACCTGCCTTTTGGTCTCCGCCTCGATGTGGGGCAGCTGCCAGCGCACTGTCTCCCCCGTGGCGATGTCCTGCACTGTTACGCCGCCCTGGTCCGGGGCCATGCGCTCCCACAGGGCGCGTCTGCCCCGGCTGTCCGCGCTCAGGTCGATGGTCTGCCCCGCCTTCAGCTCCACCGTGCCCTCGTCCGCGCCGATCCAGCGCACAAAGGTGTAGCCCAGCCGCTTCGGGGTGCCGTCATAATCGCTGTTCTGCCGCTGCCGCACCAGGCCCTCCGGCGTGTTCACCAGGCGCTCGTTCTGGCCCACGGCGATGGTCTCTCTCCGCGTGCCCTTGGGGTACACCCGCACCACGTCCCAGCCGTAGTTCGGGTCGCTTTTTTCGTTTCGGCTTGTCTCTGCCTCCGGCGCTGCCGGCTGCTCCTCCGCCGTGGGTGCTGCTTCCGGCTGCTCCTCCACCGTGGGTGCGGTCTCGGATGTCTCCGGCGCTTCCTGCTGCTCCTCCACCTGCTTCTCAACCGTGGGCGCAGTCTCGTTCTCCTCCTGCGCTGCCGGCTGCTCCTCTGTCCGCTCCTCCACTGTGGGTGCGGCCTCGGATGCCTCCGGCGCTGCCGCCTCCTGGCTGGCCGGGCTGGTCAGCAGGCTCTCAATAGTCACCTCGGTGTCCACACCGTCGATGGAGGCGATGGCCCCGCGCTCGCCCATGTCTGTGCCGTCGGCCCGGGTGCGCACGGTCTCCCGGCCCTCCCTGATCGCGTTGTCGATGTCTGCCCTGCCTGTGCCGGCGGTCGGGGCCTCTGCCGTCGGGTTGCTCTCCCGTGCCGGCGCTCTGCCCCTGCTGACTGCCGCGTCCTCCTCCATCTGGTTGTACAGGGTGCGCAGCATCAGTCTGGCGCCCGGGTCCGTCACCTCCTGATTGAGGTTGCTCATCAGGTTGCCCATCTGCCAGCGGCTCACCTTGCCCCCGTTTTCAAGACGCCTGGCCATGTCCGCCGCCAGCTTCGCCGTCTCGCTCTCCTGCCCCTCGGTGAATGCCTGGGCAAAGTCCACAATCCGCTGGGCGTTGCCCGCCCTGCTGGTTTGCTCTCCCGCCTCGTTGGTCTCCGTCCTGGTCGCCGTCCCGCCATCATAAATCGAATTGCCCAGGCTCTGCGTCCTCGCCGCCTGCGTGCCCATGCTCACCCCGGAGGAAATGAACGCGCTCAGGAACGCCTCCAGATCCTCCTTGCCAAACTCGGTGTAGATCTGGCTCATGGCGTCGTCAAAGCTGATATTCTTATCGCTCAGGTAAATCTGCTTCAGCCGGTCTGCCACGGGATCGTCACCGCCGAACATTTTGGCCGCGGCAAAGTCGATGGCCCGCCCGCCCAGGTTGGTGGCCACCTCCTCGCTGCCCTCGATCATGCCCGCCCGCACCAGGAAGGTGCCCAGGTTGGGCGTTACGCCCTTCAGGATCTTGTCCAGGCTCACATGCTCCCACAGGGCCTCGTTCACGCCGTGCATCAGGCCCAGGAATACGGCCTTGTCTGTCGCCGCGCCCGCGTCCAGCTGCTTGCGCAGCTCCGCGCTCGCCGCGTTGCTGCCGAACAGATAGTCCACCGCCGCGATGGCCAGCCGGGGCTTGTCAAACATCCCCGCCAGCCCCTGCCCCGTGGCCATTGCCAGGGCGCTGTCCGCGCCGCTCACCGCCAGCGCCTGCCACAGCATAGATCCCCAGGTGGTGTCCAGCCCCGGCACCTTCGCCCCGCCGAACCAGCTGCCCGCCGCCTGTGTCTGCGCGCTGTTGATGGTCTCCACCATCCGCTGCACGTCCGTCAGCTGGCTGTTGGGGCTGGTGTTGCCCCGCAGCGCCTCGATATACTGCGCCGGAGTGAGGATCGCGTTGGCGATGTTGCCCAGCCTCGCCCCCGTCCAGGCCGCCGCCTGCTCCAGCGCGTTGCCCGTGGCCAGGTTGGCCCAGGCCGCGCTCTGGCCGCCCGCCCTGATGGCCTGCAGCCTGGGTGTGATGCTGTCCAGGTAGCCCTGGGCCGCCTCCGGCCCCTCCACGTTCCACAGGTAGCTGTAGTGCTTTTTCTCTTCCGGGGTCATGAGGTTGTAGCCCTTGCCCGTGTACCGATCCTCCGTGGCGTTATCCTCCCCGATCTGGAGATAATGCGCCCTGTATTCATCGTTCAGGATGTACTCGTGGATCTGCTCCGCCTCGGTCCCTGTGCTGCCGAAAAGCCCCCAGCTCAGGTTCAGCAGCTGCGGCGCGCTCTTTGCCTCGTAGTCCGGATCCTCCTCCATCAGCTGCTCATAGGCGCTGGCCTTTTTCCTGCCGTCCAGGATGTCCTGATACTCCTTGGCCATGCCCTGCCAAGCGTCCCGCCGGGTCTCCAGGTCACTGACCTCTCTGTCCAGCGCCAGCAGGTCAGCGCTGCCCTCCGTCTCCTCGTCCAGCCGCCGGTCCAGTTCCGCCTGCTTGCCCATCAGCTCCAGCTCATAGCCCGTCGCCTGCTTGTCCGCCTCGTTCTGGATGTACCGCAGGTACTGGTCGCTCATCAGCTGAGGATCGCTGCCGGAAAAATCAAAGCGCCCGGAGCCCCGCAGCGTCTCTGCCGCCGCCGCCATCTCCTGATACTGCCCCCGGGCCTCCATCGCGTTTTTGCTCGTGATGTACTGCTGGCCGATGTTGGTGGCCAGCGCCCTCTGTACCTGCGGATCCTGCAGCTGCCCGCTCTTGCTCAGGCGCTGATACCACGCCGGCACATAAAGCCGGAGGAATGCCTGCCGCGCCTCCTCCATTCCCAGCCCCTGCTGCTCCATCGTCGGGGCCATCTCCCGGATATAGTCTGACGCCGGGGCAGGCATGACCCGCATCCCCGGCAAAAACTTCTCGGATTTGTAATACTGCTCAAATTTCTCCGGATCGAGGATCATATCAAAGAACGCCATGTCCCTCGGGTCCAGCGCCTTACCGCTGCCCGCTATCACATGGCTGTTTGCGGGGCTCCCGCTGATGGGCGCAGCCTTGTGCAGATCCCCCTGCTGCGCCATCAGGTAGCCCAGGGAGGCCGGCTGCGTCTCAGCGCTCTGGCCCAGCAGCGCCTGCACCCGCTGCGCATAGTCGCTGCCGGGCGCCGGCTGCTCCGGCGCATCCTCCAGCCCACGCTCAATCCGCCGCCTGTAGCTGTCGCTCTCCAGGCGCGCCCGGTAGTCCGCCAGATGGCTCTGCTCCATGTAGTCCGGGGCGCTGGTGTCCAGGCCCTGGGTGTACTGCGCCCGGAGCCTGGACTGCATCCGGGCCGCCTCATCGTCCATCGCGCTCTGCCGCTGGGCCTTGGTCAGCCCGCTCAGGCGCCGCACCGCGTCCTCCACCTCCCGGCCCACGGCGCTCTGTGCCCTTGCCCTGGCCTTGGTATCCTGAAGCAGCGCCTCCTGCTCCTGCCGCAGGTTCGCCGCCTGCTGCTGCCTGCCCGCCTCCTGCTGCGCCCGCTGCATGGCGGTGCTCTCCGTGCTCACCGTCGGCAGCTGCCCGCCGCTCCGCTGGTGGGTCATCTGCGCCTCGGCCTGCTTCCGCGCCGCCTCCTGCTGCCGCTTCCGCTCCTCTTCTTCCTTGCGCCTGCGCTCCTCGTCCTGCAGGCCTACCTCCCGCACCTTTATCATCTTCGCACCTCCGTGTATTACAAAACCCTGGCTACAGTTTAGCCTGTGCCAGGGGTTTCTGTCAGTCTAACAGCAGGAGCCTACTCATCGTCATACTGCCGCAGCATCCGGCAGATCTCACAGTGATCCCATTTTCCCGCGCAGAAAACGTCCTCCTGCCGCTGCCGGTCCCGGGAGTGCTTGTATCTCAGTATCAGCCTGCTCTCGTCCTCCACCCAGTCGCAGTGGATCTCGTGCCGTGAGTGCGCCACCCAGTACGGGCAGAGGATCCTGCTGCTCCCTGCTGTTGAGCTGGCCTGCTCGCTCTCGCTCAGGTCGTGCGGCATTCCCTCGCCTCCCGGCCTCCGCCTTCCTTTTTCGCGCGCGCGCGCGTGCGCCCGCCATCTGTGCCATTTGTAGCATTCCCGCGCCCGCCTACATCAGCACGCGCGCGAGTGCTCCGCATTTCGCTCCGGATGTATACGCCCGTAATCTCGTCCGAAAAATACACCCTCACCTCGTTGGTTGTGTAGCCCGGGTTCACCTTCTCCAGGATCTGCGCGCCGATGGCCGGCAGATCCCGCGCCAGCTGCTCCACCCGCCTGGTGCTCAGCTTGGTATCGGATATATGCACCTTGGGCTGCTCCAGGTTGCGGCTGCCGCTCCATCTGCGCATGTGCTTCCCCCGGTCGGGGCCGTTCTGCTCCTTGATCAGATACTTGCCCAGGGCCTTCAGCCCCTCCTCGTTGGGCTGCAGCCGATCGCAGTTGGCGTACCCGTGCCGCCACCAGCTCTCCATCTCCTCCCG